>Ga0181521_10006195_pt1 | contig 13065 bp, 11 predicted proteins | sample PEATcosm2014_Bin_32_FD_119764 | JGI IMG/M metagenome (GOLD analysis project Ga0181521, IMG submission 119764) | Peatland microbial communities from MTU Mesocosm Facility, Houghton, MI, USA - PEATcosm2014_Bin02_60_metaG | ecosystem: Environmental > Terrestrial > Soil > Wetlands > Peat | place...
CTGCTGGACCACGCCCCCGTCCACTGAGTTTTTTCCATCCACCTGTAGAGACGTGGCCTGCCCCGTCTCCTTCCGCCGCCGCACTCGGCCCACCGCCCCAAATCCGCTCTACAGAATCTCTACAAAATCTATACAAAACCTTTCTTGACTTTCACTCCAAACCCTCTCAGACTTAAGCCAGTTACGGGGGTGTCGTATGGCGATCACAAAACTCGGCAAAATGCTGGCCGTGTGGGCCTTGGTGGCAGCGGTGTTTTTGGTGGTTTCGGCGTCGGCCCAGTCGAAGGCGCGGATTGTCCGCTTGAGCGACGTGGAAGGCACGGCGCAAATCGACCGCGGCGCCGGCGACGGTTTTGCTAAGGCGTTTCTCAACCTGCCCGTGATCGAAGGCTGCAAGCTGAAGACCGGCAAAGACGGCCGCGCGGAAGTGGAATTCGAAGATGGCAGCTCGCTGCGCCTGGCGCCCAATAGCGAAGTGGATTTCACTCGCCTCGCGCTCGGCGCCGATGGCCAGAAGCTCAGCACCGTGCAGCTCGTCTCCGGCACCCTGTACGCGAATCTTCACCCGAAAAGAGCTGGCGGCAAGAGCGATAACGGTGACCAGTTCCTGCTGAGTTTTTCCCAGGAGACCATTGCCGTGTCCGAGCCCACCCATTTCCGCGTGGAACTCACCGGCACCCAGGCGGCCGTTGCCGTATTCAAAGGCAAAGTGAGCGCAACCTCTCCGACCGGGCAATTTGACGTTGCCGAGAAGCACAGCGCCACCATTGACCTTGGCGATCCCGCGAAGAAAGATGCGGTCGTCATCGCCAAGAACTACGAGGTGGAACCCACAGACGCGTGGGACCGCCTGCAGGCGGACTATCATGATCGCTACGTTTCCACCGGTGGCACCAACCTGTCATCGCCCTATACGTACGGCGTGAGCGACTTGAATTACTACGGCAGCTTCATGAACTGCCCCGGCTACGGTATGGGCTGGCAGCCCTTCTTCACCGACGCCAGTTGGAACCCGTTCCAGGATGGCGGTTGGATGTGGTATCCCGGATCTGGCTATACGTTTGTGTCGTCCTACCCCTGGGGCTGGATGCCGTACCGCTATGGCAGCTGGGCTTTCGCGTCGGGCTGCGGCGGCTGGATGTGGCAGCCGGGCGCCTACAACAACTGGAACAACTGGTATGCGATTCCTCCGGTGAAGAATCCGCCCAAGCACTTTCCCGTGCCCAGGCCTCCTGTGCTCGGCGGCTTGACGGTCATGGTGGGACGGGGCCTGACCGCCAATCCGGCTCCAGGAGCGCCCCACCGCCTGATCATCAATCCCGGCTCCGCCGGCTTCGGCGTGCCGCGCGGATCGGTGCAGCACATCGATCGCGTCGCCAGAACCATGGTTCAGACTTCGCGTCCCGTCGCAGTTTGGACGGCTCGGCCAGTCTCGACCCCGGCAACCGGCTCCGGTGAGCGTTCCAGTTTCACATCCGCTCCAGCTTGGACCGGGCCCCCTACGGTGACGGCCCCGACTAGTTCGCCGTCAAGATCGACGCCGTCTCCGCATCGCTGAACCAGGAAGTGTTTTTGGAGAGTGGGGAGTGACGGGCGTCCTCGCCCGTCCGCTTGCCGGTCGGCGACGTTCGAGGCTCTCCATCATTAGGCTCGGACCGGCGCGATTTCCGACTACGGCGGCGAGATCAGTCGCACCGCTACCGGAGATGTGCCCTCGCCAAGGATCGACCGCCCGGCAGCGCCCGTTCCGCAACCCGCCATGTTGATGACGGTGGTATTCACCCGGCCGGCGCTACCCGCAGGCCAAGCTGGCGTAGCCCTGCCGTCTGGATTCACAAATAGCTGCACGAAGCCGATGATCTGCACCGGGTTCGTCGGCGGCGTACCTGGTGTGCTGTTAAACACCGGCACCGTAACCAGCGAATCGCTGACCATTTCGTTGTTTCCCGCCAGTGCCGGATTGACGAGCGCAATCGGGTTGTCGGCGCCCGCGATGAATTGGAAAGGCGGGCTCGGCCCGGCCGCGATTTCGACCTGATCGCCCATGTTGGTCCTCGAATGGCTCAGACAATTCACCGCGCGCGCCGTTTCCCGGTTTCGATTGAGATCGTTCCCGATGTCGATATTCGCCGTGCTGTTGCATGAGATGGGGGTCTGGATGCAGCCGGCAACGCTTTCCTCATATGCCGTTGTCAGCGCCGGCACGCAGTCGGGCAACGCCTGGGTCGGGGGCGGGAAGGTCGTATTGGGATCCCCGGGATAATACTCCCAAGCCACTGGCCCGCTGGCCGGCGGTATGAATGTCCCGCTGCAATTACCGCCAGGACAGGCCAGGCTCATCGGCACCCCGCCAGGGTTGGAAGTCCATCCCAACAGGTTTGTGTCGAGAATGGCTCCTGTCGTCGGGTCGAAAATCTGAGGATTGACGGGACCGGAATTTGGGCTCATATTCGGCAACAGCCACGGTTTCACGCACATGGGAGCGACCGGAATCGCCGTTTGACCCACTATACTTGCGCCCGAAGGATTATAGGCTTCGGCAGTAGCCGATGCCGCCACCGCGATTGCCGTGCGTCCCCAAATGCGGGCGAAGAAGGTTGGCAGATCGGTCCGCTGCACCCGCACGGTCACGTGCGGGTCGGTCCCAAAGCCGCTCGACCCGAAATTCGGGAAAGTGACATTAACTTCGCCGTTGCCGGCAACCAGATTCCGTCCTCCGACCAAATTGCCCTGTGCCACCTGGATCGCAACCGCGGATGCCAGGATTTCCGCATTGGACGCGAGCAGCATATCGAGCGGCCGGGAAGTCATCCCGGAATTCGCCAGCGCCCGCGCGCCCGCCAGAGCCGCCCCGTCGGCCGCCAGTTGCGCCTCGCTGCGCGCCGTGTAGAGCGTCACCACGTCGATCGAAAGCGCGGCCATCGCGCCCACGACAAACAGCATCACCACCGCCACCAGTACGATGACGATGCCGCGCTCGCTGTTTAATCGCGAGCCCGGTCGTGAGCCAGTTCGTGATTTAGTTCGGTGGTGTCGCAAGCATCCTCACATCTGATTGTGGACCGTGGCGCTCTCGCTCACCTGCGTCGTCGCCGCATAGTTTGCGCCCGGAGCCAACAATTGAATCACACTATTAAATCGCCAATGGTAGGGATAAGAAACCGTAACCATGGTGCCGACAGCCACCGGCGTGCCGGGCGCGCACGGTCCGGATGTGCAGGCCCATCCGCGGTTGATGACGATGACCAGATTGTCGCCGGCATACACGCCCGAACACCCGGTAATAGTGTACGTCCAGGCGAGGCCCGCCGGTCCGGATGCCGCGCCCGGCGGCGAGCAGGTTCCGCGGGGAAGAACTCCACTGCCGACCAGCGAATTGAAGATTGCGGTCACCACGGGCTGTAAAGAATCCGGGTTGGGGTTGGCCGCCGCAATGTCATTCGTCGGCTGAGCGCCAGCAATGATCGCGCCTTCCTGCGCCGCCTGCTCGATCTTCTGCTTCTGATTGAAAGCGCCGCTGAAATCGTAGATGCCCACGACGAAAACCACCAGCAGCGGCAGGGTAATGGCAAACTCCACCAGCGACGATCCCCGTTCTTCCCGGAACAATTTGGGTGCCCCACTTCTCGCGCTTTTCGAGAAGTGGGAACGTACGCGGCAATGCGGATTTCGGAAGCCAGCCATCTAGTTCTCCATCCTGCTTTGCGCTTGCGCCGACAGCACAATCTGCTGCATGTTGAGGGAAGTGAATGGCAGATAGAACTGGAAGGGATACTGAAAGCTGACCATGGTTCCGCATTGCGGGGCCTGGGTCGCAAAGTTTGAATTCAGCAACACGTTGCTGCAAACCCAGATGTTGTTTCCGGTAAGCGTGCATACGCCGCCAGGCGGCGCCGGCGGCGGCAATGGGCACGGAGCCAGCCCTGGACTGATCGAGGATTTGATTTGGGTGGGATCGAGGTTCGATGCCTGCAATACGGTGTAAATCGTCGTATCCACGGTGCCGCTGGTAGGGAAGGTGTTCGGCGCGGCGCAAGTGGCGCATGTCGCCCGCGCCGCGGTGATCGCCCCCTGTTGCGCCGCCTGCTGGATGGTCGAGTAAATGTTGAAGGCCCGTCCAAACCACACGATGCCCAACAGCATCATGAACACCAGGGGCAACACCAGCGCCGCCTCGGCGATCTCCGCGCCGTCAGCGCTTCCGAGTTTGCGCGTGATGCGTTTTATGTTCAGCAAACCGCAGGCCCTTCTCTCCGGTCAGGAGGGCAATTCATAAATGGAAAAATAAATCATAATTGCAATTACAAATTACAAATCACAAATCACAAATACCCCAGCCCTCTTCCCATCCCGTAAAACAGCACCGTAAGCGCCATGGCCACTCCGAACGGAATCTTCGTGGACTGAGGATCATCGATTGACATTTCCGGCGCGGGCCGACGCAGGGTGAACAACGCGGCCATTAGATGCGCGATATTGAAGAGCGTCTGTTTCAGCCGTCCTTTCCAGATGACCACACCGAGCGCCATCACTCCCGCAACGAGAATTGTACCCATGAGCACCAAGAGCATTTGCCGCCAACCCAGACAAGCTCCCAAAGCGCCGGCCAGTTTCCAGTCTCCCGCGCCGAGGCTGCGCACCAGCACAAAAGGTAATAGTAGCCCCAAACCCAGCACCGCTCCCAGCAACGCGTCTTTCACTCCCGCCCAGCGATAGAAAATGGCGTTGATCGCGATGCCGGCCCCCAGGCCCGAAACGGTGAGCCAGTTCGGAATCCGCCGGTAACGCCAGTCGAGAACTCCCGCGCAGATGGCCACCAGATCCGCCAGAATCCAAGGCATGATCGTCGGCACGAACGTCGGCGCGAAAATCCGCACGAAAACAAAAGACGCGAAAATCCGTGGGCCCGATTGAAGCATGATTGCCGCTGCCAGACGAGCGCCTCCGCCCGTCTCGCTTCTTGATACTTTAGGGCTTTCGGAGGCTGCACTCAAGGGAAAGTTCTCAGGTCTCAGTGGCGTTCAATCGACCCACGGGGTTAACTGAGAACTGAGAACTGAGAACCGAGAACTGGGGTTTCCTATCGCGCGACCGTGGCGGAGTTTCGTTCCGCAATCACTTTCCTGGCATTCTCGGCCAGAGCGCGCGCTTGCGGCATCAGTTCCAGCGCCTTGATCACGTCCGGATCGGTTTCAGCGCGCACCTTCAAGCCTTCTTCCTGGCCGAAAGCATCGACGAAAAGTTCGCTCTTGATATTCGCGCGCAGCCAGTCATTGCTCTCCAGCATCTCGGCTTCGGTGTAGGGGATTTTTTCTTCGTCAAGGAATTTGCGGAAATCCTGCAACAGCACATCGTCCACTTCGAAGGCCGGCGTGATCTTGTTGGCGATCGAGTAGCGCTTGGCAAAATTAAACAACGCGTAGTGCTGCAACAACGAGTCCTGAAACTTGGTGGACTTGTAAGGTGGCAGTTTCACGTCGGGAGTAATGCCGCCGCCGCCATACACCGTGCGTCCGCCATCGGTGAGCTTGACTTCGTGGTTGGCGTTGTTCTCGTCGTTTTCACGCTGCGTGTAGTAATCGTAGAGGGAAAGGTTGGAGTAATCGCGCTGGATCAGCCGCCCGCTGGGAGTGTAGTACCGGGCCGTGGTCAGGGCGAGGCCGGTATTTTCGATCAGCGGATAAACCGTTTGCACCAGGCCTTTGCCGAAGGTCACTTCGCCGACGATGAGGCCGCGATCGTGGTCTTGAATGGCTCCAGCTACAATCTCGGCGGCCGACGCGGTGCCGCGATTCACCATCACCACCAGCGGATATTCCTTGCCGCCATTGCCGTGGGGCGCGACGTACCTTCTTTCCGGAGACGAGCGCCCGTGGTGCGAGACGATCAACTGTCCCTTCTTGAGGAATTTATCGGCAACGCCCACGCCTTCGCTCAGCAGGCCGCCGGGATTCTGCCGCAAGTCGAGGATCAAGCCTTTCAGGTCGCCCATCTCATCCAGCGCTGCGGCGACCTCGTGCTCGGTGGTTTCCTGAAACCCCGAAACGTGCATGTAACCGATGCCGGGCTTGATCATGAAGTGCAGGTCCACGCTGTAGCGCGGAATCTCGTCGCGCACCACGGCGAATTCCAGCGGCCGGTCGGAGCCTTCTCTCAGCATCGTGATGTGGACGGTCGTGCCTTTCGGCCCCTTGAGCAGATCGGCCACGTCGGAAGTGGTCATATTGTCGGTGGGCTTGCCGTCGATGGCGGCGATGATGTCGCCCGGCCGGATGCCGGCGCGATACGCCGGCGTGCCCACGAAGGGAGCGATCACGATGACCTTGTTGTTGCGCGGCCCAACCGTCATGCCTACGCCGTAATACTTGCCGCTCTGCTCTTCGCGCAGCGCGGAGTACGCCTTGGGATCGAAAAAGTTCGAATGGGGATCGAGCTGGTGCAACATGCTCGGGATGGCGCCGTTATAGATCGTCTTATCGGCATTCACCGGATCGGCATAGTTCTGCTCGATCGTGTCATAGACGTCGGTGAACTGCTTCACGTTGTCGCGGACTTCGGAATCGCTGCTGGGCGTGGCTTCTGGGCTGATGCGCTGCGCGAACAGCATACCCAGCAAACCGAACACGCCAAGCACAAAAACTATCAGCAAGAGTGAACGACGAGAACTACCGGCCATTGGCTGAATTCCTCGGGCGGAGACGTGGAGCGACCCCGTTACCCAATCTGAGCGCAGTATAACATGCGGAAGCGCCTGTTTACTTTGATGCAACTGGGAGCTGAAAGTTACTAGTGGGCGACATCTTTTGACGCTGCGCGCCTAACCCGATTTTCCTTCCCGCCTCCACCGCAGCAGCGGCTTGCGCGCCGCCGCCGTTTCGTCCAGGCGGGAAATGCGCGTGTTGTGCGGAGCGTCGAGCACGAACTGCGGATCTTCTTCCACTTCTTCCGCCATCGACTTCATGGCCTCGATGAACAGGTCCAGCTCTTCTTTCGGCTCGCTTTCGGTCGGCTCGATCATCAGCGCGCCCGCGACGATCAGCGGGAACGCCGTCGTGTACGGATGAAACCCGTAATCGATCAGCCGTTTCGCCAGATCCATCGTCTTCACGCCCTTCTTCGCTTGCAGCTTGTCGCTGAACACCACTTCATGCATCGATGGCGTCGAGTAGGGCAGGTCGTAAACTCCTTCGAGCCCCTTGCGGATGTAATTCGCGTTGAGCACGGCGTCTTCCGTCGTCTGCCGCAGGCCGTCCGGCCCGTTGGCAAAGATATAAGCCAGTGCGCGGATGAACATTCCGAAATTTCCGTAGAACGCGCGCACCCGCCCTACCGACTGCGGACGGTCGTATTCGAACCCCAGCGTGCCATCCGCCTTGGTCGTAATGACCGGCACCGGCAGGAACGGCGCGAGATTTTTTTTCACCGCCACCGGTCCCGAGCCCGGGCCTCCACCACCATGCGGCGTGGAAAAAGTCTTGTGCAGATTGAGGTGCATGACATCGACGCCAAAGTCACCGGGCCGGGCCTTCCCGACGAGCGCGTTCATGTTGGCCCCGTCCATGTAGAGCAGGCCGCCCTTGGCGTGCATAATGCCCGCGATTTTGTGGATCTCCTGCTCGAAAACGCCCAGCGTATTCGGATTGGTCACCATCAGCGCCGCGACATCTTCATTCATCTGCGCCGCCAGCGCCGCGGGGTCAACCATGCCGCGGTCGTTGGATTTCAAATTTTCGACCGCATAGCCCACCGTGGCCGCCGTCGCGGGATTCGTACCATGCGCCGAGTCAGGAATCAGAATCTTCTTGCGCGCATTTCCTTGCGACTGGTGATACCCACGCACGATCAGCAATCCGGTGAGTTCGCCGTGCGCGCCCGCCGCCGGCTGCAGCGTGATCTCATCCATTCCGGTGATCTCGAGCAGGCAGTCGCTCAACGTCTTGATGATGCGCAGAGCGCCTTGCGAAATCTTCTCCGGCTGGTAAGGATGTCCGTTCGCTAGCCCCTCGACCCGCGAGACAAACTCGTTTACTCGCGGGTTGTACTTCATGGTGCAAGAGCCGAGCGGGTACATTCCCAGATCAATGGCGTAGTTCCACGTCGAGAGCCGCGTGAAGTGACGGATGATCTCAACCTCGCTGACCTCCGGCATATCGCCGAGGTCTTCGCGCTCCTGCTTGCCCAACAGTTTCGCCGTGTCTACTTCCGGAACATCGAGCGGCGGCAGCTTCCAGGCCGCTTTTCCGGGCGACGACTTCTCGAAAATCAATCCTTCGTTCTGGCTGATGTGGCGCGTCGCTTTGCGAGTCATGCGCTTCATAATTTGTGCAACCCCAGATCAAGAATTCCGGTGGCAAGAGTGCTTCCTGTTCCTCCGCAAGCCGGGCAAACACCATTCCCTCCGCAATTCCGACACGTCGGTTCAGTTTCGTTCAGATGAGTGTTGATTCCGGTCCCGTTGCAGTCAGCGCACTTGCCGTCGCCGCGGCAGAGGCCACAACCGAATTCGCTGGGAACGGTCACCACATCACCTCATCTTCCACCAAGTCCAAGGCCGGAAGAGACTCCGATCAGGGCTCAACGACGATCCGTCTCCATTACAGATCGGGCAGACGCCGGTTCCTGAACAGTTGCGGCACTTCGGTTCGTCGTCATTAAGGTGCCTATCAGTACCTGTTCCGAAACATTCCCTGCATTTTCCGTTTCCAGCACATTCCGTGCATCTGTATTCCATAGGCCTACTGGTGTGGCTACCTCACCGCATGAACTCCTGCTCAGGTTCGGCTTCTTTCATGCTACTCATGCCGCGTTCGCTCTCAGCGACGAGGCCTACGGCCGTATCAATCATCGACCGCGTGGTCAACTCCGTGCAGCACCACAGCGCCGCGCGTCCCAGTTCCGGATAGAACTTCTTCAGCGGCAGTCCGCCGACGATTTTGTGTCCCAGCAGCCGCGAATTGATGGCGTAAGGGTCTTCGCTGGTCTCGACCACGAACTCGTTGAATCGCGGCGCACCGGCAAACAGCACCTTGGCATGTTTGCTGAACTGACCGGCGGCGTACGCAGTCTTGGCCAGATTCTGCTTTGCCAGTTCGCGCAGTCCGACCTTGCCGTATACGGTCATGAAAATATTCACCATCAGCGCGACCAGCGCCTGGTTGGTGCAGATATTCGATGTCGCTTTCTCGCGGCGGATGTGCTGCTCGCGCGTGGCCAGCGTCAGCACGAATCCGCGTTTGCCGTTCTTGTCCACGGTCTGACCAGCGAGACGCCCCGGCATTTGCCGTACGAATTTGTCTTTCGTGGCGAGGACTCCGCAGTAAGGGCCGCCGAATCCCAGCGGCACTCCGAACGACTGCGCTTCCATGGCAACGATGTCGGCGGCGCGCGGCGGCTCGACAATCCCGAGCGACGCCGCTTCGGCGATCGACACAATCAGCAGCGCTCCACGCTTGTGCGCGATTTCGGAAATCGCTTCGATGTCTTCAATTGTTCCAAAGAAATTCGGCGACTGAATCAGCACGCAAGCCGTATCGTCGCCTACCGCCGTTTCGAGTTCCTTCAGATCGATCTGTCCCAAGCCCGTGAACGAGGTCATCCGCAGCGGAATCGCCTGGTGCGTCGCGTATGTATTGAGCACCTCGCGATACTCAGGATGCAAGCTGCGCGCAATCACCGCCGTATGCCTTCCGGTAATCCGAACGCCCATCATCACCGCCTCGGCCGCTCCCGTCGAACCGTCATACATCGAGGCATTCGCCAGATCCATGCCCGTGAGTTCCGAAATCATCGTCTGGAACTCGAAGATGGCTTGCAGTGTGCCCTGCGCAAACTCCGCTTGATACGGGGTGTAGGAAGTCAGGAATTCACCGCGTTGCACCAGCGCGTCGATCACCACGGGCCGGTAGTGGGAGTAAGCCCCGGCGCCGAGAAAACTGGTGTAGCCTTCGCCGTTTTCTTTGGCGCGTTGCTTGAACCAGTCCACGATTTCCGACTCGGCCATTTGCCGGGGGACTGCAAGATCGCGCGTCAGGCGAAACTCGGCTGGAATTGGCGAGAAAAGATCATCCACGGAACGAATTCCAATCGCCTGCAACATCGCCGCGCGATCCGACGGAGACTTAGGCAGATATCTCATAAGAACTTTCTTTCGACACCATCAGCACCGGAAGCGATTGCAGAGGTCAGAGGTTAGATTGCAGAGGTAAAACCTTCCGCTTCCAGTCGCATTGGCGGGAATCAAGGGGTTCACCTCTGCAATCTGACCTCTAACCTCCGACCTCTCACCTCTGACTTCTGCAATGTTTTTCAGCTTCCCGCTTCTTCGCCGACAAACTTCTCATAGTCCGTCGCCGATAGCAGCGCATTCAACTCCGATGGATCTTTCACTTTGATCTTGACCATCCACGTTCCGTGCGCGTCTTTGTTGACCTTCTCTGGCGCCGTGGCAAGATCCTCATTCACGCCAGTCACGGTCCCCGAAACCGGCGCAAACAGATCGGAGACGGCTTTCACCGACTCCACCGTACCGAACGGCTTGCCGACTATGATGTCCGCGCCCACCTTGGGCAATTCGACGAACACAATGTCGCCGAGCGAATCCTGGGCGTGGTGCGTGATGCCGATCGTGCCATCGGCAGTGATCCACTCATGTTCTTTCGTATATTTGCGGTCGTTTGGATAAGTCATTGCTTCTTGCTCCTTAAATGTATCGCCGGCATCTTGCCGGCTGTCCCGAGGGCGTCTTGCCCTCGGCGTGGTGACCGACGACGGCGGCGCTACGCTTTTTTCGGACGCTTATAGAACGGCGTCGGCACAACTTGCGCTTTCACGCCCTGTCCGCGAACTTCCACTTTCACTATCGTTCCCACCGCAGCATGCTCGGGCGGAACGTAGGCCAGCGCAATATTCTTCTTCAAAAATGGCGCCGGAGAGCCGCTGGTGACGTAGCCAATCTCGCGTCCCGCCTCGTCCAAAACCTTGTAGCCGTCCCGCGCGATGCCACGCTCGACCATCTCGAGTCCAACCAGCGTCTTCTTTACGCCCTCGACCTTCGCTTTCTCGAGCGCCGCATGCCCAATGAAATCGTCCTTCTCCATCTTGCAGAAACGGTCCAGCCCCGCTTCCCAAACATTGATCGTGTCCGAGATTTCGTGTCCGTAGAGCGGTAGCTTGCCTTCGAGCCGCAGCGTGTTCCGTGCACCCAAGCCGCACGGAACCACGCCAAATTCTTTTCCCGCTTCCAGAATCTCATGCCAGACGCCTGCGCTGGTTGCCTCGTCCGCGGGGATATAAATCTCGAATCCATCTTCGGCGGTATAACCCGTGCGTCCCATCAAAATATTCTTCAGGCCGCATAGGGTTCCGCGCGTCACCCAGTAGAACTTCACCGCGCTCAGGTCGGCGTCGGTCAACTTTTGCAGCACATCTACGCCCTTAGGCCCCTGAATCGCAATCTGCGTAAAGTCGTCGGAGAGATGCTCGACCACGCAGTCAAACTGGCGCGTGTTGTCGCGGACCCAATTGAAATCCTTCTCGCGCGTGCCCGCGTTAATCACGAGCAGGTACTCGTTCTCGCCGAGGCGGTGAACAATCACGTCGTCCACGAACGTCCCCTGCGGATAGAGCAGCGCCGAATACTGCGCCTGTCCAATCGCCAGCCGCGACGCGTCGTTCATCGAGACATGTTGCACCGCCGCCAGCGCCCCAGGTCCGGCCAGGCGGATGTCCCCCATGTGGCTGACGTCAAAGATGCCGACGCCGGTGCGAACGGCAACGTGCTCGGCCACAATGCCGCCGCCGATCGACGCAGGATATTCCACCGGCATGTCCCAGCCGTTAAACTCCACCATCTTCGCGCCCATCTGCCGATGCACGGCGTTCAGCGCGGTTTTGCGGACGATGTTTCGGGCAGCGGGCGGAGTGGCTTCTCCAACGGACAAGAAGAACCTCGGTCTCACCTTAATCAGACAATCGTTCAGACAGTGGCTGGGCTGCCCGAATCTCGGACTGATTAACTTAACATCCGGGCAGGAACCGCGGCAAATCAAAAGGCAGGTGTTAGGGGTCAGGTCTCAGGTCTCAGAAAAACCGAATCGCGAAATAACAGGCTTGCGGTGAAAGTGCGGGGTGGCTCTTCCTGACACCTGAGACCTGCGACCTGACACCTGCCTTCCAGTGACTTCCGTCACGTTTCTTCTTCGCCTCAGGCGAACTACACTCCAACCATGTCCTCTGGAGCGAGCCCAACCCGTATCCTCTGCGCCCAATGCGAGCGGACTGAAGCGGATTGTTTGTGCGACAAATTCTGCGTGTACTGCCAGTCTCAACTCGCTGTGCGCCTCTGCACCGACGGTCTTATGTACTGCGAAGCCTGCCGCTCCGCCTGCGAATTCAAACCGGTGGACTGACCCGGCTCCCGGACTGGATCCCGCCTCTCGTGTGGCTCTCAGCCGCCCGGCCGCCGTGTCAGGTTTCGCTTTTAGCTTTGCGCCTCACTCTCCAGAACGAGCTCACCCCAAACCATGTGAACAAAGCCGTAAAGCATATCGCCAGCAGCAACCGCCCCGGGCCCGACGCCTGCCCTGCCTGATACTTTCCGTACTCGCGCATTCCGGCCAGCGCTCCCACCGCGGCCATCGCCAGGAACGTGAATCCGGTCACTTCCAGCCACAGTTGATGCAGCACCCGCCCAAACGACCGCGCCGTCGCGCGCACCCCCGCCAGCACCGCCCGGCCCGTCCGGCTGCGCGCCATCATGTTGGCGGCCACGCGGAACACCACCTTGATCTTTTTCAGAAACTGCTCATCCATCATGGCTCGATTACCATGTCGATTTTAGCAGCGGCCGGGCGTACAATGACGGTGGGCGACCTCACCATCACTCGTGATGTTCAGGCCAGAGGTGTCCGATTTTAGAGGGACGTGTGGACCAGCAACTGAAGCAGCTCATGAAGGAACTCGGGGAAGCGATCAACGAGTCTCTGTCCGATTCCGAGTCGATCGCCGAAGTCGTCGCCCGCATCAAGGAAGGCGGCTACGACATCTTTCTGGTCCTCGAGGCCACCA
>Ga0181521_10006196_pt1 | contig 13063 bp, 12 predicted proteins | sample PEATcosm2014_Bin_32_FD_119764 | JGI IMG/M metagenome (GOLD analysis project Ga0181521, IMG submission 119764) | Peatland microbial communities from MTU Mesocosm Facility, Houghton, MI, USA - PEATcosm2014_Bin02_60_metaG | ecosystem: Environmental > Terrestrial > Soil > Wetlands > Peat | place...
AGAGTCCGCTGGTTGACGGCAATGTCGTTACAGATAACGCTGGCGGCGGTGGTGTTGAATACGAAATCAGCGTGAACTCGGCTCTGATTCGGAACAACATCCTGTTGCGTAACGGGTTACCGGACGCTGTTCCCGTATCTACCGCCGGGCTAGGCAGCTACGCTTCGGTCGGCGTGATGGCGTACTGCAACGTGATGGAGATTCCCGCTAGCCAAGGCGCAAACGGAATCGTGATTGTCGCCAGCAATCGAGGCTACAACTTTGTTTCTCCCTTTGAATACCTGATGTCCAAGGGGAACAGTTTCCATCACAATACGGTTTTTTGGGATGAGGGTTCAGCCAGCATCCTGGGGTACATTCAAGGGGATGTGGCGCATCAGCCCAACTTCTTCGCCGACAATGCCCCGCCAGATTACAATACGTACCACCTGCCGAGTTTGTCTTTAGCCAATTTTATCTACGACAACAACAACAGTCAGAAAAACTCTCGCAAGACGTTTACTGAGTATCAGGCTGCCGGAGCTGATATTCACGGTTCCGCAGATACCAACTACACCAGCGGCTATCCGACGGTGAAGATTACATCTCCGGCGGACCAGTCGGCGTTCACCAATTCCATTACGGTTGAAGCCACAGCATCGGACAAGAGTGGAATCAACCGGGTGGAGTTCTATGTCGACTGGAAATTACAAGTGACAGTAGCCGGCGCGCCATACAATTTCACGTGGACCAACGGCACCGCCGGAACGCATACTGTGGCAGCGATGGCTCATAGCAACGCGGGGATCAGTACTTGCTATGCGGTTACGCTTCAGAAACAGTGAGCGGCCCAGCCGGTTGGGCGGCTCGATCAGGATCCTGCCAACATTCGAAAATCCTCCGGTCAGCCGGATTTTTGCTGCACGTCGCGGGAACCCTCCCCGGCGCAACGCGCGACAAGACTCCAGCCCTCGGGAACGGGTCTGCGCAGGAAAAGCAGCGACCTTAGAATCGCACCAGTGCCGGATTGCCCCACAGTTGCGATCCGCAACGATAATGGTGAATAATGGCGACAACAGCATGGGGACCCGCGCGGAGGGCCGGTTTGGGGCGGAAAAACCATCGTATAAACTGGGGACAATCGAATGATCCGCCATCTGCTGGTCTTGTTTTTCCTGCTCAACCTAGCGAGTTCGGCGCAGGTCACTTTACATCCGACCGACAACGTAGCCAAGATCGTCAGTTCTAAGCCGCCGGGCACGACCTTCATCTTTACTCCGGGCACTTATCGTTTGTCCCAGTCCATCACGCCCAAGGACAACGACAAGTTCGTCGGCGAGACCTCGTGCGCTCCACCGGCGACCCTTTGTCCGGCGATCCTTACCGGCGCAGTCGTGGTTGGGCCCCAGGCCACCTTTGACGGCACGAACTACTCCGTTGCCAAGCAAACACAAGAGGGCAAGCGGGGCGTATCTACGAATAACTGCGATCCCGGCTGGTTGGCCTGCATCGACCCGGAGGACCTGTTTTTCGACGGAACACCTTACCGGCACCTGGACTCACCCACATTGCCAACGATCGGTCCAGGCGAGTGGTGGTTCGATTACACCAACCACGTCATCTACTTCCATGACGACCCGTCCGGCCACACGGTTGAGACCAGCGTGCTCAACAATGCCATCGGCGGACCTGCCAACAACGTCACCATCCAGTACCTCACGGTTGAAGAATTTGCCTCCATGTACCCGGTCGGTGCGATCGGGATGGGGCAAGGCGCTAACGCCTTGACTCAGGGCATAAACTGGACGGTTGAGAATTGTGAGGTCAGGCTAAGCCATGGATTCGGGGTGCGGATTGGATATCGGATGCACGTCCTCAATAATTACATTCACGATAACGGACAGAACGGCGTCAGCGGCGGCCTCGGGACGCCGGCAGTTCCCGCGACTCAAGCAGCCGACTCAGGGATTCTGATCCAGGGCAATACCATCGACCACAACGATTATGCCCACTTTAATCCCGGCTTTGGGTCGGGAGGCATCAAGATCGGAGCCACCAGCGGTGTCGTTGTGCGGGCCAATACGATCCGGAATAATGAGGGCTCCGGTGTCCATTTTGACGAAGACAGCAACAATGAGTTAGTGGACGATAATCTGGTTACCGATAACTCGGATGCGTCAGGGTTGGAGCAGGAGCTTGGCGCCGGCACGTCGACGTTCCGCAACAACATCGTGCTGCGGAACGGGGCTCATGTGAACAGCCAAAACTGGTCCTACCAGATCTCCGTGCGCGCCAGCTCCGGGGTGAACGTCTACTGTAACGTAATGGAGATTCCGAGCGGGTCGGGCGTCGGCGGATGGGGAGTGAGCGGGTCCAACCGCGGGTCCAGCCACTATCCACCGTTCCAGTATCGGGCAACCGCCGGAAACTACATCCACCACAACACCGTCATCTGGGACCCGGGTGCAAATGGAGAAGTAGGGTTCCGCCTCGCTGACGCGGCCAACCAGCCCAACTTGTTCGGCGCGAATACGCCGCCAGACTACAACAGTTATCATCTGCCCGATGCGTCTGCCGCCCACTTTGTCTACGACAACAACAACAGTCGCGCCAACCGGCCCAAAGCCTTCTCCAGCCACCAGGGGTCGCGTGCAGATGTTCACAGTACTGTGGATACGAACTACACAAGCGGGTTTCCTAAGGTATCCATTACATCGCCGAGCGACCAATCTTCGGTGAGCAACCCGGTCACGGTGAGCGCGACAGCCGAGGACAAGAGTGGAATCCGCAAGGTGGAATTCTATGTTGACTGGGCATTGCAGACGACCGTTACCAGTCCGCCCTACGATTTCAACTGGAGCAACGGGGCCAGCGGGCCGCATACGGTGGCAGCAATGGCCTATAGCAACGCTGGAATTCGCGCTTGCTATGCGGTAACACTGAATGAACAATGAGCAGCGTTCGTTTAGCGGCGCGAGCCGGCGCAGAGAGGACATAGCCTCGGATGAATGCTCCACGGCGGAGGAGAAACGTGGACGAAGTTGATTGCCAAACCGGTGATTTGCTGCGTTCATCAAGAAAATACCCGCGTCTTTTCACCAGGTTTTATCAGCTACGCAGCAATATCAAAGAACATGGACTTCTCGCCACCTCTCGCAAGGCGTGGTCAAAGTTTGTTTCCGGGACAGAGGCGATTGGGGCGCAGCCGGTTGGGCAGCCGTTGGAAAGCGAGAACGGCAATGAGGTCCTGGGTTTGCAACCGGGAGAAGCGGTGGAGGTCAAGTCAGAGGAAGAGATCCGCCGCACTCTGGACGCTGCGGGAAAGAATCGCGGACTGGGGTTTATGCCTGAGATGTGGGAATACTGTGGCCAGAAGGGGCGCGTTTTCAAAAGAGTCGAGAAGATATGCCTTGAAGATGCCCCTCGCACTGTACGTACCATGAAGAACACCGTCCTTTTAGAGGGAGCAGTCTGCAAGGGAAGCGGTATCGGCTGCGATCGTGCCTGCTTTTATTTCTGGCGTGAGTGCTGGTTGAAAAGAATTCCGTCTTCGCCGGTTAGTCCAGAGGCCGGTGCGCACGGCCAGGCATAGTCGTACGTGGCCCCGACCCCCAATGGGGCTAAGCGCTGACTCGTCAAGGGCAACAGATCTCAGGATTCTCAACATTGTCGATGAGTAATTACGGTTCGCCGGTTAAATTGGAAGCGCATCCACTCTCCTGGCCGCGGGGATGTATGAGTTTGCAGGACTTGAACGTTCAAAGTGAATGGGGAAGTGTCGAACTGGTGGATGGGATCGCCGAGCAGTGGCGACAATTGTGCCAGGAAGGACCTTGTAACGAGCCGTTCTTTCGTCCGGAATGGATCGCTGCCGCGATTCGAGCTTTCGGCAGGCAGCAGCGCCTGCTGTTGGTCACAGTGCGGCAGGGAACTCGTTTGCGCGCCGTGCTGCCTTTGCTGGAGATGAAGGGGTGGACCGGTGGTATGCCATCCACCCGGCTGCGCAGCGCCAGCCGAATACCGCGCTTTGACTTCGTACATGGGGATGGTCTGGAGATTGCCGATGTGGTGCGAGCCGCATGGCAGCATCTCCGAGACCTGCCTGGCTGGGATGCGATTGAGTTGGTGAACGTTCCCCAGGGAGGAGCGGCGGAGCGCTTGCTCGATGCCGCCAAAGAAGACGCCTTTCCCACCTGCCGCTACGAGTACGCGAACAGCCCTTACATTGTTCTGAACGGCCACCGCCCGAACGGGGATATTTCGCAGTTTGGCCGCAGCTCACGCTTCCGCTACCACCTGCGCCAGGGATGGCGAGAAATGAGCAAGTATGGTGAACTCCGGTTGCGGCGCGCGGAAAAAGCCGATCCAGAGACGCTGCAGCGCTTCTATCTCCTGGAACAGAGTGGATGGAAGGGCAAGAAGGGCACCGCCATTGTGTGCCGGCAGGAACTGCAGCAGTTTTTTGATGCCATCGCCCGCTGCGCTGAGCAGTTTGGTTACCTTTCGGTGTATTTTCTGGAGCAGGGCGATGCCACCGTGGCGGCGCACTTTGCATTAACTCATGCCGGGCGGTATTACCCGATTAAAGTGGCCTACGACGAGAAATTCAGCAAGTATGGGCCGGGGCATCTCATCATCGGGCGTGTTCTCGAGGACTGCATCGAGCGCGGTCTTTCCGAGTTTGACTGTCTGGGAGAATCGACGGAAGCAACCGCGAAGTGGACCTCGCAAGCGCGCCCGCACTCTGTCTGTTGCATCTTTCGCAATACTGCCGCGGGTCACGTTCGCTGTGCGCAAGCGCAGCTGCAACACAAACTGAACCAGGTCTTGCGAAGGGTAGTTCGGTCCGCGCGTTCTTATGTTGCACAACACAGAAGCTGGCGTCACCGGCGCCGATCGCAGAGTGAGGGCGGGAACAAGGTGCAAGGAGAGAAATAAACAGCCCGCAGCACGAAGATTGGTTTCGAGCGTAAATACGCAGGCCCTTCCTCGTGAAGGGCTTTTTTATTCTGGGTTAATCTCTGGTGATCAGGGTTGATTAGCGCATGGATTATGACGGGGGCTCTAGCAGCACGGCCAGCGAACGCCATTTCCAATCGGTTTACTGTCTGGTTAGCGTGACCGCAGAACAGGAGCGGATTCCTGCGTTGCTATAAGCCATGGCGGCCACGATATGCGATCCGGCGGCCCCGCTCGACCACGTGAACTCGTAGGGCGAACCTGTAACGGTTGTCTGCAAAGCCCAGTCCACATAGAATTCCACGCGGCTGATTCCACTTGTGTCCGACGCCGCAGCCACGACCGTTACGCTTGTGCCGACCGACGATTGGTCACTGGGAGACGTGATCGCTACCTCAGGATACCCGCTTGTGTAATTTGTGTCCGCGGTCCCGTGCACATCGGCGTTATTCGCCTGATAGTGGGAAAAGTTCTGACCTGAGTTGTTCTCCGAATTGTTGTTGTCATACACAAAATCGGTCGCAGATAAGCCAGGCAGATGGTAGGTGTTGGAGTCGGGCGGGGTATTGCTGGCGAAGAAATTAGGTTGATTCGCCGCATCGTTCTGAAAGGCTCCGACCACACCGGAGGCGCCCGCGTCCCAGATTACCGTATTATGGTGGAACGAGTTGCCAGTAGTTGCCAGATACTGGTACGGGGGATAGCTGCTATTTCCGCGGTTGGCAGCATCTATGCCCCACCCGTCTATTCCAGTTCCCTTCGAAATCTCCATTACGTTGCAATAGGCGTTTACTCCTGAGCTGGCACGAACGGCGATCTGGTAAGTGGTGTTGGAACTGTTCACCCCAGCGCCATTGCGCAGCACGAGGTTGTTGCGGAACGTGGAGGTTCCGTAGCCGATCTCCTGTTCCAACCCGTCCGCGTCCGAGTTGTCAGTAATGGTGTTGCCGTCCACCAACTCGTTTTGACTGTTGACATCGAAATGGATGCCGGCGCCCTCGTTGTGCTGAATGGTGTTGCCGCGAAGCGTTATGCCGGAGGTAGCGCCGGCCTTGAAGCCTCCCGAGCCAAACATGGGATTAAAGTGGGCGTAGTCGTTATAGTTGATGGTGTTGCCCTGGATTAGAATGCCGGAGTTCATTGACTCCGTCGATGGAGCCGAAGTCGTTCCTATGCCGCCGCCGACCCCCAGCTGTCCGTTATTGTGGACATAATTGTTGAGGACCTGCATGTTGTAGCCCACCCGCACTCCGTAACCGTGATTCAGCAGGACCTCACAGTTCTGCACAGTCCAGTTTGCGCCTTGCGTCTGCGGGGTGGAACCCTCAGATACCCCAATCGCTCCATTGGGATACATGTCGGCGAACTCTTCCAGGGTCAAGTATTGGATGGTGACATTATTTGCCGTTCCGCCAAAGGCATTGTTGAGCACGCTGGTCTCGACCGTGTGTCCCGACGGATTGTCGTGGAAGTAGATGATGTGGTTCGTGTAATCGAACCACCATTGGCCGGGGCCGATGGCAGGGAGAGTAGACGAGTACAAGTGCTGGTAAGGTACATGGTCGAAGAACAAGTCCTCGGGATAAATGCAGCCCGACCAGCCCGGATCGCAGATTCCACTGGCGCCTGTTTGGCCCTGCTGTGTCTGGTCACTTACCTCGTAGTTCTTTCCGTCGAAGGTGGCCAGCGGCCCGATTATGGTAGAGCCGCTAATAATGACAGGACATGATGTCGCCGGAGGTGTACAGGCGGTTTGGCCGATGAAACTGTCGCCAGTCTTGGGAATGATCGATTGCGTCAGCCGGTACGTGCCCGGATAGATGACGAAAGTTGTGCCTGCTGGAGAGGCAGCGACCACGCTGGGGATATCGTCTCCGGGATGAATGTCCACGCCCGCAACGGTTTGGGAGGCGGTGAAGTTGACTCCCGACACATTAGCTGCGCTGAGTGTCGTGCTTTGGCTGGATGGACTAAAGGTGAATCCCGTCTTGCTCGGAGTCAGCGTGTAGGAGCCGCTGGCCAGACCGGCGAAGCTGTAATTTCCGGAACTGTCGGCGGTGGTAGTGGAGCTGGCCGCGCCACTGAGGGTCACGGTTGCCCCACTGCCATTTGCGGCTGGGCTGATATTGCCCGAGATGCTAAAAGTCGGCACGGCGTTCTTCGTCGCGGTGAAGTTGACTCCCGACACATTAGCTGCGCTGAGTGTCGTGCTTTGGCTGGATGGATTAAAGGTGAATCCCGTCTTGCTCGGAGTCAGCGTGTAGTTTCCGCTGGCCAGACCGGCGAAGCTGTAATTTCCGGAACTGTCGGCGGTGGTGGTGGCGCTGGCCGCGCCACTGAGGGTTACGGTTGCCCCACTGCCGTTTGCGGCTGGGCTGATATTGCCCGAGATGCTTGCGGTCAGTTGAGTTGCGGTGAAATTGACTGCCGCAGCACTGTAACCATTAACGTTCACTCCCTGGGCGGATGGACTAAAGCTGAAACCAGTCTTGCTCGGAGTCACCGTGTAGGAGCCGTTGGCCAGACCGGCGAAGCTGTAATTTCCGGAACTGTCAGCGGCGGTGGTGGCGCTGGCTGCACCGCTGAGCGTCACAGTCACCCCACCCCCCTTTGGAGTGATGCTGCCCGAAATACCAGGCCCCGATGAACTGCTTCCCCCAATTGAAAGACCAGCACAACCTACGTTCGGCAGGCAAAACAGGCACAAGATTAGAAGGAGTGCGCTTGCACTTGCAATCTTTTCCTTCACGTGAATTCTACCCTCCATGGGGGCTGAAGAGCTTCCACGGCCTCTCAGGAGAAGTCGCGTTTCATCGTGTCATTGAGACCGCAGGTGAAGTAGGTAACGGAGGGCTAGGGTGGATCCGGGCGCACGGACATGTCCGAGCTGTGGGGGGATTTCGGCGGAGGGGAAGCCTTCGGCCTGAATTATTCGGGGGTTTTGATGGCGAGGAAGCGATGCCTTAAAGGGAGCATAGAAGCTGGGTTTCTGCGGGACCAGGCGGCCGCGATACTTCCCGCTGCAGTTATGCGTTTTGAACGTGGCCCAGTTTGGATTCGACGACCCGGCAGATCTCCTTCACATTCTCCATCGCCATCAGGTCGTCTACGTCGAAAGTCAGTCCAAAGACTTGCTCGAGGCTGCTCGCCAGAGTCACGTGTCCCATGGAGTCCCAGGATGAAATATCATTCGGCACGGTGTTAATAGTGACGGTCCGCGGGTCCACGTCGAAGGACGACTTAAATGCGGTGCGTACTTTCTCTAGTAATTCTTCCATGTTTAGTTTTCGTAGTGTTCTGATTTGTGCGAACCAGCCGAATGATTATCTTTCCTTACTCTTGACTCTTAACTCTTAATAGGCCTCGGCGCAGTCAAAAAACCTGTGCCGGAAGATGAGTGCACTGGGGGGAGCGGGCCACGGATATCAATGGCTCCGTTTCTGCGTTGGTCTGCATCTACCGATGCCGGACAGCCGCCCGGCTAACCGTAATCTAAGATTCTGCCACTGCAGTTTTCGGACGGCGGTGACGCGGCTCACATGTTCCTGTGATCCTGATCGGCGTCGGCCTAAGTGGGAACGGAAAACTACGCAGGGAACTGTGGCGAGGTTGCAGGGCGCGAGGTGTGGGTGATTGCAACTCTGGGCTCAAAAGATGCAAGGTTTTGCATAGTCCGGGGCAGGGCAGAACTGTGGCAGGACCTAAAGCCTGATCACGACCGGGATCTACCCCCGAAGGCCAGGCCTAACTCACCATCGAGACGCGATAGAAAAGCGTCACCGTTGGTAAGAAGATCAAGCAGTTCGGGCTTGCGCGAATGTGCGACCATCCACCGGCCGCGGCACGTAAAAAGGCAGTTCTTCTCGGAAAATTCGCCCATCAGCCGGCGATCGACGATCCCATGAAGGGCGACAACTCCGTGACTCCAGGCGTCATAGAACAGGTGATCGAGAATGTCCTTGGTCAATTGCCGCGCACCACCGATCTGCACCACCTCTCCAACCGCGCCCGGCTTCTGGTAGTACATGTACCAGCCCAGAACTTTCCGGCTGGCGTCGCGCAGGACAACCTTGCGCAGATCCCCGTGTGCCTTCCTCCGCTCCATATAGCTTAGAAGCCAGTTCAACGAGCGGAGGTCATAATCAAGCCAAAGCGAATAGCCGGCTCGGGATTCGGCCATGCAGCCAAGCAGCGTTTCGACGTCCAGTTCCTCACCCTGCAGCCGAGGTTTCGTCTGGTGAAACGGGCTGGAGGAGAGTCCCGTTGCCACGCTGTCTGCAGCGCTGCAGAGAGGCCTGGTGGCAAACTCCAGGGTAGCCGCCAGGGCGGACTTGGTTAAGCGGGAAATCGCGTGGGTGACGAAGCGGGCGGGTCGCAGCGGGCGCACCCAATGAATGCTGAACGGCAGGATAGTGGTGAAACCGAGTCGTTCGAGGAGCGCTCGCGACGTGTCGTTTGCCGAATCCGTCTGCGACAGATCCTGCTCTCCCGCCATGTACGTCCTCAGCAGGTTGAGCCCCGCAAGAGTGGTCCGGAAGGAGGGATGAACTGCGAAATTCCCACCGAAGGCAACGCGAAGGGATTGGCCGCGTAGCGACATTCTTCGCGGAACGACTCCCAGGAATCCCACAATCTTCCCTTTTTCCTCATACACCAGCGAAGGAAGCCTGTCATCCCTCCACGGATTGGTGAAGTAGAGTTCCTGGAGGGAAGATTGAATCGTGGAGGGAGCAGGTCCCTCGCACTCGCGGATTACCACCCAGTAAAGGTCGGCGACCTGCGGGATGTCGTCTTCAGCAAACGGGCGTACAGGCATACGGTTTCGCCCGCGCGACGAAATGCCTGACATCAGTCATAAAGCAGGTCCGGTTCGGGCAAGCGTTCTCGTCGAGGAGTCTAACAGTGCAGGGTGGCCCCGAGCAAGAACCTGTCACGACAGGAGGTAGTGCGATCTGAGACCAGACCGCACTGTGTGCTGCGTTGTAGCAATGCCGAACGAGGAGCGGCGATTCCTCTCAATGAGCCGGCGCCAAAACCACCGGAGCAATACCGGAGCCGCTCAGCTGCACCGTTTGCGGACTGTTGTTCGCATTGTCGGTCACGGTCAGCGTTTCGGTGCGAGCGCCCGTTGCGGTGGGCGCAAACGTGATGGAGATCGTGCAGGTAGTTCTCGCGGCTAACGTATGAATGTACAAACTACCGGTTTAGAAAGGGATATCTTCGTCCGTAATCGGCCCGGAAGCCGTGGCGTGCTCAGGCTCGGGAGTGCGCTGATCGAAGTTGTTGCCTCCGCCACCAGATGAGGCTGCGCGCGAGCCTGCGGCGAAATCGCCGCCTACGGCCCCTTCGCCGCGTCCGCCGAGCAGGACCAGATCGTTGACGATAATCTCGGTCATGTATTTCTTCTGGCCAGTTTGCTTGTCGTCCCAGGAGTGGGTTCGCAGACTGCCTTCGATGTAGACCTTGCTGCCTTTTTTCAGATATTCGCCGGCAATCTCGGCGGTCCGCGCCCAGGCGGTGATATTGTGCCACTCGGTGCGGTCCTGCCAGTTGCCATCTTTGTCTTTGAAGCGCTCATTGGTGGCCAGGCTGAACTTGGCCACAGGCGTGCCTTGCGGCGTGTACTTCACCTCAGGATCCTTGCCCAGGTTTCCGAGAAGAATAACTTTATTGACACTCTTTCCCGCCATGGTAGTGCTCCTTCGCTGGTGTGGACCAGCTGCTTGTTTCGACTTCGCTCAGAGCCTGCCCTGAGCTGGGCTGTTGGGGGCAAGGCTGCCTGCTGAATGCGTGTCCCACCGCTCTGTGCGCAGGGGATCACTATAGCAGAACTCCACCAGCGGAAATCGTATTGGAAGCTAAAACGCTGCTGGGGAGTATCATTTTGGGAGGGGGGCGTAAACGTACCCCTCTCTTCCGCAGGAGGGCCTCATGTCACTCTCCGCTCTGAACTGCTCTCGGCTCGCTCTAAGAATCGCTGGAATCGTCCTGGCGCTGGCGGGGCTGCTCGTGCTTCCGGGTTGCTGGGTGACGTCAATCAACGGTTTGAGTGAGGAAGATAAAGATCCCGATCTGGTTTTCGACCAGAGCCTGATTGGCTCCTGGGCCAGGGTCGGCGACGACTGTACTGCGCCGGAGACGATCACGTCCAAGAACGGGATCTACGATCTGCAAACGACGGGCAAGGGTGAGGGATGCACCGATTCGGACAAACCGTCCCACTATCAAGCCCGGCTGGTGAAACTGGATACTCACTATTTTCTGGACGTTTCACCGATCGACGGCGACGTGTGCGACCTGTGCCTGGCGAAGCACAATATCTTTCTCGCGAGATTCGACAAGGCCACGTTCTCTCTCACTCCGATTGACTCCGACTGGCTCAAGAAGTCGCTCGCAGCAAAGACGGTAACCTTGGCCACGCTGGCAGGCGATACCGACACGATCACCGCGTCATCGAAAGATCTGAAGGATTTCTGCCGCAAGTTTGCTGAAAACACGGAGGTTTTCGAGCCCGAATCGACATCCACGTTCAAGCGGAAGTAGGCTGGCAATCGCATGGATTCAAGGTATAATCTTCCCCATGCCTACCGCACCAGGGGCCACCAAGGCCGTGGGGATGGTGCCCGACGAGCTCAAGTTTGAACCGAAGTCCAAGGGCCTCGCCACCCCGCGCAAGAAGAAACCCAAAGAACTGGCCGTCATCACCGAGTGTTGCACGGGATGCGCCGGATCACCCGCCTGCGTCGAATACTGCCCGGTCGAAGACTGCATGTTCTGGGTGCCCGACGAGGACAACCCGCCGTTTGGCCGCATCCAGGTGGACCCCATTCTCTGCATCGGCTGCAAGAAGTGCATCAGCAAGGGCCCGGACGGCTGCTTCCTTGACGGCTGTCCCTGGGACGCCATCGTCATGGTGGACACGGCTGAAGTGGAAAAAGAAGTCGGGGTGATGACGATTTAACTGTTCCTCGCCGCGCTCGGAATGACAAGAAGATTATTTCATTCCCGCCCTCTGCCGGATCGCCTTTTCCGTCGCAACGGCCTGCTGGCGCACGTCGTTGGATATATCCGGCAGATCGCGTTCATACGGACGAATGGCTCCAAGATCGTCCATTTGCCCCACCAGATAGAGCGCCCGCAGCGCCTCCCACACCTGCTCGGTCCCCGGATCAACTACAGCCACTTCAGCCCCGGCGGCGACGTTGGCGCCGGTCTGCGCCACGGAACGAATGCGGCCAGGGATAGGGGAGCGAATCTCGGCGATCTGGCCATTGTTGTTGCCGAATTGCAGCTTGGCGATCAGTCCTCCCTGATGAATGGCCGTTCCGGGACGGTCGGCGTCTACGATTCGCCCAGTCTGCGGCGCCGTAATCTCGGCCGGCTGCAGCAGCGCTACAATCTGCGGTCGCCCGGTCGCATCGCCGAACCGCACCAGCGACAGCGCGGCGTTTCCCCGAACCATCGGCGAAGAATCAGCCAGCATCTTCACGAGCGTCTCATGAAATCCTGCGCCCGACGTGTCCTGCCCCATGACCCACGCGTCGGTGTTGCGCACTTCTTCCACCGGATCGCCCGCCAGCCGCGCCAAGTCCGGATACCACTGCTTTACGGCCGTGTCTCCCCGCGACATGCGCTCGCCCAGTTGCACCAGCGCATGCTGAATATGCCGCGGCTTTTTGTCGTCGTGCAGATACGCGATTAACTGCTGGTCAGAAAGATGCCGTCCAAACCAGGTATTCCACCAGAACAGAAACGGCATGAGCACGATCAGCCAGCCGGTGGCGAAGAACAGGATCTTTTGCGTGCGCGACATGCTGTGCTTGGGCTTGCCCGGCATAGCGCTGCCGTCGGAAGCGGCTGGCGCATTGGGAGTGGGAGTCTCGGAGGGATGGGACATGGTTCCGGCAGGAAACTATAGCAGATGAAGCATAAGGGCTGTTGGTTCGAGGGGAGCCTACTTCTCCCGCAGCATGTACCAGGAGCTCAGTGAGATGCAGACGAGCGTCGCGGTGAGGCCGAGGAGGGTCGTGCCAGACAAGGCGGCCAGCCAGTTTCCATCCATCTGCATCCAGGGGAAATGGTTGAAGCCCAGGTTCGGCATCCATGCCGGTGGGTGGGAGATTTG
>Ga0181521_10006198_pt1 | contig 13060 bp, 10 predicted proteins | sample PEATcosm2014_Bin_32_FD_119764 | JGI IMG/M metagenome (GOLD analysis project Ga0181521, IMG submission 119764) | Peatland microbial communities from MTU Mesocosm Facility, Houghton, MI, USA - PEATcosm2014_Bin02_60_metaG | ecosystem: Environmental > Terrestrial > Soil > Wetlands > Peat | place...
CAAGGTCGGCGCCTTAGACAATATCGGCTTCGGCCTGCTGATGGTGTGGACCGGCAGCCTGCAAATTGTGCTGGACAAGGGCCAGGAGGACGACTGGTTTGGCGCCGCGTGGGTGCGCTGGACGGTGGCCGCGCTGGCGGCTTCGTTCGTGCTATGGATCTGGCACTCCTGGACCCATCCCAACGGCCTGGTCGATCTGCACGTCCTGCGCGACCGCAACTTCCGCACCGGCTGCTTCCTGGTGGCCCTGCTGGGCATGTGCATCTACATCACCATCGCCATTCTGCCGCTCTACTATCAGGAAGTGCTTGGTTATACGGCATTTACGGCTGGCCTGGTGGTGGGGCCGCGGGGCATCGGCTCCTTGATCGGCTCGCCGATCATCGGCATTCTCGGCTCGCGCATCGACAATCGCAAGCTGCTTTGCGCGGGATTTCTGGGTTTTGCCGTCTGCGCGCTGATCTTCGGCTCGGTCAACCTGGATATCGGCCCCTACACGCTGCTGATTCCCATCACCCTCACCGGTTTTGCCCTGAGTTTTGTCTTTGTGCCCATGTCCACCATGATGATGGCCACCATTCCCAACAAGGATATGGGCGCGGCGACGGGCCTGGGCAATATGCTGCGCAACATCGGCGGCTCGATTGGGATTTCCATGGCCACCACCGCGCTGATTCGCCGCGCCGCCCTCCACCAGACGGAGATCGGTGCGCATCTCGATCCCTCGAACCCCGTCTTTCAACAGAAGTCGAGACTTATCGCCATGTATCTGGGCCACCAACTCGGCTCCGCGCAAGCCCGCCCCGGCTCTCTAGGCCTGGTCTACGGGCTGATGGAGCAGCAATCAGCCCTGATGGCGTACGTAGATGTCTTTCGATGGACAGCTTTGCTGGCGTTCTTCTGCGCCGCCGCCGCCTGGCTCTTCAAGAAACCGGAGAAGCATGGGCCGCTGCCGCCGGGGATGCACTGAGTAATTTGTGCTGTAGTCATTATGTGCAACTCGAAATGACCGGCAATATGCTTACACCGGATCGCCAAAGACGCGCCCGCCGGCGGCTCTTGCGGCATCGGCCAGCTTGCGGTCGAAGGTGGCCAGAGTAGCGGCGCGGCGCATGGCCAGTTCCAGATAGGTTGCGTCGTAGGCGGTGAGCTTGTGCATGCGTCCAAGATCGAGGACACGCGTCTGCCGCGACGCTGGCGAAAGGTCATCCAGCGTAATCGCCATGAGCGCGAGATCGGATAGATAGCTTGCGGAGGCTTGCTCCGTAAGACGCTTTGCGCGTTCAAAGACCAGCAGCGTATTCGCCACTTCCGAGTACCATAAAGCTGGAACTCGCGCTCCGCTTGCGCTCACTTCGTTGAAGGCTCGTTGCGCAAGAGCAGCTTCAGTGCGATCTGCGCGAACAATGAGCCAGGCAAGCGCCATGGACGCATCCAGTACTATGCTCACGGTCTGCCTTCCTCAATTGCTGCCCGTATTTCCTCGTGAGAGATTCCCTTGATGCGCGGGTTCCTGAGCCGCTGATAGGCCGCTTCGACCTCTTCGGGAGAATGGACGGGGGTTGGAGCCGGGATGGGTACCACCTGGGCCTTGGGTTCTCCATTGACAGTAATCGTAAACCGCTCTCCTGCTTCAACTTGCCGAACAATTTCGGAGAGCCGTGTCTTTGCCTCGAAGATCCCAACCGTAGCCATCGTCTCCTCCATCCAACCGCCGAACGAACAAACTAGTTTATAAGCTAGTTTACTACAATATTGCCCAACTCCACAAATACATTTGTACAAAACCTGAAAATATACCTCGTTCGAGTCGGGAAACGGCTTACGGCCGGCCTGATACCTTAGTCGATGTTGGCATTGTGAGTGCGCAAGGATGCGAAGGAGATTGAGAACAATGAGAACGATAAAGATAATGCTGGTTTGCACGGGTTTAGCGGCATTGGCGCTGGCGCCAATTAGGGCGCAAGCACAATCGATTGCAACGCTGGACCCGGCCCTTCAAGGCAGAGTTGACCGGATTGCCGTTCAGGTGCTGGAGCAAACCGGCGTGCCCTCGGCCTCGGTGGCCGTGGTGAAGGGCGGCAAGCTGGTGTATACGCACGCGTACGGCAAGGCACGGCTGGCTACCAAAAAGTCTCCCGCCGTTGCCGCTACGCCGGAGATGCGCTACTCCATCGGGTCGATCTCCAAGCAGTTCACTGCAACGGCGATTCTGCTGCTGCAAGAGGAGGGCAAACTCTCGCTGGACGACGCGGTGGGCAAGTACGTTCCCGGATTAACACGCGGCGACGAGGTGACCATCCGGCAGATTCTCTCGCACACCTCCGGCTACCAGGATTACTGGCCCGAGGATTACGTGATGACCACCATGATGCATGACGAAACCGCCCAGCAGATCATCGACACATGGGCCAAAAAGCCGCTGGACTTTGACCCCGGGACGCAGTGGCAGTATTCGAACACCAATTTTGTCATTGCCGGGCGCATCGTGGAGGCCGTCGCCGGCTCCTCCCTGATGGACTTTCTGACGCATCGAGTCTTCCGCCCGCTCGGGATGCAGTCGGTGTGGAACTCGGACGAGGTGAAGCTGACGCAGGCGGACGCGACGCCCTACTATCGCAATGCTCTTGGACCGCTGCGCCCGGCGCCCAAGGAGGGACGCGGATGGATGTTTGCGGCCGGCGAGCTGGCCATGACGGCGCACGACCTGGCGCTGTGGGACGAGAGCCTGATTGCGCAGACGGTGCTTAAGCCGGAGAGTTACAAGCAGATGTTCACCGAGGTGAAGCTGAAGGACGGCAAGGGAACGCAGTACGGGCTGGGCGTGGATGTGAGGGAACGCGAAGGGCGCCGCTCGATTGAGCATGGCGGCGAGGTTTCGGGTTTTGTTTCAGACAATATCGTATTGGTGGATGATGGTGTAGCCGTGGCGGTGCTGACCAACCAGGACGCAGTGGGCGCGGCCGCGATGATTGCGCGGATGGCCGTGCCGGTGGTGGCGGAGTTTCCGCCTACCGACGCCGAAAAACAGGCCATCGCGATCTTCCACGATCTGCAACAGGGGCGCATTGACCGGAGTCTCCTTGCGCCGAATTTGAGCGACTACTTTACTGCCGAGGCGATAGCCGACTTTCGCGAAAGCCTGGCGCCGCTGGGCGAGCCGCTCAGCTTCCACCAGGAGGGCAGCGATCAGTTGCGCGGCGGCATGACCTTTCGCAGCTTCCAGATTGTCTATCCCGGCAAGCGGCTGAGGCTGACCACCTACACCTATCCCGACGGCAAGCTGGAGCAGTATTTGATTGCGCCGGCAGAGTAGGATAACAATATGTGCCGCATTCTTAGCTATCGTTGGTTATCGTTTGACCGGCTATGTTTGCGTCGCGATATTTTACTGCGCTCCAGACTGCGCACAACAGTGCGTGGATAAATCGCTATTTAGAAGTGCTTCTGCACCATGCGTGCCAGTGCGGGCATACGTAGCGATTGATCTCACTGTTTTGCTGAAGGAGAAAATCGGTGGTAACGTCGATTTACAATTATACGGTCTCGATTCATAGGCGCGTGATCGCTCTGGCTATGTATGTTGTCTGGCTTGGTGTTGTCTCTTTTCTGGCATGGACGCATCTGGTTTGGCGCGATGAAGTGAAGGCGCTATCGATAGCCCAGCAAAGCGGCACTGTATACGCCATGATTAAGGAGCTCCGCTGGGAGGGTCATCCCGCTGTTTGGTACCTGCTTCTTCGCGCCGCGCATGCGTTGGTTCCACGTCCTGAGGTTCTGTTGCTTGTTTCCATTGTAGTGGCAGCCGTTGCGATGCTGATTCTCGTGCTGCGCGCCCCTTTTAGCCTGCCGATTATGGCTCTGCTCCTGATTGCGCGCTTTTCAATGTACGAGTATTCCGTGATGGCCCGCAACTACGGAATCAGCATGCTGCTTCTCTTCTTATTCGCCGCCTTCTATGAGCGCCATCACGATAGAGATTGTTTGCTGGGCGTGCTGTTGTTTTTGCTGGCTAACTGCAACGTGCATTCTGTGATGCTCGTCGGAGGGCTCCTGCTCTTTTGGTTTGTGGATATACTGTGCGGCGAAGCCGCCAACAGACCGCGGAATATTCGTATGTTTCTCTACAACGCCGCCCTCGCGGCCATTGGCGTTGCAGCATGCTTCATAACGGTATTCCCGACGTTAAATGATTTGGTGGCGATTAATCACAACACTATCACATTGAAGACCCTGACGAAGGGGATATTTCTGCCTTCGCTGCAGTTTATGAGGTGCTTTCCGGGTGCCTACAGGTTGTCATGGGCAACACCGCTGCTCGGAAAGCCGGTAACGATATTAATGTCTCTGATATTATTCGGCAGCACACTTGGCTTGATCCGACGGAAGGGTGCGTTCCTTGCCGCATTGACAACTCTGGTTGCTTTGTCACTCTTGTTCGTGGTCCTTAATCCTGGATTATATCGTCATCAAGCATTATGGCTGGTTTTCATGATCTGTATGTACTGGCTTGCAGTACCAAGAAATACGAAGAAGGAGCCTGTATCGCCTGTCCAACTGAAGCCGATTGTCGGTCGGTTGTCAATCGCAGGCACGGCATTATTTGTGCTGGTTCTTCTACTGCAGTCGTGGTACAGCGCCAAGAAAATAATCGGAATTGTTAGCGCTCCTGTAGCGGCACTGGATAACCGCAATAATAATGTGAGCTCAATTCTCGCAGTTAACCCAGAGCTGAAGCATGCGGTCATCATTGCGGATCCAGATTACTTATTGGAAACGATGCCTTACTATGTCTCCAACCCAACCTACCTCATGCGCGAGCAACGGTATGGCAATGTAGTTCATTTCACTAGCAAGGCCCAACTGGAACTTACCCTCGGAGATGTCCTGGCCAATGCACGGCGGCTCCGGCAGGAGACGGGCAAGCCGGTCGTGATCCTGCTGTCAGACGAAATTGATCCTTCAAATCCCGCGCAAATATATAAGGAAGGATACAGCTGGAAGTTTATGATTACGCCCGAGCAGGCACGTGTCTTTCAATTGTCGACACATCTTCTCAAACACCACTCTGCACCAGTGGAAACAAACGAAGGATACTACGCATATGTTTTGGACAAATGAGGTGGATGTTCTTGCGACATCTATTGCCATGCTCTCTTTCGTTCGATGAAAAACACTGCTCGGGTCGCGATGCGTCTACCTGAGGCCGAAGACCTATACCTATCCCGACGGCAAGCTGGAGCAGTACTTGATTGCGCCGACGGAATAAGTCTTGCAGACGGCGGATGCCACCGAAGGCTGCTTTTCAAAGAGATCGGCTTGACCCGTGCAAACGATCAATGTTCTTGTATAACTGCAGGTACTGTTCGGCCACCACGGGATAAGAAGACCGAGCTACAGCAGCTTGTCGTGATTGAGAACCCAGCATTGAGCGGCGTTCAGCGCCATCCATTACCCAACGAATACCACGGGCCAAATCTTCAGTATCGAAATGCCTGGCCAGGTAGCCGGTCTTTCCGTGTTCAACAATATCGGGCAAGCCACAGACGTCAAACGCTACCACCGGCGTGCCACATGCATGGGCCTCTACGCCGCTATTGGGCAGATTGTCGTGTCGAGAAGGCACCACGACTGCATTCGCCGCACTGTAGAACAAGCAGAGGCTGATATCGTCGTGCAGATGACCGGCGTAGTGAATAGGGAAGCCCAGATCCAGGGGCTCCCTGGGAGCATTCTGGCCGAGGACTACCAATTCCAACCCAGCCATTTCACCGCGCAGGTGATCGAGCGCGGATTTCAACAAATCGAATCCCTTAAATAAGTTGCTCGTACCACCTATCGCGCCAAAAAGCAGCAAAGGACCTTCAATAGGCAGACGCAGGATTTTCCGCGCCAGCTTTTTATCGATTGGTTGCCAAACCTCTGTGTTGATTGGATTGGGTATTACACTCACAGGCCAGTCGTGCATGATGACGCTATGACGAGCACAATCGGCCAACCAGCGGCTGGGCGCAACAATGTGCATGGGACGCCGCCAGTGTTTTAGCTTTCGCTGCCAGGTCCAGCGGTTGAGGTCGAAGCCCGATTCATAGGCGGGCCGGTTCTGCCGCGTATATCCGTCGCGCCAGCGGAATTCTTCGGTGAAATGCTCCGCTCCGCAAAACCCCCACATATCATGTAACGTCCACACAACCGGCCCACGCAGTTTCCCGATGTCAGCTACCGACATCATCTCAAAATTCACCCAATGCAAGTGGATAATATCCGCATCTGATTTGTTCAACCGTTGCGGCCAACGCGAGGGAAGAAGGGCAGGCGAAAAAAGAATATGGCCCTCTGTGCGGAGAACATTGATCAGAGAAGTAACCAAATGCTGACGGAAACTATTGATCGCGTTTAACCCGCGGACATCGGGTTTCTGCACCGTCCAATCGCCAGCACTCGCACGGTTTACATACATTTGCGAATCAACTCCATGCCGGCGCAGCGCATGGTGAATGCGATAAGCCGCACGCGCGGCGCCGCCGTATATATCGAAATAGCAGACTGTCGCAACTTTCATAGGAAAAATCCATTAGCTACATTGGGTTCTACTTTAACCGGTATCTTCTTCCGATAGATTGCGATCACAGTATGCCCCCTGGGCCGAAACACTGCGTCGTTCAACAGGGTTGCAATACATCCTGCCAGAACATGGGCGCATCTGTTCAGCAGCCGCCCACCGAGCGAACGGTCGACGATAGTTTCTTCACGGCCAAAAAGCAGATCGAGCCTTCTCTTTATCATTGTACCGACGCATGTCCTCAGATGAATATCGGAGAGAACCTCATGCTCAATGGATACCAGGCTGACTGGAAATATCCTGGGAATCGATTCGAGCGTCCTGTCCGGCCAGCGAGTGATATGGTGCGGAGGAAGATTGAGGCGGTCGTTCTGAATAAACCGCATGTAGGAATCATTGTTGGGAACACCGTAGATCAGCAGACCGCCCGGTTCAAGGCAATCGAGACATGCGGCAATAAAGGAGCCTGGATTGGAGATATGCTCGAGAACCTGGAACGCATAGATGATCTGGTATGCTGACGGGTTAGCCAGCGCGTGTTCCTGCATGGATTGGGTGCGTACATCAAGGCCGTGAGATCTTGCTTTATCTGCCGCCGACTCGGAATACTCCAGACCTGTATATCGAGGCGCGGCGAGTCTACTGGCAAACCATCCCGCGCCGCAGCCAACCTCGAGAATCCGGGCATTTGGAGGTATCCACTTTCCGGCCATCTCAAATTCGGCTTTGTCCTTTTGGTAATACCATTCAAAGGACTGCAAACTCTTATAAAACTCCGGAGATCCAGATATCTTCGGTTCAAAAAAGATGAGAAAGCAGTTTTGGCATTGGCAGACATTTATCCAGGATGTCCCCTTAAGCTCATGGCGCACTAACTCCTTCTGGGCTTTACCGTACATCTCCGGGATCGAACCCGCGTAAATTCTCATCTTGCCGAGCACATGGATGCTGCCGCAGAGAGGGCATTCAGGCTGTTCTGCCACGTCAAGCCGGTCGTAGATCAACGATTCCATCCCGGTTTACCTGCAATCGATTTCGAGAGTATCCACATCAGATTTCAAATCAGCATGAAGTATGTCGATGCCAGTAATCTTATGCCATCACGTAGCAAATTCATTTACTGCAGCTGTTCAACCTGCTTACATCTTGTCGTTACCAACCGCGTATGTGAGTCATTATATCCAAACTTGCTTAAGCCGGTGGAACCGCGCCTCCCAGCCCCAAGCCAAAGCGACAGCGCACGGCGCGAAGCACCCGCGATACACTGGTAGTGACCTATGTTTGAAACCCTTACCGACAAATTGCAGCGCGCCTTCAAGGTTCTTCGCGGCCAGGGTACGCTCACCGAAGAAAACATCAGCGAAGCGCTGGGCCTGATTCGCGTGGCGCTGCTCGAGGCCGACGTCAACCTCAACGTGGTTCGCGACCTGATCGAGCAGATCCGCGTGAAGGCCGTGGGCACCGAGGTGCTCACCGCGCTTTCGCCCTCCGAGCAGGTCATTAAGATTGTGCGCGACGAGCTGATCACGCTGCTGGGCAAGGACACGGCGCGCTTCAAGTTCGCCTCGCAGCCGCCCAGCGTAATTTTGATGGCCGGATTACAAGGCTCCGGCAAGACCACCACTGCGGGCAAGCTCGCCGGCTGGCTCAAGAAGGGCGGCCACCGGCCGATGCTGGTTTCGGTGGACGTTTACCGCCCGGCGGCGCGCGAGCAGCTCAAGGTTGTCGCGAAGTCCGTGGAAGTTCGGCTCTACGAGGGCGATCAGAAAGGCGAGGCTGCTGGATCGGCTTTGGTTGAGCGGCTGGCCGGCGAGGCGCGTCGCGAGGCCCGCAACATGGGCTGCGATACGCTCATTGTGGACACCGCCGGACGGCTGCACATCGACGAAGAGCTGATGACGGAGATGGAGCGGCTCAAAAAACTGCTCAACCCCAGCGAGATTCTCTTCATCGCCGACGCCATGACCGGGCAGGACGCGGTCAACTCGGCGGCGGAGTTTCATCAGCGGCTGGGGCTGACCGGCGTGGTGCTGACAAAAATGGATGGCGACGCGCGGGGCGGCGCGGCGCTTTCCATTCGCCACGTAACCGGCCAGCCAATCAAGTTCATCGGCACCGGCGAAAAGCCGGAGGCCTTCGAGCCATTTCATCCGGACCGTATCGTGGGCCGCATCCTGGGCATGGGTGACATGATGTCGCTCATCGAGAAGGCCGAATCGACGCTCGACCGCAAGAAGGGCGAGGAGCTTGCCAAGAAGGCGTTGCTAGGCGATGGATTCTCGCTGGAGGATTTCCGCGAACAGTTGCGGCAGATCAAGAAGATGGGCTCGATGGAGAGCATTTTGAAGATGATGCCTTCGGTGGGCCCGTTTGCCGGGTTGCAACAAGCGTCCAAGAGTGTTGATGAAAAGCAGTTTGTGCGGCTGGAGGCCATTATCAACTCGATGACCCCCAAGGAGCGGCGTAATCATGAGATCATTTCCGGCACGCGGCGCAAGCGCATCGCGGCCGGCTCGGGGACGACGGTGCAGGACGTGAATCACCTGCTGCGGCAATACGCGCAGATGGCCAAGATGTTCAAGCAGATGGGCAAAGGCGGGCTGGCGCGGAACATGATGCGCGGCGGCATGGGCGCAATGGGAATGGGCGGGAAGCAGAAGTTTGGGCGATAAATTGGATGACCACGCTCCAGGACCAGCTCGACGAGATTACGGCGCGTACGCGGGAACTTGTGCAGGCGGAGCGGATGGTCGCAACAACCCCTATCGGTTAGACAAAGCGTGGCGGGCGGAGCGAAGCTCGGCGGCCATCACTTGCAGCATCTTGAGCGAGAGAAGCGGATCTGCGCGCATAAGGCGGGTGAACTCGTCGCGGGGGACAAAGCTGAGCCGCGCGCCGCTGCGGGCAATCGCCGTGAGCGTGTAGGGCTCGTTGCTGATCAGACCCGGCAGGCCGAGCAAGGAGCCGGCTGAGGCATGGATCGACATCAACTGCTCGCCTGAGGATGATGCCATGGTGAGTGTTGTCTTGCCCTGGTCCAGGATGTAAAGGCCCTGCGGGTGATCGCCCTGGTTGAAGAGGACGCGATCCGCGTCACAGGTGATGGCGGTGGAATGTTTCTCGAGCGCCTGAATCAACTCGGGGTCGGCGACGAATGCAGAAGGGTCTAGCTTCACTTACGGGCCTCCATGAATGAATGCAGGATATGAATGGGCAAAAGATGAATCTGATGGCCTGTAGGGGTATGGTGTCATCACGGGGGGCTTGTTTATGGTGATGTGCGTCACATATTGATGGTTAAGGCGGGGGCGGAGGGACGAATTGCCGCCTACCGCAGCCTTCGCCGGATGAGGTCGAGGGCTTGCTGGGTGGTCCATTCGCGGATGCGCTGGCGATCGCCGCGGAAGGTGCGCTCAATGGATTCGGTTTTCTGGGCGTCGCTGAGGGCGATGTGGACAAAGCCTACCGGCTTGAGTTCGGTGCCGCCATCGGGGCCGGCGATGCCGGTGACGCCCAGGCCCAGGGTTGCGCCGGTGTAGCGGCGGATGCCGTAGGCCAGGGCCTCGGCTACCTCGCGGGAGACAGCGCCGCACTCGGTGATCAGATTGGGAGGGACGCCGGCGAAGGCAGTCTTGAGTTCGTTGGAATAGACGATGGCTCCGCCGAGGAAGGAGCGCGAGCTGCCGGGGACTCTCGTGACGCGCTCGGCGATCATCCCGCCGGTGCAGCTTTCGGCGACGGCCAGGGTGGCCTGGCGCAGGCCGAGGTAGTAGAGGACGATCTGCTCGAGCGACTCAGCAGATTCACGTCCGGTGGAGTAGAGCCAGTCTTCGAGGACCTCTTCCATGCGGCCGGCAAGCTCGTCGACGCGAGATTGGGCGGCGGCCGCGTCAGATTTGGAGCAGAGCAATGTGAGCTGGATGTCTCCAGCGTGGGCCAGGATGGTGGTTTCCACGTCCTTGTATTCGGTGTAGATGGGTGCGAGCAGCTTGTCGGCCTGCGACTCAGGGATCATGGCGGCGCGCAATGTGCGTTTGGCGATGTGACGGAGGGGGAGAACTTCGCGCAGACGGGGGAGGCACTCGGCGTCGAAGAGCGGGCGGCACTCGTTGGGCGGGCCGGGAACCAGCACGAGCAGCTTGCGATAGCCCTGCCAGGTGGTGTCGAGCCATTGGCCGGGAGCGCTGCCGTTGGGATTGGGCAGCAGAGTTGCGCCGTCGAGCACGTCGGCCTGTTTGAGGTTGTTGGCAGGCATGGGGACGCGCCATGTGGCGGCGCGGGCGGCCAGAGCAGCGACCTGCGTAGCGTTGCGATGCATGGCGAGGGAGAGAGTTTCAGCGACGGCCTCGCGTGTGAGGTCGTCTTCCGTGGGACCCAAGCCGCCCATGAGGACGACGATGTCCACGCGGCCAAGGGCGGCGGTGATCACGTTGACCAGGTCCTTCTGGCGGTCGCCGACGATGGTCTTGAAGGCTACGGTGACGCCCAGCTCGTTGAGTTTTTCGGTGAGATAGAGGGAGTTGGTGTCCTGGCGGAAGGGGGTGAGCATCTCGGAGCCGACGGCGATGATTTCGGATTTCATATGTACAGCTCTTAGCCCTCATCCCTTTGCCAATGAAAGGCTCCTTCAATACCAGTTTCGCGCAGTCCTGCCGGTAAAGAAATTGCCAGTCAAACCACTCATCCTGATTTTGGATGAGATGAGCCGGGGTAATGCGGTCAGATTGACTCCGATATACGCGGAGATCACGACACAGGAGATCGCCGATCTTCTAAAAATCAGCTTGGTCACTTCTTGGCCCCTGACTTCAACAATAAGGCTCTGACATCGGCGTGTGCTCCAGATGTTGCCGCATTCAGCGCAGTCATACCGTCGTTCGTCTTGGCATTGACATCTGCTCCCTTGGCGAGCAGCGCTCGCACCACCTCAAGGTGCCCGTTTTGGGAAGCCAACATCAGCGAGGTCATACCATTGTTCGCCTTGGCATTAACCTCGGCCCCCTTGGCGAGCAACGCCTGTACTACCTCAAGGTGGCCGTTTGCGGAGGCTAGCATCAGCGCGTTCGAGCCGTCGGTTGTCCTCCTTGCATTGACCTCAGCCCCGTCGGTGAGTAGCGTCTGCACCACTTCAAAGTGACCATTTTGGGAGGCCATTATCAGTGCGGTCACGCCATTATTCAATTTGGCATTGACCTCGGCGCTCCTGACGAGCAGCGCCCGCACCACATCAAGGTGGCCGCTATAGGAGGCCATCGTCAGCGCGGTCACGCCATCATCCCTCTTGGCATTGACCTCGGCTCCCTTGGCGAGTAGCGCTTGCACCAGTTCGCAATCGCCAGTCTGAGAGGCCCCTATCAGCGCGGTCTCGCCGTCGTTCATCCTGGCATTGACCTCAGCTCCTGCGCCGAGCAACGCCTGTACCACATCGCGGTGCCCCAAATCGGAAGCCAAGATCAGCGGTGTCGCTCCGTTATTTGCCTTGGCATTGACCTCGGCACCTTTGGCGAGTAGCGCTTGCACCAGCTCGCGGCTGTCATTCTGAGAGGCCCCAATCAGTGCGGTCTCGCCGTTGTCCGCCGCCTTGGCATTCACCTCAGCTCCTGCGCCTAGCAACGCCTGTACTACATCCATGTGACCGTTTTGCGAGGCCTGAATCAGCGCAGTCGTCCCATTGATTGCTTTGGCATTGACGTCAGCCCCTTTGGCAAGCAACATCTTTACCGCAGCAAGATAGCCCTTGTCCGATGCCGGGATCAGTGAAAACATACTATTGTCAAGCAGTACACGCTCTTTGGACGGAGTTATCACCACACCTCGCCCTTGCTCGTAAACGTAGCCGGCATCACGGGCAAGATGGAAGATGAGAGGATTCTGCGGATCGCTAATGAGCGTATATCCTAAAAGTGTTATTTTGCCTTTAATTACGTGCCGCGCGCCGACACCCCAATTATTACTAACAATTCCACCCTTACCAGGGACAACTCCATTGACTGGTACTCGATCATACAGACCGCCTAGAAGTACTATTCCCGGCTTAGCGGTAGCCTCGATCGTTGCGAAAGTTCCAGAGGTCAATTGTGTTGGCTGTAGCTCAGGGATAGAGAAGTCGTAACGATATGCCGCCGGAGTATCGGGCATTCCGCCAAGCTCTTCAACTTTTCCCTGGGCCAGGCATGATGTACCCCAAGCGGCACTGATCAAAATAATCCCGGTGATGACGATTTGTGTGATCGTTGGTATTTTGTTCTTCATGCAGCTTCTCCGTTCGATTGCGAATTGTGAACATTTCTGCCTGGGACGCGAAAAAACTTCCGCTTAGAATAAATTCAGTCCTTCGACCCCCAAGTCCACATCATAAACGGCTTCGTTGGTGGCGAGGATGGCGGTGCCGAGGGGGGAGAAGGCGAGTCCGACGAGGTTTGGGCCGGCGAGAGCGAGAGTGGCTACGCCTTGCGGGGTGACGCGGACGATGCCGCGGCGGCCATGGAGGCAGGCGGC
>Ga0181521_10006201_pt1 | contig 13056 bp, 9 predicted proteins | sample PEATcosm2014_Bin_32_FD_119764 | JGI IMG/M metagenome (GOLD analysis project Ga0181521, IMG submission 119764) | Peatland microbial communities from MTU Mesocosm Facility, Houghton, MI, USA - PEATcosm2014_Bin02_60_metaG | ecosystem: Environmental > Terrestrial > Soil > Wetlands > Peat | place...
TCCGAGAATCCGCTTGACCTCGAAGCCGGACGGCTTGCCGGGATGATGACTCCGCAAGGCCTGCAAATTGCTCCGCCCGAGGATTCGCTCGCCTGACTGGGGATAGTCACAAATGGCGTCGTCCTCGTAAATATCGTGTTCCGCGTTTGCGTCGCCGACTGCCGACGCGTGCCAGTGCGCATTCAGGGCTTCACGTATTTGTTCGTCTTCCATGGGCTGCTCCAGTTGTTGTTTGTCTGGGCGGGTGGCCCTGATGAGTCCGTGCCCCGCCGATATCGGGGTGCCCCTCGCGCACAGGTGTCCGGTTCGCTTCGACCAGACGGGGTAGTTACTTTCCGGCGACGGTGACGTCTTCGGCGCGGATGCGGGTGGCGCGCTTGATCTCGCGGCTCAGGTCGGGCTGGTCATTGGACTTCTTGCCCTCGCCGGCGAGCGCGGAACTGGCGGCAAGGGTGAAGCGCAATGCGTCTGCGGGAGTGTCGAAGTAGAGAATAACCTGCGTCGTTGCCATGCTCATGCCCCAGTCTTGACCCTGTTGCCATAATCATAACGGCTGAGTTACGGGCCTCGGAGTCCCCAACTTGATACCTGCCGGGCCGAGGGGTATTCTCCAAGGCAACGTCAGGAAAAAGAATCCACTGGCTTTGGCCCCGCATATTCACGAACTCTAGCGAGGCTGGGGGTTTCACCGGTTTATTCCCGGAGGTGTCATGTCAGACCGTCTTTCCGTCCTCGTCACTGGAGCCACAGGCAACCAGGGTGGCGCGCTGGCGCGATTGCTGCTGAGCCGGGGCCACCGGGTGCGCGGCTTGACCCGCAAGCCCGAATCGGCGGCGGCCCGGAAACTCAAAGCCTTGGGGGCGGAGATCGCCACCGGCGACATGGAAGACCGCGGCTCCCTGGCCCACGCCGCCAGCGGCATGGATGCCTTCTTCTGCGTGTCCACCCCATTCGACTCCGGCGGGCCGGCGACCGAGGTGCGCCAGGGCATCAACATGGCCGATGCCGCGAAATTCTCCGAAGTGAAACATCTGGTCTACATGTCCGTCCCCAAGGCGGACACGCATACCGGGATCCCGCACTTCGAGAGCAAGGCGCAGGTGGAGCGCCACATCCAGTCGCTCGGCATCCCGTGGACGGTGATCGGCCCGACGATGTTCATGGAAAACTTTCTCGGTCCTTATTTCCATCCTGAGCTGCTGGAGGGCCGCTTTGCCATCGCGATCTCGCCGGGCTGCAAGCTCCAGTTGATCTGCCTGGACGATATCGCCGGGTTTGCCGCCCTGGTACTGGAACAGCGGGAGCGGTTCCTGGGACGGCGGATCGATATCGCCTCCGACGAGCGCACGCCGCCCGAGATTGCCGACATTCTGGCGCGCGCCGCGGGACGGCAGATCAGATACCAGCGCACTCCCCTCGAGCAAGTGCGGGCCTGGAGCAAAGATATGGCGCTCATGTTCGAATGGTTCGACCGCACTGGCACGGGGATCGACATCGCCAGGTTGCATCGCGAATACCCCGAGGTGGCGTGGCACGATCTGCGGCAGTGGGCCGAAGCACAATCGTGGGACGTGCTGACGCACGGGGCGGCGAGCTAGAGGAAGTACCCAGTACCAAGTACCAAGTACCCAGTACCAAGTAAAGGCGCCAGATGCTGCAACGATGAACTTGGTACTCGGTACTCGGTACTTGGTACTTGGTACTCGGCACTCGGTATAATCGACCCCTGTGAAGCGCATCGTCCATGCCGCCTGTCCCCACGATTGTCCGGACGCCTGCGGGGTGCTGATCACGGTGGAAGATGGCCGCGCGACCAAGATCCAGGGCGACCCCGCGCATCCGGTGACACGCGGATTTCTGTGCGCCAAGGTCGCCAAGTATCTCGACCGGGTGTACTCGCCGGAGCGCGTGCTCTACCCGGCCCGCCGCGTAGGCCCCAAAGGTCCGGGCGCGCGCTGGGAGCGCATTTCCTGGGATGCGGCTCTCGATGAGATTTGCGAGCGCTTCCGTGGCATCCGCCAGCAGTTCGGGAGCGAAGCCATCCTGCCCTACTCCTACGGCGGCACGCTGGGCGTGCTGCACGGCAGCAGCATGGACCGCTGCTTCTTCCACCGGCTGGGCGCGTCACAGCTCGCCCGCAACATCTGCTCCAAGACCGGCGAGGTAAGCCTGATCTCGGTCCTGGGACGCAAGCTGGGCACCGAGCCGGAGCAGTTCGCGCACTCCCGTTACATCATTGCCTGGGGCGCCAACATCCACGGCAACAACGTCCACCTGTGGCCGTTCATCGAGGAAGCGCGGCGCCAGGGCGCGAAGCTGGTCGTCATCGACCCCTACAAGACGCGCACCGCCCGCTGCGCCGACTGGTATCTACCCATCCATCCCGGCACCGACGTGGCGCTGGCGCTGGGCATGATGCACGTCATCATCGGCGAGAACCTCTACGATGCCGACTACGTCAGACGCTACACGCTGGGCTTCGACCAGCTCCGGAATCGGGCCACACAGTATCCGCCCGAGCGGGTGGCCGCGATCACCGGCATCTCCGGCGAGGACGTTGTCCGGCTGGCGCGCGAGTATGCCACTCTGCGTCCGGCGGCCATCCGCATGAACTATGGGGTGCAGCGCTCGGAAAACGGCGGGATGGCGGTGCGCGCCATCGCCATGCTGCCTTGCCTGACCGGCTCGTGGAAGGAGGTGGGCGGCGGGTTGCAGCTCTCTACCAGCGGCGCCTATCCGCTGCGGCGTGACCGCATCGAACGACCGGACCTGATGCAGGTCGCGCTCGGACGGCCGGCGCGGACCATCAACATGGTCGAGATCGGGCACGCGCTCACCGAGACGGCCGATCCTCCGGTCAAGGCAGTTTTCGTTTACAACTCCAATCCGGTGGCCGTGGCTCCCGATCACAACCGCGTGGCGCGAGGCTTTGCGCGCGAGGATCTGTTCACGGTGGTGCCCGAGCAGTTCCCGACCGATACCACCGATTACGCCGACATCCTGCTGCCCGCCCCCACATTCTTCGAGGAGAAGGATCTGCAGACCGCCTACGGCCATTACTATCTTCAAATCTCCCAGCAGGCGATCGAGCCGCTGGGGGAATGCCGCTCCAACTTCCAGCTCTTCTCCGACCTGGCCGCGCGGATGGGATTCACCGAGGATTGCTTCCGGGCAACGCTGGACGAGGCCATCGACTCCGTCCTTGACCCCACCCACCCGTGGCTGGCCGGCATCGACCGCGCGCGGCTCGAACGCGAGGGCCACGTCCGCCTGAACTTCCACCACGGAGACACGGAGACGCAGAGTGGAGCGCAGCCCACTCCGTTCCTGCCCTTCGAACACGGCGGCTTTGCTACGCCCTCGGGCAAGGCTGAGTTCTACAGCGAATCTCTGGCGGCCCAGGGATTGGACCCGGTTCTAGCCTTCGTTCCGCCGACCGAATCACGCCACACTCCACAGGCTCGCACCTATCCGCTGGAGTTGCTGGCCCGCAAGGCGGACAACTTCCTCAATTCCACCTTCGCGAACCTGCCGGTGATCCAGCAGATGGAAAATCGCCACTTGCTGGAGATGACCGCGGTGGACGCCGAGCCGCGCGGCATCCGCGACGGCGACCGGGTCCGCGTGTTCAACCGCCGCGGCGAAATCGAGCTGACGGCCCGGGTGAACGGTTCCGTGCCGCCGGGCGTGGTTGCTGCCCGGCTCGACTGGGCCAAACTCTCGCCACAGGGCCGCAACATCAACGTCCTCACTTCGGACAGGCTCACTGATATGGGTGCCGGCGCCACCTTCTACTCGGTGCTGGTGGAGGTGGCGCGTCTCCCCGGGTCCGCCCGCTAACCCATTTTCCGGCGAAGCAGTTAGCCCGTGCGGCCGGGGTTCCCAGGAAGCGCCCGGCGCTTTGGCGCGAATGGCCCGGCTACCGTATAATTCCCGTTTTCCCGTATTCCAGACTGAAGGTGGAATATTTCTGCGTTTCTTCAGGTTCCCTTGCAAGTTCGTGCCGGCCATGGTCCCCGGTTTGCCCGGCTTGTTGCCCTGGTGCTGGCGGTGTTGTTCCTCTGCTCTGGGGTGATGGTCGGCTCCCAGCAGGAGCTGATTCAGGAAATTCGTATTTACGGCAACCGCCGCATCCCGGCTGACACCATCCGCTCCAAAATTTTCACCCATGCGGGTGACGTTTACGACCAGGCTGCTCTGGAGCGTGACTTCAACTCGCTGTGGAATGCCGGCTACTTCGAGGACATCCGCTTCGAGCGCGAGCAGGGGCCCAAGGGCTGGATCATCAACATCTACGTCAAGGAGAGACCGACCATCCGGGAGATCAACTACCTGGGCCTGAGCTCGGTCAGCACCAGCGATGTGCTCGACCGCTTCAAGGAGCGCAAGGTTGGGCTGACGGTCGAGAACCAGTACGACCCCACCAAAATCAAGAAGGCCGAGGTCACGCTCAAGGATCTGCTGGCGGAGCACGGCCGCCAGTTCGCCACTGTCCGCACCGAGGTGCGGCCGATCCCGCCGGCGGCGGTGGGCGTCACCTTCGTTATCAAGGAGGGCCCCAAGGTCAAGGTAGGTAAGATCAAGTTCGAGGGGAACAAGACGGTCAGCAGCCGCTACCTGCGCTCCGCGATGAAGAATCTGAAGCCCATCGGGATCCCGCGCTCGATCATTCTGGAAAACCTGTTGTCGCGCACCTACGACGCCACCAAGCTAAGTGAAGACGCTGAACGCGTCCGCGACGCGCTCCAGCAAAAAGGCTACTTCAAAGCCCTGGTGCAGGACCCCAAGACCAACATCCACGACAATCACGGCATCCATCTGCCGTTGATCAAGAAGGGTGGCGGCAAATCGGTGGACATCACTCTGCCCATTGAGGAGGGCGAACGCTATCGGCTGAAAGAGGTGAAGTTCACTGGTAACAAGGCCATCACTGACATACGGGTCCTGCGCGCCCAGATTCCCATGAAGGATGGCGACATCTTCAATACCGAGCTGATGCGCAAAGGCATCAAGAACCTGCGTGACGCCTATGGCGCGGCTGGCTACATCAACTTCACGCCGGTGCCGGACACCGAGATCGACGAGGAGCACAAGACGGTGACGGTGAAGTTCGATCTTGACGAGGGCAAGCAGTTCTCCGTCCGGCGCATCGAGTTCACGGGCAACACCACCACGCGCGACAAGGTCATCCGCCGCGAACTGGCGCTGCAGGAAGGCCAGGTATATAACGCCAAGTATTGGGAATTCAGCCTGCTGCGTCTGAACCAGCTCGGCTACTTCGAGCCGCTCAAGCCCGATCAGGACTCGGACACCAAGCAGAACCCCCAGGAAGGCACCGTCGATATCACCCTTAAGGTCAGGGAAAAGGGGAAGAACTCGATCGGACTCACCGGCGGCGTCAGCGGCCTGGCCGGGTCGTTCGTCGGCATCAACTACCAGACCAACAACTTCCTGGGCCTGGGCGAGACGCTGACGGTCTCGGCCAACATCGGCAACCTGGAGCGCAACCTGATGTTCGGCTTCACCGAGCCCTACGTGCTGGATCGGCCGCTGCAGCTCGGCTTCACCGTCTATACGCGCAAGTTCAACTACAACCAGGCGCGGCAGGCCAACATCCTGGCCGGACAGGCCCTCAACTTGCCGCAGAACGTGCTGAACACGCTGCAGAACTTTACCCAGTCGAGCACCGGGTTCACCGCCTCGGCCAGCTATCCGTTGCGGCATTCGCTGAAGCGCATCGGCATCACCTACGGCTACGACACCTCGTCGCTGACCACCTTCAGCCAGGCGTCGCAGGAGTACTTCGAGACGCTGTCGTTCCGCGGCCTCTCCGGACCGAATGCGCTGGAAGGCATCATCACCAGCAAGGTGGTCCCCAGCTTCACCTACAGCACCATCAACAACCCGCTGCGGCCGACAAGCGGCCAGAGCTATTATTTCGGCGGGGAACTCGCCGGCCTCGGGGGCAATGTCAAAACGGTGCGGCCGATCGCGGAATACAAGCGGTTTATCTCCATGAAGGGCCTGCACCCCAGCCGGGAAGGCCATCAGGTACTAGGCTTCCGGGTGCAGGGCTCGTTCCTCACCGGCTACGGCGGGCTGGTGGCGCCTCCCTTCGAGCGCTTTTACCTGGGTGGCGACCAGGATCTGCGCGGCTTCGATATCCGCTCGGTCTCACCCGTGGCTTTCGTGGTGACGACCGCCAGCGTCATCCTTACCAATCCCGACGGCTCGCAGGTCCCGCTGAATCCGGCCCTTCCCCGCCAGGGCGTGTGGACGGTTCCTATCCCCGTGCGGAGCATTGTCTTCCCCGGCGGCGACAGCAGCTTCGTTTCCAACCTGGAATATCGCATCCCGTTGGTGGGGCCGGTGAACCTCGCCCCCTTCGTGGATACCGGCATGAACTTTGCCGCACGCAGCTCGCAGCTCCGCATCTCCGACACCGCCCTCCAAACACTGAACAGCAGCGCCTTCGGCTGCCCGACCCTCATGCCTGTGCCAGTCGCCCCCTATTTGGTCTGCGTCAATAACATCCAGCCCGGGCAGTTCACCCCCCCCTTCAGCCAGGAACTGCAGATGGTTCCTCATACCAACTATGTGCCGCGCATGTCCACTGGACTGGAGGTCCAGATAATGATGCCGGTCATCAACGCCCCGTTCCGCGTGTACTGGGCATATAACCCGCTGATCCTCGACGCCAATGCCCCGACGCCGAGCCTGGTCACCCGCAGCATGTTCCCGCCCGGCGCCGCCGGCGACTTCACCTACCAGCAGACTCTGAAGAATTTCTTCCCCAGTTACCTGCTGAAGGAACCGCGCAAGACCTTCCGGTTCACGGTCAGCACGACGTTCTAAGGTTGGTGAAGACTAAGAGTGGTTTCGCAAAACAAGATCCCTCGCTTCGCTCGGGATTTCTCCTCGGCTCCGCTCGGGGCAGGCTTAGCGGGCTGCCGCTTCGCTCACGCCGCTAAACGCCTCAAGTTTGACGCTAGCCGCAACTGCACCCTATAATGTGAGCATCCGCTCCCGCGAAAAAATGAGCCTTCCTGGCGAGCGTGGTTCCACCGGCCGGGGCTGGAAGGTCCGCACTTCCGGGGAATCTCGCGGGTATTCTCCCAAGGAGTCCTAAGCATCCGATGAAACGCAAGTTTGCTCCCGTAGTTGTGCTGTTCGCGGTAGTCCTGTCTCTGGCCGCTCTGGCGCAGACCGGTACGGCGGCTGCCGCTCCCGCGGCTGCGGCTCCGGCCAGCGCGCCTGCCGCCACCCCCGCTGCCGCCCCCGCCCCCAGCGCTGCCGTTGCGGGCTTCAACAAGGTCGGCATCATCAACATCCAGGGCGCCATCCTGGCCTCCAACGAGGGCCGCCGCGACCTGGAAGCGCTCGACAAGAAGTTCGACCCCAAGCGCACCGAGCTGCAAAACCTCAACAAGGAAATCGAGGATCTGAAGAAGCAGCTCAGCACCCAGGGCGACAAGATGAACGAGGACGCGCGCGGCACTCTCGTCCGCAGCTTGGAAACCAAGCAAAAGGCGATGCAGCGCGCCTCCGAGGACGCCCAGAACGAGTACCAGCAACAGCAAGCCGAGATCGCACAACGCATCCTGCAGAAAATGGCGCCGTTAATCGACAAGTTCGCCAAGGATAATCAGTACGCCGTGCTGATGGACGTTTCTCAGCAGTGGCCGCAGGGACCGGTGCTATGGTACGGGGCCAGCGCTGACGTGACCAGGCAGGTGGTGGACCTCTACAACGTGCAGTCGGGCGTAGCGGCTCCGGCCTCAACTTCCGGTTCCAGCAGCAAGCCGAGCAGTGGCACCACCACGCCAAAGCCACCGGTCGCCACCACGCACAAGCCGGCAACGACTGCGCCCCCCGCTACTCCGGCGAAGCCACAGTAGTTGAGCGCCGGTCGAAGAAGTCAGGCCGTCCGTATGGGCGGCCTTCCTTGTTTCAGGCGGCGGGGGCGTTTTCCTGAACCATTGTGGAAAAACTTGTGGAATTTAAGCACCGGGCTGCTGGATCATCCGTTATAGCGCGAGTTTCAGCACTTTGCATAACTTCCGCGGCACGGATAAGCACCCGCAGGTCAAGGATTTACAACGCACAACCGGTTGTGCACTCGGCACCGGGCGACGGCCTGGTTCGTAACCTCTCCAGAAGTTACTTTTGCACATCCGCGTACTCCAAGTTGGGGGAAATTCACTCCAGAATCAGTGCTTTTGACAACATACTTGCGAGTATCACCTTACGGTTCGCCGACTTTCAAAACTGCCAGGAAGGCTTCCTGCGGAATGTCGACGCGCCCGATGCGCTTCATCCGCCGCTTGCCCTCTTTCTGTTTCTCCAGCAGCTTGCGCTTGCGGGTGATGTCGCCGCCGTAGCACTTGGCGAGCACGTTCTTGCGCATCGCCGGCACCGTCTCGCGCGCGATCACTTTGCCGCCGATCGCTGCTTGGATGGCCACCTCGAACATCTGCCGCGGGATCAGTTCCTTCATTTTGGCGGCCAACGCCCGCCCGCGCTCGTAAGACGCTTCGCGGTGCACGATGAGTGAGAGGGCATCCACCGGTTCGCCCGCCACCAGGATATCGAGCTTCACCATGGGTGATTCCCACCAGCCCGCCAGGTGGTAATCGAGCGAGGCGTATCCGCGCGACACCGACTTCAGCCGGTCGTAGAAATCGAGCACGATCTCGTTTAGCGGCAGTTCATAGGTCAGCATCACCCGTGTCGAACTCACGTATTCGAACGCCTTCTGCTTGCCGCGCTTCTCTTCCACCAGCTTCAAGATCCCGCCCACGTATTCTTCGTTGGTCAGGATGGTGGCGACGATCACCGGCTCGTTGATCTTCGCGATCTCGGGCGGAGGCAGCCATTTCGATGGGTTATCGATCTCCACCACCTGGCCGTCGGTGCGGGTGATGCGGTAGCGGACGCTGGGCGCGGTGGTGATCAGGGCGAGGTTGAACTCGCGCTCCAGCCGCTCCTGGATGATCTCCATGTGCAGCAGGCCAAGGAATCCGCAGCGGAAACCGAAGCCCAGCGCCACCGAACTCTCCGGCTCGAAGAAGAATGACGAATCGTTCAGGCGCAGCTTCTCCAGGGCTTCGCGCAACTGCGTGTGCTCGTGCGCCTCCACGGTATAAAGGCCGGCGAACACCATGGGCTTCACTTCTTCGAAGCCGGGCAGGGGCTCGATGGCAGGGCGGTCGTCGTCGGTGATGGTGTCACCGATCTTGGTATCGGCAACGTTCTTGATGTTGGCGCTCAGGAACCCGACCTCGCCCGCGCTCAGGCTGTCCACGGCTACCGGCTTGGGCGTGAGCACGCCCAGAGTCTCGACCTCGAAAACTTTGCCATTCCACCACAGGCGGATTTTCTGCCCGCGCCGTATCGTCCCCTGAAACACGCGCGCTAACACGATCACCCCGCGATAGGGATCGAACCAGGAATCGAAGAGCAGCGCCTGCAGGTGGGCTTCCGGGTATCCCTTCGGCGGCGGGACCTTGGCGACAATCCGCTCCAGCACCTCGGGAACCCCCTGGCCGGTCTTGGCGCTGATCTGCAGTGCGTCGGAGGCATCGAGGCCGATGGCGCTCTCGATCATCTCCTTGGTGCGTTCCACGTCGGCGCTGGCCAGGTCGACCTTGTTGATGACGGGGATGGTCTCGAGGCCGTGGTTGATCGCCAGATAGGCGTTGGCCAGCGTTTGTGCCTCGACGCCTTGCGAGGCGTCCACCAGCAGAATCGCGCCCTCGCACGAGGCCAGCGAGCGCGAGACCTCGTAGGAAAAATCCACGTGCCCGGGAGTGTCGATGAGGTTGAGCTGGTATTCCTGGCCGTCGCGCGCGATGTACTTCATGCGCACGGCGTGCGCCTTGATGGTGATGCCGCGCTCGCGCTCCAGGTCCATGGCGTCGAGCACCTGTTCCTGCATCTCGCGCGCCGAGAGCGATCCCGTGAGCTCGAGCAGGCGATCGGCCAGCGTGCTTTTGCCGTGGTCAATGTGAGCGATGATGGCGAAATTGCGGATGTGCGCGCGGTCCATCTGGCGGGGCTGACCCTGCTTCGATTCTAGCATTCGCGTGGCGCGTGCGCCCTGGTAGCGCCCGCGTCCCGCCGGCTTTAGCTGAGTGCTGACTGCTGACTGCTGCACGTGCTAATCTGCCCAACTCACACCGGGGGTGATCCGTTGCGCAGACTCCTCGCTGCTGTTGTACTGCTTCTGCCCACTTTCGTAGTTGCCCAGATCTCGCCCGAGGTCAAAACCTTCGTCACCGTGGACGCTTCCACGGTCGCGCTCACTCATGTCAAAGTCATCGACGGCACCGGCACTGCCGCACGCGATGACCAGACCATTGTCATCACCAATGGCCGCATTCAGTCGGTCGGCGACGCCGCAAAGGCGGCCATCCCCGCCGACGCCAAGGTCCTCGACCTGCACGGCTACACCGTCATCCCTGGGCTGGTCGGCATGCACGACCACCTGGTTTATCCCGCAGGTGCCGGGTTTTATGCGGAGATGGGCTACAGCTTCCCGCGGCTTTATCTCGCATCCGGCGTGACCACCATTCGCACCACTGGGGCGCTGGAACCCTACACCGACATCGAAATCAAGAAGCAGATCGACACTGGCAAAGCGCCCGGGCCGAAGATTGGCATCACCGGCCCGTATCTCGAGGGTGAGGGCTCGTTCGCGGTGCAGATGCACGCTCTCACCGGCCCCGAGGACGCGCGCAAGACGGTGGCATTCTGGGCCGAGCAGGGCGCAACCTCGTACAAAGCGTACATGTTCATCACCCGCGCCGAACTGGGTGCTGCCATTGACGAAGCCCACAGGCGCGGCATCAAGGTCACCGGTCACTTGTGCTCGGTCAGCTTCCGCGAGGCGGCAGCGCTGGGCATCGACGACCTGGAGCACGGCCTGCTGGTCGATACCGACTTCGTTCCCGACAAGAAGCCCGACGCCTGTCCCCCGACCGGTCCCATGCTCCTGCAACTGGCGCAGATTGACATCAACGGCCCCGAGGTGCAACAGACCATCCGCGAGCTGGTAGCCCATCACGTGGCCGTGACTTCGACGCTACCGGTTTTCGAGATGTTTGTGCCGGACCGGCCGTCGCTGCAGCAGCGCATGCTGGACGCACTCTCACCCGACGCGCGCGCCGCCTTTCTCGCCAACAAGGTGCGCGTGGGCGATTCCGCGTTCCTGCGTCAGCGCTATGGCACCGAGACTTCTCCCTGGCCCGCGCTGCTGAAGAAAGAGATGCAGTTCGAGCGGGCGTTCGTCGAAGCCGGCGGGCTGCTGCTCGCAGGTGAAGATCCCACCGGGATCGGCGGGGTGATCGCGGGCTACGGCGATCAGCGCGAAGTCGAACTGCTGGTCGAGGCGGGCTTCACGCCGGCCGAGGCCATACGCATCGCCAGCTTCAACGGCGCGCAGTTCATGGGGGAAGCGGATCGCATCGGCAGCATCGCTCCCGGCAAGCAGGCCGACTTGGTGGTGATCCATGGCGATCCCTCGGCCAACATCGCCGACATCGAGAAGGTAGAAACCGTGTTCAAGGACGGGATCGGTTACGACTCGGCCAAGCTGATCAATTCAGTCCGCGGCCTGGTCGGGTTGCGATGAAGATGAACGTGGCGGGGAATCGGTAGAATAAAGCGGAGTGGGGAACAGATGTCAAAGCGGCCAAAGGTAAAACCTGAAACGCGAAACGTGAAGCTGGTTTTGGCGTCGTCATCGCCGCGGCGGGCGGAGCTGTTGCGCAATGCCGGCATCGCGTTCACGCTTTGCCCGGTGGAGGTGGCCGAAGCGCGGCAGCCGCAGGAGTGGCCGGAGGATTTCGTCCGTCGCGTTGCCGGTGAAAAAGCCAAGGCAGCTTTGGCTCGCCATGCAGACAAGTTCGTGCTGGGGGCCGACACGGTGGTGATCGTGGACGGCCAGGTGCTCGGCAAGCCCCGCGACGCACAAGACGCCAGCCGCATGCTGCACCTGCTCTCCGCCGGCTCCCACCTGGTGACTACGGGGGTCTGCCTGCTCGGCCCCAAAGTAGAGGACACGCGCGCCGAAACCACCACTGTCAGCTTCAGCCCGCTCAGCGACGCTGAGATCGCCGAGTACGTGGCCACGGGCGAACCCATGGATAAAGCGGGCGCGTATGCGATCCAAGGCATCGCCTCGCGCTGGGTCACCCACCTGGACGGCTGCTATTTCAATGTGATGGGATTACCGGTGCCGCTGGTATACCGGATGCTGCAGAAGCACGGCGTGTTGTAACCGGGACGGGTAGCAGGGCGGGAAGCTGGGTGGTTCGAGCGCGCCGCTAGGGCTTCTTTTGCTGATCGTTTTCCCCGTCCTTCACCGACGACTTGAAATTGCGGATTCCTTCGCCGAGCCCTTTACCCAGATCCGCCAGCTTGCCCGGACCGAAGATAAGCAGGGCTATGGCCAGGATCACCAGAAGTTCCGGCACGCCCAGTTTGCCAAGCATTTTGGCCTCCAGTTGAGGCCGGGTAGGAACGACCTCTACAGCAATTGTAGGGCAGCGTGTGGGTACAGTCAAAAGCGGTCTCTGGGCAATGCGCCCCCAAAGAAAAAGCCCCCCGCGCGCAGGGGGCTTGGTCAAATGGCATCTCGCTGCGAGATTTGTTACTTCAACATGATCTCCTGGAACAGTTCTGAGCTGGTGACTTCGCGGATCTCCTCCCGCTTCTCCCCCAACTGGTGGGCCTGCTGTTTTCCACCAAGGATCTTGTCACGCACCATTTCCCCTTTGGCCGCCAAGTTGTCCATCGCAGCATGGTTTTTGTAGAGGACCGCCAGGGCGATGTCCCAATCCTTGGGGTCGTTTCGCGTCTCTTTGAGGAACAGCTTGTAATCCAGGATGATCCCCTGCCGCTTTTGTTCGTCGAGCAACGGTTTCGAACTCTGGCGCAGGCTGGTGAGGTAAGCATCCATCTGGTTTGGTTTGACGCGGACGGTAGACACACGCCATACCGGGCCCTCGGTATAGTGTTCCTGGGCCACCAACTGCAGTCCGAACAGCAACACAA
>Ga0181521_10006208_pt1 | contig 13046 bp, 7 predicted proteins | sample PEATcosm2014_Bin_32_FD_119764 | JGI IMG/M metagenome (GOLD analysis project Ga0181521, IMG submission 119764) | Peatland microbial communities from MTU Mesocosm Facility, Houghton, MI, USA - PEATcosm2014_Bin02_60_metaG | ecosystem: Environmental > Terrestrial > Soil > Wetlands > Peat | place...
CCCGACTTTCGGCGCCAAAACCGCGTTGCGAATTTCCTCGCGCCAAGCATGCCCCACCGACCCCGTGATATTCGGCGGCCAGGCACAGTCTTCCTGAAGGCTGTGCGAGGTTCCTGGCTTGATTACGCTTGATTACGGGCAAACTTGCGGGAGCTGGCCGGTTCTGGTACACTAACTGCTGTCCCTTTGAAAACAGCTCAGTGGGAGGTTCGTTTGCCTTTTTGACGGACCGCTTGCACCAATGAGGAGACATGGCACGCAAACCAGGTAAACAGTATCAAGCCGCGTTGAAGCAGGTACAGGCCAAAGAGTACCAACTCGAAGAGGCCGTACCGCTGCTCAAGAAAATCAAATACGCCAAATTCGACGAGACGGTGGAAGTCCACATGCGTTTGGGGGTCGATCCCAAACACGCCGACCAGATGGTGCGCGGCACGGTGGTGATGCCCAACGGATTGGGAAAATCCAAGAAAGTTCTGGTCATCGCGAGCGGCGACAAACAGCGGGAAGCGATGGATGCCGGCGCGGATTTCGTGGGCGGCGACGACATGGTGAACAAAATCCAGTCGGAAGGCTGGACGGATTTCGACGCCGTGATCGCCACGCCGGACATGATGCGCTCGGTGGGAAAACTGGGCAAAGTGCTGGGGCCGCGAGGCCTGATGCCTAACCCGAAGACCGGCACGGTGACGGTGGAAGTGGCCCGGGCGATCAGGGAAATCAAAGCCGGTAAAGTGGAATTCCGCGTCGATAAGACGGGGATCATTCACGCTCCGGTCGGCAAGATCAGCTTCGATAGCGGCAAGCTGGTGGAAAATGCGGCCAGCCTCATCACGGCCGTGATCAAGGCCAAGCCGGCGGTGGCCAAAGGCAAGTACGTGAGGAGCGCGACCTTGTGCTCCACCATGAGCCCGGGAGTGGCGATCGATACCACGCCCTTCAGCTTGAAGGCGGCGGCGGTTTAGCCCAACAGGTGTTTCCATGAAAAAGAAGGATGACAAGAATAAAGACGTCGAGGCCCTGCGCCAGGATCTGGCCAAGCTCAAGAACCTGTTCGTGACGGGTTACGAGAAGCTGCGGGTGGCCCAGGATTTCGAATTGCGCAAGGCGGTACGCGGCGCGGGCGGCAAGTATCGCGTGGTGAAGAACAACCTGGCGGAGATCGCCTCCGCGGGGACGCCGGCCGAGCAGGTGTTGAAGGGTCTGCGCGGCATGACCTCGATGGCGTACACCACGGCCGATCCGGTGGCATTGGCCAAAGCGCTCACCGCTTACGCCAAGGCGAACCCCTCCTTTACGTTCAAGGCGGGGATCGTGGAAGGCCGGGTGATCGATATCAAGGCGATCAACGAGCTGGCGACCATGCCCGGCAAGGAAGAGATCTTCGCCAAGCTGCTGTACGTGATCAACGCGCCGGCGCAGCGCCTGGTGACGGCGATGAACGCCGTGGGCCGCAACCTGGCGGTGGTAGTGGACCAGGGTGTCAAAGAGAACAAGTTTCAGGCGTAGCGGGCAACCGCCGCGCGGCAATCGATTTTTCACTTTTGAAGGAGTTGGAGTTTAGAAATGGCGGACATTAACGCAATTGCGGATCAGATTCAAGGCTTGACGCTGCTGGAAGCATCCCAGCTCGTGAAGCTGCTGGAAGAGAAGCTGGGAGTTTCGGCTGCGGCGGCCGCGCCGGTGATGGCGGCGGGCGGCGGCGGAGCGGCGGCGGCGGCTCCGGCGGCCGAGGAAAAGACGGAGTTCACCGTCGTTCTGATGGCTGCCGGCGCCAACAAGATCAACGTCATCAAGGCTGTTCGAGAAGTTACCAGCCTGGGTCTGAAGGAAGCCAAGGACCTGGTGGATGGCGCTCCCAAGCCGGTCAAGGAAGGCGTCAGCAAGGACGAAGCCGAGGCCATCAGAAAGAAGTTCGCCGACGCGGGCGCGAGCGTGGAAGTGAAGTAGTTTTGCGGGGCCGCGTCCAGCGCCGCGCCGCGGAGGGGTGGCACGTTCCTTCCCGCGGGGCTGGCCCGGCTCCTAAATTTTGTGGGGGTTTGACGCAGGGCGTAAGTCCTGCTAAACTGAATAGTTGGGCCTTCGATTCAGTCGGATTCGATCCCAATTGGTGACTGTGATTCCCGAATCCTGGAACTTCAATTGCAGTTCGGGCGAAACTGCAGAGAGGGGATCTTTGCGCGTTTGTCTGCCTGGAAGCATCTCAGAGGATTCGTGCGTCCCGCTTCCCCCAACCCTCATCCTCATCGCGAACACTACTCCGGAACCAGTTCGATTCCTGCCCTTTTGTTCTCTTTCGGCGCCCCGGGAGGCTTCACCGCCCGGGGCGCCGTTGGCTTTGTGCTGTTAAGCGCGGTCTCTTTGCGTTGGCTGTCCGGCCGTCAGGAGTTTAAGAATGGATTTTCAAAATAACGGCGCCGTTCCCGAGCGAGTCGATTTTTCAAAAATCAAAACCTCGATTCCGATTCCGAACCTCATCGAGGTTCAAAAGAACTCGTACGAGCGGTTTCTGCAGATGGATCTGTTGCCCAATGAGCGCGAGGACATCGGACTGCAAACCGTTTTCAATTCGGTTTTCCCGATTTCCGATTTTCGCGGCGTGAGCGACCTGGAGTTCGTCGATTACTCGATCGGCAACTGGGAGTGCAAATGCGGCAACCTGAAAGGTCTGCATCATTTGCGTTCCACGTGCCGCAATTGCGGCGCGACCATCCGCACCGATCCCTTCCACGCGGGCGACATCCTCTGTACGCATTGCGGAACCTTCAACAAGAACGTGGTGACGTTCTGCAACAAGTGCGGCGACCCGGTGGGGCTGCAACTGAAATACGACATGCAGGAGTGCCAGGAGCGGGGCATGACGTATGCCGCGCCGCTCAAGGTCACCATCCGGCTGACGGTCTATTCCAAAGATCCCGAAACGCAGAAGAAGAGCGTGCGGGACATCAAGGAACAGGAAGTCTTCTTCGGCGAAATTCCGCTGATGACGGACAACGGAACGTTCATCATCAACGGCACCGAGCGCGTGATTGTTTCCCAGTTGCACCGCTCCCCGGGGGTGTTTTTCGAACGCGTTCCGGCGCAGGGCTACTTCCTGGGAAAGATCATTCCGTACCGCGGAAGCTGGGTGGAATTCGAATACGACAACAAGAACATCCTGTGCGTGCGCATCGACCGCAAGCGCAAATTCTACGGCTCGGTGTTTCTGCGCGCGCTCGGCCTCAAGACCGACGAGCAGATTCTGCGCGCCTTCTACCGCGTCAGCAAACTCTCCATCCGCGACAGCAAGCTGCTGTGGAACGTGGACGAAGGGCTCACCGGCCTGAAGCTTTCGCACGCCATCAGCGCCAAGAGCGGCGAAACGGTGGTGGGGCAGGGCAAGAAGATCACCTCCTCGCTGTACAAGGAAATTCAAAAAGCCAAGATCGCGCAGGTGGAAGTGGCGGCCAACGATCTGGAAGGCGCGTACGTGGTGGCCGACGTGGTGGACATGTCCACCGGCGAGGTCATGATCGACGCCAACAGCGAGCTGACTCCGACGGTAATCTCCAAGCTGATCGAAGCCGGGATCGAGGATTTCGAAATCTTCTTCCCCGAGCGCGACGACGTGGGGACGGTGATTTCCGCCACCATCCGCAAGGACGCCGTCAAGACGCAGAACGAAGCGCTCATCGAAATCTACCGCAAACTGCGGCCGGGCGATCCGCCCACGCTGGATACCGCGACGCAGCTTTTCCAGGGCATGTTCTTCGACCCGCGCAAGTACGATTTTTCGCGCGTGGGCCGCATGAAGTTCAACATCAAGCTGTTCGATAAGAGCGATGCCACCAGCCTGGACAAGCGCACCCTGGACGGCGACGATTTCAAGGCCACCATCAAGTACCTGCTGAAGCTGCGCAAGGGCATCGGCGCGGTGGACGATATCGATCACCTGGGCAACCGCCGCGTGCGCGCGGTGGGCGAGCTGCTGGAGAACCAGTTCCGCATCGGCCTGGTGCGCATGGAGCGCGCCATCAAGGAAAAGATGAGCGTGTACCAGGAAATGTCGACGGCCATGCCGCACGACCTGGTGAACGCCAAGCCGGTGATGGCGGCCATTCGCGAATTCTTCGGCTCGAGCCAGCTTTCGCAGTTCATGGACCAGACCAACCCCTTGAGCGAGATCACGCACAAACGGCGTCTATCGGCCCTGGGACCGGGCGGTTTGAGCCGCGAGCGCGCCGGATTCGAGGTGCGCGACGTGCACCCCACGCACTACGGCCGCATCTGCCCCATCGAAACGCCGGAAGGCCCCAACATCGGTTTGATTTCGTCGCTTTCCTGCTTCGCGCGCATCAACGAGTACGGCTTCATCGAGAGCCCCTATCGCAAAGTGGTGAAGGGCGTGGTGATCGACGAAGTCAAGATTCTGAACCCCGGCGACACGGATTATAAAGTGGGCGACATCGTTTCGCGCCAGCAGTCCGAAGACGCCAATCGCAAGATGGGCCAGAAGAAGCAGCCGGCCGAAGTGGTGGCGCACTGCGAATACCTGTCGGCGTGGGAAGAGGATAAATGGACGGTGGCGCAGGCCAACGTGCAGCTCGACGAGAACGGGCGCATCGTGCCGGACCTGTGCAACGCCCGCCAGGCGGGCAACTTCGTGCTCAAGGGCCGCGACGAGATCGAATACATCGACGTCAGCCCCAAGCAACTGGTCAGCGTGGCGGCGAGCTTGATTCCGTTCCTCGAAAACGACGACGCCAACCGCGCGCTGATGGGATCCAACATGCAGCGCCAGGCGGTGCCGCTGCTGCGCGCCGACGCGCCTTTCGTGGGCACCGGGATGGAGTACGTGACGGCGCGCGATTCGGGCGCGGTGGTGCTCTGCAAACGCTCCGGGGTGGTGGATTCGGTGGATTCCGAGCGCATCATCGTGCGCGTGGAAGGCACGGCGCACGAAGGCCAGCTTTCCCGGGAAGTGGGCGCCGATATCTACCAGCTCACCAAGTTCAAGCGCTCCAACCAGAACACCTGCATCAACCAGAAGCCGATTGTGCGGGTGGGGCAGCGGGTCGCCAAAGGCCACGTGCTGGCGGACGGTCCGTGCACGGATTTCGGCGAGCTGGCGCTGGGACGCAACGTGCTGGTGGCCTTCATGCCCTGGCGCGGGTACAACTTCGAAGATGCCATCCTGGTGAGCGAGAAGCTGGTCAAGGAAGACTATTACACCTCGATCCACATCGAGGAGTTCGAAATCGAGGCGCGCGACACCAAGCTGGGGCCGGAAGAAATCACGCGCGACATCCCCAACATCGCCGATTCGTTCCTGCGCAACCTGGACGAAAGCGGCATCATTCGCATCGGCGCCACGGTCAAGCCGGGCGACATTCTGGTGGGCAAGGTGACGCCCAAGGGCGAAACCCAGCTCACCCCCGAAGAGAAGCTGCTGCGCGCCATCTTCGGCGAAAAAGCGGGCGACGTGAAGGACGCTTCCCTGTACTGCCCGCCGGGAATCGAAGGCACCATCGTGGACTGCAAGATCTTCTCGCGCAAGGGGCAGGAGAAGGACGAGCGAAGTAGAGCCATCGAGGAATCGCAGATCCAGCGTTTGCAGCGCAACCTGCAGGACGAAATCCGCATCCTGACCGACGAACGAAGCAAGCGCCTGGCCAACCTGCTGGACGGCAAGAAGCTGCTGGCCGATCTGCACGACGAAAAGACCAACAAGCGTCTGCTCTCGAAGGACACCGAGCTGAACCGGGAAATCATCGAGAAGATGAAATCGCGCGACCTCAAGCGCATGCGCCTGAGCAACAAAGACCCGCGGCTGAACGAGCAGATCGACGAAATCGAAGAGATGACCAGCCGGCAGATCGCGGTGCTGGAGAAGATCACCGACGAAAAGATCGCCAAGCTGCGCAAGGGCGACGAACTGCCTCCGGGGGTGATCAAGCTGGTGAAGGTTTATATCGCCATGAAGCGCAAGCTTTCGGTGGGCGATAAGATGGCCGGCCGCCACGGCAACAAGGGCGTGATCGCGCGCATTCTGCCGGACGAGGACATGCCGTACCTGCCGGACGGAACTCCGGTGGAGATCGTGCTCAATCCGCTGGGCGTTCCCTCCCGTATGAACGTGGGACAGATTCTGGAAACCCACCTGGGCTGGGCCGCCAAGGCGCTGGGCGTGCAGTTCGCGACCCCGGTGTTCGACGGCGCCACCGAGCGGGAAATCAAAAAATCGCTGGCCGAAGCCAAGCTGCCCAGCTCCGGAAAAACCGCGCTGTTCGACGGTATGACGGGCACGCAGTTCGAGCAGCCGGTGACGGTGGGCTACATCTACATGATGAAGCTGTCGCACCTGGTGGACGATAAAATTCACGCGCGCTCCATCGGGCCGTACTCGCTCATCACGCAGCAGCCGCTGGGCGGCAAGGCGCAGTTCGGCGGCCAGAGGTTCGGCGAAATGGAAGTGTGGGCACTGGAAGCTTACGGCGCGGCTTACATTCTGCAGGAGCTGTTGACGGCGAAATCCGACGACGTGTATGGCCGCGCCAAGATCTACGAAGCCATTGTGAAAGGCGAAGCCGCCATCGAGCCGGGCGTGCCGGAATCCTTCAACGTGCTGATTCGCGAGTTGCAGTCGCTGTGTCTCGATGTGGAGTTGATGAAGAAGCCGCGCGAAGTGCCGGATACGGCTCTCGCGGCTGATTAGGTGTGTATTCACCCGAGAGACGCAGAGAGCGGCAAGAGGGCGCAGAGAAAACTAAGTCTGCTTCCCGGCGTTCTCCGGTTTTCCTCTGTGTCTCTGCGGTTAGAAAGAATTGGAGGGTATTTTGAGATCGTCACCCTATGACCGAGCGAATTTGATCGCGGATTTCGATTCGATCCGCATTTCCCTGGCTTCTCCGGAAAAGATCCGGAGCTGGAGCCACGGCGAAGTCACCAAGCCGGAGACCATCAACTACCGGACCTTCAAGCCGGAGCGCGACGGGCTTTTCTGCGCGCGGATCTTCGGACCCACCCAGGACTGGGAGTGCTTGTGCGGCAAGTACAAGCGCATGAAACACCGCGGCGTGATCTGCGACAAGTGCGGCGTGGAAGTGACCCTGGCGCGCGTGCGAAGGGAGCGGCTGGGCCACATCGAACTGGCCAGCCCGTGCTCGCACGTGTGGTTTTTTAAAGGCCTTCCCAGCCGCATCGGCCACCTGCTGGACATCACCCTCCGCGAGCTCGAGCGCGTGCTGTATTTCGAAGCTTACGTGGTGGTGGAGCCGGGCGAAGTGGAAGGACTGAGCCGCGGCGAGGTGATCACCGACGAGCGCAAGCGGCAGCTTGACCAGGAATATCCCGGCAAGTTCGTGGCGATGATGGGCGCCGAAGGCGTCAAGGAGCTGCTCAAGAAAGTCGACGTCGAATTTCTCAGCGAAGACATCCGCGAGAAGATGAAGACCGAGCAGAGCGTGCAGAAGAAGCTGAAATACGCCAAGCGCCTGCGCGTGGTGGAAAGCTTCCGCAAGAGCGGCAACAAGCCGGAGTGGATGATTCTGGACGTGATTCCGGTGATTCCGCCGGAACTGCGCCCGCTGGTGCCGCTGGATGGCGGCCGTTTCGCCACCAGCGATCTCAACGACCTGTATCGCCGCGTGATCAACCGCAACAACCGGTTGAAGAAGCTCATCGAGCTGCACGCGCCGGACGTGATTGTGCGCAACGAAAAGCGCATGCTGCAGGAAGCCGTGGATGCGCTGTTCGACAACGGACGCCGCGGCCGCGTGCTGCGCGGCGCCAACAACCGCCCGCTGAAATCGCTCTCCGATACGCTCAAGGGCAAGCAGGGCCGCTTCCGCCAGAACCTGCTGGGCAAGCGCGTGGATTATTCCGGCCGCTCGGTGATCGTGGTGGGTCCGGAGCTGCGCCTCAACCAGTGCGGACTTCCCAAGAAGATGGCTCTCGAGCTGTTCAAGCCGTTCATCTACCATCGCCTGGAGCAGCGCGGCCACTGCACCACCATCAAGCAAGCCAAGGAACTGGTGGAGCAGCAGGACCCGGTGGTGTGGGACATTCTGGAAGAGGTCATCAAGGACCATCCCATTCTGCTGAACCGCGCTCCCACGCTGCACCGCCTGGGCATTCAGGCTTTCGAGCCGGTGCTGGTGGAAGGCAAAGCCATCAAGATTCACCCGCTGGTGTGCACCGCGTTCAACGCGGATTTCGACGGCGACCAGATGGCCGTGCACATTCCGCTTTCGCCGGAAGCGCAGATCGAAGCATCCACTTTGATGCTTTCATCCAACAACATTCTTTCGCCGGCGCACGGCGGCCCCATTGCCATTCCCACGCAGGACATGGTGCTGGGCTGCTACTACCTGACCAAGGCGCGGCCCGGCGCCAAGGGCGAAGGCCGCACGTTCGCCTCCACCGACGACGTGCTGATCGCGCTCGAAATGGGCGAGGTGGAAACCCTCACCCCCATCAAGCTGCGCTATACCGGCCGCGTGATCGACCTGGTGCACGCGTTCGACAACCAGAACGTGCTGCATACCGAGCCCATCGAGTTCGTGAAGCAGTACATGGAGACCACCGTCGGGCGCGTGATCTTGAACGACAGCCTGCCGCAGGATATGCCGTTCGTGAACGGCCTCTTGAAGAAGAAGGGGCTGGGGCAACTGGTGCAGTACTGCTACCTCAAGTTCGGCTTGCAGATCACGGTGCAGATGCTGGACGAGATCAAGGCGCTGGGCTTCCTGTACGCCACGCGCGCGGGCATTTCCATCGGCATCGACGACATGGTGGTCCCGGGCGAAAAGGCCGCCTTGGTGGCGGAAGCCGAACGCGAAGTGGTGAACGTCGAAAACCAGTATCAGGACGGCGCCATCACCCACGGCGAGCGCTACAACAAGATCATCGAAATCTGGAGCAAGGTGACGGAAAAGGTTTCCGACGAAATGTTCCAGGCGATGGAAGAGGACGACCGCACCGGCCGCTACCTCAACCCCATTTACATCATGGCCGATTCGGGCGCGCGCGGTTCCAAACAGCAGATCCGCCAGCTTTCCGGGATGCGCGGCCTGATGGCCAAGCCCTCCGGCGAAATCATCGAGACCCCCATCACCGCCAACTTCCGCGAAGGTCTCAACGTGCTGCAGTACTTCATCTCGACGCACGGCGCGCGCAAGGGTCTGGCCGACACGGCGTTGAAGACGGCCGATTCCGGCTACCTGACGCGCCGCCTGGTGGACGTGGCGCAGGACGTGATCGTGACGGAAAACGATTGCGGCACCACGGAAGGCATTTACGTGGAGCCGATCATCGAATCGGGCGAAATCATCGAGCCGTTGCGCGACCGCATCGTGGGCCGCGTGGCTCTCGAAGATCAGAAGGATTACGAAGGCAACGTAATCGTGGGAGTGAACCAGGAAATCACCGAAGACCTGGCGGCGGCCATTCAGGCGGCCGGTATCGAGCGCGTCAAAATCCGCTCGGTGCTCACCTGCGAATCCAAGCGCGGCGTGTGCGTGGCCTGCTACGGACGCAATTTGGCGACCGGCCGGCTGGTGGAGCGCGGCGAAGCGGTCGGCGTAATCGCGGCGCAGTCCATCGGGGAACCCGGCACGCAGTTGACCATGCGTACGTTCCACATCGGCGGAACGGCCAGCAGAATTAACGAGCAATCCACGCAGGACGCCAAGAGCGACGGCTTCGCGCGCTACATCGGGATTCAGACGGTGCGCAGCAAGGCGGGCGAGCTGATCGCCATGAACCGCAACGGCATCATCAGCGTGGTGGACGATAAAGGACGCGAGAAGGAGCGCTATCAGGCGGTGTATGGCGCGCGCGTTCTGGTGGAAGACGGCGCCCCCGTGAAGAGCAACCAGATCCTCCTGGAATGGGATCCGTACACCTTCTCGATTCTCACGGAAGTCTCCGGCGTGGTGCACTTCAAAGACCTGATCGACGGTCTCACCCTGCAGGAGCAGGTGGACGAAGTGACCGGCATGAGCCAGCTCGTGGTGACGGATTCGCCGGACGAAAAGCGGCAGCCCACCATCCAGGTGCGTCCCGAGGGCGCGCAGGGTTCGCGCTCCGAAGCCAAGAAGTACCTCATGCCCACGCACGCTCACCTGATGGTGCATGACGGCGAGGAAGTCCACTCCGGCGACGTGCTGGCCAAGATCCCGCGCGAAACCACCAAGACCAAGGACATCACCGGCGGTCTGCCGCGCGTGGTGGAGCTGTTCGAAGCGCGCAAGCCGCGCGAGACGGCCATCATCGCGGAGATCAACGGAGTGGTCAAATACGGCGAAGTGACCAAGGGACAGCGGCGCATCTACGTGATGGGCGACGATGGCGAGCAGCGCGAATATTCGCTGCCGCGCGGCGTGCACATCAACGTGCAGGAGGGCGAGCGCGTGAAAGCCGGCGAGCCGCTCATGGACGGCCCGCGCGATCCGCACGACATCCTGGCGGTGCTGGGCGAGAAGGAACTGCAGAAGTACCTGGTGAACGAGATCCAGGAAGTCTACCGGCTGCAGGGCGTGAATATCAACGACAAGCACCTGGAGACCATTTCGCGCCAGATGATGCGCTGGGTGAAGGTGGAAGATATCGGCGACACCGAATTCCTGCCGGAAGAAGTGGTGGACAAGTTCAAGTTCCGCGCCGAAAACCTGAAGACCAGCGAAGCCGGCGGCCGGCCGGCGCAGGGCAAAGCCATGCTGCTCGGCATCACCAAGGCTTCGCTATCGACCGATTCGTTCATTTCCGCGGCGAGCTTCCAGGAGACCACGCGCGTGCTCACCGAAGCCGCCATCAACGGCAAGGTGGACTACCTGCGGGGCCTCAAGGAGAACGTCATCATGGGCCGGCTGGTTCCCGCCGGCACCGGCATGGAGTATTACCGCCGGGTGAAGATCGCGGGCGAGGACGTGGTGGAAGAGCCCGTGGCCGAGCCCAGCCTGGACGCCATCCCCGGCTACGACGAGGAGACGCGGCTGCAGTACGCCGGCGGCCTTCCGGAGGATACGGGGGAGGAGTCTTTGGCCGAGTAGTTGGGTAAGCTTCAGCTTGCCCGACACAATAGGGCCGCCGGTATGCCTGACCAGCATGCCGGCGGTTTTTTGCATTGTGCGCGCGTTGGAGACCCACTGCCTTTAGTGCCCCTCCGTGGCGTTGCGATCAGGGTGGGGCGAGGGCCTGAATCGCGGCCAGGATGCCGGCCTGATCTCCTAAATACCCCTTTGACAAACAAGGCCTTCCGGAGTACCGTTACAAAGGTACGTATGAATACATCTTGGGCCCTGGCCCACTGTACAAAACAAATAAGCCCTGCGATATCAGCGTCTTCGACCGGTTCGCGTAATTTTCTCAAATAAGAAATGCCCGTCAATATTAGTTACATGGGCACCAAAAAAGATCTCGCGCCGCTCGTGGCCGAGGTCGTCGCCCAGTGCCAAAAGGGTATCCTCCTCGACGCGTTCGCAGGCATGTGCTCAGTTGCGGAGCAGGTGGGGACGCGCCGGCAGATCTGGACAAACGACATCCAGGTGTTTGCCTCTGAGGTAGGAACGGCGCTCTTCGCCTCGCGCGACGAACCGCTCTGTCCGCTACGAACCGCAGAGTTGCACCTTCCCGCCTTCGATCGACATCGAGCCACGTTGTCGGGGCGGTATGCTGCTCTGCTAAGAGCCGAAGATGCCCTCCTCGCGTGCAGCTCCTTCACGACATTCAACAGACGGCGGAACACTCTGAGAGAACTGCTTATCGCACAGCGATGGCCCCACCGCCGTTATCGGGAGCTCTTCACTTCCATTTACCCGGATACCTACTTCGGCGTGCGCCAAACGATGGAGGTTGACGCCATTGTTCATGCGATCGCGACAGCGCACCGGGCAGGCCACACGAGCAGCGACCGCAAACGTTGGCTCACGATAGCGCTAGGCCGGGCACTCCTTAAGATTTCAAATTCCACTGGCCACTTCGCCCAGTACCTGACGCCGAAAGCTTCCACCTACCAACGTTTCATTCGTCAGCGGCGCCGTAGCTTGTGGACGGAGTGGCTTTTCTCGACCGGAGAGCTCCAGCCCGTCGGTACAACGGATTGGCGGGAACGCAACAAGAGCTTCAACGAGGACAGCTTGGCGCTGCTCCCGACCTTAGCTCGGGCAAAGTGCCGGCCTGCTGTGATCTACGCGGACCCGCCGTACACTGATGATCAATATTCGCGCTTCTATCACATCTTCGAGACCCTGATGCACTACGACTATCCCGCGGTTTTCGGTGCCGGAATGTACCGCACGGGTCGGCGCCAAACGCCCTTCTCCCAAAAAGCGCTGGCGCCCCTTGCGCTTGAGCGGCTCGCGATCGCAGCGGCGAAGGTCGAGGCCGACCTCGTGCTTAGCTATCCCTCAAACGGACTTGTCCATCAAGCTGGCGTCGATCCCGAGGCCCTACTTCGGAAGCACTTTCATGTCGTCGAGCGCTGCCACGCCATTCGCTGCAGCCACTCAACCTTCGGCGCGTCAAAGGGCCCTGCCCGAACCAATGTCATCGAGTTCGTGTACCTGGCGAGAACATAATGAGCGAAAAGTCACCCCAACCGCACGTTAAAGAGATTCCGCCGGACAAAATCAGGCGCAACCCGGACAACCCCCGACTTTTTTTTCGTGCCGAAGAGATGGATACGCTCATGGCGTCGATTCGCCGGTTCGGCATCCAGGTCCCGATCTCGGTCTACGAAGACGACGACGGATACGTGCTCATCGATGGGGAGCGACGGTGGCGTAGCGCAAAAAAGCTAAACATCCCGCGCATCCCTGCGCTTGTCCAGAGAAAGCCAACGGAGCTCGCGAACCTACTGTTGATGTTCAACATCCACGCCCTTCGCGAGCAATGGGACTATCTCACCATCGCAGGCAAACTGCCCAGCGTCATCTCGCTCTTCACGAGGGAAAGTGGAACGAAGCCTAGCGGGAGTTTACTCGGATTTCGGCAGAGACACGGGCAAGTAGCTGTATTTCGTGTGTCTTAGCGGGACCGCTCTGTATTACCCACGATGGGTACTACAG
>Ga0181521_10006210_pt1 | contig 13044 bp, 9 predicted proteins | sample PEATcosm2014_Bin_32_FD_119764 | JGI IMG/M metagenome (GOLD analysis project Ga0181521, IMG submission 119764) | Peatland microbial communities from MTU Mesocosm Facility, Houghton, MI, USA - PEATcosm2014_Bin02_60_metaG | ecosystem: Environmental > Terrestrial > Soil > Wetlands > Peat | place...
AGCATCCCGATCGTGTCCTTCAGGCTCATCTCGTATGAGAATCCAATGCCCGTTTCAGGCTCATCTTGCATGAGACAAGAGTCTTCCGGTCCGGTCATCTCTCCGGCTGGTAGAATGCGAAGGAATGGACCCGGCTGTGCTGCAGTTCTTGCCCGTTGCGCTGCCGATCATGGTCACGATCGTCGTCACAATCTGGATTGCTCAACGGTCTCAGAACAAACGATTCGACGAACTGAAAGCCCACATGAACCAGTGCTTCGAGGAAGTCACCCAGCGACGCGACCGGACAGAACCTTGACGATGGCGAAGAACGCACGGTCAGACGGCTCCGCCACGTTTACTGGCCGTGGCACTTCTTGTACTTCTTGCCGCTGCCGCACGGGCAGGGGTCGTTACGCCCGACTTTCGGCCCGCCGTTGACGACCGGCTGTTTCGCCGTCGCGGCGCCGTTGGTCCCGGCAAACTGCAGATCCTTCAGTTCCCGCTCATGCTGCCTCTGGATATTGCGGGTCATATCCTGGACGGCGCTCTGGGCCGCGCGCTTCTGCTCCTCTTCGAGCGCCTTCGACACCTCGATGCGCTTCCGTTCCTCCGTCTCCTCGTCGTCCTCGTCGTCGCTCGCAAACGGCAGAGCGCCGGGATTCTGCTCGAAGCGGAGGAAGTAGAGATAACGGACCGTCTCGTCTTCGATGCGGTCCATCATGTCCTGGAACAGAGTGTAAGACTCTTTCTTGTATTCGACCAGCGGGTCTTTCTGCCCGTAGCCGCGCAGCCCGATGCCCTCTTTCAGGTGGTCCATCGAGAGCAGGTGGTCTTTCCACTGGTCGTCGATGACGTGGAGCATGATGTTGCGCTCCGCTTCGCGCAGCAGCGACGCGCCCACCAGATCCTCTTTAGCCTGGTAAGCCGCCTGCGCCCGCTCATACAGCTCGACGTCGACCTGGTCGCCGTTCATGCCGGTCAGGTCCGCCGGGTTGACGCGCACGCCGAACTGGGTGAGCATATCGGTCTGTAGCCCCGGCATGTCGAAAGTGTCGGGGTGCGAGTTGTTGGGGCAGCGTTTGTCCACCATGCCGCCGACAACGCCCTTCGTCATTTCGAGAACGCGTTCTTTCTGATCGACGCCTTCCAGCAAATGCCGCCGCGTCCCATACACGGCTTGCCGCTGCTTGTTCATCACGTCGTCATATTCGAGCAGGTGTTTGCGCGATTCGAAGTTCTGCGCTTCGACCGCTTTTTGCGCGGCGGCGATCCTTTTCGTGATCAGCTTCGACTCGATCGGCACATCCTCTTCCATGCCGAGGCGCAGCATCAGATTCTGCATGCGCTCGCCGCCGAAAATACGCAGCAGATCGTCCTGCAGCGAGAGGAAGAAACGGGAACTGCCCGGGTCGCCCTGCCGTCCGGCTCGTCCGCGAAGCTGATTGTCGATGCGCCGTGAATCGTGCCGTTCCGTGCCGACGATGTGGAGCCCGCCCAGCGCGACAACCTCGTCATGCTCCACCGCGCAGGCAGCCTGAACCTCGCGCAGCGTGCGTTCCCAATCGGCTTTAAACTCTTCCCGGTCGGGATCCTTGCCCTGCTTCCGCATCACGTCGCGCGCCATGGAATCGGGGTTGCCGCCCAGCAGAATGTCGGTACCGCGGCCCGCCATGTTGGTGGAAACGGTTACCGAACCCTTGCGGCCCGCCTGGGCGACGATTTGAGCTTCGCGCTCGTGGTTCTTGGCGTTCAGCACCTCATGCTTGACGCCGTTCTTCTTGAGCAGTGCGGCCAGACGTTCCGATTTCTCCACCGAAATGGTGCCCACCAGGACAGGCTGGCCGCGCTCCTGAGACTCCTTGATTTCCTTGGCGGCGTTGCGGAACTTCTCGTCCTCCGTGCGATAGACGACGTCCTGATTCTCCTTGCGAATCATGGGCCGGTTGGTCGGAATCACCGTCACTTCGAGCTTGTAGATCTTTTCGAATTCCGCCGCTTCGGTCTCCGCCGTGCCGGTCATCCCGGCCAGCTTCTTGTACATGCGGAAGTAGTTCTGGAACGTGATGGTGGCGAGCGTCTGATTCTCCCGCTCGATCTTGACGCCTTCCTTGGCTTCCACCGCCTGGTGCAGGCCATCGCTCCAGCGCCGCCCCGGCATCAGGCGACCGGTGAACTCATCGACGATGATCACCTCGCCGTCCTTCACCACGTAATCCTTGTCCTTCTGAAAGATCGAGTGGGCCTTGAGCGCCTGCTGGATGTGGTGATTCCACTCGACGTTCTGCGGCTCGTACATATTGCCGATGCCGAGCAGCCTTTCCACGTGCAGGACGCCTTCCTCGGTCAAAGCCGCGGAACGATGTTTTTCGTCGATGGTGAAATCGCCGGTAGTGTATTTCTCGCCCGGCTCCTTGCCTTCGATCACCTCGCCGCGCTGCAGGTGCGGGATCACTTTGTTGGCTTTGTAGTATTTGTCGGTCGATTCCTCGCTGGGGCCGGAGATGATGAGCGGGGTCCTCGCCTCGTCTATCAGGATCGAATCCACTTCGTCGACGATGGCGAAGTTGTGCCCGCGCTGCACGCAGTTCTGCAGGTTGAATTTCATGTTGTCGCGCAGGTAATCGAAGCCGAATTCGTTATTCGTGCCGTAGGTGATATCGGCCCCGTAGTTGTCCTGACGCTCTTTGTCGTCGAGATCGTGCACGATGATGCCGACGGTCAAGCCCAGAAAGCGGTGGATGCGGCCCATCCATTCGGAGTCGCGTTTGGCGAGGTAATCGTTCACCGTGATGATGTGAACGCCTTTGCCTTCGAGCGCGTTGAGATAGGACGGCGCGGTGGCGACGAGCGTCTTACCTTCGCCGGTCTTCATTTCGGCGATCCGGCCCTTGTGGAGCACCATGCCGCCGATGAGCTGGACGTCGAAGTGGCGCATGTTGAGGACGCGCCGGCTGGTTTCGCGGACCACCGCGAAGGCTTCGATCATCAGGTCGTCGAGCGGAGCCCCGCGGGCCAGCCGTTCTTTGAATTCAATAGTTTTGGCGGCCAGATCGATGTCGGATAGCTGCTGCATCGACGGCTCGAGATCGTTCATTGCGGCGATGACGGGACGCATCGCCTTGACCTCGCGCTCGTTTCGGGTGCCGAAGATTTTGGCTAATACTACGTCGACCATAGAAGGATTCTTCTTTATTTTAACGCGAAGCGCGCGACCGAGCATGCCGGTCGGGCGAACTCCCGTCTTCAATCGGCGCGATCGCCGACTCCGCCAGGAATCAGGATGCCGGGCCGGTACCTTCCCGGGTGCGGGCGGCCCGGGTGTGGGCGGCTGAAACGCATTCGCAGGCGGTCGAGCGACAGGTAGATCACGGGGGTGGTGAACAAAGTCAGCATCTGGCTGACGATCAAACCTCCGACAATGGCGATGCCCAGCGGCCTGCGCAGTTCGGAGCCGGTGCCGGTGCCGAGGGCGAGAGGCATGCCTCCCAGAAGGGCGCAGCATGTCGTCATCATGATCGGGCGGAAGCGCAGCATACACGCCTGGAAAATAGCGTCGCGGGAACTCAAGCCTTCGTTTCGTTCGGCCGCGAGGGCAAAATCGATCATCATGATCGCATTCTTCTTCACAATCCCGATCAGCAGGATGATGCCGATCAGGGCAATGATTGTCAGGTCGGTTTTGAAGACTACCAGCGCAATCAGCGCTCCGAGCCCGGCCGACGGCAGAGTCGAAATGATGGTCAGCGGATGGATCAGGCTTTCATACAGGATTCCGAGGACGATATAAACCGCGCAAAGAGCGGTCAGAATCAGAATGGGCTGGCTTGACAGGGAGTCCTGAAACGCCTGCGCGGTACCGGCAAATTTGCCCGTGACACTGGTGGGCATACCCATCTCCGCTTCCGCTTTCTCAATCGCCGTTACCGCATCGCTGAGCGCGACACCATCCGGCATATTGAATGACATAGTGGCCGAGGGAAACTGCCCCTGATGGGGAAGCGACAGCGGCGTGATCCCCTCCGTGAAATGGGCAAACGCCGACAGTGGAACGTCGGTGCCCCGGGGTGTCTGAACGTATATCTTCTCCAGAAAATCCGGACTCTGCCACCATTGCTGCTCGAGCGCCAGCACGACGTGGTACTGGTTGATCGACTTGTACATCGTCGAGACCTGGCGCTGGCCGAAGGCGTCGTACAGCGCGCTGTCCACGGCCTGCGCCGTCAGGCCCAGACGCGCGGCCGTATCGCGATCCACCACCACGTTGGACGAAAGGCCCGAATTCTCCAGGTCGGAACTGACGTCCGCTATCTGCGGAAGCTGCCGCATCCGCTCCAGCACCTTCGGCCCCCATTCACCAAGCAGGTTGAAATCCGGGCTCTGCAACGTATATTGATATTCGCCGTTGGACTGCCTTCCGCCAATGCGGATATCCTGGTTGGCCTGCAGGTACAGCGTGGCTCCCGGCATGTCGTCCGTTTTGTCGCGCAGACGGTCGATCACCTGGTCCACCGTACTCTTCCGGACGCCGACGGGTTTGAGCTGCATCCATATCTGAGCCTGATTGCCGCCGAAGCCGCCGCCGCTGGTGCCCGCGACCATATCGACGGTTTCAACGTCCGGATCGCTTCGTACCTGCTGCTCAAACCATTCCGCCTTTTCCACCAGCGAGCGGTATGAGATGTGCTGCTGTCCCTCGATGATCCCGGAGAGGCGGCCCGTGTCCTGCTGCGGAAAAAATCCTTTCGGGATTTTGATGTAGAGATATACGCTGGCGCCGACCGTCGCCACCATGAGGAGCATCATGGGCACCGAGTGGCGGAGCACCACTTCCAGCGCGGATGCATAAGTCGAGATAATCCATTCAAAAACGCGCTCGGTCCAGTTATAAAGGCGCCCGTGCCCGCGCTTTGCCCTGAGCAGCCGCGAGCACATCATCGGGGTCGCGGTCAGGGAAACCGCCATCGACACCGCGATCGAAACCGAGAGCACTACCGCAAATTCGCGGAACAAGCGCCCAACAATGCCGCCCATCATGAGGATCGGGATGAAGACGGCAATGAGCGAGACGCTCATCGACAAAACGGTGAAGCCGATTTCGCCGGCTCCTTTCCGCGCCGCCTGCATCGGCTGCATCCCGTTTTCGATGTGCCGGGTAATATTCTCGATCACCACGATCGCGTCATCGACCACGAATCCCGTCGCGATCGTGAGCGCCATGAGCGACAGGTTATCGAGGTTGTATCCGAGAAGGTACATGGCCCCGAACGTGCCGATCAGCGAAACCGGCACGGATATGCTCGGGATGAACGTCGCCCAGCCATTCCTCAGAAAAAAGAACACGACCAGGATGACCAGTGAAATCGAAATCAGCGTGTTGATCTGAGCGCCATTGACCGAAGCGCGGATGGTGACGGTACGATCGCTGTCGATGTCGAGATGAACGTCCGGCGGCAGCGAGGCCCTGAACTGCGGCAACAACGCCTTGATGCGGTCGACGGTATCGATGATATTGGCGTTTGGCTGGCGGTTGACCCAGATCATCACGGCGGGCCTGCCCCGCGAAAGGCCCATGTTCCGCACGTCCTCGGTGCCATCGATCACGCGTCCCAGATCCGACAAACGCACAGGCGCGCCGTTCCGGTAAACCACGACCAGGTTCTTGTAGTCCTTTGCCTCGAAAAGCTGGTCGGTGGCCTGGAGCGGCGTGGAGACGCGGGAATCTTCCAGTTCGCCTTTCGGCGCGATCGAATTGGCGCTCGCCAGGAAACCGCCGATCTGATCCAGCCCGACGTTATAGCGGGAGACAGGCTGCGGATTCAACTCGACGCGAACCGCCGGAAGAGAACTGCCGCCGACGTTCACCTGACCGACGCCGGGGACCTGCGAAAGCTTCTGGGCGAAAACCGAGGATGCGATGTCGTACAGTCTTGGTCTCGGCACCACGTCCGACGTGAGGGAGAGATTCAGAATCGAGGAGTCGGTGGGATTGATCTTGCGGTAAGAAGGCTTCCTCGGCAGATTAGTGGGGAGGTATCCGGCGGCCGCGTTGATGGCCGCCTGCACGTCGCGCGCGGCGGCATTGATATCGCGGCTCATATCGAACTGCAGCACCACGATCGCGCCGCCGAGGGAACTCCTCGAAGTCATCTCGGTGACCCCGGCGATGCGGGTGAATTGCTTCTCGAGAGGAGTTGCGACGGCCGCCGCCATGACTTCGGGACTGGCGCCGGGAAGTGAGGCGCTCACCAGGATGGTGGGAAAGTCGATCTGCGGCAGCGGCGATACGGGAAGCTGCGTATAGCCGATGGCGCCGGCAAGCGTCACGGCAATCGTCAGCAGGGTCGTCGCGACCGGTCTTTCGATAAACGGCGATGAAATGCTCATTTCAAATCCGGCTCGATTGTGGAGCACTTCCCCGTGTAACGATCACCGGAGATCCCCATCTCACACCGGCGAGCCGCCTGCTGAACGAGCAGCAAAATCACGCTCTTCTATCCTACTCCCGCTTCCCGCCGACGGCGGCCACCGAACAGGAAGGAGGCGGTATTATCATACGGGTGGCTGCACGCCTCAATACAAGGTGCCGACGTGTTGAGAATCGCGGAATTTACCCTGCTGGTTTCCCGGCTCCTGCTGGCTGCGGTATTTCTTCTCGCCGGCGCCGCCAAACTGGTCGACCCCGTTGGATCGCGCAGGGCTTTACGCGATTTCGGCGTGCCATCCGCACTCGCGCGACCCATGGTGTTGCTGCTGCCGCTGCTGGAACTCGCGGTTGCGGTGGCGCTGATTCCGGCGAGACTGGCCTGGTATGGGGCGCGGGGCGCACTCGCGCTGCTCACAGTCTTTATGATTGCGGTCGGCATCGCGATGATACGCGGGCGCAAGCCGGATTGCCACTGTTTCGGCCAGTTGCATTCGGCGCCCGCAGGCTGGCCGACGCTGATTCGCAATGGCGTACTGGCGGTATTCGCCGGCTGGCTGGCATCGAGAGGCGAGCGGGATTTGGGGCCGGATCCGTGGGCGTGGTTTGCCTCGCTCGGCGTTCACGAGCGCAAGGTGGCCCTTGTTGCCGCATGCGTGGCGGGTTTCGTCTTCCTCCGCCTGCTCTACCGCTCGCGCCCTGAGAGTGAGTCCATCGCATCGCAGCTGCCTCAAGCCGCCGATAACGAGGAAGCCGAGGAAGAACCAGAGGAGCGGCCGGCGGCGGCGCCTGGGAACCGAACCCGGACGCGGACCGCGCGGCCTGCCGAGTTCCCGGCGCCGGCCGGACGCAGCGCCATGGGAATCGGTCTCCCGATCGGAACATCCGCTCCGGAATTCGAACTGCCGGGGATGACCGGGGAGAAGCGTTCCCTGCAATCGCTGCGAAAACAAGGCAGAGATGTGCTGCTGGTATTCTCCAGCCCATTCTGCAAGCCGTGTCAGGCGCTGGCATCGAGCCTGGTCCGCTGGAAGCGCGAGATGGAGGGTTTGCCGAATATTGTTCTTGTCAGCCGCGGCACCGCACGGGACAATCTCGCCAAACTAAATGAATTCGAAGCCTCGCAGGTTCTGCTGCAGCGGAACTTTGAAGTCGCCGAAGCGTACGATTGTATTTCAACCCCCACCGCTGTTCTGGTTGGCGCGGATGGTCTGATCCGGAGCGATCTTGCCGTGGGGGGAGTCGCAATCAAACAACTGCTTGCATCCTGCTCGAAGCGCGGACACCCGCAAAAGACGAAGCACGCCGTGGGAAACCCTTCGGTGCCCTTTTGATATGTCCGCCAAGACCATAATCTTCGTCATTCTGGCCGCGGCGATCGCCGTTCTGGGACTGCTCGCCAGCCGGCATGACCCGAAATTCGCCGAGAATGCATGGTCGGAACTGTTTTGGCTGATTGCAGGCGCGCTCGCGACGACCATTCTTCTGGACTCGATTCTGGAACGTAGTGCAGCGGCCCGCCGCAGGAGGGAAGATCAATTTGCCTTTCGAACCTTCACGGCAACAGTTCTGGCATCTTTGCTCGAACTTATGGGCGCGGAAACGCAAGCGATCAACGAGCTGATGGCCTGCGCCCTCATCGGCAACGAAAAGTTCGCCTCAGCTTCGCGTAAGGCGAGAGACATAATTGCCACAGTCCCGGACATTCGCCCGCCTTTATACAATCCGATGTATCTGGATATAGCCAGTCATCTTCGGGCTCTCTCTGAAAGATACATTCGCATCTATTCCAGCACTCATGAGGAGATGCTGGAGCACTACCAGCGTTTGCAGGCATTAGCCCGCCGATGGAACTATCGGGATGCGCTTGCGGAAAGCGCTATGGCGCACACGGAATCAATGCGCCAGGATGATCCGGTCAAGAAGACTCGGGAGGCGGAGATCGCCAGACACCTTCACGACGTGCGACAGGCGGTGGACGACACAGCAGCGTACCTGTCGAAGGTCGCCGAGCGCGTGGCAGCGGGCGCCGGCATGCCGGCCGCCTGACGAGCTCTTACTTTGCGCCTGGCGCAGCGCCGGGATCGCCGGCGTTGGAACCGACAAACAACTTCTTTCCGTCGGTGAATGTAATAACGCTGCCGTTGGCGCGGTTCGATCCATCTTTGGCCTGGAAACCCTCGACGACAAGCTCAGTGCCGGCCGGCAACGAGGCTTTCGTCCAGCCACGGCGGAGCAGCGAATTGGGAGCCGCGGCCTCGATCATCCATGAAGTAACCTGGCCATCCTCGCCTTTCACATCGATATGAAGCCACGCGTGCGGATTAATCCACTCCATCTTCGTGACGGTTCCCTTCAATTTGATTGGCTTGTCCGCATCAAACTCCGCGGCGAACGCATGATGGGCCCACGCCGGCATTGCGGCCAACAGCAGGGCGCCCGCGGCGAGAATGACGGCAAGTGTTTTTCTCATATCTGGTCTCCTATTTTTGCGCCGCGGCTTTGGCCGCGGCTTTCTTCTCCTGAGCGCGCGCGCCGCTGAGGGAGTCGAACATGGCGTAGTTGCCCTCATGGCACGCATATTCGAAATTCTGATAGCCGGGTTCCTGCGTAAGCGGGAACGCGACTTTGAACGGGCTCGTGTAGGTCTTGGGATCGTCGATGGTCACTTCATACTTCATCTCGTTCGGGCCGATACGCGTGTAACGCTCGGTCAATTTCAGGGCATCGCTGGTGGGTACGCCGCCGCCATTGAGGCCGATTCCCGTCTTGTCGCCCAGAAAATTGGTGGTCTCGACCACCAGCGTGTTGCCCTCCCAGTGGCCGCGCGGGTCGCCCATGTAGGAACGGATATTCTGACTCGCATGTGGACGGCCGTCGGTCGGAATTACGCGGGCTTCATGGACCATCTCCTGCAGAATGGTCACGTAGCCGGGCGCCTGCACAATCTGCTGCCCGTTTCCATAGATCACCGGGAAGATGGAGCCCGTCACGCCCCGGCTGATGCAGCGGATGTAGTAACTGAAGTCTTCCCAGGAAGCGGGTTGCGGGTTGTTGTTACCGGCGCCTTCCGGGATGCGTCTGGTCTTGGCTTCCGGCAGCAGATCGGGTGTTTTGCCGTTCGGCGGATCCACAACGAGCGAGGTCTGTCTGCAGGGCCGCCGCGCACGCTCGCCCCAGTGGGCCGGAGGGCCCGTGCCCACGCGCTGATCGGGCGCCACGGTTTCCACCAGATCGTTTTGAAGCTGCTTCTCGAGCCGGCTCTCGCGGTCCGCCAGTTCCTGCTCCGTATAGTAGAGTCTGTCGCCGAAATTGGCGGGCCGGTTCATGGGAGTGCCGATGCAGTCGTCATCCGTCCATGTTCCCTGCAGATCCGGATCGCCCCAGGGCGTCTTGGGCTGCGCCCAGTTTTTTGCCACCGCCGCGGGCGTAATTTTGGCCGAGGGCGCTTGGGCGGCGGGCGCTGTTTTGGCGGTTTGTCCGATTGCCGGCGCGGCTGTCAGCGCGAAGAGGGCAGCCACTGCCGACAACGGGGCGATGGACATAAGAAACGGGTATCTCATAGGACTCTCCTTCCTGGCGAACCGATCCCGAACGGCCGCGGCTGCCAGCTGCTACTTCTTCTTCAGATCTCCGTAAATCAGTTCTTCCGCGTATTCAACACATTTGAATTCGTTGAGCTGCGCGCCCTTTTCTTTACGCCGGTAAAAGACCGTACCGATCTTCCAGGGCCGCGTATAGATTGTTTTATCCTCAATCGTCGCTTCGTAGTTGATGTGATCGGCGTCGGGCAGCGTGAAGCGCTCCACAATGTGGATATTCTCGGTTTGGAAATCTCCCGAGCGGTCGAACCAGCTGTTGCCGTTCAAGCCGCTGACATCGACGACAAGCGTGTCGCCTTCCCAATGGCCGTTCGATGTCCCCATCCATGTATCCACGGCGCCTTCTTTAAATTTGCCCATGTTGACGACGCGATTCGAAGTCGCATACTCGTACGCGAATGCGATGTCCCGCTGCGATTGAACGATCTGGAACGGGAAAGGCATGTAATTCGCGCGCGGGATTCCGGGCATGTCGCACTTTATTTCCGGGTCCAGCTTCAGGCGGTTTTTGAGGTTTTCCTTCTGCTTTGCCGCGGCCGCCGGCGTATACGGAATCTCGCCACCCTCGACAATCCCCTGTCCGGCGGGCTCGGCGCCGGTAGCACCCAGCTGAAAGAACGGCCCGGCGTGCGCGCTGTGATCCTGAATATCCCAATACGCCGTGCCCAAAGCTTCCCAGAGACCGGTGAAATTCGGTTTGCCGTCCGGCATGCGCGGGATCTGCGAAGCCGTTCTGGCCGGAGTCTGGCCGCTGGCCGGCACTGCCGTGAAAAGAACAACGAACGACGCGGACAGTAAAATCCTGGTCCGCCATCGATTAGGCATAGCCGTCAATCTCCTGAGTTCGGGCTTCCACTTCGTTCGGCGAAATGCACCACAGGGCCGCCAGGCGGCGCAGTAACTATATCATAAAGGTCGATCGAAAAAAGCCGCGGCAGTTCCCTGCTTTCACGGTCCAGGAGAAATTCGCGCACACGTCGAAAGCCGGACGCCACAACGCGATAATCAACCGAATGACTTCGTATTCTTCCAATAGCGACCGGCCAGGCTGGCCTTCCCTGGCAGGGGGCGGTCTTATGAACATCGCGCTCGGCACGTATTATGCGTGGAGCGTATTTGTGCCGGCGCTCGAACGTGAGTTCGGCTGGAACCGCGCACAAACGTCTCTGGTGCCGACGATCGATATGGTTACTCTTTCCTCGATGTTCGTACTGGCCGGATTCCTCCAAAATCGGATCGGCCCGCGGACAGTAGCGGCAATTGGGGGAATCATGTTCAGTCTGGGTCTGTTTCTGGCCAGCTTTACCCACTCCCTGACGATGCTTTATTGCACATGGGGTTTAATGATCGGCACGGGTATTGGATTCGGTTATCTCGTGCCCATCACAGTAGGCTCAAAATGGTTTCCCCATCATCGCGGACTGGTAAACGGCCTCGCAATCGGTATTTTCGCCGCAGGCTCGGGGATCTTCGGGCCGATCGCGGCTGCCTTGATTGAGCGGATCGGCTGGCGCGCCACGTTTCAGATTTTTTCCGGCGTCTTCTTTTTGTTTACAATGGCCGGCTCTTATCTGCTCAAGGATCCGCCCACGGGATATGGGGGGCCAGTCAGCAAGTCCACGGGCGCGGGCCGCGCGCGCACCAATCGCGATGTACCCACCTCGCAGGTGATCCGGAAGCCGATCTTCCTGGCTCTCTGGGCCGCCTATGCGCTTGGCACCACAGCCGGCACCATGGTAATCAGTCAACTGGTGCCGTTCGCGCGAGCCTCGGGTTTGAACGCGGGAACCGCCGCGTTCGCAATTACCATCGGAGCCATCGGGAGCGCATCGGGCAGGTTCTTTTCGGGCTGGATGTCCGATCATCTCGGCCGCCTGCGCACGCTGCGGGCCGTCATCCTGACGTCAACCGTCGTCACCCCGACGCTCTATATCTTTCGCGAGGAGATACTCGCATTTTATGTGCTGCTGTTTTTCGTCTACTACTGCTACGGGACACAGCTGTCCGTCTATACGGCGCTGGCAGGCGACTTCTGGGGCACGAAATATCTGGCGACCAACTATGGCTTGCTGCTGCTGGCCTGGGGCTCGGCGGGCGTGATGGGGCCGGTCCTCGGCGCTCGTGTATACGTCAACTACGGCACTTATCGGTACGCCTTCTTCGGCGCAGCCGGGCTGGCGTGCGCGGCGCTAATTATCCTCAGCATGGTCCGCACGCCGCATTCGACCGCAATGCAGGCGCACGCCTGAGCAGGACGACCGGCGCCGCCCCAGTCAGTTCGCAACGTTCACGGTCCAGGAGATGTTGGCGCACACGTCGAAGCCGGGTTGAGCAGCTTCGCTGCCGTCCATCAGCACGGCCCGCAAGTCGTATCGGCAACGCCCCGAACCATCGTCGATGTTGGCTTCGATATATTTCCCCGGCGGAATCACCCGCATCGGTCCGAGAAGGTCTACATCCCATTTCGGATGGTCGGTGTTCGCCGCATGAAGATACTCGATCGGCGACGACGAGCGGTTGACGATTTGCACCCGGCGGCCTAATTCCGCCTGGGTCGCGGAGCCTCCGAAAGCCAGAAAACAAAAAACGCCTGCGAGAATCTTTTTCATAAATGCTGCCTTAGTTCTGTTCCCTTTTGCTCACTTTCCGTAATAACTACTGTTGTATTGTACGCTAGAGTACGGTAACATACAACACAGATCTTGAACCTGGTGCATCTTGCGTCGCCGAGAACTTCTTACCCGATCCCTGGCTCTGTTCGCGGCGCCGCTACTTGGTTCCGCATCGATTTCACGCAGGTATTCGGCACGCGCCGTCGATCTGGTCGCGCAGTCGAACGTCATCGACATGCTCGGCCTGTTAACCCTGGACTGGCCGCTGCTGGATCGCTGGCACCAGGACCCGGCTGCTTTCACTAACGCCGACTTTCAGAAGCTGCGCCGCTCCGGAATCAGTGTTTTTCATCCCGCGGTGGCGTTCGAAGCCGGCCCGTCGCATGACGTCACCAGGGCGTGGCTCGAAAAATGGAATCGGCTTATC
>Ga0181521_10006213_pt1 | contig 13038 bp, 9 predicted proteins | sample PEATcosm2014_Bin_32_FD_119764 | JGI IMG/M metagenome (GOLD analysis project Ga0181521, IMG submission 119764) | Peatland microbial communities from MTU Mesocosm Facility, Houghton, MI, USA - PEATcosm2014_Bin02_60_metaG | ecosystem: Environmental > Terrestrial > Soil > Wetlands > Peat | place...
CCAACTCATCGAGGCAATGTTGCAGACGTCGATATTCCTGGCTAGCCTCGGCGCGTGCAGCCGGCGTTGGTTGTGCATCGATGGTTTCGTCCAGTGTATACGGGTCATCCAGCAGTAGTTCGCGGGGCTGCCGCAATCGATCGATCGCCTTGTTGCGCGACAACGTGATTAGCCAGGTGATCGCGCTGCCCTTGGCCGCATCGAAGCCGGCGGCGCGGCGCCACACCGTGATGTAGGTTTCCTGCAGCACTTCTTCGGCTTCGGTCCGATCGCGCAACATGCGCAGGCACACGCCAAACAGCGCCGGTGACGTGCGCTTGTAGAGTTCGGCAAACGCCTTCTGGTCGTTGCGGCCGGTCCGGATCAACAGCCGGTCTAGCTCGTCGCGCTCGGCGGGGCTGTTCACATTCACCTGAACCGATCCATTCGACCATTTCCTCCTATGTGAAAGTAACGCAGTCGTCGCGCTGGCGCCACTGTGCCTCACGAGCCATCGCGAGGGCTACCCGCGCGAGCGAAGCGCGAGGGTGAGCGCGGCCATGGCGACATATACGGTCCATCCAGCGATGCGGATGCGCCGAACAACAGAAGTGGCTGCATCCAGTCAGGGAACCGTTACGTAGATACACCCAACGCCACCTACCTGACAGCGAGATCTCTTGACAGACTTTGCCCTCGTCGCTCAACCGCTCGATCCGCCCTCCTCACGCCCGTCCTTCTCGCCCGCAGAATGGACGCACCTGGCGGGGCTGTATGGCTTCGTCAGTATTCTTCATCTCTTGGGGTGGGGACTTTATCTGCACTATGCGGCTCACTATTCCCAACTCGTGGGACTTGGGTTCGTCGCCTACCTGTTTGGCTTGCGGCATGCCTTCGACGCGGACCACATTGCCGCCGTCGACGATTCCGTGCGATTCATGTTGCAAAAGGGCAAGAAGCCTCTAGGAGTTGGATTTTTCTTCTCCTTGGGACATTCCACCGTGGTGCTCGCGCTTGCCATCGGCATCGCATTCGCCGCGACGGCGGTCAAAGCGGAAATGCCGCAGCTGAAGGCTATGGGAGCCCTCATAGGTGCCGGCGTTTCCGGCACATTCCTTTGGATCATCGGCATTCTGAATTTGCTGGTGCTGCTGGATATCCTGCAAATCTGGCGGACCGCAAGATCGGGAACTCACAGCCATGCGCATCTCGAGGCGCTGCTGCGGAAACGCGGTCTTCTCAATCGCTTGTTCGGTGGACGCCTGCAAAAATTGATGAACCATAGCTGGCAGATGTACCCCTTGGGCTTGCTGTTCGGTTTGGGATTCGATACGGCCTCGGAAGTCGGCCTGCTTGCCATGACCGCCGGCGCCTCGGCAGGCAATTTGCCGGTTCCCGCCGTACTCTGTCTGCCGGTGTTGTTTGCTGCCGGCATGACTGTGATGGATACGACCGATGGAGTGCTCATGTCGAAGGCGTATGACTGGGCCTTCCTCAACCCGTTGCGCAAGATTTTTTACAATATCACGACGACGGGCCTGTCGGTCGCCGTGGCGCTGCTGGTTGGAACGATCGAACTCTTGCAGGTGCTGATCGGCATGCTGGAATTGCACGGCGATTTCTTCGACTTCATTGCCGCACTGAACTTTGGGTTATTGGGCTATCTCATCGTCGGGTTGTTCCTGCTGGCGTGGGGACTTTCGGTCGGTGTTTGGAAGTTCGGTCGCATCGAGCAGCGATACTCCATGCAGCCCGCGCACCACGCGCATGCCCATGTACACGAAGGCGGCGTGCAGCACTTGCATGCTCACCTCCATCCGCACACGAAATAACACGGTGAATACCTCATGGATGCAACGGCCGCGCTGGGTGTGTACGGGACTGCTGCTCGCGCTGGCCTGCACCGCACCCGACGCCAGCCGCGCCGACACGGTCGCGAGTCTGTTGGGCAATTTCACGATCAACCAATATTGCCGTTTGTCACTGGCGAGCGACACGGTCCGTGTGCATTACGTCGTCGTATTTGGACAGCTGCCGGCATTGCGCGAGCTGCATATTGCCGACGCGAATGGCGACGGCGTGACGACGCAAGCGGAACGCGACGCCTATGTGGGGAAGCAGGCCCTCGGCTTTGCGGACGCGCTGGTCCTCAAGGTCGATGGCGTCGCGGTGCCGCTGCGGGCGACGCATTGGATCAGCAGCCTGCCCAGCGAACAAGGCGGATTTTCGCTGCGGGTGGATGTCGATTTTGCCGCAGCGATGCCGGTCGCGCATGACGGCGTCAAACACTCCCTGCAGTTTTCCAATCAAAACTACCTGGGTCGCATGGGTTGGCTCGAAATTGTCGTGCAAACATCGCCCGGCCTCGCGGTGTTCGATACCAATGCCTTCAGCACCTCGCTCACCGGGGGCCTGAGCGAAGCGCTGCAATCGCTACCCGCCGCGGGACCGCTCGGCGAGCGCGCCGTGCATCTGAGCTTCGCGGAGGGTGAGGCACCGGCAAATGCGCTGCTGTTGGCGGCGCGACCGGAACCCGGGATGCGGGTCCAAGCAGTCGTAAACGCGTCGAGCCTGCGTGCCGGCAACGCGTGGGACAGCACGTGGATTGCACGCGAGACGCGAGGCCTGATCGATTCGCTATCCGGTCCGCGGCTCGACCCTCGCATTGCGATACTGGCTTTATGGGTTGCTCTGCTGCTTGGCGCGGTGCATGCCCTGTCACCCGGGCATGGTAAGACCATTGTCGGCGCCTACTTGATCGGTTCGCGCGGCACGCCGCGCCACGCGCTTTTCTTGAGCTTGACCGTGACGATCACGCACACTTTGGGCGTATTCGTGTTGGGATTCGCCACCCTGTACGCCTCCCGCTTCATCGTGCCCGAGCGATTGTTGCCGATCCTGAGCCTGATATCGGCCGCGCTGGTGCTCGGCATGGGGATCATGCTGTTGGTGCAAAGAGCGCGCGCGGCGCATCAAGCGCTCGCCGAGTCGAGGACACCGGCAACATCGTTCTACCCGGTGCCGGCGAGCGCCGCGGGGCCGAATTTGGGACGTGGGCCAGTGTTCGCCCGAACATCGGGCGGTGGCCACGGGCACGGCCTGCATTCGCACGGCGGCGGCGCCTTGCATGCGCACCTGCCACCGGGCGCGGCGGGCGCGGCGGGCGCGGCGGGCGAGAAAATCGCGTGGCGTGGTCTATTGACATTAGGGATTTCCGGCGGATTGGTGCCGTGCCCTTCCGCAATGGTGCTGCTGCTGGCCGCGGTCGCGCTCAATAAAACGGCGTACGGCATGCTGCTGGTGATAGCGTTCAGCTTGGGGTTGGCCGTCACGCTCACCGCGGTCGGCATGGTGTTTTTATACGCCCGCACCTGGTTCCGCAATCCGAGTGCCGGCGCGCGTTGGCCGCATCTGGTGTCGGTATTGAGCGCGGGAACGATGACGGTGCTTGGTATGGGGCTGTGCCTCCGCGCTCTTATGAGTTTTAGCTGACAGGCGTCAGTACCGCGGCCGGCAATCTTCCCAATCCCGGCCGGCGCCAGACGAAAAGCGACAGCAGCAGCGCCAACACGGCGCAGCCGGCGAGCAGCGCCAGGGTGGCGTCGTAATTGCCGGTCAGGTCGAACACCCGGCCCGCCGCGGGCCCGGCAATCAGCAGCGTGAGAATCTCGCAGAAATACCAGGCGCTATAGCCGTAGGCGACGCTGACATTCGGAAACCGGCGACGCAGCACGGCGACGAAATACAAGTCACTGGCACCGATCGTGACGCCGAAGCACGTGGCGTAGGAAACGAGTGCCGCTGCCGAGTGGTTGCGGGCGACCAGCAGCAGCGACAGGGCTCCTGCGAGCAGCAGGACGTGAATCGCAGCGCCGGCAGCGCGAATCGAATAGCGGTCCAAAATCCATCCGAAACCCAATCCTCCTACCGCGGCGAAGCCCGCCGTCGAACCCAGCACCAACGAGGACAGGCGTGGCGAGAAACCCGCGCCCTCGACCACGGCGGCTTCCTGCGTCAGCAGTCCCCCGTAGCTGGCATAAAAGAACAGCGTCACGATGGCAATGACCCAAAACATCGGCGAGCGCAGCAGGTCGCCAAGCGCGCCCGCCGGCGCCTCGGTGGCCGCGGCGCCGCGCGCGGGCTCGCCGCCGCCGCCGGAATTGGTGTTGGTATTGGTGTTGGTGTTGGTGTTGGTATTGGTGTTGGTGTTGGTATTGGCACCAGCGAGCGGATCGCCGTCGAGCCCCAATCCGATTTGCGCCGGCGAGCGGACTCGCTGCGTGAGCAGCACGGGAATCAAGCCCACGGTCAGCAGACCCGCAGCGATGGCCAGACAAGCGGGCCGCCAGCCATAACTGGCAATGATCAGGCCGGTGAGCGGCGCGAGCACCAGACCGCCGACATGCCACCCGGACCAGGCAATGCCGAGTCCCAACGAATAATGACGCGAGTACCAGCGCGAAATGGCATACGGCAGGGTCACCGCGAACATCACCTTGCCGAACCCCATCGCCGCTCGCAGCAGGTACATTTCCCCGAACGAGGACAGCGTCGGCAGCAAACCTACGCACAGCGCCTCGATGGCGATGCCAGCGATCAACAGGCGCAGCGCGCCCACGCGCTTGATTGCAAAGCCGCCCAGAAGAATCATCGGCGCGCTCAGCCAAAAAGCAGTGACCAGTCCACTGGTTGCGGCGCGGCTCCAGTGAAATTCCTGCGTCAACGGCGGAACGAACAGCACGAAGCTGTACAGACCGCCCCCATACACCATGAAGCCGGCCAGAAAGAGCGCGACCAGAACCTTGTGGCCATGATAAATACCGCGCTGAGCCGCCGCCGGCGGGGTTGAAGACGTCGCATTCATCGGCGGCACTCCTTCAAAATGGGCCGCCCTTGAGTTCGGTGCCGATCCGCCTGAACAACACATTGAGCCATCGCGTGAATGCGAGCATGGCCGGATTCGGCCGTCTTTGGCGGCTTCGTACCAGGTAATAGCCGCCGCGCGATTTGATCTTGGTCGAAAACGGCGTCACCAACTGTCCGGCCGCAAGCGCGCCGCCGCAGGTGATTTCGTCACCCATCATGATGCCCTGTCCGGCGATCGCCGCGGTCTGCACCAGCATCATGTCGGAAAAGATAATACCCGCGCCGCGCTGCGGGAACTCGACACCGCTCACCGCCAGCCATTGCCGCCAATCATCCCATTGGCGCAAATGCAGCAGCGGGAAGCGCAGCACGTCCTGCGGCTGATTGAGACCACCCTGCACGTTTTGCAGCGCCGGGCTGCACAAGGGAAGGAATTCAACGTCGTACAGGTGCTGTACCGTATGTTTCGGCCAATTTCCCTCGCCGAAGGCGATGAACAGGTCCACGTCTCGATCGGTCGCTTCGTCCAGTTCGCGGCTCGTGACGATCTGCAGGCACAGGTTCGGATGCTCCGCTTGAAATGAAGCAATGTGGTTGCACAACCACATGGAGGCGAATCCGGCGGTGCTCGAGACGCGAAGACTGCCTTCGACGGGTTTGCCGCTCCCTTCCTCGTGGGCGTCGGCCAGCAGTGCCAGGGACCTCTGGACGTCGTGCGCATAGCGTCTGCCGCGCGGCGTCAATGCGATACCCTTGCCGCTGCGACTCGCCACCTCGAAGCCGAGAATCGTCTCGAGCATCGCAAGCCGGTGACTGACGGCGCTGCGGGTGATGCCGAGGTCTTCCGCCGCTTCCCACACGGTGCCCAGCCGCGCGAACGCGTCGAGCGCTTTCAGGGCATGCATCGGCGGAATCCGCGATTTTATGGGGTGCGAAATATTCACCTCAAAATTGAAAACTTTGCACACCTCCCGCGCCTCGGCCAATCATACTCAATTGGCGCAGTGTGCGACGACCATTCAAGCAGGGGATGTCGAATGAATGATCAGCAAGGTGCGAAAGTGCCCACTACGCGCGTCGGGCGCACCCAGCTGGCCGCGGCCATTTCCACGATTCTCGCCGCCGGCGCGCAGTTTCACTCGCTGCCGGTCGCCGCCGATGAAATCGAGGAGATCGTGGTCACCGCGACCCGGCGCGCCCAGTCCGTATCGGACATCCCGTACAATATTTCGGCGGTCGGCGCGGCCGATATCGCCAACTCGGGGGTCACGGACCTGCAAGGCCTGACGCACATGATCCCGGGACTCGTGGCTCCGGACCTTGGCCCGCGAGCGAGCAACATCAACGACACGCTGACCATCCGGGGGCTCAACGCCAGCAGCGTGAATGCCGAGAGCCAAGAAATTGCGGCACCGCTGGTATCCACCTACGTCGATGAGACGCCGCTATTCGCCAACCTCAAAATGACCGACATCGCGCGCGTCGAAGTGTTGCGCGGCCCACAGGGCACGCTCTACGGGTCGGGCTCGGTCGGCGGCACCGTGCGCATGATCCACAACGAACCGGACCCGACAACGACGGAATTCGACGTGTCGACACGGGCGTCGCACACGGAGAATGCCGCCAATCCATCCGAAGCCATCGACTTCATCGGTAATCTGCCGATCAGCGAGACCATGGCGTTTCGCGGCTCGGGTGGCTACGAGAAGCTGGCCGGTTTCACCAATGCCTTGTCGGTCGCGGTCCTCGGGCCCAATGCGCAGCCGGTGCTCGCCGATCCGAGCAACCCGCTGACCAGCCCGCCCGTGTTCGCCGAGCAGCGCGGCGTCGACCGTTCGGAGACCTGGTACGCGCGTGGGGCGCTGCTTTGGAAGCCCTCCGATGCCATGAAATTCACATTGAGCTACCAGCATCAGACCGACCAATCCGACGGCTATTCGCAGACTCGGCCCGGTTATCAAGACGCCCAGACCCTTTATATGGACCAGCCCGGTTCGTTTCAAACGGATCTCGGCGCGCTCGATCTGTCGTATGACGCGGGTTTCGCGACCGTTTCCTCGTCTTCTTCTTATACGAGCCAGTCCGCGTTCAGCCAATTCGACTTAACCGGGCTCATCGAATCGCTGGCCAACTATTATGGAAATTATCCGCGCACCCTATCGCCGATCATCGATATGTCGACGGACAAGACGTTCACGGAGGAACTGCGCTTCGTGTCGAAGAACTCCGGGCCCTGGGATTGGGTCACCGGCGCGTACTTCAGCGACCGCAAGCAGACGCTCTCGCAAGTCGAGCCGATTCTGGGTTTTGCGAGCTGGAGCCAGATCCCCGGAACGGGTAATTTCCCTGGGGTCAATCAGCCGGCCGGCTGCACCGTACAAAGCGCGACGTGCCCGTACCCGTCGTTCGGCGACGTCATTCAGTACTACAAGGGGGGCATCCGCCCCTCGCTCAATCCGTATCCCGACCTGAATTTCACCCTGGACCGCCACGTCACCTTCAGCGACCTCGCGGCGTTCAATGAGACGTCCTATCATTTTACCGACAAGTGGCAGGTCACCGCGGGAGCGCGCATCTTTTGGCAGCATTATGATCAAAGTCTCGTGCAGACCTTACCCATGTGCGGACCGTTCTGCTCGGAGTCCGGCACCGCCGAGAACGGTCTCACCGCCGACTCCAATGCCAAGGGCTTTCGCAACCAGATTTTCAAGTTCAACACCTCCTACGAGATCGCCGCTCACACCTTGATTTACATGACCTGGTCCGAGGGTTTCCGCCGAGGTGGCGTAAACGCCCTGCCAACCGGGCCCTGTTACTACTGCGAGACGACCGCGCTGCTGACCTACAAGCCCGACGAAGCGCAAAATACCGAGATCGGCATCAAAGGCTCCTGGGGCGGCGGATCGAGCTACACATTCACTCTGTACAATATCAATTGGAAAGATCCGCAGATCGAGGCCTACACGGTTACCGGCGGCTTCGACTTCGTGACCAACGGCAACACCGCTCGGTCCCGCGGCGCCGAGGCGGAGTTGACACTGCCGGTGTCGGACTCGACCAAATTCGAGCTCGGCTACAGCTATACCGATGCCATCTTGACCTCGAGCTTCGAACGCGGCGTCATCCCCGATCTGATCGGCGTATCCGGCGATCGCCTGCCGGGCGTCTCGAAGCAGCAGGTCACGGCGGCCCTCGAGTATTCAGTACCGATCAACGACAAACGCGACTTCCATGCGCGCCTCGATGCCTCGTACCGCAGCGATTTTTGGACCGCCTTGCCGCATTCGGCGACCGCGACCGATCTTCCCGGCTTCGCGCTGATAAACGCGCGCGCCGGATTGGGATTCGGGAAGGCCTGGCGAGTCGACGCGTTCGTGACCAACCTCACCAATCAAGAGGCGGCGACGGCGGTGGACACCACGCCCGGGCCGGCGCATGACCGCGCCGACTACGTCACGCGCCCGCGAACGGTCGGGCTCGAGCTGAATTATTCGTTCAAGGATCACTAGCTGCAATTCGACGCGGACGCCCTCGGCTGGCGCGCCCACAGGAGAGATCATGTCCACAGAAAAAAAAACCGTCGGCGCGTCCGACATCTTCATGCTGCAGCGTCGCCGCGCCGACGGCGGCACCAAGCCGCTCACCGACTGGGGTTTTCGCAACGAAACCGACCCGCTGACGGATGTGCTTCTCGGTCCTGCGGATCATCTGCGGCACATGGCAACGAGTTCTCTGTCGCGCAAGGCGCTTCGCGAACATCCGTCCGATATCCGCATCGCCAAGGCGCAGCACCAGGAACTGCAAAGCGCCTATGCCCATTTCGGCGTGCGCATGCATTGGCACCTGCCTGAGCCGGAACTGCCCATGCAGGTGTATTCGCGTGACTCGAGCGTGATGACACCGTATGGCGCCATCATCACGTCGATGGCCAACTGGTGGCGTCGTGGCGAGAATTATGCCGCGATCCGCACGTATGAGCGGCTCGGCATTCCGATTTACGACATGGTGACGGCCGGCACGTTCGAAGGCGGCGATTTCAACGTGATCGAAGAAGGCTGCGTGCTGATCGGCTGCGGCGCCGGGCGCACCCAAGAAGAGGGCGCGCGCCAGGTGGAAGGTTGGTTCAAGAAAGAGGGATGGGAAACCCGTCTCGCGTTCTTCGACGAATATTACGTGCACATCGACTTGATGGTCGTGCCCATCGCCAAGCAGCTCACCGCCGTCTGCCTTGCCTGCACGGAACCGGCCATCGTTGCGTGGCTGAAAGCCAAGGGCCATCAAATCATCGATGTGCCGTTCGAGGATACGATCAATTTGGGTTGCAATTTCATGTCGCTCGGCCGCGACCGCGTCATCGTACCGAAGTCCAGTCGAGCCCTGATCCAGCAACTGCGTGCCCATGGATTCGAGGTCGCGGAGGTCGACATGAGCGAGATCTCAAAGACCGGCGGTGGCATTCATTGCATGGCGCAGTCGCTGCGCCGCGATGCCACAGGGCGCGCCTGACGCTCATACGCAAAAGCCGGCCGATGTGATCTCATCTCGGAGTTCCGAGAGCTGATGTTCGTAGTGCCGCCACTGCGATATCGAGGAATTGTAGATCGGCCGGCGCACCTGCGATGCGCTGGCGGTGGTGCTCGCCGCCGGATTTTGATGGAATGCGACACACCTCTCTTCCCACTCGAGGCCGCAATAGTCCAATAGCCTGCGCGTCTCTTCAAGCTGATTGGCCACCAGATCCTCGTAGCTCAGCTCATGCATCGCTCCCGGCATCGTCACTTGCCAATGCTGCATCAGTCGCCGGTACGCGACGTAGTACCGGCCGATCTCGCGCAGGTCATAAGAGAACGGATATCCGTTCTTGAACAAGGTCTTGTACATCGCGTACCCGACCGCCATCGGATACCGCGTCACGTGCACGATCCTTGCGTTGGGCAACGCGCGGCGAATCAAGCCGCAATAGAGATAATTCAAAGGCATCTTGTCGACGAATCGACCGCCGACGCCGAATTGGGCCCGAGCCCTGCGCAGATAATCCTCACCGAGCGCCGCGAAATCCAGCTGCGCCGACCGCGCCACGAGTTCCCGGCGCGGCACGGCCGCTGCCCCGCCGCGCTGACGTACCGCATCGACGATGGCCGCCGCAAAGCAGTCCAACTCTCCCGCCGACGACACCCCTGAATGGCTGCTCAATATTCGCTCCACCAGCGTCGTGCCGCTGCGCGGCAGACCGACAACGAATATCGGGGCCTCTGCGCCGGCGCCCGGCGCCGTATCCGCCTGAATGGCCGGAAATGCGCTCATGATCCAATCAACGGTTGCTACGTCGGTGGCCACATCGTATTGCAGGTGCTCGCGCCGTCTTTTCGCGCCGGAGCGCAATTGTTCGAAGGACTTGGCGTACTCGCCGAGATCTTCGTATTCCTTGGCAAGGGCGAACCGCACCTGCACGTCTCCTCGCCAGTCAGTGATGTTGCTCGCTGCCAAGCCTTCGAGCTGCAAGACGTGGTTGCGAAGCGCCGTCTGCACCCGCAATTCGGAGCGGTTCATATAGGCCTCGTAGTCCAACGGTTTCAAGGCGATGACGCGGTCATAGTCGGCCTCGGCCCCTTCAAGATCCCCTAAGAAGCGGCGCACGGAAGCGCGGTTGTAGATGAAGTGCGGCTCGTGTGGGGCGAGCGCCACGGCGCGATCGTAGGCGGCGAGCGAGCGCCGTTGATCGTTTGCGTAACTTCGCAGTGTCCCGATCGCGCTCCAAATTGCCGGATCGGCCGGCACGCGCCGTTCAACCGCATCCGTCACACCCAATGCTTCACTTCGCCGATTGAGCGCCAACAGGCACTGCGCGCGATGCATCATGAATTGAATGTTGTCCGGCTCCACGCCCATCGCCCTGTCGATCGCATCGAGCGCGAGTGCGGCTGACCTGAGCGCCGTCGCAATGTGGCTCGCGGCGAACCACCCGGCTGCAAACTTCGGGTATTGAGCCGTCAGGCGCCGACATGCCGAGTCCGCTGCGCGCCAATCGCCCGCCTGCATGAGGCGCAACACCTCGCGATGCGCAGTCGCCGCGGACCCCGTCACGTGCGGCCTATTTCACCGCCTGATTTGCGTGGTCGGCCTCGACTTTGGCGATTGCGGGTCGCGCAAGCACGAGACCGGCATGGGCGCCGAGCGCCGGCAGCCGCGCATGTAATTCCGCCTTGTCGGGATACCAAGAGTCAAGCATGTAAAGATACGCGTCGGCGATCGAGTACTCGCCTCCCAGCACGTACGGATGCAGGCTCGGGCCGATCAATGCCGCATGCGTGACGAAATCCGACATGCCCTGCTCACGGATGACATCGCTATCGGCTTCGCCACGGGATGAATATCTCGCGGAATAGTAAATGCGCAGCACCGCCTCGTAAATATTCGCCGAGAGGAAAATCATCCACTGCAGAAATAGTGCATGCCGGCTCGTGCCCGGTAGCGGCGCCAGCTTGGCTTCGGGGTGCAGCAGCGCGAGGTGGGTCAGAATCGCGGCCGATTCGAACATGAGCGTGCCATCGGGCAACACCAACGCCGGCACTTTGCCGGTGGGATTCAACGCGCGGAAGCGCGCGACGTCTGCGGGTTCTTGGCCGACCCAGATCCGTTCGTAAGGCACTCCGATCTCCTCCAGCGCGACCTGCACGGCAAATGAGCCGGAACCAGGTCGTCCATAGAGCGTGAAATGTTTCTTCATGAGCGCGGCATCCAGTTATGCGTCAGCCGAACTTTTTTGAGCGGCGTCGGCGAGATGTAAATGCTTCATAACGCGATTGAGGTTCCTGCGTATTTCGTTCAAATGCCCAATGCTGACCGCGGTCTTCATCGCCTCCTTCAACGGCTGCAGCGGATAGCCGCCGTACGGCCCCGCATCGGGGATGTCGTTGGTCACCGCCGAGCGGCCCGACAGCACCACGTTATCGGCGACGGTCACATGCGAGGTCACGACCGTGCAGCCGCCCGTAACGAACCGACGACCGATCTTCGTGGAGCCTCCCATCATGAAGCCCGCGGTATAAAAACCATTCTCCCCAAGATCACAGTTGTGCGCGATGTGGCAAATGTTGTCCAGCTTCGTACCGGAGCGAACATAAGTGGATGTAAGCGTCGCCCGATCGATGGCGCAATTGCTGCCGATCTCGACTCCGTCACCGATCTTGACGTTGCCAAGGTGACAAATTTTTCTCGGCGTGCCATCGGGATCGACGGCATAGCCGAAACCATCGCTGCCGATGGTCGTGTGCGGATGAATCTCGCAGCCGCTGCCGATTTCACATGCCGAGCCCACGAAAACCTGGGGATGGATGACGCATCCGTTGCCGACACGAGCATGATTTTCGATGACGGTGTGGGCGCCGATCATGCATCCGTCGCCAATGACTGCGTGAGCGCCTATGACGCAATAGGGACCAAGAATCACGCCGTCGCCGATCGTGGCCTCGGCATGCACCACCGCAGTGGGATGACGCTCTCCCCATTGGGTGAAGCGATAGGATTTCTTATCGAAATATTTGAGCAATACCGCCATGCCCATCGAAATATTTCGTACCGAAAAGCAGCAGGTATCGGAATCCGGCAAGGCGCAATATGATCCGGCCATTTGCGCAGAGAGAACCAGGATCGCGGGCTGGCGCCGCAGGGCCTCGACCAACTGGTCCGCGGTACTCACATAAACCAAACTTCCGCACAGGGCCTCCTCGGGGATTGCGCAATGAGATGCCGTCCTCTGTAGGTTGCCATTGAGGGAAGTGAAGACATCCGCATGGTTATTTATTATCGTTTGACCGGTGAGCACGGTTCGACCCCTACGATTTCGATCCCTACGATTTCGATCCCTACGATTTCGACCTGGCTATCGTGCCGGACGACTTGACTCTGGATGTTTGCGCCGCTGCAAGTGGCGCTCGCCGACCGAATTGGCTAAGCACGGGCGGGATTCTGTCCGCCTTTCGCCGGCGTTCCGGCTCCGGCCTTGACGGCGGCGTCGGCATCCAATATGACCTGCTCGAGAACCGCAAGATATTCAATGAAGCGTCTGCGGCCGAGGGACGTGATGCGGCAGAGTGTCTGCGGGCGGTTAAGTTTGAGCCCTTTTACGATGACGACGAGCTTTGCCTCCTCGAGCACTTGCAAATGCCGGCTCAAATTGCCGTCCGTCAACGC
>Ga0181521_10006216_pt1 | contig 13031 bp, 13 predicted proteins | sample PEATcosm2014_Bin_32_FD_119764 | JGI IMG/M metagenome (GOLD analysis project Ga0181521, IMG submission 119764) | Peatland microbial communities from MTU Mesocosm Facility, Houghton, MI, USA - PEATcosm2014_Bin02_60_metaG | ecosystem: Environmental > Terrestrial > Soil > Wetlands > Peat | place...
GCCGTGGTGAAACAAGCCCGGTCGCAGTATTTCCCAACCGTGACCGCCAATCCTTCGGTCACGAGATCACGGCAGTCATCCGTGTCGAGTCCGCCGACCTCTTCCACCTTCACCGAATACTCGCTGCCATTTGACGCCTCCTGGGAGTTGGATTTCTGGGGCCGCATTCGCAACACGGTGCAGGCAAACTCGCTTGAAGCCCAAGCCACGCTGGCCGATCTCGAAAACGTGCGGCTGACCGTTCAGGCGGAAGTGGCGGTGGATTATTTTCAGCTTCGCGTGCTGGATGCGCAGAAGCAGCTTTTGGATGCGACGGCGCTCGCTTATCAGGAGGCGCTCAAGGTGACCCAAGCCCAGTATGACGCGGGCATGGCGTCCGGCCAGGACGTCGCGCAAGCCGAAACGCAACTCAATACCACGCTCGCGCAAGCCACCGACCTCGGCATCCAGCGCGCGCAACTCGAACATGCCATCGCGATGCTCCTCGGCCAACCGGCTTCTTCATTTTCCATCGCAATCAATCCGCTGACCGCAGACCCCGTCGCCATTCCCTTCGGCGTTCCGTCGCAACTGCTCGAACGCCGTCCCGACGTCGCCGCCGCCGAACGCCGCGTCGCGGGAGCAAACGCGCAAATCGGCGTGGCGCGTGCGGCTTATTTTCCGACGATTACTTTGAGCGGTTCAGCGGGATACCAGAGCACATCCGTGGAAAATCTTTTTTCCGGGCCGGGTCTTGCCTGGTCCATCGGCTCGACGCTGGCGCAAACCCTTTTTGACGCCGGATTACGCAAAGCCGTCACCGAACAAGCCTGGGCGATCTACCAGGGCACCGTTGCGAACTACCGTCAGACTGTGCTCACCGCCTTTCAAGAAGTCGAAGACAACCTGTCATCGTTGCGAATCTTGTCCCAGGAACTTCAACAACAGAATGCCGCCGTCGAATCGTCGCAGCGCTACCTGACGCTCGCCAACGACCGCTACCAATCCGGCCTGGACAGTTACCTTAATGTGATCACTGCGCAAACCGCTCTGTTGAGCAATCAGCGGACGGCGCTGAACCTCCGGATGGAACAACTGACGGCGAGCGTCCAGTTGATCAAAGCGTTGGGTGGCGGCTGGGATATTTCGCATGGAACGACCGCGGCCATTCCTTGAGCGCCACGCCCGGCCGGAAAAGCCGCTCACGTGGCCGATGATCAAGCACGAGCGGTGAATATGCTCCACTGGCTGCATTCTTTACTGCCCCACATTCCGCATTACGGATATGTGCTCGTCTTCATCGTCGCGTTTTTGAACAATCTCGGTGTTCCCCTGCCGGGTGAAACGATTCTTTTGGGGGCCGGATTTGTTTTGGGGAAAACTGCGGATTCGCTGTGGCAACCCGTGGTGGCCGGAACGGTGGCCTGCTTTCTGGGCGGCATCGGTGCCTTCTGGATGGGGCGGCGACTGGGTCAAGGCGGCTTGGAAAAAATTCACTGGCTCCATCTGACGCCAAAAAGGTTGAGGTGGCCCGAGCGGTTTTTCAAACGGCATGGCGCCAAGACCGTTTTTATCGCGCGGTTCATCTTCTTGTTTCCGCCTGTCGCGGCCAATCTGCTGGCTGGCATGTCAAAAATGCAATGGCGCACTTTTCTCTTTTACAACCTCACGGGGTCGGCGGCCTATACCGCCAGTTACATCCTGCTCGGATATTTTTTCGGGAAGAAGTGGAAACTGCTCGAAGCCTGGCTGGGACCCACGGCGCTTTACCTGATTCTCGCGGGGCTGGTCATTGTGGTTCTGGGCGTGATTTTCAGAAATTCCGTATCCGGATATTGGGCGCGCCTTTTTCCCAAAAAACAGCAGCAGAAATAAGTGCTTGCGCACGGCCACCATTTTTCTCCCTCGCCTCAGAGGAGATGCCAGGGTGAGGACGGTCGTTTCAACTAACTTTGTTTTTTGAGACGGATGCGGCGAAACTAAATTTGTGGTTTACGCCCGCCCTCATCCTGACCTTCTCCCCCGGGAGAAGGAACAGCGTTTGCATATTTCCGTTTTCTCGGCAGTCCGTCCGGCAAATCCAGACGCGCGAATTTTCAAGGGGACTGTAAACGATTCCCCCTCTCCTCGGAGGAGAGGGCCGGGGTGAGGACGGTCGTTTCAACTAATTTTGTTTTTGAAACGGATTGCACGATCCCGGTTTTACGGATAAAGGCGGAATGCACCGGACTGCCCGGGGCGGTGTTGACGTTCCCAGCGCGAAACGTGAAACTCAATCCCCGATGAAGAAAACCAACTTTCCCCTGTCCGAAGTCTATCGGCTGCTCGAACCCGGCCCGGTCGTGCTGCTCACCACGGCCCGCGCCGGGCGGGCGAACGTCATGCCCATGTCGTGGCATCTGATGATGGAGTTCACGCCGCCGCTCGTGGGTTGCGTGGTCAGCAACCGCAACTACTCGTTTGCCAGCCTCAAGGCGTCCCGGGAATGCGTGATCAACATCCCGACGGTGGAGTTGGCGGAAACGGTGGTGGGCTGCGGGAACACTTCGGGCCGTAGCGTGGACAAGTTCAAGGCTTTTGGACTCACGCCCGAGGCCGCCGCGTGCGTCAAAGCCCCGCTCATCGCCGAATGTTATGCCAGCCTGGAATGCAAGGTCAGGGATGCGAAACTGGCCGCCCAATACAACTTCTTCATCCTGGAGGTCGTCCAGGCGTGGATTGACCCGGCGCGGAAACATCCGCGGACGATTCATCACCAGGGCGAAGGCGAGTTCATGGTGGCGGGCCGGACGCTCCATTTGCCTTCGCCAAAAACTTCATTCGGCGGAAAATAAATGCCCGCCCGGCAAATCCGGTCGCGCGGATTTTTAAGGGGACACGGACGATTCTCCAGCTCCGTGACGTAGGAGCCGACGTGAGGAGGCTCTAATTGAAAATCCAAAAGCCGGGTTTGAAATGAGCCTCGTCACCTCGTCTCCTACAAATCAATGGAGGACGACGAAGCCGCGTCCGGCTTTCCAGAGCGGTTCGCTTTCCGGCAGGTGCAAACGTCGCGCAGGCGTTTGGCCATGACGCGGCAGGCATGGGCGAAATATCAATGCCCATCCCGGCGCGCGGATTTTCAAGGAGACGGCGGATGACAAAAGAACAAAAACTAAAGCCCCCGCACACACCGAAAGCCAACGCCACCGTAGATGTTATTCGGGGCGGAGTTAAAGCGAAAGGCACAGCGCGCATTGCGGGCGTTGTTTATCCAATTGCCCCCACGCAGCACCCGATCGGTCAACGGCCCGGCCGGTCCGGTGGGATTGTTGGTGGTGGGTTGGCCATACGGCGTCGCATACCAATCCCAACACCACTCCCAAACATTCCCCGCCATGTCGTAAAGTCCATAACCATTCGGCGCAAAAAAACCCAACGGGCTCGAGTTGTCTCCTTTGAAGGTAATTTGATTCGGCCAGAGAATCCCGCCATCGAAGTTTGTGTTGTAGCCAGCATATGGTCCCAAATCATAACCACCAAAGCCGATTTCTGCGAAGTAATTGGCCTGACTTTCCGTGATGTTGTTGCCCCACGGAAACCGTTGCCCAATTAACCCGCCCCGCGCCGCCTTCTCCCACTCCGCTTCCGTCGGTAGCCGATACCCGTTGTTCGTCAAATTCAGATAAACCATGGTGCCAGTTCCGCCATTGGTGAACACCTGCGTAAATCCCGCATCGGTGTAATAGGCCGGCGTCAGTCCCGCCTGCACCGACCGCGCGTTGCTCCATTTCACCGCGTTAAACCAATCCACTGTCTCCACCGGATAATTCGCCGCCCTGGCCAAAGTCAGAGGCGGAAAATTAAAGCTGTAGCCGTGGTTCGTGGCATAGCTATAAACCGCCTGCCATTGATTGGAACTCACCAAATTCACGTCCATGTAAAACGCCGACACGGTTACGTTCGTGTGGATCGCATCAAGGATGTCGCTATCACCGATAGAGTTCCCCATCGTGAAAACACCGGCCGGAATGAGCGCCATCCCGGCGGGCGGGTTGAAGGAAAAAATGAGGTTGGTGTTGATGCTGCTGGTGACGGGAAGCTGGACATAATCCACCCAGTTGGTTCCACCGGGCAGGGATGCGACAGTCTGGACGGTATAATTCGTTCCCGACTTCGCATTGGTCCAGACCAGCGTGCCATCCGGGTTAAACACTGTGATGGCGGTCGCCGCCGGGCCGGAAATCCGGAAAAAGCGCGTCCCTTGGGCGGCGGCTGGACTGATGCCAGCGAGCAATGCCAGCATGATGAACATACAATGGAGTTTTTGCTTCACAATAAATTCGAGCTTAGCTTTCCAAGATTCAGATACGGCTGTTTACATTGCCGGTTTTACGCCCCGGCCAACGAAAAGGCAAAACAAAATGGCATCTCTGTTCATACCAGCTTCTTGGCAATGTGCTCGTCGAGGCTTTCCAGAGCGGTTCGCTTTCCGGCAGACCGCAAACGGCGCGCAGGCGTTTGGCCATGACTCGGCAGGCATGGGCGAAATATCAATGCCAATCCCACGAGCGGATTGTCAAGGAGACGGCGGACGATTCTCCTTCTCCGTGGGAAAGCATCGACACGTTGTTAAAAACGAAACATCATCGCGTTTGTGAATAACACGAACGGCAATACAGAGTCATATGATTGGTTGACGCCTGATTTTTATCCTCAAGCATATAATCGTTTCAATCGGCTTCGGTGGGGCATTGATCCATTCAAGGGTAAATATTACTATTCAAATCTTGATCCTGCCGAATTCGGTTTATCCGAAGATGAAACGAGCCGGATACCATTATCTTTATTCATGGCAGTGCATTTGAAACTTTCTATCCAAAGTTTGGTCGGGCAAATCAATCGGTTTAATTCTGATATATTCGCTCTAAAAGCCTGGCAAAACATTCTACGTGACTATCAAAAAATTCAACGAATACATCTCCAATCAGAATTTGTTGAGCCTCTCTTGCATTCATGTATGCTTGCGCCCTTTGCATTGCGGAATCAGATAATTTTCACGGGCACGAAGATTGCGATACTTGTGGAAAAAGGTCGTCTTCAGCCGAAACTTCCTAATGACCGTTCAAAAGAATATTCTGAACATTTTAAGCAGTGGGCTGGGAATTGGGATGGCTTCAATCTGGTGGAAAAATTGCTCAAGCAGTTAAGTGATGAGAAATTCAATCAACAGACAAATGAATTTAGACACCGATACACTCATCGCATTCCTCCCTGCATAGCATATGGTCTTTCACCTAATTTCAAATTTGAACGAGATGGTCCACGCTTAAAAGTTTATTTCTCTCCAGAGAAACCGTTGCAATTACATCAATGCATTAAGGCATCGGTTATACAGCATCGTGCGTGCGTCAAGACGTTTCGGGCATTCTGGACAATGATCAGAAACAGACTGCAAGTGTGACAGTTTAACATTACAGTTCACGCCAACTTCCTAGCAATCTGCTCGTCCAAAATTTCCTTCACCGTCAGGGCGACGATGACTTTGTGGCTGCGTTTGAAGAATGACTCGATCTCCTGCTCACGCAGGCGAGGGCCATCGGATGTGGGTGAGCCATTGGAAAAGGTTGAAATGGTACTGGAGGCAACAAAAACTACCGCACACTGGGGCGTTGCAGCCGGGCGGCGCGGTGATTGCGGCACGGCTGCGGAGTCAGTTTTTGGAAGGGCGTCATGATTCGTTTGTCAGGGACCGGTTGATTTTACGGCAGCCGGCCCCACATTTGTATTGGGAGTAAAATTCGTTGTAATTTCATCTCCAATTATAGCCTTAACAATTCGAACATTATCATTGCACCAAGAAGGGAAAACAGGGTTTGGATGGGCAGTGTTTAAAAATACAGCCTTTTCTGAGGCCAATTGAGAGGCCTTTAATTTTCCGGAAAGTCCCAACCAGTAAGCAAAATGCCAATAATTAAACTGAGCTGGTACAAATTGAGTGTTTCCGAGTTGCTGGCTAAAGAATGAAAGCTCAGACTCAACAGTAGTGTCCTTTAACTCTGTGAACCCATAAACACGCCATTGGCCAGATTTGTGATCTTGATAGGAAATGAGAATATATCTGGTGTCAATAATGGCCATATTCAGGCTTTGGACTTTTGCCTGAACCAATCTTTTGAAGCCCTTAATGTTTGGCACATCAGTATCAAACATGCCGTCGTAAAGTTTGGTATAGTCCTGAAGGACTGGCAACTTGTCGTAACTCCAAGCCGACTGTTTAACTGCCTGGATACCTTCCGGAATTTCGGCGATTTTGACTGCGGCAAGAAAATCATCCGCATTCTTCACAGCATTAGAATCTACTTGGGCGGAGCAAGCCTTGCTGGATAAAAAAAACAGTGCGGCGACGGCGAGGATGCAGAGGATGTTTTTCATGGGGTTCACTTTTTCTTTTTGCCGTAGGGCGGCGTGGCGCGGAAATTTGTTGTTTTGGTGGCAGGGACGCGCTGCTGCGCGTCCTGGCTGACCGGCAGGTCAGCCCTACCGTTTTGAACAGCAGCCTTTTTCGCCATGCGCGGAGTTTGCGCGGGAAATTTGGCGGCGTCAATTCCGCCTTCACTTCGTTTCGGCGCGGCCAGCAGCGAGCAGCTTTTCCTGTCCTGCCTGTGGGTTCGCGGAGGAAAAGCGCCAGGGGGCTGGCGCAGTCCAAGACGCTGCGCGAGGTTCGGAAGCCATTGGCAAACGCGTCAGCGTCGTGGACTGCGATGGCCCTCTACCGCTTTCGATTCAAGGTGCAGCAAATCGCTTTTCTCCGGGCCGGTTTCGAGGACGATCGGGCTTCGGTCTTTTGAGTCTTATGGGGTATTCACCCCATTCGTTTCTCCGCGTCCAAATGATACAGTTTCCAGAGGGATCATGAGCGACGTTGTTCTCGAAATCAAAAACCTGACCCGCCGCTTCGGCGCGTTCACGGCGGTTGACTCTCTAACCCTTTCGGTCAACGCCGGGGAGGTCTTCGGCTTGCTCGGGTCCAACGGGGCCGGCAAGACCACCACGATCAAGATGCTCACCACGCTGTTGCCGCCCACGTCGGGCGAGGCGCGCGTGGCCGGTTTCTCCATCACCATGCAGGCGGTCAGCGTTCGCCGCGCCATCGGTTATGTGCCGCAGGCGGTTTCCGTGGATGGTTCGCTCACCGGTTACGAGAACCTGCTCATCTTCGCCAAACTCTACGATCTGCCCCACCGCGAACAGCAGGCGCGCATCCGTGAGGCATTGGAGTTCATGGGCCTGACTGCCGACGGCGGCCGCATGGTGGGCGAATACTCCGGCGGCATGGTCCGCCGCCTGGAAATTGCGCAGTCCACGCTGCATCGTCCCAAGGTGCTCTTCCTCGACGAGCCGACCGTCGGGCTGGACCCGATTGCGCGCGACGCGGTTTGGAAACATCTCGTTGACCTGCGGGCCAACTACGGCACGACCCTGTTCTTCACCACGCATTATCTGGAGGAGGCGGAGAGTCATTGTGAGCGCATCGCAATCATGCACTTGGGCAAAGTGGCAGCGCTGGGCACTTGCAAAGAACTCGAAACCTCGCTGGGCAGCGGTCACACGCTGAATGATGTCTTCGTCCACTATGCCGGCAGCGCCCTGGATTCCGGCGGCAACTTCCGCGCCGTCTCCGCCGAACGCGCTACGGCCCAGCGCCTTGGGTAGCCTCAAACTATGACCGCCACTTTCATTCACCCTTTGACCGCTCGTTCCTTCTTTCGTAGCAGCCGAGGTAACGAGGCTCATATTTCTTTGGAAAACAGCATTCGTTCAGAGCCTCCTCACGTCGGCTGCTACTTCTTTAACGGGCGACCGGCCCCAACCCTATGACGGCAACTTTCATCCACCCTCTAACCGGCTTCATCGAGAAGACATTCGTCATCTCCGAGTTTGAGTTGCGCAAGCTGCGCCACGATTTCACGGAACTCATCACCCGCGCCCTCCAACCCGCGCTTTGGCTGCTCATCTTCGGGCAGGTGTTCTCACGCAGCGGGGCGATGCACACGGGCAACATTCCCTATCTGGACTTCATTGCTCCCGGCATCCTGGCGCAAAGCGTTCTCTTCGTGGCCATTTTTTACGGCATCAACGTCATCTGGGAGCGCGACCTCGGTATTGTGCAGAAATTCCTCGCCAGCCCAACTCCACGCGCGGCACTGGTGCTCGGCAAGGGCTTCTCTGCTGGTATCCGCACTCTCTCGCAAACTGTCATCGTTTACAGTCTCTCGCTGCTGCTCGGGGTGAAGCTGAATTGGAGCCCGTTCGCGCTCTTCAACGTGCTGGTCATCGTTGTCCTTGCCGCAACATTGTTCTCGACCTTTTCGCTCATCATCGCGTGCATTGTGAAGACGCGCGAACGCTTCATGGGCGTCGGCCAGGTGCTCACCATGCCGCTATTCTTTGCGAGCAACGCGATTTACCCCACCGACATCATGCCCGGCTGGCTGAAGACCATTTCTCATCTGAATCCGTTGACCTATGTCGTCGATGCCCTGCGCACTTTCATGCTGGCCGGCAGCACGAGCACCTTCGGTCTGAGTCGCGACTATGCGGTCATCCTTCTGACCACGACCATCCTGGTCTTCATTGGCGCCCGATTGTATCCCCATCTGGCAACGTAAAACGTATGAGAAATGCGCAACCACAACAACGGTATGAAATCGGCATGGTGGGTTTGGGCGTCATGGGGCGCAATCTCGTGCTGAACATGGCCGACCACGGCTGTGCGGTGGCAGGTTATGACAAGGACCAGACCAAGGTCGAGGCGCTGCGGAAGGAATCGGCCGAACGCAACATCCGCGGCGCGGCGAACATCCTTGATTTCATTGCACTGCTTCGTCAACCGCGCGCAATCATGATGCTGGTGCCCGCCGGCGCTCCGGTGGATTCGGTCATCAAGGATTTGTTGCCGCACTTGGACAAGGGCGATCTCATCATCGATGCCGGCAACTCCTACTTCAAAGACACCGACGTGCGCGCCCGCAACCTGACGGCGAAAGGCATCCAATTCCTCGGCGTGGGGGTGTCGGGTGGCGAAGAAGGTGCGCGTCACGGACCGAGTATCATGCCCGGCGGGCCGAAAGAGGCCTACGAGCGGGTCCGGCCCGTCTTTGAAGCTGTTGCTGCAAAGGTCAACGGCGATCCGTGCGTGACACACCTCGGTCCCGGTTCGGCCGGGCACTTCGTGAAGCTGGTCCACAACGGCATCGAATACGGTATCATGCAATTGATCGCCGAGACCTACGACCTGATGAAACGTGGTTGAGGCTTGAACGACGATGAAGTGCGTGAGGTCTATGCTTTATGGAACAAGGGCGAACTCAATGGTTATCTGGTGGAGATCAGCAGCCATATTTTCTCCAAACCGGACGAGAAGACCGGCCAGCGACTGATCGACGAAATCCTCGACGTGGCCAAACAGAAAGGCACCGGCATGTGGACCTCACAAAGCGCGATGGAACTGCAAGTGCCGATCCCGACGATCGGCCTGGCGGTCGAGATGCGGGACTTGTCCGTGTTCGCGAAGAAAGACCAGCGCACGGAGAGATTGCTGATGAGGGCAGTTGAAACCAAAATTGAAAGTCTATGAAACGAATCACTGTTTTGCTGGCGGAAGACCATACAATCGTACGCGCGGGGTTTCGAAAGTTGCTGGAGCTGGAAGACGACCTCGAAGTGGTCGGCGAAGCGGAAGACGGCCGCCGGGCGGTCGCCCTGGTCAAAAAACTTCGTCCCGCAGTGGTCGTCATGGACATCGCGATGCCGGTGCTCAATGGTTTGGAAGCCACCCGTCAGATTCTTAAAGCCGTCCCCGGCACCAGAATACTCATTCTCACGGCGCACAATGATGACGCGTATGTCAAAAACGCAACGAAGTCCGGTGCCATGGGATTTCTGCTCAAACAAGCCTCCGCCCGCGTTCTGTCCGAGGGGATTCGGGAAGTCAACAAGGGGCATGCCTTTTTCGGCCCGTTCATTGCGAAGCTTCTTCCCGAACGCGAGCGAAAGCCGGTGGAACAAGCCGGACGGCCGAAGCTGCGCAAGGGGCGCCTGACTTCGCGCGAGATGGAAGTGCTCCAACTGATTGCCGAAGGCAAAGCCAACAAACAAATTGCGGCGGAACTGGGCATCGGCATGAAGACCATCGAAAGACATCGCGAGCATCTCATGGAGAAGCTCAACATCCACGGTATCGCCGGACTCACCCGCCACGCGATCGGAGCAGGTATCATTGAAAGCAGTGTCCAGTCGACCACGATTTAGCAACGGAAGCTTTTGGGGTTCTCCGCCTCGCTCCGACTTTTCCCGGTCGCGTCAGGTTTCGCCCGCCACCCTTCCGGCCTGCCGGGTCGGGGGTGGATTCATCAAGTCTGGCATGGGGAAAACACCCCATAGCCTCCGTGCGCTTCTTCGCCTATCAAGGTGTCGTTATGCATCCTTTAGAAGCTACAAGTTATCTGGTGCCTGTTGGATTCAGGCTGGTCATCCAAGCCGCCATCTTGGTGGTTGCGGTTATCGCTGCCCGCCGATACAAACTGAAAGGCTTGTGGATTTTGGTGGCAGCAGTTTTTTTGGCCGTTTTCCAAGACGTCATGGGCCTGGTGTCTTCCTCGTTGTTGCGCGCCGGGCACGAAAACGCCATGACCTATTCGGCATGGCCCCAATATGTTCCTTGGGTGACCATGATCCTCGTTCTCTGCGGCTGGTGTGTCCTGGCTTTCAGCCGCAAGCAAGGGACGAAGCCGGAGGCCAGCCAATAACAAGCCCGCCAACGATTTTCCTTCTTCAGCGGAATAATGACTCGGTGACGGGCCAGGTATTTGCCAGACAGAAATTGGGTGTGCGAAACCGGTTTGGAAAACGTCAGGCGGCTGGTGCCTCGGCGGATTCCCAATTACGATCTGGAGAAGTGCCACAAGGCGGAGCCGCTGTTTCAAACCGTGCCGCCCGTCACGCTGTTCTCCAGCCTCAAATCCATCACCTTCCGGCTCTGGGATGAGAAGCGGCACTGGCTGGTTGGTTTCAGTCATCTTTGAAATCTCCGGGAAACACCCCATAGCGTCCGTGCGGCTACCTGGATTATTTTCACATTTATGAACGCATCAGCGACTGGCGATGCTGACACGAAAGAAACCAGCTACGGAGATAATTAAAATGAAACAAAACAGATCGTTTGCAGTATTGTCATTCTTGGTAATTTTAGGCATTGGCGCGGCATTGGCGTACGCCCGGTATAGAGTTGGAGCCAATTTAGAAGCAGGCGGAATTGGCGTCGGCGCCTTTGTGCTGGCCCTGGTCGTTGCGTCCGCCATTCAGGTGGCCGATCAGTGGGACCGAGCGGTGATATTGCGTCTGGGTAAGTTCCGCTCCTTGAAAGGGCCGGGACTGTTTTTCATTATTCCGGTTCTGGATGCGATTCCTTACTGGATTGACACCCGCGTCATCACGACGGGTTTCAAGGCGGAAAAAACTCTCACCAAAGATACGGTGCCGGTGGATGTGGATGCCGTGCTGTTTTGGAAAGTGGTGGACCCAAAGAAGGCGGCCTTGGACGTGGCCGACTATCAAAGCGCCATCAGTTGGGCCTCCCAAACCGCCCTGCGCGATGTGATCGGCAAGACCATGCTTTCGGACATGCTGGAAGGCCGGGACAAAATCAGCGCTCTGCTGCAGAAGATCATTGATGAGCGCACCGAACCCTGGGGCATCAATGTCATTTCCGTGGAGGTGAAGGATGTTTTGATTCCCTCCGGTTTGGAGGATGCGATGTCCATGCAGGCCCAGGCGGAACGTGAGCGCCAGGCCCGGGTGATTCTGGGTGATGCCGAGCGGCAGATCGCGGAGAAATTTACCGAAGCGGGCAAGAGCTATGAGCACAATCCGATTGCCTTTCATTTGCGGGCCATGAACATGCTTTATGAGGGTTTGAAGGAGAATGCCACCATCGTCATCGTTCCCAGCACCGCCGTGGAATCCATGCAATTGGGCGGGCTGGCCGGGATGACCGCGCTGACCATGGGTTTGGGCCAGGAACGCACCAATGGAGACAAGGCGGCTGAGCTTAAGAAACAACCAGCAGCGGAAACACCTCCGGTCAGAGAAACTCTCAACGGCACCAAACCGGAGATATTGGAGCGCCATCAGTAAACGCACCACCGACTGACTGTATCGACACGAAAGAAACCCTCTACGGAGGCAATTGAAATGAAACAAAACATAAAAAGAAAGTATATGAAAACTATGAAAACATTAAAATTGAAGGAATGGGCTAAACGCGCAGCGATTGGCAGATGGTCTGCCAGCCTGCTGATTGCGGCGGGAATTCAAACTCTGGTTCTGCCCTCGTTACAAGCGGCGACCACGGAAAAGGAAATTACCGACAGCGGCATCACCACCGCCGTTGAAGGTGGATTAAAACTCGATAAAGGCGTGTTTCCGAACGATGTGGATGTCAGCACCAGTCAGGGGATCGTCACGCTTTCTGGATCGGTGAACAACCTCCTCGCCAAAGAGCGGGCGGTCATGGCCGCCAACAGCATCCGGGGCGTGCGCGAGGTGATTGACAAGATTACCGTGACGCCGGTGTCCCGCTCCGACGAAGACATCCGCAAGGACATCCAGACGGCGCTGCAGCAAGATCCCGCGACGGAATCCTATCAGACGACTGTTTCCGTCCAGGGCGCGGTCGCCACGTTGACCGGCAGCGTTGGTTCCTATGCGGAAAAACAACTCGCCACCCGGATTGTCAAGGGGATCAAGGGGATCAAGGAGGTCCGCAATGACGTCACGATCAACTATATGGCGAAGCGCACGGATTCGGAAATTGCCGCCGATGTCAAAGCCCGTCTCCAATGGGACATCTGGATCAACGGCGGTCTGATCAACCCCGTGGTGAAAGATGGCAAAGTGACGCTCACCGGAACGATCGGAAGCGCGATCAGCAAATCGCGAGCCTTCGATGATGCCTGGGTGAACGGGGTGACGTCCGTGGACGACAGCGGCTTGAAAATCGAACCACAGGC
>Ga0181521_10006217_pt1 | contig 13031 bp, 9 predicted proteins | sample PEATcosm2014_Bin_32_FD_119764 | JGI IMG/M metagenome (GOLD analysis project Ga0181521, IMG submission 119764) | Peatland microbial communities from MTU Mesocosm Facility, Houghton, MI, USA - PEATcosm2014_Bin02_60_metaG | ecosystem: Environmental > Terrestrial > Soil > Wetlands > Peat | place...
GACGTGCAGCCGCGCTGCGAAGTGCTCGAGAAGCCAGGCCTCTGCGTCCGGAGGGGGTTGGTCGGGATTGAAACCGGGAAAGCGCTGAGGAAACCGGCCACGGAAGCCCGCTTGCTGGTAGAGCTTGAGCCCGGCGATTACGCGCCAGGCGAGTCGATTGCTGCGCAGAACGCTGGCCAGGGTTTCAAGGGCCATCGGCGCGGAGAGGACGCAGGCCGAGGCGAAGGATTCCTGCGCTTCAAGGCTGAGTGAAGAGACCGGAGCGGTGCGCAGCTCGACGCGCGCATCGGCCTCATATTGATTGGGAGCGATGAGGCAATAAAGAAGGCAGAGGAGCAACAGCGCCGCTTCAATGGCTGCAATGAAGCGGCGGCGGCGCCACAACGCTTGACCCAGCTCGCGCAGCGAAGTCGACGTGGATCGCGGCGCCTCGGCTGCAGTATGCGGGGCGGAATCCTCCGGCAAAGCATTCTGAAAGGACAGAGAATCAGGCAAAGGGCAAAAAACCTCGCTCTCGATCACTCACGCAGAGCAAAACTTTCGCCCGATTCCTGCCAAGTCGCGGCATGAAGCGAATGGGTCCGCCGCGACATACCGCAGCCGACGCCCGCCATAGGCCTACCATCTTCCCGCGCCTAACGGGACAAAAGGGACGACCCTGGCGTTCAGAACGAAAAGCTGATTCTGAGGAAAACGCTGACAGTTTCGTCTATAGAAGGCGATTCGTCAATGCTATTCATCACAATGGGGGCCTGAGAAGGACTGGAATTGCTCCGGGGCGGCCTCTAAATGCTGTGCCTTGAGCCTCAATACCACTCGACGGTGCGGCGGAGCCTGTTCGAGATATAACGCGAATCGAGCCCGCCACGAAGAGGCCTTACAATCGACAGCATGAACGATAGCATGAACTTTGCCACCGCGAACCCCCTCTCTGACCTCAAGCAAAAAATGGAAACCCGCGAGGCCCGCATCGGGATCGTCGGAATGGGCTATGTTGGATTGCCGCTGGCGCTGCTCTTTGCCGGAGAGCGCTTCCGCGTCACAGGTTTCGATATCGCAGCGGATAAGGTGGCCAAGCTCAACGCGGGCGGATCGTATATTGTGCGCATTCTGCCTGAGGCTATTGTGGAGGCGCAACGCGCCGGCTTTCGCGCCACAGCAGATTATTCCGAAATCGCCGCGATGGACGCGGTGATCATTTGCGTGCCCACTCCGCTCGACGAGCACCACGAGCCCGACATGAGCTTTGTGACAGACACAGTGAAGTCGATTGCGCCGCACATTCATGAGGGACAGATGATTGTGCTCGAAAGCACCACCTACCCCGGCACCACGGAAGAGGTGGTCGTGCCGCTGCTCGAAGACGGCAATCCGCATGGTCTGAAGGTGGCGCGCGGCGTGGAGGAGAGCGGCGTGCACGTGGTGTTTTCGCCGGAGCGCGAGGATCCCGGCAACGAAACCGTCGCTCGGCACGATGTGCCCAAGGTGGTGGGCGGCTGCAGTACGGCGGCCGTGGAGCTGGCCACGGCCATGTACGGCGCCATCTTCCGCAGGGTGGTACCCGTAAGCAGCCCCGCGGTCGCGGAAATGACCAAACTGCTCGAGAACATCTATCGCTGCGTGAACATTGCCCTGGTGAACGAGCTGAAGCAGCTGTGCATGCGCATGGGCATCGATCTTCACGAGGTGATTGAGGCGGCCCGGACCAAGCCTTTCGGTTTCCAGGCCTTTTATCCCGGACCCGGGCTGGGCGGCCACTGCATTCCCATCGATCCTTTCTATCTTTCGTGGAAGGCGCGGGAATTCGACTTTCGCACGCGCTTTATTGAGCTGGCCGGCGAAGTGAATGAGGCCATGCCCTACTTTGTGCTGGATCAGATTGGCGAGGCGCTCAATCTTCACACGAAGCCTCTCAGGGATGCGAAGGTGCTGGTCCTGGGGCTAGCCTACAAGCGCGATATCGACGACCTGCGCGAGTCGCCATCGCTGACGATCATAGAATTGCTGCGCAAGCGCGGCGCGGTGGTCGCGTACAACGACCCGTACTTCCCTACCGTGGGCCATGGACGCAAGTACGACCTGAACATGACCTCTGTGCCGCTGGATCATTTAGAGCAGTACGACGCGGTGGTGATTGTGACCGACCACTCCAGCTATGACTACGCCCAAATTGTGGAGCAGGCGCAGCTTGTAATCGACACGCGCAACGCGACGCGTGGCATCGACTCGCCGAAGATTGTGCGCTGCTAAGGCTTCTGCGGGCCACGCCGCGCCGACGGCGTTTTTCCGCAATCCGCGGTCCGAACCCATCGTGTATTGTGGCTTAGTGCAACCATGATGAATCTGCTGCCAATCCTGGGCGAGCCCCGGTACTTTGCGCTCTGGGAAAAAGGCCTATTCGTCGCGCTCGCCGGCGCGTCGGTCTACGGATTCTGGCGGCGCTTCGGGTCCATCCTCGGGAAAATTCTTCAGTCGAAGAAAGATCCGGATTTTCATCTCTTCCCTATCGGCAAACGAGTGTGGGACTTTGTCTGGGAAGTGCTGCTGCAGGCGAAGGTGATTCGCGAACGGCCGCTCGCGGGAGTGGCGCACGCGCTGGTGTTCTGGGCGTTCTGCGCCTTCGCGCTGGTTACGCTGAACCACTGCGCGGTGATCTTCGGCTTTGGCTTCCTCGATCCCGCGGGTCGCGTGGGAAGAATTTACTTTGATATTGCGGCGATCTTTGCCGTCGGCTGCGCGGCAGGAATTGCCGGCCTCTTTATAAGGCGATTTCTGGTGCGGCCCAAGTGGCTGGGTACGCTTTCGTGGGGTTCGGGCCTCGTTGCGCTCTTGATCTTCGCGTTGATGGCAACCTACCTGGCGGCTTTCTTCGTGACGGGCCCGGGCGGCGTAGTGCAGGCGCTGTGGTGGACGCACACGCTCACCTTGCTCGCGTTTCTACCGCTGATTCCGCACACCAAGCATCTGCATCTGGTGTTGAGCCCGTTTACCGTGTTCTTCTCGCGCGGCAGCTTCGCGCACATTCCTCCATTAAGTGGCGACGAGGATTTCGGGCTGGTTGCCGGAAGGGACCTGACGCGGCTGGTGAGCCTGCAGGCGTATTCGTGCGTGGAATGCGGGCGGTGTATGGAACACTGCCCGGCCAACGCCACCGGCAAAGAACTGAACCCGAAAGAAATTGTGCTGGGGTTGCGCGGGTACCTGAACGAGTACGGACCGAAGTCGGAGGAGCCGCTGCTCGGTAAGTACAACACGCAGGAGGCGGCGTTCGAGTGCACCACCTGTGGCGCGTGCGAGTTCCAGTGCCCGGTAGGCATTGAGCATGTGCCCATCCTGGTAGGGCTGCGGCGGGGCGCGGTGAACACCGGTGCGTGGGAAAACGATTACGGATCCAAATTGTTTTTGGCGCTGGAGCGCGGCAGCAATGCGCTGGGCATGAGCACTACGGAGCGCGACAAATTTGTGGAGAAAAGCGCGCTGCCCATCTTCGACGGGACGCAGGAATACTGTCTGTGGCTGGGCTGCATGGGCGCATACGATCCCAAGGGGCGCGAGATTGTGCTGGCACTGGTGCGGGTGATGCGGCACCTGGGCGCGAGCTTCGGCGTGTTACGAAAAGAAAAGTGTACCGGCGATCCGGTGCGGCGGCTGGGGAACGATCTGGTTTTTCAGCAATTGGCAGAGGCGAACCTGGAGGCGCTGGCACAGAACCGCGTAAAGAGAATCATCACCATCTGCCCGCATTGCGTGCGCACCATTCAGGAGGATTGGAAGGAGTTTGGCACGCCGCCCGAAGTGGAACATCACAGCGAGTTTCTGGCACGTTACGTATCGCAACTGCCTTCCGTCCAAAACGAGCAGAAAATTGTGTTTCACGATCCATGCTATCTGGGCCGCTATCGTGGAGTGTATGACGAGCCCCGGCAGGTGGCGGCGCTTTCCGGCGAACTGGTGGAAGCGCCGCGCTCGCGAGAGCGAAGCTTTTGCTGCGGCGCCGGCGGGGGGCTAGCGTTTCTCGGCGAGGAAAAAGGCGACCGCGTGAGCCAGGTGCGTGCCAAAGAGCTGGCCGCCACGGGCGCCGGAGTTGTTGCCGCAGCCTGCCCCTTTTGCAATACGATGTTCCGGGACGCATTCGCGGCGCGCGGCGAAGGTGCGCCGGAGCTGACGGACATTGCGCAGTTGGTGGCGCGGGGATTGCCGGAGGGATAGTTGTGGAGCGCTGTTGACAAAGCAAATTGCCGAAGAACCTGCATCCCGACGGTTTTGAAAGGGCACGGCTGAAGCCGTGCCCTTTCAAAGCATGGAGTTATTGGACAGATATTAAGAATAGGAATGTTCACAATGAAGATCGTTGTAGCAATCAAGCAAGTGCCTGACCGCGATGCGCCGGTTCGCATCGCTGCGGACGCGAAATGGATCGAGGAGCGTGAGCTGCAGTGGGCCATGAACGAGCCGGACGCTTATGCGCTCGAAGAGGCATTGCAATTGAAAGAGAAGCACGGCGGCGAAGTGATCGTGGTGAGCGCGGGGCCGGAGCGCGTGGGATCGACGATCCGCGAGGCACTGGCCAAAGGCGCAGACCGGGCAATCCATATTGTGTGCGACGACCTGGGCGCGCGCGATGCGCTGGGTGTGGCACGATTGCTCGCCCAAGCCATCAAGCCGGAGAGTCCTGACCTGGTGCTGACTGGATTGCAGTCGGAAGACCTGGGATTGGGCCAGACCGGCGTGATTCTCGCAGAGTTGCTGGGGCTGCCGCATGCCACGCTGATTCTGCACGTGGAGAAGACCGATGCGGGTCTCAAAGTGAAGCGCGAGCTCGAGGAGGGTTGGTTTCAGTCCATCGAGATGCCGCTGCCCGCGGTGCTGACCATGCAATCGGGCGGGAACAAGCTGCGCTATGCGACGCTGATGGGCATCAAGCGCGCCAAGACCAAGGAGCTGCGCGCGGTGAACGCCGCGGAGTTGGGCGTGGAGGCTGCGCCGACAGTCGCGCTCCAGCAAATTTCCGCGCCGAAGAAACAAAAGGCGACACAGATTCTCTCGGGATCGGCGAAAGAAGCCGCGGCAGCGTTGGTGGAGAAGCTGAAAACGGAGGCGCGGGTGCTATGAGTGGCATTTTAGTTGTCGAGGAATCGCGTCGCGATGGGAGCGCTCGCATTTTTCAGAAGACTCTCGCCGCTGGCCGCAAACTTGCCGGCTTGACGGGCCTGGAATTGATTGCCGCGGGAGTCGGCGACCAGGACAAGAACATCTTTCTTCAAATTTCCGGACCTCCGCTTCTCTACGGACATGCGATTCGGCATCCGCTACTCGAAAACTACACTTCCGACGGCTATGTCCTTGCCTTCGAGCAACTCATCCGCAAGCTCGAGCCGAATTATGTTCTCTTTCCGCACAGCTACCAGGTGCGCGATTTTGTTCCGCGCCTCGCGGCCAAATTCGGCCAAGTTTTGATTGGCGACGTGACGGCGATTGAAGACGGGCCACTATTTGAGCGCCAGCTCTTTCAGGGAAGAATGACCGCTACGTTTCGCCACGAGGGTGGCGGCCCTTGCTTTGCCTCCCTACAAAACGGCGCCTTCAAGGCCGACACCCCGAGCGGCGGCGTGATGAATATCTACGAGTTCATCCCCGAGATCGAGCCCGCGCAGATTCGCACCAAACCCGGCGAACCATTTCGCGAATCGGCGCAGACGGTCGACCTCGGCTCCGCCCAACGGATTGTGAGCGTGGGCCGCGGGATCAAGGGCGCGGAAAATCTGCCGCTCGTCGAGTCTCTTGCCAGCGCGCTCGGTGCGGAACTGGCAGCTTCGCGCCCCATCTGCGACAACGGCTGGCTACCCATGGAGCGGCAGGTAGGTAGCTCCGGGCAGACGGTCGCGCCGAAGCTCTATCTGGCGGTCGGCATCTCGGGGGCCATTCAGCATTTGGTCGGGATGAAAGGCTCGCAGTGCATCGTGGCCATCAACAAAGACCCCGACGCGCCCATCTTCGAGGTAGCCGATTACGGCATTGTTGGCGATCTGTTCGAGGTGGTTCCGGCGCTCACAGACGCGGTGAAGGCGGGGAGATAGCGGAGTTGGCGGAGTTAGCGGAGTTAGCGCCTCGGCAGCCGCACTCATTTCGACGCACAAGGTTGATTTTTAGAATCTCTGCGACGAGCCTCCGATCACGCTGTATACATCGGCAACGCCGATGCGCTATGGTTCCTTGTTTGCCGCAAGTCGGTGTGCGAACGGAGGGAATGTACGATGCTCGCTCCCGAAACGTATCTGGCCGCACTGTGCCTCACGATCCTGACCATGCTGTGCTGGGGATCGTGGGCGAACACACTGAAGCTGTGCCCCGGCTATCGCTTCCAGCTCTTCTACTGGGATTACGCGATCGGCATGGCGGTGGGCGTGATCTTCTGGGGATTGACGGCGGGCAGCATGGGGCATGCGGGAACGCCGTTCCTGCGCGATGTGGCGCAGACGCCGCTCGCGCCCATGCTTTATGCCATTGCGGGCGGCGCCATTTTCAACGTGGCGAACTTGCTCCTAGTGGCCGCGATCGACGTGGCCGGCATGGCAGTGGCCTTCCCCGTCGGAATCGGGCTCGCACTCGTGATCGGCGCAATTTCGAATTACGTGATCAAGCCGGTGGGCAATCCTCTGCTGCTGTTTGGCGGTGTGGCCCTGGTGGTGGTGGCGATTGTTCTGGACGCGGCGGCCTATCGCAAACGCGAAGCCACAGCCAAGGCGACTACAGTGCGCGGCATTGTCCTCAGCCTGGCGTGCGGCGTGCTGATGGGCTGCTTTTATCCTTTTGTAGCGCGGGCGCTGAACGGCGAGCCCGGGCAAACGGCGCCGGGGCCCTACGCTGTCACATTGTTTTTCACCATCGGGCTGCTGATCTCGACCGTGCCGGTGAACTGGCTGCTGATGAAGAAGCCGCTGGATGGCCGCGAGTCGGTAGACGGCGGTGATTACTGGAAGGCCCCCTTCGGCTGGCACCTCGCCGGAACGCTGGGCGGAGCCATCTGGTGCACGGGCGGTGTAGCCAATTTTCTGGCATCGGGCGCGCACCTGGTGGGCCCGGCGGTCTCGTATAGCATTGGTCAGGGCGCGACCATGGTGTCGGCGTGCTGGGGTGTATTTGTGTGGCGCGAGTTTGCCGGCGCGCCACGCGCGGCCACGGTGCTTCTCGTACTGATGTTTCTGTGTTTCCTGGTGGGGCTGGCATCGGTAGCCGCAGCTCCGCTGTATTGAGGTACCTAACATGAGCGACACACGCAAGCCGATTGTGATTGTGGGCAGCATTACGATGGATCTGGTTACGCGCACGCCGCGGATTCCCGCCATCGGGCAAACACTGATCGGAACGGGATTTGAGACGACTCCCGGCGGCAAGGGCGCGAACCAGGCGGTGGCCGCGGCTCGCCTCGGCTATCGAGTGGCGATGGTAGCCAAGGTGGGCGACGACACCTTCGGGCCGGTACTGCTCGAGAACCTGAAGCGCGCGGGCGTGGATACGGCGGCGATGGCGCAGACCATTGGCTCATCGGGACTGGCGCCCATGTTTGTCGCCGAGGACGGACAGAATGCCATCGTTGTGGTTCCGGGCGCGAACGGCAAAATGAATCGCGCGGCGGTGGACCAACATGCGGACCTGATTTGCTCGGCCGGCATGGTTCTCTGCCAACTCGAAATTCCCATGGACACACTCGGCTACACTCTGGACCTTTGCACCAGGGCACACGTGCCCGTGATGCTCGATCCTGCGCCCGCCGCCACTTTGCCCGATGCGGTGTGGAACCAGGTGGCGTGGTTCACGCCCAATGAAACCGAGGCGGCGTTTTACGTCGGCGACGGGACCGACGTAGAGGACACGGCAAAGCGGCTGCATGCAAAAGGGCTGCGCGGCGTGGTGCTGAAGCGCGGCGCCGAGGGCGCATTTGTTTCAGTCGCGGGCGAAATGGCGGAGTGGGTCAAGCCATTCAAGGTGGATGCCATCGATACCGTAGGCGCGGGTGACTGCTTCAACGGCGCGTTTGCCGTGGCGCTCGAAGAGGGCAAGGACCCATGGACATCGGCGCGGTTTGCCAATGCCGCTTCGGCTTTGAAAGTCATGCGCAAGGGCGCACAGGCCGGCATGCCCATGCGTGCCGAGGTGGAAGAGTTTCTGGCGAAACGCAGTTAGGCGGAATGAACACCGTCTCCGGAAATCCGGCTCGGTGGGAGAAGGAGAAAACGCCGCATGTTTCGCGACGTATGCCTTGGAGCTCTTTTGGGAGCGATTGCGCTGGCCGCGGCGGCGCAGGACACGCTGTATCCGGCCCGCGAACAGCAGATTCCCGCGCCCGACTGCATGAATTTGCACTTTGCCTGGCAGAACGTGCTGCAGCCGACGTGCCAGCCAGGAGTGCACCTCCGCTGGCTCACGGATTTAGAGCACTGGCGCACAGAGCGCCGCATTCGCGTCGCCTTCGATTCTTCGCGCTACGAGTCGCCGGCCCTCGCATGGACACAATCCAGCTTCATCCAGCCGCAGTTGATGGTGCAGGATCGCTATTTCTACGATCCTTTGGCGGGCCGCTACACGGTGGACCGTTATCTGGATGACCTCGAGCAACGCTACGGCGGAATCGATGCGGTGCTGGTGTGGGCAACGTACCCCAACATGGGGATTGACGACCGCAATCAGCTCGAAATGGTGGAGTCGATGCCGGGCGGAATCGACGGCGTGCGGCAGATGGTGGCGGACTTCCATCGCCGCGGTGTGCGTGTTCTCTTTCCAATGATGATGTGGGATGAGGGCACTCATGCGCCCAGTCAGCCATGGCCGCAGGCCATCGCAGCGTTGATGAAAGAGATTGGCGCGGATGGCATCAACGGGGACACGCAAGACGGCGTGCCGCTGGGATTTTCGCTGGCCGCAGAGGCCATCAGGCATCCGCTGGCGTTCGAGCCCGAACGCAGCCCCAGCGACGAGGACCTGAGCTGGGACGTGATGAACTGGGGCCAGTACAACTTCCCTTTCATTCCCATGGTGGACCGGTACAAGTGGCTGGAGACGCGCCACATGGTAAACATCAGCGACCGCTGGGCGCAGGACAAGACCGACGATCTGCAATACGCGTTCTTTAACGGCGAAGGATGGGAGAGTTGGGAGAATGTGTGGGGCATCTGGAACGGGATCAATCCGCGCGACGCCGAGGCTACGCGGCGTATGGCCACGCTGGAGCGCGGGGTAGCGCAGTTCCTGGTCAGTCCCGACTGGGAGCCGCTGTACCCGATGCTCAACTACGGCGTGTACGCCAGCCGCTGGCCGCTGGGCCAGCAGACGGTGTGGACGATTGTGAACCGCGCCTCGTATGACGTGAGCGGCGAACAGATGACGGCGCCACTGACGCCCGGAATGCGCTACTTCGATCTTTACCATGGCGTGGAGTTGAAGCCTGCAGTCGATGGAGAGGACGCGGTGCTGAGCTTCGCCATGGAAGCCAACTGTTACGGCGCGATTCTCGCCACGCCGGGCGAGCCGAGCTTGGCGATGACGGAACTGATGCAGCGCATGGCGGCGATGACGGCAAAGCCGTTGACGGCTTTCACGCATGATCCGGTGATTCTGCAGCAGCACATCGTCGACATTGCACCAACCAAGCCCGCGGCAGAAGCGCCGGCTGGAATGGTGCGCATTCCCGGCGGCGCATTTTACTTCAAGGTAGAGGGCGTGGAGATCGAGGGTGGCGCGTCTCCAGGCCTCGATGTCGAATATCCGTGGGAGGATTCTCCGCGGCGATTCCACGAACACACCATCCAAGTGGCGCCGTTTTACATCGACAAATACCCGGTGACGAATGCGCAGTTCAAGACATTTCTGGAGGCGACGCATTATGCCCCCAAAGATGTGATCAACTTTTTGCGCGACTGGAAGAACGGAATGTTCCCGCAGGGCTGGGACAACCGGCCGGTGACGTGGGTTTCGCTGGAAGATGCGCGGGCATACGCCGCGTGGGCGGGCAAGCGGCTGCCGCATGAGTGGGAGTGGCAGATGGCGGCACAGGGCACGGATGGACGCGCGTACCCTTGGGGCGACCAGTGGCAGGCGGCGAACATGCCCACGCCCGACACGGGGCGCTCCATGCGCGGACCGGATCCGGTGGACGCGCATCCGCAGGGCGCAAGCCCCTACGGCGTGATGGACATGACCGGCAACGTGTGGCAGTGGACCGATGAGTTCGCCGACGAGCACACACGCGCGGCCATTGTGCGCGGCGGCGAATACTACTGGCCACAAGGCTCCATCTGGTATTTCCCTGCGGCACTCAGAAATAGCGAGCATGGAAAGCTTTTGCTGATGGCGCCCGGATACGACCGCTCCGGCGGCGTGGGATTCCGTTGCGTGGTCGATGCGCAGTAAGCCTGCAACGCATGGCGGCGAATCGGCGTCAATTTAGACAATGAGTGAATTGGACAGGCAAAGTTGGACCGCGCTTCAGGCCGTACAACGGTCGATGAGCCGGCGTGCGTTTATGCGTGGAACTGCGCTGGCTGCGGCAGGAGTTTCGAGAAGCGCATGGGCGCGGAGCGGTGCGATTGCTTCCCTGCTTGCCGCGAGAGAACCTCTCGAGCCAGATCACCGAGTAGAGATCGCCGAGATCGAATGGGAGCTTTCGCCAAAGAAGAAGATCAAGACAGCGGCGTATGGCGGGCAGATTCCCGGGCCGCTGATTCGCGTGAGAGAAGGCAGGCCGGTGTCGATGGTGGTTGTGAACCATCTCGACCGCGAAGAGATTGTGCACTGGCATGGGCAATGGATTCCGGTGGCGGTCGACGGTTCGATGGAGGAAGGCTCATTCATGGTAGCGCCCGGCGCGCAATCGGTGATTACCTTTGCGCCAAGGCCAGCGGGCCTGCATTGGTATCACACGCACGCCATGGCGCATCGCGATCTGAAGCGCGGGCTATACAGCGGACAGTTCGGTGTGCTGCTGGTGGAACCGGCGAGCGGTGATCCCGGCCGGTACGATCAGGAGCAGTTCATCGTGCTGCACGACTGGGAGCCCTACTACACCGCCAGCGACGATGGCTCGATGATGGTGAGCTACGTGTGCGGATCGGTGAACGGCAAGATGCTGGGCCACGGCGAGCCGATTCAGGTGCGCGAGGGTGAACGAGTACTGTTTCAGATTCTGAATGCCAGCGCCACAGAGCCGCACTGGCTGGCATTGCCGGGCCACAAGTTTCAGGTGCTGGCCATGGACGGAGCGCCGGTAGCGACGCAAGCCGCCGTGGAAACGCTGCGACTAGGGCCAGCAGAGCGCATCACGGCACTGGTCACGATGGATGCGCCCGGCGTATGGGTGCTGGGCGAGGCACAAAAAGCTTTTCGCGACGCAGGCATGGGCACGGTGGTTGAATACGCGGGACGCACAGGAGCACCGCAGGAGCCGGGCGCAGAAAAACTGGCGTGGGACTACCGCGTGTTTGGCGATGTGACGCCTGGGTCACACACACCGGATGTAACGATCCCCATGGTCTTCACTTCGCGTTTCAAAGGCCACGGTGCCCTCGATGAATGGATGATCAACGGCAAGTCGTGGCCCAATACCGATCCAATCATCGTGCACGAGGGGTTGCGGCACCGGCTGGTTTTTGACAACCGCAGCGTAGACGATCATCCCGTTCACCTGCACCGGCACAACTTCGAAGTGGTTTCGATCAATGGCACAGCCACCAGCGGCGTACACAAAGATGTGGTAATCGTGGAAGCGAGGACAAAGGTTGAAGCCGACTTGGTGGCCTCCAATCCCGGCAACACTCTTTTCCATTGCCACCAGCAGGACCATATGGACATGGGATTCATGGCGCTCTTCAAGTACGCGTAATCTCATCATCAAGTGTATTTCTGAATGTTTTCGCGGAGTTCACTTGAAGTTTTATTTTTTCACCGCCGTGTTTTTTTGTCTGGGCATAGTCGCCGCCTCCGCGGGAGCCCAGAATAATTACGAGATCCAGGTCTACGGCGCCGACACCATTCCACCGCGCAGCACCATGGTCGAGCTGCATTCGAACTTCACCGCCGATGGCTTTCGCACCAAAATTGGCACGGTGTTGCCCGACAATCACGCCGAGCATGAAACCATAGAAATCACGCAGGGAGTCAACGACTGGTCCGAGGTCGGCTTTTACATCTTCACCAGCGAGAATGCCAGCCAAGGAGTGCAGTGGGTTGGCGACCACCTTCGTCCCCGGGTTCGCGTTCCCGACCGCTGGCGCTGGCCGATAGGCGTCAGTCTCTCCACCGAGTTCGGCTATCAGCGCGCCAGTTACGCGCCCGACACCTGGGACTGGGAGATTCGGCCCATCATCGACAAGGCCACGGGGCGCTGGTACTTCGCCGTCAATCCCGCACTGGAGCGCGCCTGGCACGGGCCCGATGTAAATCTCGGCATTGACTTTTCGCCGTCAGCGAAAATCAGCTACGACTTTACCAAGCAGATTTCCGGCGGTCTCGAGTATTACGCCGATTACGGCAGCATCATGAACATTGCCACTCTGCACAACCAGCAGCAACAGTTTTTCCCCGCTATCGATTTGAACGTGTCGCCGAAGTGGGAGATCAACTTCGGCGTGGGCGTAGGCCCCACAGCGGCCACCGACCACTGGATCGTGAAAGGGATTGTGGGCCGGCACTTCGACTGGCCTAAAAAGCAATAAGAAGGGCCGCGCCCAACCCGCGCGCGGCCCAATCTTAAGAACCTCTCCAGAAACTCACCTTCTTGAAAGGGCACGGCTTCAGCCGTGCCGATTTCGACTCCATTAAAACGACCGGGCCTATTGGCCCTGAGGGATGAGGTTCAACCAGCAAAAAGACATCCCTCAGCGGCTAAAGCCGGGTATCCGGACGGGCGTATCTGGCACGGCTGAAGCCGTGCCCTTTCAAAATCCCTTCTGGGTGGTGGGTTATGGGCAGGCTCTGAATCGCTTCAATCACCAGATGTGGCAGGCGTTGACCGGCATCATGGGCTGGCCCACCTTGCA
>Ga0181521_10006220_pt1 | contig 13024 bp, 9 predicted proteins | sample PEATcosm2014_Bin_32_FD_119764 | JGI IMG/M metagenome (GOLD analysis project Ga0181521, IMG submission 119764) | Peatland microbial communities from MTU Mesocosm Facility, Houghton, MI, USA - PEATcosm2014_Bin02_60_metaG | ecosystem: Environmental > Terrestrial > Soil > Wetlands > Peat | place...
GAAAATTACACCCACCCCGAAGTAGGCCGAGATGAACGCGAACAAGATATGCGCACCCCCCGCGAAACCAGCCGGACCAATCGGTGCCGTGAAAGCCCCGTGAAGAACGGAAAGCGTTATCTCAGCATGCCAGACGGCGTCAGGCGGTCCAGTATTCGGAAAATATGGATAGCTAACCAAGTAAATCGTCCAGAGAATCATATGGAAGAAGAAGAGAGCAATGGGAAGCCAATACATTGAAAGGCCCCGGAACTTTCCAACCGACACAACAGGCTTGGGTTTCGCATGCAGCCAGGCAACGGTTAGGCCAACCGCGAGAACTAAAACCCCGTAACCCACGAATTGAAATGGCAATCTAGCAACTATAATCAAACAAGACGAGATCATGATGGTTGCGATGCTTAGGCAAAGGCTTAGGACCACCCCCTCAATCGCATTACCTCTGTGGTCGATTCTAAGTGCCTGCAGCCATGCAAACCCAGCTAACGCGAGCACGATTACTTTGGCGATAGCCAGGATTGATGACAGAATCAGTGTCGACCACTTGGGGTAACCCTGACGACCCGCCTATCTCATAACCATTCTTGAGGCCAACCCAACAATCATGTTGAATTTTGCCGCGAGCGGTCTTCGTCCAAATTGCCATTTTGCATCGGAACTGTTAATCTGTTTAGCGACATTGTAAACGGCAGTAGAGCAACAGGCAGTTACTGTAAAGAACTTAGAAGGATAGAATAAGTGCCCAGGAAATTGAGGTAACAGTGTCCCGAGAGACCGCTATGCCAAGGCCATCGGATCAATATGTTCACCTCAGTCGGGGCGCATCATACCTGATGATACAGAGCCTTGGCCTAAATGCGGTGATTATTGTTTCATTCCTAGTATTGGCCCGACTTCTCTCGACCAGTGAGATGGGAATTTGGGCGATACTCTTGTTAGTTGTTGCCGCTTGCCAAACGTTTGCGACGTGGTTCGCCCCGGCTGTAACCAAATACGTTGCTGAGAACAGGTCGGAGAAACCTCGGGTGGCAGCCGCTGCCTTCTACCAAGCTTTGCGCGTAACATCTGTCATGTACCTGCCGATCGTGATTGGGATATATCTTGGTTCAAATTTCATAGCGTCTCGTATCCTAGGAGACGTTTCATATGCAGTCTTGTTTCAGATATTGGCGATCGACATTTTCTTTTCAGCGGGCGTACTTCCCATAGTAACGGCTGGATTACTCGGACTCCAGATGTTTCGCGAGACCGCCATCATTGGCTTGGTCGTCCAAGGATTTGTCCGGCAGTCGCTGATAATCGCCCTGATTTTGTTGATGAGGAACATAACGGGTCTGGTTATAGGCGGATTGGTTGGAGACGGGACTACAGCCGTCATTTACACGCTTCTTGCTCTGCGTGTGTTAGGTACGCCAAAGTTCGACTTCCCGCTGACGAAGCTAATCGGTTACTCGTTACCCCTAGAGCTATCACAAATCGCGAGTTTTGCTCAGACATGGTTCGACCGAGTTCTCTTAGTGGCCTTTGTGCCCCTGTCAATTCTTGGGATTTACAATGTTGCACTAACAGCGTTCGGAGTTCTGACCGGTGTCTCAAATTCAATTGGGAACATGCTTTTCCCAGCTTACTCATCTATACCGAACAGGACGGGCATTCAGAGAGGTATGTCCGATGCTATTTACCTTGCATTGCGATATACGAGCCTTATCCTCGCACCACTTGCTCTCGGCTTGCTTGCAACCGCTAAACCTGCGCTTACTCTCCTGGTGGGTGAATCTTACGTTGGAGGGTATTTGCCTTTGAGTATCTTGTGTGGGGCGTTCGCTCTCGTTTCCTTTGCGACGGCGCTAAGTCCAGTCCTATTGGCTCTTGGAGAAACTAAGCTATTCGCTTTGGTGACTGGGATTACCGTTCCAGTAGGTCTCGCAGTTGCTTGGACTCTACTTCCAGTTTGGGGAATTCTAGCAGCGGCGACAAGTCGCGCTGTTGTAATGGTGCTTTTTGCACTTCTCATGATCATCATGATTAGGAGAAAGATAACGTTGCGGATTGATCTTCACGCCATCGCAAAGCCTCTCTTTGCGGGCGTCGTCATGATGCTGGTTGTGATCGCTGTTCAGTTGGTGAGTTATAGTAAGTTCCTGTTGCCTCTATACGTATTCGTTGGCATAGTCACATATCTCATCATGCTACGAGCGCTAAGGGCGGTGGACCTCAACGACATGAATTTGCTAAGACGCTTTCTTGGGAGGCTGTCACCGCTATGTAATACTCTAGACTGGGTCGTCGCGTCACCGACAAAAGAGTTGGATCACGGCGCGCCGTTATGACCTCGATGCGAATACTTGTCGTAGTTCCCAATCGAGGTTCATCATTCATGGAACAGGACGTAAACATCCTTTCTAATCATTCGAGAGTGCATTGTGTAGCTTACTCCGATCGTGAATTCATTCGAGAGATCTTGAAACCAATTCTCGCGCACTCTTTTGACTTGGTTTATCTTTGGTTCGTATACCATTATGCTCTCCCTGTGTCCGCAGCCTGCAGAGCTGCAAGAATTCCGTGCATTCTCATCCCCTCTGGAGTTGACATAGCAAACAATCCAGAGATCGAGTACGGTGAAATGAGGTTCAAAAAGGCCAGGATGCGGGCCATCGCGTCACTTAGACTCAGCACCCTCGTACTACCAGTTTCGAAATTCGTAGCGGATCTTGTATTACGCGTGACGCATCCTAAGAGGATACGCGTGATTTACAATGGCATAGATACTGGAAAATTCAAACCGAGAGGCATTAAAGAAAACATCATTCTAACAGTTGCTGGGATCTTTGAAGGAAATCTTCTCTACAAGCGCTTAGACGTGTTCCTCAAAGCAGCAAGATATCTACCACACTATAGTTTCGTGTTAGTTGGTGAACATATGGATGCATCAGTTGAAACTTTGAAAGCGATGGCGCCTTCAAACGTTGAATTCCCGGGCAGATTGAGCGATGAAGACCTAATACGACTATACCAAAGAGCGCGAGTTTACGTTCAAGTCTCTCATGAAGAAGCATTTGGATGCGCTTTGGCAGAAGCGATGGCATGCGAATGCGTGCCAGTCGTTGTCCGGCGCGGAGCTCTGCCTGAAGTCGCTGGAGATGCGGGCTTCTATGCTCCTTACGGTGACCCAGCTGGAACGGCCAAAACGATATCACGAGCGTTTACCAATGGCGATGGGTCGATAGCCCGAACGCGAGTCGAAAAGATGTTCACAGCCAGACAGCGCGAGTCCGCGTTGATTGAAGCACTGAACTCGTTGTACGGGCAGTAAAAAGACATTGAACATTTTCTCATAGGTAGAGGCAAGGATGATCACCTATGAGTTGTTGAAAAAGCGTGTAAAGAATCGTCACTGAGTCGTAGAATTTGCGGTTACTTGGGATCGTGTTCGTGTTCTTTCATCATTGTCTGGATTAACCCAACGCCAAATCCTGACATTATTAAGTGTGTTATAGTCCATTAAGTGCTCAAGCTTGAAACTTTCAAGTAGGAGTTTCTGAACCGCCAATGAATGAGTCTCTACCACGATTTCTGTTGGTAGCTTACGCTTATCTGCCTCGATGAGCTGCACTTCCCCTCCCTCAACATCAATCTTAGCGAAGTCAACACCATGAACATCGTGGGCAAGGAAACGGCGATTGAACAAGTGAACCTTCGCGTCACGTAGTTTCGCTACATTACGACTAAGCCGCTTGAAAGCTAACTTGTCTGATTCAACACAACGGAAACGCCGGAAACCTAGGAGATAATAGAACATGACAGTTTCACCTTCGCCAGCTCCAGCATCCAATATTAGCGGGTCATCTGAAGGCACAAACTTAGAAGGCAAATAATATCTCTTCCATGATTCCAATTCAACATCAAGCAAATACATCCGTTCATAAGAGAACTCGAATCCCAAGTTGTGCACCATACTAGCGAGCCGTCTCGTTCTTATCTTACAACACAGAAAGCCGGGAATCTGCCAAGGATAATAATCATGATCGGAAGTAATTATTATGGGAACGTGGCTTTTTGATAATCCGAGACGAATAGGTTTCCGCACGAAACAGACACCCCTTTGGTGAGAGCATATAATGTTGACGCGTCCAGTTAGCTTATCGGTGCACTTTTCGCGCAGGCTTAGCGTTTTCGCTTTGGCTAGCGTTTTGGATTAGGGAAGCCCTTGTCATCGCCGTGAATTTAGATTCCTGCAACCTCAGTAGGGGTTTTACCTTTCAACGTTTGATGTGGTCGTACGTAGTTGTGAAAGATTTGCATATCTGTCAGAATGTGAGTGTCGGGCGTTTTCAGGTTGCGAGTAACTTGTTTCCAAAACATAAGTGGATACTGTGTTTAGTTCAGAAATGTAGACGGAAAGGTATTCCGAGGTGAACTCCTATGGTCTTCCGAAGGCTCGCTCGATGGTGGCTGGGTTCGAAACGAGTCAGAACGATATGGCAATCCGACTTTGGATGGTCTGTCATAAGGTTATTACCTCATCCCTTTAGACAATACATGAAGAGCCTCTACCGCAGTGTGCTTACAGCTCCGAAGACACATCCATGGTACGTCCAAACGCGCGTCGAACGCTGGGACACTAACATCCCAATTTTGAGCGTGGTAATCCCCTGCTACAACCATGGTCAGTATATTCGTGAAACACTTCAGAGCCTCGCATCGCAGACATTCAAAGATTTCGAGACCATCGTCGTAGATGATGGATCCGATGAGCAGTTGACCTCAAACATTCTGGAAGAACTTCAAAACGCTGGTATCAAAGTTCTGCGACAAGAGAAATCAAATGTCGCGACCGCGCTTAACTTGGGCATCCGCGCGGGACGAGGACGTTATGTCTGTTGCATCGGAGCAGATGATATCGTAAATCCAACCTATTTCGAGAAATGTCTCTCCCTTCTCGAGTCTAACCTTGGAGTAGCGTTCGTATACTCACTTGTGAAAACCTTCGGCGACGAAGATCGGATTTGGTTTACCGAACCCTTCGACCTCAGAGTATTACTTGAATACAACTACATATGTGCAGCAGCGATGTTTCGCAAAACCGCCTGGGAAGAAGTGGGTGGCTTCGATCAAAGGATGGATGGCTATGAGGATTGGGACTTTTGGCTTAGAGTTGGAAAAGCAGGATTCCGCGGCGAACTCATCTCAGAAACCCTCTTCAACTACCGGCGTCATGGGACAACGCTAAACCTCCGCTCTGACAGGAAATACAAGAAGCTGATAGATCATATTCGAGCAAATCACGATGACTTGTACTCCCATTTAGAACGAATCACGGAGATTCAGAGGGGTTACCACGACATCAGGGTGCCAGAACCATTTCTTAACCTTAGTTCAAAGGCTCAGTACGTGAGCACAGGTGAAGCCGGAGGAGTAATTCTAGTTAATTCGCAAGACACTCAAATACCGCAACCGTTCTTGCGAGAAATCGCAATCAAAACTAAGTCAAAGGATGCGATTAATTTGGTTCTTGTCGCAACACATCGCATCTCTTTTGAAAGGAATATTTCCACATTTGGTGCTTCAAACCAAGCCTATTACCTAGAACGATTTCTAGACCCTTATTGCTGGCTTGACTTCGTCGTTAACCTGATAAGGACGAGATCAGCGCGGTATGTGCTCATCTCGAACCCAATTCTCACCTCCGAATGGGCCTCAGCAATAAGCACTCGCACTACAGCTTCAGTGGTGAATCTAGTCCAAGACCAACCCGAACTCTTACATCTTAGCGCGAAATACGACGAATTCATCAGTCTACACATAGTCTTCTCAGAGCATGCGCTAAGAGCACTAATCGACGATTTCGGGGTGTCTTCTGAGAAGATCCGTTCAGTTTCGAATATGCAATCGTCTGACACCTTGCATGAGCTTTCGAAGGTCTTGGCGAGTCATGGCAAGAAATAGAGCTCCGTCTAATGGCACGCGAAGCGTGTGCATGCTGGTAACCAACGATATGGTAAACGACCCTAGAGTTGCAAGACACGCGGAAACTCTTGGATCTCACGGGTTTACAGTGTCAGTTATTTGTCCAATGTCAGAAGGCAGAGAAGAGCACGAACTCAGAGCCGGTTATGAGGTCATAAGACCAAGAAGCATCATTCGCCAATCGCTGCACGAGGTTTCAGAGAGACAGCGCGTGTTCTCCCCATCTAGCGATACGAATCATTTGCGTCAAGGCAGCCATGATTTGATAAAACTTCTTGCCATTGCTAGTTCCTTTTTTCTGACTCAGCTTACCCTTCTTCGGACTGCAAGAAGACTACGGGCACAGATCTATTGTGCAAACGATTTTGACACATTGCTAGCAACAATTCTTGCAGCAGGCTTGGATCGAATCATAGTGTACGACTCTCATGAGTTATGGCCTGATATGATGCTCGTAGCTGAACCAGTCAAGGCGATTGCACGCTCGATCGAGAAAGTACTGATTAGACGAGCAGACTTTGTTATGACTGTGAACGAGTTTATCGCTATTGAGCTGGCATCGCGCTACTCTCTAAAACGGGTTCCTCAAGTGGTGTACAACTGTCCGAGAAACGGTCCACTCAAAATACACAAGCGGCGTACTGGTCTGAAAATAGCTCTATACCAGGGCTTGTATGCGCCTGAGAGAGGCTTAGAAAACCTCGTTAAGGCGGCGGATTATCTTTTGCCTGACATTCGTCTAGTCTTCAGAGGCTACGGCGTCATTGAGCAAGAACTAAGATCCTTGTCGACAGGTCGAAAGAACGTGCTATTTGACAAACCTGCCAAGATGAGCGAGCTGGTTTCCGCTGCGAGCGGAGCCAATGTAGGCCTGATTCCATACCTGCCCACGAACCTTTGTAACTATCTTGCGTCACCGAATAAGTTGTTCGAGTACATACAGGCAGGGCTACCGGTCGTAGCGAGTGACATACCGTTTATGCGAAAACTAATCCTAGAGAATGACATTGGAATGCTCTTCGATGCGCGTGATCCGCGGAGCATAGGCAACGCAATAAACCGATCTACACGTTCCCGCGTAATCAGACGACAGCGAGCCAACCTTGCTTCCGTTGCCACAAGGTACAACTGGGCAATCGAATCCGAGAAACTACTGCAATCGTATGCTAGATTACACTGAGTCGAGATGACATAACTAGCCCGATGACATTCGGTCTGGATCTGGAAAGAATTCCCGATACCATACTTCTAAGTTGAGAATTCTCCACACTTTCCTGACCTCGTCATCCGACATCACAGGTTTGTCAAGAACTCGTCTCAAGGCCAGTAAGTCATAGTAACGTTCCGCGCACAAGTTACCTTGAAAGAACGACCTGAGTCTATCACGAAGGTCTTGCCCGATCCATTTCCTCTCAGGAACCTCGAATCCGATCTTATCCCTTCTCATGCGTACTTTTTCTGGGAGTATTCCGAACATCGCTAATCTGAAAACGTACTTAGTGATTCCTTTACGCAACTTGTGACTCAATGGCAACGAGGCTACGTAGTCGAACAATACTCTGTCAAGAAACGGAACTCGCGCTTCTAAGCTGTGGAACATTGAATTCTTGTCTTCGTACCGGAGCAAAGCGGGCAAACTGATTATATTCACGTCCATCTCAAGGCTACGCGCGAAATCGCCTGAGCGAACTCGAGTTTCATATGAGAGGGACGCGTTCCTTTTCTCCCTTCGACCATCAGTCCTATCCAGGCGGTTCTTCAAGTACGCTCTTATGAAGGGATAATTGATGCGGAGGCTTCGAAGTCCTTCCAATGTTAGAGTCAAGAACCTTCGCCGCCGTTTCAATGTCATGAGGTAATCTGGATAGTAGTGAGTGTATCCGACAAACAATTCATCTCCTCCTTGTCCATCTAACATAACGGTGAGGCCATGTTCCTTGGCGAATTTCATAACACGCCATTGTGCGTAGATGCTTGGTCCTGGAAAAGGTTCCTCTTGGCATCTCACAAGGGTGTTAAGGTCGTTCCATAGTTCATCGGCAGTTGGCCTCACCCAGTTGGATTCCGATCGAGTTTGTTCGCAAACAGATGACACATACTCAGACTCGTCTATTCGTAACCCGGGAAAAACCGCTGAAAATGTCCTAACTGAATCACCAGTGGACGCGGCTCCATTAGGATACAGTTTCCTTATCGCACAGACAATGGAGGAGGAGTCAATGCCACCGCTGAGACATGTACCCACACTGACATCGCTAACGATCTGCCGATCGACTGCCTCTAAGAATAGGTCTCTAGTTCGCTGGACCTCGGTAGCTGACGGAGAACCGTTAATCACGCCTGACACAGACGGTTTCCAATAAGTTGACGCCTGGACACTTCCCTTCGGATTGATACTAATCTGCTGTGCAGGCATGACTCTGTAAATTCCATTGAAGAACGTCTCCTCGGACACATCCACTAAACCAGTTTCTAGGTATTCGAGAATTACGTCTTCATTCGGGCCATACTTCACGCCTGGGCAACTTAGGAGGGGCTTAATCTCAGAGGCGAAGGCGAAGAACTTCTCGTCACGATAGTAGTACAACGGTTTAATGCCAAAGTGATCTCTGACTAGCCAGAGAGTTTGTTTTGGGTTGTCCCATAGGGCAAACGCGAACATCCCATTGAATTTCGCGAGACAATTACCTCCCCATTCCTCGTAGGCGTGCACAACAGTCTCTGCGTCGGTATTGGAACTAAAGTGATGCCCAAGTTTGACCAGCTCGTTACGTAGTTGCATGTACCCGTAAATTTCGCCGTTGAAGATGAGATGAAGATCATGCTTTTCGTTAGTGATGGGGTAAAGCCCCTTGGTGAGATCTATGATTGCGAGCCGACGGATCCCTAAACTAACCGCGCCCTCGGCGAAGAACCCCTCATCGTCGGGTCCACGGTGTGCCTGCAGGCGACACATTTCTCTTGTGATATCGAGGTTGCTGGGGTTTCCGTCGAATCTGATCTCACCCGCGATTCCGCACATGCTAGATCGTAGACCCTGCGCTTTCTTTCGTTAGGCAGCAATAGTCTCATCAGTTCAGTGAGTGGTCATATATCAGTAACTATCCACCTAGCGGTTAAGGGTGGCTCTGTGATGGCTAGAGTAAATGCCCTGCTTGTTCTTGGAACTCGGCCCCAATTCATAAAATCTGCACCCCTCATCAAGGAACTTCTCTCTCGTCGCAGCCGAGTCAGCTTAACCCTTGTCCACAGTGGGCAACATTATGATCCGGAGATGTCCAGCGTATTTTTCTCCGAACTTGAATTGCCACGGCCCGCGTTTAACCTTCACGTAGGCTCAGGAACCCATGCGTTTCAGACAGCCACCATCATGCTACACCTCGAACGATTCATGAAAAAGTCCAAGCCGGACATTGTGATTGTACCTGGAGACACGAACACGACCCTAGCTGCTGCTATCACGGCGGCAAAAGCCGGGCTTCGAGTAGCACATTTGGAAGCAGGATTGCGATCGGGTGATATGACGATGCCCGAAGAGATTAACCGAAGGCTGACAGATCACTGCAGTTCACTTCTATTTGCTCCGACCAGAACCGCCTTCAGCAACCTAACTAACGAAGGCCTAAGGAACAACGCTCGTTTAACAGGAGATACGATGGTTGACGCAATGCAGATGGCTTTACCAAGCGTGATACGGGCGGAGGAAGATCTGCTGCGCGCTATGCAGCTGAAGGAACAGAACTATGTGCTAGTAACCCTGCACCGTCCCTCAAACGTGGATAAGCCCACTAGGCTAAGAGAAATCGTCCTTAGCCTCAAGAGAATCGCAAAGGAAACCACCGTGGTCTTTCCTATTCACCCTAGGACGCGCGAGCGCCTCCGATCGCTTGCGGCCTATATCAGAAGAGACCGTGGCCAAATGCGCATTATTTCTCCTCAAGGATACATTGAGACTATTGCGTTGCTGAAGAATGCTGCATGTATTCTAACGGATTCCGGCGGAATGCAGAAGGAGGCATTCCTGCTCCGCAGACCCTGCATCACGTTGCGCTCCACCACAGAATGGCCGGAAACTCTTACCGGGAAAGCTAATCGGCTGATTCGCGATTCGCGGATGATACCTGCAGCAATAGCTCAGGCGCGATCTCTGAGCATTCGTCATAAGCGGTTCTCAAACCCATTCGGCGATGGGAAAGCCTCTCAGAGAATAAGAAGAATCCTAGAAGATGAGCTGTCCCACTAGCGTCTAGAGACAAATTTCGCAATCTAGCTGCTCAAAACATCCTGATAGATAACGCTCAGCTGAGCGGCAACCTGATTCCAGCTGTAGTATTTCTCAATGAATTTTCTTGCTCGACCTCCCATCTCCGTGCGAAGGTTGGAATCAGCTACTAGACTGGAAATGCGGGAAACCAATTCATCCACGTTTCTCGGCTCGACAAGAAAACCCGTATCCCCATCTTCGAGGATTTCGGAAGTACCTCCAACTCTCGAAGCGACGGTAGGTATCCCGCACGCCATAGCCTCCAAGACCGTAATAGGCATACCATCAGTGAGCGACGGTCTGACCATGATGTCGCAAGACCTCAGAAACTCCGCATTGCTGGGAACTGTTCCAAGAAAACGAAAAGCATTTTCAACTCCGAGCTGGTGCACTCTATGTTCCAGATCTGCTAACATGGGACCGTTTCCTGCCACTGTAAATTGGACATTTGAGAAGTCGCGTAGGATACGAGGCGCTGCATCAACTAAGTACTGCGGACCTTTATTCGATATCAATCTGCCAATAAACCCAACACGTACAGTACCATCGCGCCTGTCTCCGCGAGAAACAGGTCGAAACTTGAGAATGTCCACGCTGTTCGGAACAACAGAAACCTTCCGAGGCTCGACACCCAAGGATTCCGCGTACCGCTTCACGGCCTGACTCACTGCCACAATCCGATTGCTCTTCCGCAGAATCCATCTGCCAATCGATCTCTCGTAGAGTCCCGCAGCATATCGGGCGTTGCCCTTCATCTCTGCGATTGATCCAATGTGCAGTGTAGTAATTAGTGGTTTTCTGAGCGCTCTCAGATTAAGGCAAGCTGCGATTGTCGTGAAGAAATATAGGTTGTTTGCATGCAGGACATCTGATTGTTCTTTTCGGCAAACTTCCCGCATAAGCTTCACAACCTCGGTTGAGATTACACTCTGTACGCCAAGCGTCCCAGTGAGTTCAAAGGGTCGAGCGCGGTAGACATGAATTCCATCGAGGGTTTCCATTTGGCCGGCGTTACATGTGTCCAATGTTATGACGGCGACTCGGTGGCCAAGTTTGACTAATTCCTCCGCCACATCATATGTAACTTCCTCAACGCCGCCACCGACATGAGGTGGGAAGTAGTCCGTCGCCAGAAGAACATTCAGGAGTGAAACGCCTCCGTCGAATGCGTTCAACGCTCCGAAAGAGAAATTTTCTCTCGATAAGCTGTTGACCTCAAATGGCGCAACAAAGTGTCAAGCAGAATGCCCAACGAGAAGACTACAGTTCCTCCCACCAAGAAGAGAACAGAAAGAAGTGCAGACCCGAGGCGTGGCCAAGTCTGCATGCCTAGGAATTGCCAGTCATACCAACCGGTGAGCGCATAACCCCCCAATCCAACGCCAAGAAGTAGAAACAGTGCTCCCAGAGTCCCGTAAATAATAAACGGGTTAAGTTCCGAACATAACCTCAGCGCAGTCCAGAGGATATTGTATCCGTCGTGAATTGGGCGGATCTTTGATTCCCCAGCACGTTTCAGATAACGGCTTGGTACTTCGAGAACTCTCGCCTTAATCTTTCGAGCCTCGATGAGCATCTCGGTGGCTAGGGGCATACCGTTAGCCTCAAGGTACATTCTTCGGAGGCAGTTTGCGGATATTGCTCTGAACCCAGATTGTGAGTCGTGGATCTCTAACCCGTAGAGTTTACTGACAATTTTCGAGATCAACTTGTTTCCTATTCGATTTCGAAGAGACATGGCGTTGGGTTCCATGCTTTGGAACCTGTTCGCGAGGGTCATGTCCGCTTTTCCTTCTAGAATCGGTTCAAGTAGCGCGGGAATATCTTCAGGTTGGTATGTTGAATCGGCGTCTATCATGACCGCTACGAAGTTCTTGCTTTTTGACAGAGCATACTCGAATCCGGTTAGGTAGGCGGCGCCGTAACCGGGCGCCTTCTCAGTAACCACCGTGGCGCCGAGACGTTTAGCTATCCGCGTCGACTCGTCGATCGAGAAACCATCCACAACGAGGACTTCAGATTCGAACCCGACTAGGGCACGTTGAGTTCGACGTATTACTTCCTCTATGGATTGCTCCTCATTTAGTGCCGGCATTATTACGTAAATGGGCGGCGGTAAACTAAGCTTCGAAGAGTCGCCCCGTAAAGTAGCTTCGCTAAGGATTTCCTTACTTCGACCACCTGCTGAAGAGAAGGAGACCATGGTAGTAGTCTCTTGAAGCGTATTCATTGTGACCAGAGGGTGGGATGCCGATTTCAGATGGCTGTTACCATGGATTGGAAACCTTGGTAACGCCAAGCTTTGGTTAGGGTTTCGCCTAACAATTGTTTAGAATGTGCTAGCGAGGAATTGAGACGTTAATCAAGCAACCCACAAGGTCAACCGCCGATCTAGTTCCCTGCCCACCATGAGTCGGAATGGGCGCGGAAATATGCAATTCTCGAAGCCACGATTGTCGTCGCTAAGATGGGCCTTAAAGCGACTAGAGTCAAATATCTGTAAATAATCAATTGACCCCTCCTGCTGGCAGCGCGAGTTTCGCTTAACCTTCTTGGGTCGTTCCGACCGCAGTCATTGTGTTGTCGGAGGCAGAGCTTAGACGGGTCATATTTCTTCTAAAATTTCTGGTTCAAATTCAACGATAAGATTCGGCAAGGGGGAAGGCAATAGCCCAAAAACGGTGGTCGTGATGGCGGTTCTATTCGATGGCACGTAAATTTGTCTTATGTTGAAAGAGTGTTAGGTAGCCGTGTAGTTGAAACCGTTGAAGAAGTAGTAGTTGAAGACGTACA
>Ga0181521_10006229_pt1 | contig 13006 bp, 16 predicted proteins | sample PEATcosm2014_Bin_32_FD_119764 | JGI IMG/M metagenome (GOLD analysis project Ga0181521, IMG submission 119764) | Peatland microbial communities from MTU Mesocosm Facility, Houghton, MI, USA - PEATcosm2014_Bin02_60_metaG | ecosystem: Environmental > Terrestrial > Soil > Wetlands > Peat | place...
GCTGAACATTCCGCTCTGCTGCTGGTCCACCCCGCGCATCACCGCCACCTCCTCCTCCAACTACTTCCTACTCCACTATATACTACCAAGCGGAAAACCCGTCGTTTTTCCGCATCCTGCTAGGACCCCTTAGCGGAAGTGCGCACTTAGCCAGTATTTGGCAGCTGCAGCTGGCCAACGGCACGGTCGTCTTGCGTGATTCACAGTTCGCTAACGAGCAAAAAATTCATCAATACGATGACGGACCTTGCCCCGGCGACAACTGTAAGGGCATTCCGAACGTAACGTGGGGTGGCGCTCCTCTTCTCGATGCCAACCTGAACTCCCAACTAGTTGACCTCGACATCGAAGATGCGGACGTGGTGGGCGGCGGCCGCACCAAGAACTTTCCCGGCGGTTTCACGGAATATATGTTCAATATCGGCGGCGATGTCTGTAGCGTTCCTCTCGACTACCCCTTTGATCATAACGCACCGTGCGTGACAATCGCAACCGGCATCAGCGACCCCAGCCTGGACACTGGCCAGGCGTATGGCCAGATCACGGGTTGGTTCAACGTCTATTATTTCAACGACGTAATGGGCTACTATGACACGGAGGACGGTTTTGTCACCGCGGCGAATGACCTCTTTGACTGGGATGTTCTGGACTGTCCTGGCGGCGACCTTGGCAATGGCGTGAACACCACCTTGCCGTTTGGCATCAACAATCTTGGCGACATCGTGGGCGGCTACGCGGACAGCGACGGTGTCTTCTGGGCCTTCTATGGGAATAGTGCTTTGGGCTTGTCCGGCGGCGCGTGCCTGTATGCGCTTTCCGGGCAGGGCTATGACGGGATCAACGATATCGGCTGGATCGTCGGGTATGACTTTAACGGGAGCTTCCCTTTTCTGTTAGGGGAGAACGGCGCGGAGATCTCGCTCACCGGCATGTCGAACGTCTCGAACGTCAATGGCTTTGGCCAGGTAGTGGGCAACGACTCATCCAACGAGGGCGTCGTGTTCGATTACAATCCCAATAGCGGTTCGGGCCCGTACTATCCGGTTGCTTTGCCAGACAACAATAGCGGAGCTAACGGAATCAACAACGATGTAGAAGTCTCGCTCGCCGCCGGATACCTCGTTCAGGATCCCGACAGTCTTGACTACTATTACCAATATTTGGACCCTGCCCCGCCCGCTTTCTGCGGCATCAACGATTATAACCAGGTCGTCGGCTATGACTGGAATCCGCAATATCCCGAGTACCAAATCGGCATGCTGCTGCTGCCGAACCAGCAATAGGATTGGAGCCCACCCGCCCGGCGCGTCAACGGCAACGGAGATTTGCGGATGATGACAGCAAGAATCGCCACCCTCGCTATGGCCGGGTCAATAATCGTGCTCACTCTCTCCGTAGGTCGCGCGGATGCCAAGTCGGATGCATCATGCACGGCAACCACTCCTTCGGTCGTTACACACCGGGGAGACCGCGGCACCGAATGCCAGGCTCAGGTTATTGGCGGCGGACGAAATAAGGCGACGGCCCATGCTTCGGGATCCGCTTTGGCCGGCAGCCTGGCGAAGGCCGGCGGAACGGCTACTGCGAGCGCGGCCGATGGCGGCCAGGCAACTTCCGAGGCAAATGCGGGTAGGACCAGCGCGACCGCGGACGGGCACAAGGCCAAGGCGGTAGCCAAGGTGACGGCCGGCGGCTTTGCAAAAGCCACCGCAAGCAAGGGCGCGCAAGCAGTGGCGATGGCGGCGGTGGAGTGTAAAGTGCGGCCAACCGCTTCTGGCGCCGGCAGTTTTGGGCAAGCAACCTGCTCGAAGGCTGGTAGCGTGATTACGGTCGAGGCGACCAAAGGCTCCACTGCGGAGGGCTCGGATACGAACTCGCCAATCTGTAAACATTCCCACCGCGGTGTCGCGAAAGTTCGCAGCCCCGCCGGAAACTGCGGCTAATCGCGCCGCCGAGCTTTATCTACGGCGCGTTCGGGCGATGAGCAAAACTGTGGCGGAGAAATCTCTGATTTTGTTAATGATCCCAGCGGTAGTCGAAGGTCCTGATCGTCGGCGGCTGGAATGTCGCGACACCGCCGCCCGCCCCCACGCATTAGCCGGGTGTTGCGAAAGCGCCGAAACAACCAAAGTGGACTTCACGGCTCCCAGCACACTGCCTGAAAACCGGCAGCGTTTGTTAATCTTCTTCCCATTTCCAGGAGGAGATAAGCATGTCCTGACCGAAGCCGAAGGAAGAGAGGGCGCAGGATCTTGAAAGCTTCCGTTCAAAAGCCGGCGACGCCGCGTTTTCGGTCGATACTCCTGATCTGCGCGGCCAACACCGCGCGTAGCGTGATGGCGGAGCATCTGCTCCGCCGCGAGCTCAGAAATCGCGGCATCGACGAGTTCGTGCGGGTCTCTTCGGCCGGGATTGCCGCCTACGCCCGCGACGGCGCCCTGGTGTCGCTCGACACGCGCCTGGCGCTACGCGACGAGGGAATCGATCTGCATCCGGAATCCACCTCGACCGATCTGCGGCGCCATCCGGAGCTGTTGCGCGAGGCCGAACTGGTGATCGCGATGACCCAGGCGCAGGCCGACGAGCTGCGCGCGAAGTTTCAGGTCGCAGTCGGTTTGCCGGTTTACACGCTGCGCGCCTTCGCCGGTGAAAGCGGAGATATCGAAGACCCATACGAGCAGGGCGACCAGGTCTTCGCCGCCTGCCGCGATGAAATCAAACGTCTGCTTCCGCGCATCGTCGATCGCCTGGCGAGTTGAGCCAGCAAATGGACTTCGACAATCCACCCGACAGCGCGATTCGCGCGATTCTCTCGCGGCCGACGACGGTCGCGGTGGTCGGATGTTCGCAGGACCCGGCGCGCGACAGCCTGCATATCGCGACGCTGCTCAAGCGCAAGGGGTTTCGCGTCATCCCGGTGAATCCGATGCTGCGCGCAGACGCGCTGATCGAAATCCTGGGCGAGCGATGCTATCCCGACCTCGCCTCGATTCCCGATCCGGTCGAAATCGTCGACGTGTTCCGCCAACCCGCGCATCTGCCCGCGATCGTGGAAGATGCGATCGTGAAAGGCGCGCACGTGTTGTGGTGCCAGCTCGGCGTGGTGAATGTCGCCGCGGCGCGCCGCGCGCAAAGCGCCGGCATGACGGTAGTAATGGACCGCTGCCCCGCGATCGAGTACCGCCGCCTGTTCTGATGCGACCTGATGCAACGCGGGCATCAGTTGCCTCTCCCGTGCCTGCGGACTGTCCGCAGGCACAAGCCGGGAGAGGTCGCGAGTGACTTGCCTGCGCAAGTCGCTCGCGGGTGAGGGCGCCCCGTGAAACCCCGCAAGTGGAAAACGCTGGCGACCGAAGCGGTCTACCGCACGCCGATCTTCGATCTCCATCGGCGCAGCTCGCGCCATCCGAGCCGCGGCGACCGCGACTTCTTTGTGCTCGAAGCGCCCAACTGGGTGAACATCATTCCGCTCACGCCCAGGAATGAAGTCGTGATGATCCGCCAGTATCGTCACGGAATCGCCGACTTCACGCTCGAAATTCCGGGCGGCATGATGGACCCCGAAGATCGCGACCCGATGAGCGCCGCGCGCCGCGAGATGCTCGAGGAAACCGGTTACGACTCATCGCAGATCGTGGAGATCGGGCGCGTGCATCCGAATCCCGCGATCCTGCCCAACCACTGCTATCTGTTCGCCGCTTCCGGCGCGCGCCGGGTGCAGAAGCAGCAGCTCGACACCAACGAAGAAGCCGAGGTGGTGCTGGTTCCGATCGCGAAGATCAAACCCATGATCGCGTCGGGACAGATCCGGCACGCGCTGGTAATCGTGGCGTTCTCGTTCTTCGATTTGTACAACCCGCCGCGCCGCCCGCGTTCATCGCGGAAAAAGCGCGAATGAAGGAACCCGTTTCCAGTGGTGCAGAGGCCGACGATCTGGCGCTGCTCCACCTCGATATCGAGACAACTTTTGTGCTCTCCGGCTCGGAACGCATCGAGCGGGAGAACGACCCCGATTGTTCCTCCGGGCCACGCGTGATCTTCACGGGATGCCGGCAAGGCAACATCGCACGCGTCCGCCACGACGTTGGCGATCAAGTCGCTCAGAGCTTGCTCGCCGTCGCCGCAGAGGAGCCCCCGTGGCGCGATCCTCATGTCTTGCCTCAATGCCTTGGAAAACTCATTGACCTTTTGTCATGTGACCAACCGGTCGTGACCATCGGCCCGGGCGTGGTTTACAGGCTTCCGAACGGTCTGCGGTATGAGCACCCGGCGAAGATCGTGCGAGGCGATTCGGCGGAGGGCGAGCAGATGCTGGCCCGCTTCGCTGAGCGGGGATTGCCTCAGTCGATGCTCGACGTAGGCTTCAAGGGCGTCGGCGACTTCTGGGAGCCGTGGTGCGTCGCGCTCGCCGGCGATGAGATTGCGTCCATCGCGTTCGCGGCGCGCATCGGCCCCGTCGGCGCGGAGGCCGGGGTCTACACGTTTCCGGGCTTCCGTGCGCAAGGATTTGCGGCCGCGATCACCGCGGTTTGGTCATCGCTGCCGAGCCTCAATGGCCGCGCGCTCTTCTACAGCACGGCAAGGTCCAACCGATCATCGCAGCGCGTCGCCGCCCGGCTCGGTCTACGCCTGATTGGCGCGAGCGTTCGCGTAAGCTGACGTCACGACCCGCTTCATGCGGCGCTTGACCGATGCGCTTGCCCGCCCGTAGGATAATTCCACTCGTTATGCGGACCCATATCCACGCCATCGCCGAAGCCATCTCGATGATGCCCGGCATTATTATTACCGTGGCGGGCAGGGTCCGTCCTGAGCAGCGCAAATAGCAGACGCGCTCAGACGAGAATAAAAAGACCCCTCCCGCCGAACCGGCCGGAGGGGTTTTCTTTTTGGAGCGCTATCACTTCTCCGGTCGGCCGCCGCGAGGGTCCGTTCCGGAGAGCAGAGAGCGATGATCGATCATCACGAGATACTGACCAGAGCGCTGAATTCCCACGTGCCGGAAGTCGTGCCCGTTCCGACGCCGCTGGAGCATGCGCCGCGGCTCTCGGAGCGGCTCGGACGCCCGGTGTTCCTCAAGCGCGAGGACCTGACGCCGATTTTCTCGTTCAAGTTGCGCGGCGCTCACAACCGGATCGCGATGCTGGACGAGCGCGAGCGCTCGCGCGGCGTAATCGCGGCGTCAGCCGGCAATCACGCCCAGGGCGTCGCGTATTCGGCGGCGCGCCTTGGCCTGGAAGCGCGGGTCGTGATGCCGAGGACCACGCCGGCGATCAAGGTCGAAGCGGTTCGCCGCCTGGGTGCGCGCGTGGACTTGGCCGGCGACGATTACTCGGAGGCCGCGGCCTGCTGCCTCGAACTCGCCGCCGCCACCGGCATGACGCTCATACCGCCCTACGACGATCTCGACGTAATCTGCGGCCAGGCGACGATCGCGCTCGAGATCCTGCGCCAGGCACCTCCTTCGCTGAGCGCGGTTTTCGTCCCGATCGGCGGCGGCGGGCTCGCCTCGGGTATTGCTGCGGTGATCAAAGCGCTGCGGCCGGCGATCAAGGTGATCGGCGTCGAGCCGTGCGATTCGGACGCGATGCGCCGCTCGCTGAGCGCGGGGCGAATCGTCGAACTCGAGCACGTCGGGATTTTCGCCGACGGAGTCGCCGTGCGGCGCGTGGGCGATCTCACTTTCGAGCTCTGCCGCCGCTATCTGGACGATTGTATCGCAGTCGAGATCGACGAGATTTGCGCTGCGATAAAAGATGTCTTCGAGGATACGCGGTCGGTGCTCGAACCGGCCGGAGCGCTTTCGGTCGCGGGACTCAAGCGCGTGATCGGAGACGGCTCGCTACCGGCGGGAGCGGCGGTCGCGATCGCTTCGGGCGCGAATATCAACTTCAACCGCCTCGGCTACGTCGCGGAGAGCGCCGCCGTCGGCGAGCATCACGAGGCGATCCTGGCTGCCACGATTCCCGAACGGCCCGGCGCGTTTCTCGAATTTCTGAGCGCACTCGGCCCGCGCAATATCACGGAGTTCAACTATCGCCTCGCCTCGCGGGTGGATGCGCAGGTCTTTGCGGGAATCGAAATCGCGAGCCGCGAAGAGGGGCCCAAAATAGCGCAGCTTCTGCGCGAGCGCGGTTTCGAGTGTCACGATCTCACCGACAACGATCTCGCCCGGAGCCACGTGCGCCACATGGTCGGCGGCCGCTCGGCGGAGGTCAAAGACGAGCTTATCCTGAGCTTCGAGTTTCCCGAGCGGCCCGGCGCGTTGCTCAAGTTCCTGTCGGCACTGGGCTCGCGCTGGAATATCTCGCTGTTCCATTACCGCAACAACGGCGGCGCGTACGGGCGCGTGCTGTGCGGGCTGGAGGCGCCGCCGGCCGCCCGCGAAGAACTGCGCAATCGGCTGCGCGAGATCGGCTTCGCTTATCAGGACGAAACGGCAAATTGGGCCGCGCGGCTATTCTTGCGATGAACTGGCGCGCCCTCGCCGGTCACGGTTTCACCTCTTCCGGCAGCCGCGACAGAATCGTCTCGTAGAGCTCACGCGCAATCCGAAGCGCCTCCGTGCCTTCCTTGCCCGCGGGGACGACGGCCTCTCCCGGACACCGAAACTTCCAGGCGTACTCGGTCAGCGGAACTGCTCGGTCAACACTTCGCCTGAGGCTCGCATCGAGCGCGATGCAGGCTTCGCCAATTTGCTCGATATCGTGAGTCTTGCTGAACGGCACGTCATGCCAGGCTAGGAATGCCTTCAGGGCTTTCTCCGCCGCTTGCTGACAATGAAACAGTGGACCTCAGGTGCGGCGGCGAGGGCTTGAGAAGGTGCTCAGCGGCTTTGAGGTCGTCGTCGGCCCGGGCGAGCCATCCCCTGGTATCCTCCACGCGTGCCGGGTCATGCGGCATGGAGCAGCTTGCCCTCGCGAAGGATAGTTCCAGGCAACGACGCTTTCAGATGGCGGCGGGCCTCGAAATAGGACCGCGTGCAAACCACAATGTCCGCCGCCGTCCCCGTGCCCCTCAGAGCCTGATAGGCGAGCTTACTCCTCCTCAAGTCTGGCGGGGCGTCATCGCGCACGACGACCAGCAGATCGTAATCGCTGTCGGGACCTGCCGTGCCGCGCGCCTTCGACCCGAAAAGATAGATTTGCGACGGATGATACGCATCGGCTATGCGCCGGACGATTTCTCGAAGCGCCGGGTCCTCCTCCAATACTTGTCTCTGAACCTCGAGAGCCATTGCTTTCTACCCTTTGGGAGATCTCCATTTTGAATCCTGATTCAGGCTCGCACCAGCACTAGGCCGCCTGCAAACGCAAAGTTCGAGCTCGGTCTTGAGTCCAAGCTAGTTCCGACGTCACCGGAATGGCCGGTTTCGCGTCTCGCGGTCACGAAACGCCCAGGAATATCATTTTTCCCGATTCATTCCGCAGACGCTTCTCCTTCCCTCCATCCGCTCCCGTCGCCGGAATCTGCTGCGCTCTGCGCTCGACTTGTCCGGCCGGCGACTGCAAGGATAAACGATGAACCTTGATGAATCGACTCTAAAGTCGCTGGCCGATTTCGCGGTCGATATCGCGCGCGGCGCGGGCGAGCTGACGCTGCGCCATTTTCGCGGCTCGTTCGAGATCGATCGTAAGGCCGACGGCTCCCCGGTCACGATCGCCGATCGCGAAGCCGAGGCTTACCTGCGCGACCGTATCGTGAAGGCCTTTCCCAACGACGCGATCATCGGCGAGGAAGCCGGCGAGCGCGCCGGATCGTCGGGCCGATGCTGGATCATCGATCCGATCGACGGCACCTACTCGTTCGTGCGTGGCGTGCCGCTCTACGGCGTGATGGTCGGGCTCGAGGTCGAAGGCGATCCGATGGTGGGAACGGTAAATTTGCCCGCGATCGGCGAGATGGTTTACGCGGCGCGCGGGCTGGGATGCTTCCTCAACGGCCGGCGCGCGCAGGTATCCACGCGTCCGTCGCTGAGCAAGGCGCTGATCGTCGCGACTGATTTCGGCCACGCGATAAATCACTCCCCGTTCGCTCCGGCGGTCGCCGAAATGATGCGGCGGGCGCGGGCCTATCGTACCTGGGGCGATTGCTACGGTCACGTGCTGGTTGCGACCGGCCGCGCCGATGTCGGGCTCGACCATGTGATGCACGTGTGGGACAACGCCGCGCTGATGCCGATTCTGGAGGAAGCCGGCGGAACGTTCACCGACTGGGAGGGCCGCCGAACGATTCGCGGCGGCAATGCCATTTCGACCAACCGGCTGCTGCTGCCCGAAGTGCTCGAAATCGTGAAGAGCTTTCGCGGCTGAGATTCGGCGCGATGAAATCGCCCAAAATCGTCGGCGTCGTCAACCTCACCGAAGATTCGTTCTCCGACGGTGGGCGTTATCTCGAATTCGATCGCGCGCTGGAACACGCGCTCGAGCTCGCCGCCGACGGCGCCGATATCGTCGAGCTGGGACCGTCGTCGAGCAATCCCGACGCGAAAGAAGTCTCGCCGGATGAAGAGATCAGACGAATAGAACCGCTGCTCGCGAAGCTCGCTGAACGCCGCATCGCGATTTCGGTGGACTCGTTTCAACCTGAGACGCAGCGCTATTGCGCCCAGCGCCCCGAAATCGCGATGCTCAACGACGTCGAGGGATTCCCGAATCCGGCGGTTTACCCCGACCTCGCGCGCGCGGCGTGCAAGCTGGTCGTGATGCATTCGACGCAGGGCCGCGCGCGGCCCGCGCGATCGCCGGCCGACCCGCCCGCCGTGATCGACGGCATCTACCGATTCTTCCGGGAGCGCTTGAGCGCGCTCGAATCCGCCGGAATCGATCGCAGCCGCGTGATCCTCGATCCCGGCATGGGCTACTTTCTGGCCAGCAATGCCGAGGCTTCCGTGATGGCGCTGCGCGAAATTCCGAAGCTCAAGCAGTGCTTTAACTTGCCCGTGCTGGTTTCGGTGTCGCGGAAATCGTTCCTCGGCACGATCACCGGCCGCGCGGTGAACGAGCGCGGCGCGGCGACGCTAGCCGCCGAATTATTCGCCGCACTCCAGGGCGCCGACTACATTCGCACGCACGACGCCGCCGCGCTGCGCGACGGTCTCAAGGTGCTCGCCGCACTTGCCGATAGTCCTGATTGATCTCGAATCGCCCGCGTCGGGCAAGTAAGTTCTTTCTGGAAATCAATCTTCATATGCGGCCGTGAACGGAGCCCGGATGAAGCGAACGTTAATCGCAGAGCTTCCCACTTCGTCGTCGGATCGAGTCCTGATCAAAGGATGGATCCGGCGCTTGCGCGAGACCAAGTCGACCACCTTCATCGTAGTTCAAGACTGCTCGGGCGCGATTCAGGTGGTTGCCGAGCCCGCACGCACGCGCCATCTGGGCCTGAGAGCGGAATGCGCGGTCGCGATCGCCGGCCGGATTCGCCGCGACGATCGCGCACCGGGCGGCGCCGAGATCGATCTGGAGGAGATCGAAGTGATCGGACCGGCGGCCGACGATCTCCCGTTCGCGGCGGTCTCGAAGCTGGAGGACATCTCGGCGGAAATCGTGCTCAACTACCGGCCGCTCTCGCTGCGCACCGAGCGCGGCGGGACGATCTTCCGCGTGCAGGCGGCGCTCGCGGAGGAGTTTCGCGCGGCGCTGCGCCGGCGCCGCTTCACCGAAATTTTTTCCTCCAAGATCGTGGCGCGCGCGACCGAGGGCGGCAGCAACCTGTTCCAGATTCGCTACTTCGACCGCGCGGCTTATCTGGCCCAGAGCCCGCAATTCTACAAGGAGCACGGCGTGGCCGGCCTGGAGCGCGTGTTCGAGACCGCGCACGTCTACCGCGCCGAGCCGCATGCGTCGTCGCGCCATCTGACGGAGTATCTGTCGCTGGATTTCGAGATGGGCTTCATCGACGGCGTGAACGATGTAATCGAGATGGAGCACGAGGTGCTCGCCGAAGCTTTCGACGCGATCCGGGCGCGCTTCGGCGATTCGCTGAAAGCGTTCAGCGCCTATCTGCCGTCGCTCGAAAACGCGCCGATCTGGAGCTTCACCGATTGCCTCGAGCGGCTTGAGAAGGCGCACGGCCGCGCCGACCTCGTTGACGATCTCGATCCCGAGGCGGAGCGCCGTCTGTGCGAGATCGCCGAAAAAGAAACCGGGGTCGCCGCGGTCTTCGTGACCGAATTCCCGCTCGCGCAGCGGCCGTTCTACACCCATCCGGCGGCCGACGGCATCCACGCCGCGGGCTTCGATTTCCTGTTTCGCGGCGTCGAGATTACCACCGGCGGCCAGCGGCTCCATCGGCGCGCCGACCTCGAGGCGGCGCTGCGCAAGCGGCGGATCGATCCGACGGACTTCGAGTCGCATCTCAGGATGTTCGACCTCGGGATGCCGCCGCATGGTGGACTCGCGATCGGGCTCGAGCGCCTGACGGCCCAGATTTTGGGCCTCAAGAACATCCGCGAAGCCACGCTCTATCCGCGCGACGTAACGCGGCTGGAACCGTAGGGACGCCCCATACCGGGATATACCGGTACGGCGGGACCGCGGCCACTTTTCTGCGTGATAAGGTGTCCAGGTGACAGCCCGGCTACTTTACGTATGGACACCTCCTTCCACGGTGCCATGATCGATAGTACGCGCGACGAGGGGCGCACCGGCCCCCGCTCGTAAATCTCTCTCATTGGCAAATCTCTCTCGTTGGAGGTTCCATCGTTATGAAGGCAGTATTGATAATTCTAAGCGCTGTCGTACTTTCGTCAGCGATCGCATCGGCGGCTATGGCACAGGCCACTGCTACTGACGGTATAGTCTGCTATTCCGGCGGTACGGCCGTCTTCACAGATGCCACCGTGAACGTGCCGGTTATCGTTGCTCCCATTGCATTCGGCGACCCCAATGACCTCTATACGGCGACTGATTCTGCAACGGGCGTGCAGACCACCATCGGTGGTTCGGGCACCGTCTGTGTGGTCACCTATACGCCGGCCACGTCATCCTCATCGAAAGAGTCAAAGGCAACAAAGTCGCGCCCAGGCGTAGCAAAACAATAGCCTCGCGAGCGGCGATCCTCGCCTTACGGGGAAATAGATCGGCCCGTCACGGCGCCCGCCAGCCTCGGCTCGGGGGGCTGGCGGGCTCGACCCACGAGCGGCCGGTTGCGGCTCCGGCGGCTATCTTGACAGCTATCTAATTAGAGAGCTATCAAAGTAGTTGGAAAGCGAGAACCGGCACCCTTCGGCCGGACTCAGGGCAGGCTCCGGCCGGCGCTACGGGACAAAGAACCGCTCGCTCCAACGCGATGGAACCGCACGACGAACAGATAGATACCGAAAATCTGCTCTCGTTCTTCAAGGCGATGGCGGATTCGAGCCGCCTCAAGATCGTCGGCCTGCTCGCCAACGGCGAACGCAACGTCCGTGAGCTGGCGGCGCTGCTAGAGCTCAAGGAGCCGACCGTCTCGCATCACCTGGCGATCCTCCGCGAACAGGGGCTCGCACGGTTGCGCGCCGAAGGCAACGTCCACTGGTACCGGCTCAACCACGACGCACTCAAGACGCTCAAGCGCGCGGTCTTCAGCGGCCAGGGGCTCGCTGCCTTGGCCCATCAGCCGAGCGCCAGACGGCCGATCGGCCCCGGACCTACGATCAGAAAATCCTCGGCAACTTTCTGGACGGCGAACGCCTGATCGAGATTCCCGTCAGCCGCAAGAAGCGGATGGCGATCCTGCGATGGCTGGCGGCGCGATTCGGACCCGACACGACCTATTCCGAAGCCGACGTGAACCGGATTATCAAGCGCCATCACGGCGACTGCGCCACGCTACGCCGCGAGCTGATCGGCTGCCGGATGCTCCATCGCGAGCGCGGCCTTTACCGCCGTTTGCCGGAAACCGAGTGGCGAAGCGAATGAGCCCGCCCGAGGCGCGGTGATTTCGGAAGAACCTAACCCCTAACCCCTTCCCGACGCGGGAAGGGGAACCGGAATCACTACGAACCGATCACCCCTCTCCGTGTCGCAGAGGGGCCGGGGGTGAGGTTCTCAAGTCAAGGCGTGGAGAAGGTGATGATGCCCGCCAGCCAGAGCAGGGCGTTTCCGTTGGCGTCGCCGCTGAAGGTCAGTCTTCCGGTTCCCGAGCCGCCGCCGCCCCGGCCCGCATTGCCGTTGAGCAGCCCGAAACTCCCGCCCGACCCGCCGGTCACGACGAAGCTCCCGTCGGCTGTAATCGGGCCGACATTGGGGCTGATCGGCGCTGCGCCGACGTCACAGAAGTCTCCGACAAACGCGAGAACTATCGACCCGGTCATGCCAAACCTGACCGTCATCGTGCCGCTTTCAGGCGCACATACTCCGCCGCTTCCGTTGTTACTGATGTAGTCGGAGCCGAGCACGTAGATGTTAGCGGTGAAAGTCGCAGTGCCGGTGGGAGAGCCACTGGCACTCCCTCCGGTCAGCGCGTAGCAGATATCGCCGCCCGGGCATGAGGCGGTGACCGGAGTCTGGAATCCGGTAGCCGCTCCCACCAGCGAAAAGGTCTGCACGATAATCTTCGGAGGTTTCGGAGTCGTCGCTATCGCGCTGCCCGCAGCGGCAATCAAAATCGCGATCGAAAGGAACCCTATCGATACTGCCCCAAGTTTTGAATTGAGTTTGGAATGAAGCCCGCAACCAAGTCCGCTCGTTCCCATGATGAGACCTCCTCTCCTCGCACTGTGCTTCGACGCGCGCCGGCGCGAAGTTGGGAATATGTTCCGGCGGGAGTGGCGTTATCGGGTGGCCGACGACGCCGCAGGATCGGAGGGCGCGTCTAGAAACTAATCGACGCCCGCAGCTGCGCGAAGTCAAGTGATAAATTCGCAATCGAAGGCCGAAGATTCTCTCTAACGGGTGCAATTAAATTCTGCTACAGTCTGTCGGGTCGGTCGCGAGGAAGCCGGGCCGGGGAACCAGGAGTCGGGGCTGCGCTCGCGAAATCGTGAGCCGCACGATACTTGGAGCCGGGCTTAGCCGCAGCC
>Ga0181521_10006231_pt1 | contig 13003 bp, 14 predicted proteins | sample PEATcosm2014_Bin_32_FD_119764 | JGI IMG/M metagenome (GOLD analysis project Ga0181521, IMG submission 119764) | Peatland microbial communities from MTU Mesocosm Facility, Houghton, MI, USA - PEATcosm2014_Bin02_60_metaG | ecosystem: Environmental > Terrestrial > Soil > Wetlands > Peat | place...
CAGCGTGCTTGCGAACCTTACCACCGGCATCTACGTGCTCACCGTGAGCGACGGCGGACGCTGCCGCGGAATGTCGTCGTCGTGGGTCACGCAGGTCTCGGGCGCGCCCGCATTGCTGATGGCGGCGATCGACAACAGTCATCATTCGCGCGAGGCGGTATCGCGCACCGGGGTCTTCGGGCTCAACCTGCTGGGCGTGCGCGGCCGGCCGCTCGAGGACTACTTTTTGTCGGAGCGGGCCCGGCGGCCGGAAAATCTCGAGGGTCTCGGCTACGATCTCTCGCCGAAGCTGGGCGTGCCGTGGCTTAAGCTGGCGATGGCTTCGATCGAGGCGAAGGTGACGCAGGCTTTGGTGGCCGGCGATCACACGCTGTTCGTCGCCGAGCCAATTGGCGTCCGCGTCAATCCCGATGGCAAAGATCGGCCGCTCACCTCGCTGGATCTCGATTACGTATACCTGGGCGGCCGTCAGGTCGTCCCGCGCGATCGCTCGGGATAGTCGTGACTCGCTGCGCGTCGCTCAGCCCGCGCATGTGTAAAGAACCGGCAGACTAATTTGACCGGCGCGAAAACCGTTTGGTAGCATCGCGGGCCAATGGCGATTGAAAAAAACGAATTGCGCCGCGTGATGGGTCACTTTGCGACCGGCGTGACTGTCGTGACCACGCACGACGCCGATGGGCGCTTCTTCGGCTTGACCGCAAATGCCTTCTCGTCGGTGTCGCTGGTCCCGCCGCTGCTCCTGATTTGCGTCGACAAAAAGGCCGAGAGCTATCCTGCTTTCGAGCAGAGCAAGGTTTTCGCGGTCAATATCCTCGCTGCCGATCAGGAGGATCTGTCGCGCCGGTTCGCGGTCAGCGGCGGTGACAAGTTCGAGGGCGTGAGTTACCGAACCGGCGCCAACGGCGCGCCGATCCTCGGCGGCGTGCTCGCGTATGCCGAATGCAAGCTGGTCGCGGCGTACGAAGGCGGCGACCACATGATTTATCTGGGCGAAGTCCAGGAAACCGGCGCGGTCGAGGGAAAGCCGCTGCTCTTCTATCGCGGCGGTTACCGCTCGATGGGCGACTAGCAGGGTGTTGAGAAGTGCTCCGGTCTGAAAAATGAACGCGGCTCGTGGCAACACCCTGCGTGAAAACTGGCTTCCTTCCTCAGTCTTCTCCCCCTGTCCAGGGGGAGAGGAGAGAGAGGGCTAGACCCAAGTGCGGCTGCCGGGCCTGAGCGTCTTTCTGCCCTCGCACAACGAGGAAGGCAACGTCGAGCGAGTCGTCAAGGGCTTTATCGACGAGTTGCCCAGAGTCGCCGATGATTACGAGGTGATCGTCGTTGACGACGGCAGCCGCGATCGCACCGGCGAGATCGCCGACCGTCTCGCCGCGGCCGATTCCCACGTCAAGGTGGTGCACCATCCGGTGAACCGCGGCTACGGCGGCGCGGTGATTTCGGGTATCGCGGCGGCGAAGCTACCCTGGGTCCTGCTCTGCGACGGCGACGGGCAATTCGATCCGGCGGATGTCGAGCGGCTCGCCGAGCGGGTCCCGCAGTACGACGTAGTAGTCGGCAGGCGGGTGCGGCGCGCGGACCCGCTGATGCGGCGGATCAACGGCAAGGGCTGGACAATCTTCATGCGCCTGCTATTCGGCGTTCAAGCCGGCGACATCGATTGCGGATTCAAGCTCTTCAAGCGCGAGTTCGTCGAGGGCCTTCAATTTCGGGCCACGGGCGCGATGATCTCCACCGAGCTGATGGCCCGCGTGGCGGGGCGGGGCGCCCGGATTTGCGAGGTCGACGTGCGCCATCTGCCGCGGCTGGCGGGCGCGCAATCGGGCGCGAATCTCAAAGTGATCACCCGCGCTTTCAAGGAGCTGTTCGCACTCTTCGTCGAATTGAGAACCGCCGGCAAGACCAGGGCCTAGCCTCGCGCCGGCAGCGTTCGGCACGAACACCTCGCCGGATCCGCCCAGCTGCTATCGGGGCGGCGAGTATGCAGGGCGTGACGGATATGCGAAAAACCGTCAAGATTGCGGCCATCGTGGCAGGCCGGATTACCGTTCGTCCCCTGAAATTGCAGAAGTGTCCGATACGGCTGGCGGACCGGATGCTAGGCGCAGGGGGCATATGCGCAGTCGGCGGTTCTGGCTCGGAAAGGCCGGTGTTCTCGTTGCCGTGCTGCTGATCCTAGGTGTGGTAGTTGAATGCTGGCGCGGCAAGGAAATTACCCTTGTACCGGCGCGGCTTTCCCAGCGCATCCGCCAGCTTCAGGTAGGCTGGCGGGTGCGGGCGATAATACCAAAAAAACCCGGTCTCATATGGGTTGCCGATGGCATCCTCATAGTAGATGCAGCCGTAGCAAATGAGCGCCCGTCTGCCAGCGCGTATGTCTTCCAGATTCAGAAGGTCGGTCCAGCCATCCTTCGAGTCAGTCGCGAGCGGCAGCGTTCCGCCCGCAGCTATAGCAAAGATGCGCACGGGTTTCTCGTTGCACTGGCTGAAATCGCCTTTGGCAGGATACTTTTCTACATGATTGAGCCGGATCAAAATCCGCTTAATCAACGCTGGCCCATTACCGAAGTTTTGGAAGGTGAGATGCGCTCCGGTCAGATCGCCGGGGTTGCCGTCGAATCTTTGGAGTTCGCCCTTGAGAGGCAAGAGAAGGGGCCGATCAGCCTGAAGGGCGAGCTTCGCAGCGGTTGCGGCATCTTTCGCAGCATCAGCCGCACGCCTAGTCGCTCGTGCCGCGCGGACGGCGATTCGAGACTGTCGATGGATAGCTCGCAGCGTTCTGATGCCAATTACGGCCGCGATTCCAGCAACGATGACCAATCCCCAATTCGACCAGACCGGCGGAAAGAAGGTGTTCCATTCGGGTGGCCAGATGTGCTGGCTGAAAGTCTGATACCAGGGCTCCGGCTCGGCTGCGGCTGCTTTTGTCTGTGGCGTGGCTATCGGAACGGTCAGAGACGCTTGGGGCGCGGTTGGCGATGGCGCCGGATTCGGAGTGCTGGCTACATATTGTGCGGACTGGCGTTGCTGCTCATTCCCGGAGGTTGGAAATAGTGCGCCAGCCAAGACCAACAGGACTAGAGCAATCCAACCTACGCGGGCCATTTCTTGCCCGCTGCTTCGGCCTTTCGGCGCGCCGCGAATTTGCGCTTTTGCGCTGCGAAATGCGGGCTGGTTTTCAGTTCGTAGCCCTTGCAGGTGTAACAGTAGAAGTGGATAACCTGCTGTGCGTATTTGGGTTTGCCTTTAGACATAGCGCCTCGCCCTCGGAAATCTCAGGTGCAATTGCTCCGCAGATGCCCGAAACGCATGGCGTCCTTATGGCAGTGGCCGCGGGCGCGCCATCCCGGTCAGGGCCGCGTGTCGCTATCGCTGTCGGGCCGCCCCAGAGCGTGATTATGCTGCCGGAGTAAGCGGCGGCGCCGTTGGTACTCCAGGCCGTACCCAAGGCGCCGACCGAGGAGGTAATCGTGTACGCCGCGAGCCCGATCTCGGCAAGGCCGTTTTCGGAGCCGAGCGCCTGAAAGCTGCCGCTCGGGCCCGCGTCAATCGTCGCAGGTTGAATCGCGCTGACCGCGCCGAGCACCAGCTCGACTTTCTGCGAGGTCCTGCGGGTGGTTCCGGTCGTTACCGAGGGCGTAGCGGGCGGCGTCGGATATGGCAGCGAGCCGTTTGCGGTCGCGGTCCGATCAACCACCGCGGCGGAAGGCATCCCGGACCATTCGCCGATGTCGTAGCCGACCGTGCAGGTCCCGGCGCCGCCCGTGAAAGGGATGGTGATATTGGTCGCGCCGAGCAAGGCCGACTGGATTTTGAGGTAGTAGTGATTCGCCCAGGTGAGCGAGAAAGAGTCGAGCAGGGCGAACGTGTTGCCCTGCGAATCGTAGATGCCGTCGGTGTCGATGGTCGGCGCGGCGCCGCCGGGGAGCGCCGCGGCGGTGATTATGATCGTGATAAAATCGCCGGCGTTGAGCGGGTTGACGATCGCATTGAAATTGCCGACGCAGAGATTGTCGACTCCGACGCCCAGATCGGCGATCCCGGCCGGAGTCACTACGGGTCCGAACTTCGTCCCGGAAAGGCTTACCGTCTGAGGGCTGTTCGAGGCGTTATCCTTGATAGTCAGCGTGCCGATAACCTTGGTTCCCTTGGCACCATTCGCCGTGGCAGGGGCGAAAGTCACGACCACTTCGCAACGGCCAACCAGGTTACCTAGGCAACCAAAGGGGCTTACCAAGAATCCAGCTCCGGTCGCGGTGATTTTGGTTATGTCGATTGCGACGTTGCTGGCACTGGCATTGGTAAGACTCACCAACATCTGGCGGCTAGTAGTGCCCGCCTGGACTCGGCCGAAGGAGAGCGATTTTGGCGAGACCGTCAGCTTGCCGCGAGCGACTTTTTTCTCCGGCGCCTCCGAAGCGCCCGAGGCCACCAGAGCCGTCCCAAGCAGCAGTAGGCTAACGACAACCGACACTGTGCTGCAAGCTTGCCGTGCCGAGACTGCGTGCCGAGCCGTAGGGATCATTTCAAGGGGCTACCCGCTTCGCGACCAAATCCCTCAGGATTAGAGCCGTACCACACTTCAGCTGGAATTTCCATTTTGAAACCCGATCCGGATTCGCGCCGAGCCGGCGCCGGCAAGCCAATCGCGGCGTTGATTTTCGCCGTGTGAGCACCATCTCTCAACACGTGCCCGGCACCAAAGCGGGTGCCTGCTAGACCGATTGCGTTACCGGAATGGAGCTTCCGGCAGGCTGGGGACTCAAAAACAACGCAAGGGGGTCTTTCGCGTCTGGCACGGCGCTGGCATGCTATCGGGATTACACGTGGGCGGTCGTGTCGGCCGGCCCCATCGCAAAAAGGAGATCTTGAAAAGTATGAAACGGACCTTGTCACTACTGACTGCGGCGGCGTTCGCAACCGCGTTCGCACTTCCGGCCTTCGCGCAGGCCCCTCCGGCTGCCGCCCCTGCGCCCGCGGCGCCGCCAGCCGCTGCGCCTGCTCCCGCGGCTGCTCCGCCTGCGGCTGCTGCGCCTGAGGCCGCTGCACCGGCTGCCGAGGCTTCCCCGGCCGCCAAGAAGAAGCATCGCAAGCATCACAAGAAGGCCGAGGCTGCCCCGACTCCGGCCAGCTGAGGGCGGCTTCGGGAACGACCGAAGCCACCAAGCGGGCTCTTTCCCGCCTCGGGCACGCGGCGGCAGGTCTTCTGCCGCCGCTGAGGCGAGCGGCGGGCTCGAATCGGCGCGGTCGTACACTGTCGCGCTTTCCACTGGCAGGGTTTCCCGCTAACATTCCCGTTGACTCCCGCACGCGCGGACTCGGAGCGCGTAGCGGGAGTTGACGATGTTGGCTTCATCGAAGCGCTATCCGCTCTGGTTTCTGTTGCTGGCTGCGCTGGTCCTGCAATGGCCGGCGGCGGCGCAACCCGCGCAGCAGAGCGATGCCGGCGATCAGGTCTGCGATCCTCTCGCCGACTACTTCCTGGGAATGGAAAACTACCCGGAGGCGATCCGTCGTCATGTCGAGGTGATTCGGCGGGATCCCGACAACGCGCTCGCGCACTACCATCTGGGATTCTCTTACGGAGTCACGGGACAGCATCAAAAGGAATTGCGCGAGTACCAGAAAGCGGTCGACCTCGGGCTCGGCGACTGGGAGCTGTTTCTCAATCTGGGCCTGCTCTATATCGAGAGCCGGAATCTGGACGCCGCGACCCAGGTCTTGAGACTCGCCACGCTGCTCGCTCCTGCGCAGCCGGAAACCCATTTCAACCTCGGGCTCGCATACGAGCAACGCGGGATGCTGGCGCCGGCCGTACAGGAGATGCTGGTCGCGGTTCGATTGGATCCCAGGCAGGCTGACGCGCATAACACGCTGGGCGTGATATACGCCGAGCAGGGCAATTACGATCAGGCTCGCGCGGTCTGGACGGAATTGGTGGACGAGGTCCCGGACTACACGCCCGCGCGCGACAATCTGGCGATTCTGAAACGGATGGAAAGCGGCAAGTCGAAGGCCGAGGACGGCGTGAGCGGATTCACTCATGTGCAATGATCGGCGGCCGGCGGCGCAAGCGAGGCTTGCAGGGGTGAGGCGGGGTGGTAACGGCATGGCAAAGCGGCCGAATTTCGTTTTCTCTCAGGTCACGTCCCTGACTCTTTCGATGGTCTTTGTGATCGGCTGCCTGGTGGCGGCCGTTCCCGCCTGGGCGGCTCGCAAGCCCGGCCACAGAGCCCATCGGGCGGTTTCGGCGGTGCCGCTCTACCGCGGCGCGCTGCTCGAAGACGCGGACACCGGCAAGGTCTTGTTCGCGACCAACGCGGACATGGAATGGCCGCCGGCTTCGATGGCCAAAATGATGCTCGTGCTGGTGGCCGAGGACGAGATCAACGCCGGGCGCCTGTCGCTCAACGATCCGGTCCGAGTCTCCGAGCGCGTCGCGCATACCGGCGGCTCGCGTCTGGGCCTGCGCGAGGGCCAGATTTATCCGCTCGGCGAGCTGATCAAGGCCGCCGTGATCAAGTCCGCCAACGACGCCGCGGTGGCGATCGCGGAGAAGGTCGGCGGTTCGGTTGAAGCGTGTGTGCGGATGATGAACGCGAAGGCGCAAGAGCTGGGCATGAAGCAGACCTTTTACCAGACCGTGGACGGCCTGCCGCCGCGCCCCACCCACGACGCCGACATCACCAGCGCGCTGGATCTGGCGACTGTCGCGCGCACATTGATCAGCCGGACCAATATCCTGCGATGGACGGGACTTGAAACGGCGCCCTTCGATGACGGTGAATGCATGCTGCGCAACACCAATCATCTGATCGGACATTTCGACGGATGCGACGGCCTCAAGACCGGGTTCACCTTCCAGGCGGGCTTCAATCTCACCGCGACCGCGAAGCGGGGTGACATGCGGCTGATAGCCGTGATCCTGGGCGCACCGAGCAACCCCGAGCGTTTCAGGCAGGCCGCGAAATTGATGGAGTGGGGCTTCGACAACTACCGCGAGGTATCGCTTCTGCGCCAGGGGCAGCCGCTGCCGGTTCATGTGCAGGTCGAATCGGGCGAGGTGATCCAGCCGATCGCGGCCGGGGACGTCAAGCTGCTGGTGCGCAAGAGCGACGTGAATGATCTGCGTCTCAAATACAATATGCTCCAGGTAGTCAATGCGCCGGTCGTCAACGGCGAGGCCGTCGGGCAGGTGATCGTGAGCGACGGCACCCAGGAGCTGGCCACAATCAATGCCATCTCGCCAATTCCGGTCGGCGCCGGCGCTGAATCCGGCATCCGGCCGGTCCAGGCGGCCGATTCCGATCATTTTCAGGAGCTTAGATGAAAATAGCTTCGCGACAGCGCAACCGCCGCAACCTCAAGCTGGGGCGCAAACGGCGCCGCAATCCGGTGCAGGTCAAGTCGCGCAAGCGCCGGATGCGCCGCACCCGCACGAGGACCTAAGGACGACCTAACCCCTTCCCGACGCGGGAAGGGGAACCGGATTCACCACCAACCGATCACCCCTCTCCGTTTCGGAGAGGGGATGGGGGAGAGGTTCTCTTCCTGTTGGCAACCGCGTCGGACCCAAATTGACACGGCCCTTACGGCTCCGATACGAATTGATATGCCGCGCGCTTCGCAGGGCAGTCCCCTTCCGCGCAGTCAAACCCGCATGAGCGTGATCGCCGTTATCCCGGCGCGTTACGGTTCCAGCCGCCTGCCCGCCAAGGCGCTGGCGGAGATCGACGGCGTGCCGATGATCGTGCGGGTATGGCGTCAGGCTTGCGCCGCGCGCACGATCGAACGCGTGATCGTCGCGACCGACGACGATCGAATTGCCGCGCCGGTGCGCGCGGCCGGCGGCGAAGCGATCATGACTTCGCCGGCGCATCCAAGCGGCACCGATCGAATCGCCGAGGTTGCCGGGCGTATCGAGGCGGAGATCTATCTCAACGTGCAGGGCGATCTGCCTTTTATCGCGCCGGCCGATCTCGACGCACTGGCGGCCCCGATGCGCGCCGATCCGTCGATCGAGATGGCGACGCTCGCGACCCCGATCGTGTCCGAAGCCGAGTGGCGCAATCCTAACGTGGTGAAAGTGGTCTGCGACGCGCGCGGCGATGCGCTCTATTTCTCGCGCAGTCCGATTCCGCTGGCCCGCGACGGCGGGGTGCCGAAAGCCGCGCTCCGTCATATCGGCGTCTACGGCTATCGCCGCGCCTTTCTGATGGAATTTGCCGCGCTCGAGCCGGGCGTGCTCGAACAAATCGAGCAGCTCGAGCAGTTGCGCGCGCTGGAGCGCGGCCGGCGCATTCGGGTGGTGCCTTCCGTAGCGCCGTCGCTTGAGGTAGATACAGCCGAGGACCTCGTGCTGGCCCGCCGATTCGCGGCGCCGGCGCGATAGCGTGGTGGTGGAGGACGCATCGGTGGAACGCAGCAAGACCAAGTTCATTTTCGTAACCGGCGGCGTCGTTTCCTCGCTCGGCAAAGGTCTCGCGGCGGCCTCGCTCGGCGCCCTGCTGGAGGCGCGCGGGCTCAAGGTCACGATGCTCAAGATGGACCCCTACATCAACGTCGACCCCGGCACGATGAGCCCGCTCCAGCACGGCGAGGTCTTCGTCACCGATGACGGCGCCGAGACCGACCTCGACCTCGGCCATTACGAGCGCTTCGTCGAGACCCGGATGAGCCGGCGGAACAATTTCACCACCGGCCAGGTCTACGACACGGTTATCCAGAAGGAGCGGCGCGGCGATTACCTCGGCGCGACCGTGCAGGTCATCCCGCATATCACCGACGAGATCAAGCGGCGCATCCTGATGGCGGCCGAGGGCGCCGACCTGCTTATCGTCGAGGTGGGCGGCACGGTCGGCGATATCGAGAGCCTGCCGTTCCTGGAGGCGATTCGCGAGTTCCGATGGGATCTCGGGCGTGAGAACGTGCTCTACGTCCATCTGACGCTGGTGCCGTTCATCCAGACCGCCGGCGAGCTCAAGACCAAACCCACCCAGCACAGCGTCAAGGAACTGACCGGGCTCGGTATCCAGCCCGATATTCTGCTCTGCCGATGCGATCGGCAGCTCGAAAAAAAGGTCAAGGCCAAGATCGCGCACTTCTGCAACGTCGAGGAGAATTGCGTGATCTCGGCGGCCGACGTGGCGACTATCTACGAGGTCCCGCTCAAGTTCCACGAGGAAGGTTTCGACCAGCGCGTGGTCGAAAAGCTCAACATCTGGACCGGCTCGCCGAATCTCGCCAAGTGGCGGCGGATCGTAAAGGCCGCGCAGAACCCGAAGCTCGTGGTCAACGTTGCGGTGGTCGGCAAGTACGTCAACGTGATCGATTCGTACAAGAGCCTGCACGAGGCAATCTCGCACGGCGCGATCGCCAACGAAGTGAAGGTCGTGACCGACTACGTGGATTCCGAGGAGCTCGAGAAACAGAACCCGGACGAACGTCTCGCCAATGCGCACGCGATTATCATTCCCGGCGGTTTCGGCGCCCGCGGCACCGAGGGCATGATTCGCGCGGCGCGCTACGCGCGCGAAAAAGCCGTGCCGATCCTCGGCATCTGCTACGGCCTGCACATGATGGTGATCGAAACGGCGCGCGATCGGCTCGGCCTCAAGCGCGCGAACACCAGCGAGAATGCGCCCGACACTCCCGACCCGGTTATCGACCTCATGGAGACCCAGAAGGGCGTGACCAAAAAGGGCGGCACGATGCGGCTGGGCGCATATCCGTGCGTGATCAAGGCGGGTTCGCTCGCTGCCTCGGTCTATCGGAAGATCCGAATCTCCGAGCGCCATCGCCATCGCTACGAAGTCAACAACGCCTATCGCGAGGCGCTCGAAAAATCGGGGCTCGTGGCCACGGGCATCTCACCCGGTGGCGAGCTGGTCGAGATAATGGAGCTCAAGGACCATCCGTGGTTCCTCGGCTGCCAGTTCCATCCCGAGTTACGGTCGCGTCCGCTCGATTGCCATCCGCTGTTCCGCGGCCTGATTCGCGCCGCGGTGATTCGGCGCGCCCAGGTTGCGCCCAAAAGTTCCAAGGTCAGGGAGTTGAGATCGGCTTCGTGAGCGTGGCGGAGGTCAGAGTCGGCGAGGCGGTTTTCGGCGGCGATCGGCTGGTGCTGATCGCCGGTCCCTGCGTGATCGAGGACCGCGACTCATGTCTGCGCCACGCGCAACGGCTGATAGCGATTTAGCAGCGGGCGGGAATCCCGCTGATATTCAAGGCTTCCTTCGACAAGGCCAACCGCACCAGTCACAAATCGTTTCGCGGACCGGGACTCGACGAGGGGCTCTGCATTCTGGCCGAGGTCAAGCGCGAATTGGGCGTGGGGCTCCTGACCGACGTTCACGAATCGACTCAGGTCCGCGCCGCGGCCGAGGTGGTGGACGTGCTTCAAATTCCGGCCTTGCTGTCGCGCCAGACGGATCTGATTCGCGCGGCGGCTGCCACCGGACGCGCGCTCAACCTCAAGAAGGGGCAGTTCCTGGCGCCGTGGGACATGCGCGCCACGGTGGAAAAGGCCGAGTCATCGGGCAACCGGCGCATCCTGCTCACCGAGCGCGGATTCTCGTTCGGCTACAACAACCTGGTCGCCGATTTCCGCTCGCTGGTGGTGATGCGGGGCTTCGGCTATCCGGTGATTTTTGACGCGACCCATTCGGTGCAATTGCCGGGCGCGGCCGGCGAGCATTCCGGCGGCCAGCGCGAGTTCGTAGCGCCGCTGGCGCGCGCCGCGGTAGCGGTCGGAATCGACGGGGTCTTCATGGAAGTGCACGAGGATCCAGCGCAAGCGCTCAGCGACGGCCCAACCTCCTATCCGCTCGACGAGCTGCCCCATCTACTCGACGAACTAAAGCGAATCGACGACCTGATGCGCACGACGCTGAGCCGCTGATCGGCTGAAGTCAGAGAGCGAGATCTTTCTGTCCCTCGCCCGCGTTGCCGCGGGAGAGGGCAAGCCGAGCGGTCGATGTCGACTTCCTTTGTGTCTTTCCGCGAGGCACGGGTGAGGGTCCCTACCGAGTCCTGACCATTCGCTGCTGTCCTGTGAAGGCGCCCGGACCGCAGCGCCTCGGGCAGCAGGCACCCTCACCTGCGCCAGCCGCGCCGGCTGGCGCATCCTCTCCCGCAACGAAGCGGGAGAGGTGTTCAGAGCCGAGGAACGACGCGCTCCTCCATCAGGGCTGCCGCGTAGCCGAGCGCCTGGTAGATGTCTTCGCGCTCGAGCTCGGGCCATTCCTTGAGCATCTCGTCGATCGTCATGCCCCCGCTCAGGTAGCACTCGACGCCAATTTCAGACCGCGATCTTCGGGCCGGGCGGCACAGCCTCGATACCCTTGGTTTACACCACGGGAATCGCTTGCTAGCGTCTGATCGCGAAAGCCGATGAGTCCCAGGCGCCTTGCCAAGCTGCTCGCAGGGCTGGGGAGCGTGGTGCTCGCAGCCGTCCTGATTGTCACCGTCTGGGTCGTCCGCCATCGCACGGGCCAGCAGCTGATCAAGGAGGCTGCGAGCGTCGTTCCCGGCTCCCTGCTCGCCGCGCGCAACTTCCATTGGACGGAAATGAAAGGCGATCAAAAGCAGTGGGAGCTGACCGCGCGACAGGCCAGCTTCTCCGAGGACAAGACCTCATTGAGGTTGCAGGACGCGGACGTCTCGATGGTTGCCGAGGACGGCCGGCAGGTGATGCTGCACGCTCCGATCGCCGACCTCCAGATGAACGGGAATCACGTCAAGCAGGCGCATTTGAGCGGCGGCCTGCTGGTGCATTACGGAGACGTAGTGATCAACGCCGAGCAGGCCGTGTTTATGCCCGATAGCGACGAGTTGAACGTCCCCGGCCAGGTGACAATCGAGAGCCAGGGTCTGAAGGTTGTCGGCGTCGGCATGACCGCCCATCCGCGCGCGCAGGTTTTCGATCTCCATTCGCAGGTCAGCACAGATGTCACGCCGCGCCGGCGCGCTGCCGAAACTGGGAATGCTTCGGAAGCCGGGCGTGCTCCGGAAACCGGTAAGGTCCTTTGATCGGCGCAGGCCGAAGCGCGAGCAGCGCCGGTACGATTGCGCGCTTCGTCTCGGCCCTCGCGCTGGTATGCGCCTGCGCGGCGACCGGAGCGCACGCGCAGGATTCGGCCGCGACCGCTTCCGTGGCAATGTCCGCCTCGTCCGTAGAAGGCACCGGCACCCTTCGAGCAGCCTCAGGGCAGGCTCCGGCCGGCGCTACGGCTGCCACATCGGCGCGTTCACCTGAATCCATTCCCCAGAGCCCGCGCGGCGGCGCGGCGTCGGCCGGTAGTCAGGGATTTGAGGCGCCGTTTTCCTCGAGTAAGGGGCCGATCAGTATCAAGTCGGATTCGCTTGCGCTCGACTACAAAGGCAAGATCATCGTCTGGACCGGGAACGTTCATGCCGCGCAATCGGGAACCGACCTGAGCTGCGACGTGATGCACGCTTACTACGGTGCCGATTTTAACGACATCAAGCTGGTGGTTGCCGACCACAACGTGAAGATTACCCAGGGTGGGCGATGGGCCACGAGCGATCACGCGGTCCTGGACCAGGCCAAGCGGGTCATCACGATGACCGGCAATCCGGTAATCCATGACGGGCTGGACCAAATCACGGGGACCAAGGTCCTGGTTTATCTCGACAGCCAGAAGAGCGTGGTCGAGGGACCAGCGCGGGCAGTGATCTTCCCTCACAAGGACAAAACCCGCGATAATCAGCAGAGCGGATCGGAGGATCATGCCGCCGGCCATACGCGCGCGGTCAGCACGCCGATCGGAAGGAATAGTGCGCCCTAGATGGCTCTGGAAGTAAAGCTCGGACAGGATCTCAGGCTGCGCCAGCAGCTCGTGATGACGCCGCAGCTTCAGCAGGCGATCAAGATCCTGCAACTGTCGCTGCCCGAGCTGGAGGCGGTGGTGCAGGCCGAGCTCGAGCAGAACCCGATGCTGGAGCCGCTCGATCAGAGTCCGGCCGAGTCTGCGGCCGA
>Ga0181521_10006232_pt1 | contig 13003 bp, 12 predicted proteins | sample PEATcosm2014_Bin_32_FD_119764 | JGI IMG/M metagenome (GOLD analysis project Ga0181521, IMG submission 119764) | Peatland microbial communities from MTU Mesocosm Facility, Houghton, MI, USA - PEATcosm2014_Bin02_60_metaG | ecosystem: Environmental > Terrestrial > Soil > Wetlands > Peat | place...
CTGCTATTCAGTTGACACTCGTGGCTAATGTGACCAAAGTTAAGATATGTTGCACAAGAGACGACGGCCCTGCCGAGCAGGCTCGGTTGTTGCCGTCGTTGCTTTGGCGGTTTCACTCTTCGTGGTCGACGCTCCAGCCGGAGCGTCGCCTAGTCCGATCAACCGTACCAACTCGCAGATCAACTCTCTCCAGGCCCGCGCCCAGGCCCTCGCCGAGGAGATCACGTCGGAGCAGAACAAGGTCTCCATAGCAGCCGAGCAGTACGACGAGCAGACGGTGCTCCTCCAGGAGGACCAGGCAACTCTCGCTGAGACCGCGCACCTGCTCAAAGCGACCCGACGCGACGTTGTGGCCGCGCGTGTCCGAGCACAGACGGCGGCGATCGCGGCATACGTGACCGGCGACGGACTCGACTCGCAAGTCGGCGCGATCCTCGACTCGAGCGTGAACGATGCGCAGAGCGCGGGGGTCTACTCGGACATCGTCGTTCACACCCTGAATGCCGCGGTGAACCACCTGCACGTGGTCAGCGCGAGGTTGGCCGCCGAGCTGACGACACAATCGAGAACCCTTGAAGCTGCGGCGCAGTCCCAGCGTGCCGCGAACAGGGCCCGCGTCGTCGCCCAGGCAGCGACGCTGGCTGCGGACACGGCCCTCAAACAGGTCAAGGGGCAGCTTTATCAACTCACCATAAAGCGGGAACAGGAGATAGCCGCCGCAGCTGCCGCTGCTGCCGCCGCTGCCCTCAGGGCGGCCGAGAAAGCAGCCGCGGCGAGAGCTGCCGCCGCGGCCGCCGCCAAGCGTGATCACGCCAACGACGGTGGCAGCACGGGCGGAGGGAGTGGCACGGGCGGAGGCGGCGGCACGGGCGGAGACGGGCCGGGCAGCAGTGGCGGAGCTTGGCCCTATGGGCCGGGAACCGGTGGTAGTCAACCCGGATACGGACAACCGCTCGATCCGGTGGGGACGAACACTCAAGGGCTCGCGGCCGTGGCGGCAGCAGAGTCGTACCTGGGCGTGCCCTATGTCTGGGGTGGCGCGAGCCGCCAGGGCGTCGACTGCTCGGGCCTCACGATGGTCGCATGGGCCGCGGCTGGCGTCGACCTGCTGCACGGTGCGACCGTCCAGGATGCGGAGTCCGCCCAACTCAGCCTCGCGGACATCGAACCGGGCGACCTCCTCTTCTATCACTTCGCCAACGACGGAGCCCTGCCGATCACCCACGTCGCCATGTACGTCGGTTCCGGGCCCTTCGGGACCCAGACGATCATCCAGGCAGCCGAGGTCGGGACCGACGTCGCCTACTACCCCATGTACTGGCCGGGCTTCGTCTCAGCCGGCCGGCCCTGAGACCGGGCACGGCGCCACCCCGTCTCGGCGGTGGATGGGACCGTCGCGCTGCGCGGGCGAGCTACCAGTTGGCGGTTCCGGCCAGCCACTGGCGGAGGTACCGGTCCCGGCGCTCGACCCATTCCTCGGCGGTGAGGGCGTAGCGGACGTGGTCCTCCCAGCGCCCGTCGATCTCGAGGTAGCGCAGGGCGATGCCCTCCCCGCGAAGCCATAGCTTCTGGGCGACGCGGCGGCTCGGGCGGTTGCGGGGGATGATCGAGATCTGCAGTCGGTGGAGCCCGATCTCCTCGAAGGCGAAGCGGAACAACAACACGCAGGATTCCGGCACATAGCCGCGCCCTGCCTGCGCCTGGTCGATCCAGTAGCCGACGTAGGCGTTCTGGAAAGCCCCCCGGGTCACCGAGGAGATGTTCACTTCGCCGACAAAACGTCCCATGGCGAAGATCCCGAAGCCGTACCCGGTGCCCAGTTGCCGCTCGCGCTCGCGCATGGAACAGCGGGTCGTGAAGGTCGTCCGGTCCTCCGACGGGTAAGGCGCACCGGCCGGGCGTGGTTCCCAGGGAAGCAACCAGTCCCGGCACCGGGAGCGCACCTCGCTCCAGGCCTCGTAGTCGTCTTCCCGCAGTGGACGGAGGCGGACACGCCGGCCCACCAACTCCGTCGAGATGCGAGAAACTGCCAGCTCGGCCATGTCAGCTCCGCCCTCCATCACGGTTGCTCACCGCTCTATCGTCGCAGATCCGGCACCTCCGCGTGTACAACCGGCGCGTTCAGCGGCGGAACGGCTCCGCCGGTGGTTGAGTCGACCTCGACGGAGCGACCCGGTCCCGAATGATCAGCGGCGCGCCAACAGCGCTAGGGTCACGATCGTCCTCTTCTCGTGGAGCGTGGGTCGATGAGCCGCTGGTTTCAGGCACTCGACAAGGGTTGGATAGCGAACCTTTCCGGCCTGCTGCTCCCCCTCGCCGTCGCCGCCGCTCTTGTGCCGTTCCGGAGCAACTTCGCCCTGCCCGCGGCGGCGCTCGTACTGGTCCTCGTCGTCGTCGCCGTAGGCGCGTTCGGCAACCGCTTCGCCGGCCTGCTGGCTGCGCTGTCCGCGGCTGCCTGGTTCGACTTCTTCCTCACCAAGCCCTACGAGACGTTCAACATCACCTACCGGCCGGACCTCCAGACCGAGATCAGCCTGCTGATCGTGGGCCTCGCCGTCACAGAGATTGCCGCGCGGGGCCGCGGCCACCGGGAGGCCGCCTCCGAAGAAGCGCACAACGTGGCCCTGATCCACGACTTCACGGAGATCGTGGCCTCAGGCGAGCCCGCGCAGTTCGTCGTCGCGCGCGCGGCCGCCGAACTGACTTCGCTGCTCGGGTTGAAGGGCTGCCGTTTCGACACGGAGATGTCGGACCGCCACCCGACGCGCATCGAGCACTCCGGCGTGGTCGCACTGGGCGGGCTGCGTTGGGGGGCCCACTTGAGCGGCCTGCCGGGCCGCGAGGTCGAGCTCATCGTCCAGTACCGCGGCGAGACTTTTGGACGCTTCGTCATGACCCCGACGCCCGGCGCGCCGGTGTCGTCCGACCGGCTGCTGGTCGCGGCCTTCATCGCCGATCAGGTCGGCGCGGCGCTCTCCGACCGGCAGCCGAGCACATAGGAACCGGTCACCTTACCGAGGGCGGCTGGCGTTGGCGAACGGGCGGCAGCAGCCTCGCCTGAACGCCGTTCAGCCGGCGAGCAACTCCGCGACGACCCCGTCGAGCAAGTCCGACTCGGATGCGGTCAGCACCTCGAAGCCGAGCGCCGCCGTCGTCTCGGCCAGCACCGTGGCTCCACCGACGATCACGTCCGCCCGTTCGGCTTCGAGCGCCGGCCACTCGAGGCGACGCGCGACCGGCACGGCCGAAAGCTCGCCTAAGAGCCGCTCCATCGCATCGAGACGCAATCGGGCGTGGTGTACACGGCTGCGGTCATAGACGACAATCCCCTGGTCGAGACGAACGAGCGCGGCCACTGTGCCCGCGACACCGATCAGCTGCGCGGCACCGCGAAGCGAACGATGTGCGTCGAGCGTTCGGGTCACAAGCTGGCGCACGTGGCTGCGCAGCGCCGCCAGCTCGCTTGGAAGAGGCGGATCGTGCTCGAAGAATCGTTCCGAGCAGCGAACGCAGCCGAGCTCAAGCGACACGGCGGTTGGGTCCCGGGCCGCGCCCCCCACCAGCTCTGTCGAGCCGCCACCGACGTCGAGGAGGAGATAGGGGCCCCCGGCGGGATCGAGGTCGGCTGTCGCGCCGAGGTAGGTGAGGCGACCCTCTTCCGCGCCGTCGAGCACCTCCGGAGCGATACCTAGGACCTCGGTCACGCGCCGCGCGAACTCGCCCGCGTTCTCGGCATCACGGGCAGCCGCCGTCGCGGTCGCCCGCGTCCGGGTCACTCCGTGGTGGTTCATGACGCGACGGAACTCCGCGAGGACGTCGATCGTCCGCTTCATCGCCTGCTCGTCGAGGCTGCCGTCGCGGTCCACACCCTGTCCGAGGCGGGTGATCCGCATCAGGCGTTCGAGCGGGCGGCCGCCGGCATCGGCCACGAGAAGACGGGTGGAGTTCGTGCCGCAGTCGATGGCGGCGACCGGTCCGCCCCTCGCCCCGACCGTGCTGGCCTCGGCGGGCGTGAGGATGTACCGAAAAGGATCGATGCCGAGCTTTTCACAGGTCCACCGGCCGACCGGGTCGGCACCGCCCGCGAGGTACCAGGCAAGATGGGCGTGAAGGCATTTCACGCCCTGGCGGGTGCCGCCGACACCGCCCGCCGGCCTCGGCCCCCGGTGCCCCGGTGGCACGGCCGCGTCGCGAAGGGCCGCGTAGCGGCCGTGGGCCGCTGCGAGCTCGGCGGGTTCGACCGCAGCTTCGGCGGCCCGGACCCCGCCGGTCGACTCCAGCCGGCTGACGAGGTCCCGTTCGGCCCGCCCCACTAGCCAGTACCGCGTCGGCATGGGACTGCCGTCCGCGAGGAACGGGGCGTTCGCGATGACGACCGGCCTGCCGGTGGCGTCGCGGACCACTACCTCGAAATTCCCCTGGGGCGCCCTTCCGAGCAGCCCGGCGACGGCCTCCCAGTCGCCCTGGCTCACCGCCGGCGGCGGCGCAACGAGTAGACGACGATCCGCAAGATGAGGAAGACCCCCGCGACTGTCAGGTACGGCACCAGGCGCCGCACCAGCGACTCTCTCTTCGCGATCGGGTGGTCGACCGACCAGTCGTCTTCCGCGTAGCTCTGCGGACCGCGCTGCGAACCGTCCGAGCCGACTTCGTCAAAGGAGGCCTCCTTGGCCGCCTCGACGAGGTCGGCGGCAACTTCTGCATCGATCTCGGCCCTGTACGCGGCGACTCCAGTTTCGATCTCGGCCTCGGCGGCCGCCTCTGCCGCAGCCGGCAGGTTTGCCTCCAGGTTGTGGGCGAATTCGGCGACGAGCTTTCCGAACGCCTCGGCCAGCTCCTGCTGGTCGAAGTGGGCGAGCTTGCCCGTCACGGAAAGATCACTGGCGATCCGCACCATCGTGCCGGTCTCCGAGGGAAAGAAAGTCGCGGTGATAACAGCGGTCGCGTTGCCCTGCCCACGGATCTCGCGACCTTCCGCCTTCAGCACGAGCTTGGACGCGTCTTTGTCGAGCGACTCGAAATGAGCGTCGCCCCGGTACGACACGGTCGTCGCTCCGACCTTGACCCGCATGACGCCCCGTAGCTCGTCGCCCTCCACCTCCCGGAGCTCGGCTCCCGGCACGGAGGGCACGATCTTCTCGACATCTGTGAGCAGCTCCCATGCCTCGGCAACCGGGAGTGGGACCTCGAATTCGTCGTTCAGTTCCATCGCCGCAGGTCCTCCTGAGTATCGATGTCAACCGTCGTGCCTTCGCACGCTAGTTCGGTGACGAGCTCCGGTCGACGGTTGGCGAGCGACCGGGCCCCTTCGTCCCCACTTGTCGGCAGCAGCGACCAGATCTCGGCGTCGAGCCGCACGGGGTGCCCGCGGCACCCGTAGTAGGTCGCGAAGACGATCGGGCCTCCCCGCGCGCCCGCCACGGCGCGCCAGGCGTCGGCCGTCAGCCCGGGAAGGTCGCCCAGGCCGATCACCGCCGCCAGGTGGCCCTGGCGGGCGCACCAGTCGAGCGCAACCCGCAGTGACGTGGCCTGGCCCAGATGCCAGTCCTCGTTGCACAGCAGCGTCGCTTCGTCGGGCACGACCGCGCTCAGGTCCATAGCGCCCGATACGACCACCAGCTCGTCGAGCTGTGCCTCGAGAGCTGGGCCGATCGCCCACTCGATCAGGGGCCTGCCCCGCGCCTTGGCGAGCAGCTTGGCCCCTGGGCCGGCACCTGGGTCATCCCGGTTGAAGCGGGTCCCCGCCCCTGCCGCGAGAATCACCGCCGCGACTGACATCTCCGGCAGCGTAATGCCCAACCACGGCGGCGGGGCGGCTCAAATGCGCCGCGGTGCTCAAGCCTGGTGGATGGCACCCACCGCCCTCCGCAGCGGCGTGACGACGCCGTCAGCCCGGCCCGTGCGCACCGCGATGATCTCGGCACAGATCGCGACAGCGGTCTCCTCCGGCGTGCGGGCGCCGATGTCGAGGCCGATCGGGCTCATGAGTCGCTCGGACAGCTCCGACTCGTCAGCACCGGCCTCCAAGAGGCGCCGCCATCTCCGCGCGTGAGTCCGCCGTGAGCCCATCGCCCCGAGATAGCCGGCCCGGGTCCGTAGCGTCGAGAGGATGGCGGGCACGTCGAACTTCGTGTCGTGGGTCAGGACGCACACCGCATCCCGGGGGCCGAGCTCCGGGCCGATCCGGTCCATGTAGCGGTCCGGCCACTCGACGACGACCTCGTCGGCGAGCGGGAAGCGTGCCTTGGTCGCGAACACCGGCCGCGGATCGCAGACGCTGACCACGAAGCCGAGCACCTTGCCCACCTCGACGAGGGCCCGTGTGAAGTCGACGGCGCCGAACACGACCAGGCGCGCCGGTGGGGCAAAAACCTCTACGAAGACCGCGACCTGCGAGCGCCGGGCCTCTCCGTGCGGTCCGTAGTGGCGGGTCACGATCACGCCCCGGTCCAAAGCAGCCAGGGCGTCTCGCGCCGCGATCCGGTCCAGCTCCGGGTCGCCGAGAGTGCCGAGGCAGCGGCCGTCGGACCGCACGACGAGCTTGGCGGCGATACCGGTGCGGCGTGCGGCCTCGCCCGCGACGGAGGTCACCGTCGCGAGCGCGACCGGCTCGTCAGCGAGCAACGCGGCCCGAAGCTCGCGGTAGAGCTCGCCGCTCACTGGTCGGCCCTGCCGGTCACCAGTCGAGCGGTTCCACGAGGACATGCACCGTGCCGCCGCACGTCAGGCCGACCGCGAAGGCCTCGTCGTCCGAATAGCCGAAAGTGCACACCTTCGCCTTGCCGGTCTCGAGGACGGCGAGCGCCTCGGCGACCACGGCGCCTTCCACGCAGCCCCCCGACACCGAACCTGCAACCTCCCCGTCCTCGCTCACAGCCATCGTCGCGCCGGGGTCGCGTGGGCCGGAGCCTTCCACGCCGATCACGCGGGCGATGGCGACGCGCCGGCCCGCGGCTTGCCACCGGTCGATGTCAGCAATCACTTCCTTCATCGCGCCATCACCTCCGCAACGTGGCGCACGAGGCTACCGTCGCCCTCGCCCCGTTCACACCGCAGGCAAGCTCCGATCAGAACAGGGAGTGCCAGAACTCCAACGTGGCGATCACGCGGTGCCAAAAACCCGGCTCGTGCCGCGGCGGTTGTGCGAGCCGCGCGCTCGGGCCCAGGATCGCGTCGCTCGGCAACACGTCCGAGGACGGGATCGGATTGGCCGAAAGCGGGTCAGGCGTCGCGGAAGAGGACCCGGCCGTCCCGGGCAGCACCACGACGGCACGCTGGCCCGGCGTGACCAAGCCGTACTCCTCATGCGCGATCCGGCCGACGGTCGCCGGATCGTGCAGATCCCTCACCTGGGAAGAGAGGGCGCGGTTCTCGGCTTGCAACGCCAGCAGCTGGGCGGTGTCGGCCCGGACAGCCGCGCGTCCCTGGACGAGCGCGCCGAGCGGGAAGTTGGCCAGGAGGATGACCAACGCGACCAACAACGCCACCAAGAAGAACAGCCGGGCTCGCTTGATCACAGCGCGACGCCTCGGTGCGATCCGGCGAAGGCGGCGCCGCCGAGGTATTCCGCCGAGCCTGCGAGCTGCTGCTCGATTCGCAGCAGCTGGTTGTACTTCGCCACCCGGTCCGAGCGCGCCGGCGCGCCGGTCTTGATCTGACCGCAGTTGGTCGCCACGGCGAGGTCGGCGACGAAGGGGTCCTCGGTCTCGCCCGAGCGATGCGATATCACCGCGCGGTAGGAGGCCCGTGTCGCTGTCGCCACCGTGGCCAGGGTCTCGGTCAGGGTCCCGACCTGATTGACCTTCACGAGGATGGCGTTGGCGATCCCGGCCGCGATCCCGCGTTCCAGCCTCTCGGCGCTCGTCACGAAGACGTCGTCGCCGACTATCTGGATGCGGTCTCCGAGAGCGGAGGTGTGCGCCACCCAGCCCTCCCAATCCTGTTCGGCCATGCCGTCCTCGATGGAGACGATGGGGTAGGAGCCGACGAGGTCGACCCAGTACGCGACGAGCTCGTCGGACGAGAGTGTCCGGCCTTCACCTTCGAGCACATAGGCGCCGTCGCGCCACAGCTCGCTCGCAGCCGGGTCCAGCGCGATCGCGATCTCGTCGCCGGGCACGCGCCCGGCCGCCGCGATCGCGTCCACCAACACCTCGAGCGCCTCCGCGTTGGTCCGCAGGTCCGGCGCGAAACCGCCCTCGTCGCCGACCGCCCCGGACAGTCCTCTGCCGCGCAGCACCCGATGAAGCGCGTGATAGGTCTCCGCGCCCCAGCGCAACGCCTCAGAAAACGAAGCCGCGCCGACCGGCACGATCATGAACTCCTGAAAGTCGACGTTGTTGTCCGAGTGCACGCCACCGTTGAGCACGTTCATCATCGGCACAGGCAGAACATGCGCGTCGACGCCACCGATGTATCGGTAAAGCGGCGCTTCGGCGTCAAGAGCGGCGGCGCGCACTACCGCGAGGGACGTGCCAACGACGGCGTTCGCGCCCAGACGGGACTTGTCGGCGGTACCGTCGAGATCGATTAGTGCCACGTCGACCGCCCGTTGGTCGTAGGCCTCGAGGCCTAACAATGCGTCTGCAATCTCCTCGTTCACGTGTGAGACGGCCTTGAGGACGCCCTTGCCGCCGTAGCGCTCGTCACCGTCCCTGAGCTCGACGGCCTCGAATCGCCCCGTCGACGCACCGGAGGGAACCATCGCCGCGGCCGCCGCACCTGAGTCGAGGCAACACGTCACCTCGAGGGTGGGGTTGCCCCGGGAATCGAGGACCTCCCGTGCGGAAAGGTGCGCTATCCGGCTCACTGGCCCGTGTCTCCTGTGAAAGGTGTGATCCAAGTTAGCAAAGTGACACGACTTCACCGTGCCAAGCTGCAGCGCTGAGACCTTGAACCTCACAGCTCGGCGTTTGCCGCCCGCCACAACTCGAGACGAACGGCCGGGTCCTGCGAGGCAAGGTCGCCCCCCGCCTCTCTTGCGGCCGCCTCGGCCACGGCCAGCTTGGCTCCCAGGCGGTCGAGCGCCTGGCGCACGAGCGCCTCGGGGTCCTCGCCCCGATGGGCGACGAGCCTCGCCTCCTCCAACAGCAACGAGCCCACGGCTGCGGCCGTGTCCGGGTCGATGCTCGCCTGCGCGTCGGTGAGCACCAACATCGCCGCCAGCGCCGTGACGAGAGACCTGGCGTCGAGGCCCGTCTCGGGCCAGCCCAGGTCCAGGCTCGCCAGCTTGCGCTCGGCTTTGGCGACCCTCGCCAGGGCCGGCATGGTGGCGGGGATTCCTTCGAACAAGTGCGTGCGCTGCTTCTCGGCCAGCTTGTTGCGCTCCCAGTTCGCCAGCACGGCGCCCGGGGTGGTCGCCGTCACGTCGCCGAACACGTGCGGGTGGCGGGCCACGAGCTTGTCGTGCACGTTCCGGGCGACGTCAGCCAGGTTGAACAGGCCCTCCTCCTCCGCGAGCGTCGCGTGGAACAACACCTGGCACAGCAGGTCCCCGAGCTCTTCGCATGCGTGGGTGGTCACTGCGACTGGGGCGCCGGCCGGGTCCTCACCCAGGAGCTCGATCGCCTCCATCGCCTCGTAGGTCTCCTCGAGCAGGTGCCTCACGAGCGAGTGGTGCGTCTGGGTACGGTCCCAGGGGCATCGCTCGCGAAGCACCCGCACGAGCTCGGCCAGGCGCGTCAGCTCCCGCGCGATCGGCACCCCGAGGTGCGGCACGTACAGCGACGTCAGGTGGTCTACCTCGAGAGTCCTGTCGATGTCGGTCCAGGGGACCTCGACGACGGCCTCGTCGGCCAGACCCAGGTGATGGAGGAGGACCGCGGGCCCCGGATCGGCGTCGAAACAGAGCTTGACAGACGAGAGCACGCTCTTCGACCAGCACTGGCCGACCAGGAGGGGCCCGGGGTCACCGGCCGCCTGGACGGCGAAGCTCTCCGCGTCCACGAGTCTGACGCCGCCCTCGATCGGGTCGATCCCGAGCCGGGCCCAGGCGAGCTCGCAGAACGACAGGCCCGGGACGACCTCGAGCTCGATAGAGGGCTCGCCGCGGAGCAGCTCCACGGTGCCTTCCGCAACGGCCGGCGACCCGGGGACCGCGTAGGCGACCGTGCTATGCTCGGCGGCCGCAGCTACCACGACCGCGACGATCGACCGGTACACGTCTTCGAAGGTGGAGCCCTCCTCGTAGCAGTGGTCGAGGTCGACGACGTTCGCGAGCCCGAGCCAAGGTGCGGCGGCCGGATGACGCGAGGTGCGCAGGAACGCCACTGGCGCGCCCGAAAGCGCCTCGGCGGCGGCCCGGGTCGTGTGCTCGGGCCCGGCGGGACCGAGGCCGACCACCACGACGACCGGGCGGCGGCCCTGGTCAGCGCTCATCGAGGCTGCTGGTGGTCCAAGCGCGGGTGCAGCACAGCCGCCCGCTACCCGGCGGCTGTCGGTCCGGTGTTGGCGCCCGCGTTGGGCACGATGTCGGCGGGCGGCCCGGCGTTGGCCTTGACCCGGGCCAGGGTCCCCTTGCTACTCCAGGTGCCGTACTGCGGGTCGACCTCGACCTCGGCCGTCCCCAGCAGATGGGGGAAGACCTTGTTCAAGGTGGGCAGCTCCTGGGAGACCAGGCTCTCTATCACTTGCTGGTAGGTCTCCTTCTGGCGCTGGCTCACCAACAGCAGCAGCCAGTCCGAGCTGAAGGCGATGGGGCTCGAGACGCTCCCGACCTTCAAGCCCGCGAGCACCGTGTTGAGCGGGGGATTGAACTCCGCGTCGGGGACGCACCCGATAACGCCTCCTTGGGATGCGGTCGTCGTGTCGATCGAGTGTGCCCGGGCCACCGACGCGAAACTCGTGACGCCATGGATCTGGCTCCGCAAGGACAGGGCCGTCGCCTTGGAGCTCGTCTCGATCACCGAGACGCACGCCTGCATCATCGCGGCCTGGTGACCGGCCACGTAGGTATCAAGCGCGCCGTGGCCGAGCGCGGTGTCTGCCAGGTGGGCGCTCAGCGCGTCCTCGTCCTCCTGGAACCCGATCAGCACTTGCCGGTACCAGCCGGGAAAGGCGGCGAGGACCGAAGCACCTGTTCCGGTGCAGCCGCTTGCCGGCGTGGACGCCTGCTGGAGCTGCGCCAAGGCCACCGCCTCGAGGTTCGACGGCTCCGCGAGCCGCATGCGCGCGACCTCCTCGCGGACGACCCTGTCCTGGATGAGAATCGAGAGCACCTGGGCGGCGAAGGTGGCGTTGTAGGTGCCCTGTCCCGCGCCCAGTACGTGCGTGGTGCCGCTGGATTCGATCGAGCACTTGTAGCCGGCGTTGTTCACGACGGCGGCCAGCGCATCTCGCAACTGGGACTGGGAGATCACTGAGCCGTTGACGACGGCGGCATAAGGGGAGAACCGGACGTTGCACCCGGACAGCCCGAACATGAGGCCAAAGAGCGCGGCCAGGCTTACCAGCGCGGCGGGGAGCTTCTTCACGATCCTCCGATGCTAGGGGCGCGACGAGGGCCGAAGCCAGCCGCGATCGTCTCGGCGGCGGCCCGGGCCGCCGTGTCGGGATCGGGACGGGCACTGTCGCCGGGGTCGGCCGGCACGAGCTCGCGCAGCAGCGTGGCAAGCCGGTCGGCGATGTCGGGGCCCGCCGCCAACGGCACGATGATCTGGTCGACATCCTCCTTCACTATCGCCCGGGGATGCAGGCGGCCGAGGCGCACCCGCGCGGAGGCCCGCAGGCGGATCGGCGAAAGGCGAGCCACGGCTTCGCCGGTTCGCCCGGGGCCCCCGCCACCGGGGCGCGTGACCGACGCCGTCACCTCCGTGACGCCGGTGCGGAAGCACTCTGCCCGGAGGCGCCCGACGGCCACGAGGGCCTCGGCCTCGCGTGGCAGCGGTCCGTAACGGTCGAGCCATTCCGCCCGCAAGTCCTCCACCGCGGCCAGGTCGCGAACCTCCGCCAGCCTGCGGTAGGCCTCGAGGCGGAGGTCCTCACGTTCGACGTACGGTGGCGGCAGGAAGGCGTCGACCGGCAGGTCGACGGTGATGTCCACCGGCACGCGGACCGGTACGCCCTTCAACTCGGAGACGGCCTCGGCCACGAGCCGGACGTAAAGGTCGTAACCGACGGCCGCGATGTGGCCCGACTGGTCCCTGCCCAGCAGGTTCCCGGCGCCGCGGATCTCGAGGTCGCGCATGGCAATTTTGAACCCCGACCCGAGCTCCGTGTGCTCGCCGATGGTCCGGAGGCGCTCGTAGGCCTGCTCGGAAAGGACCCGGTCGGGCGGGAACAACAAGTAGGCGTAAGCACGCCTGCCCGCACGCCCGACCCTGCCCCGCAGCTGGTGGAGCTGACCCAGACCGAGCTGGTCAGCGCGGTCCACCACGAGCGTGTTCACAGAAGGCATGTCGATGCCCGACTCGATGATCGTCGTGCAGACCAGCACGTCGTAGGCGCCGGCCCAGAAGTCGAGCACGACCTGCTCGAGGGTTCCCTCGTCCATCTGGCCGTGCGCGACGGCGATGCGGGCGTCACGGACGAGGTTGCGCACCCCGGCCGCGACCCGCTCGATGTCTTGCACCCGGTTGTGGACGTAGAAGATCTGGCCCTCGCGCAGCAGCTCACGGCGAATCGCTTCGGCGACGGCGCGTTCGTCGTACTCGCCCACGTAGGTGAGGATCGGCTGGCGCTCCGACGGCGGGGTCGTGATGAGCGAAAGGTCCCGGATGCCGGTCAGGCTCATCTCGAGAGTGCGCGGGATCGGGCTCGCCGTCAAAGTGAGCACGTCTACACCGAGGCTCATCTGCTTGATCGCCTCCTTGTGGGAGACCCCGAAGCGCTGCTCCTCGTCGACGACGAGAAGCCCGAGCCTTCTGAAACGGACGTCGGGCGTGAGGAGGCGGTGTGTCCCGATCACGACGTCGACCGATCCGTCGGCCAGTCCGTCGACGACCTTGCGCGCCTCCGAGACCGTGAGGAAACGCGAGAGGACCTCCACCCGGATCGGATAGGGCGC
>Ga0181521_10006234_pt1 | contig 13000 bp, 9 predicted proteins | sample PEATcosm2014_Bin_32_FD_119764 | JGI IMG/M metagenome (GOLD analysis project Ga0181521, IMG submission 119764) | Peatland microbial communities from MTU Mesocosm Facility, Houghton, MI, USA - PEATcosm2014_Bin02_60_metaG | ecosystem: Environmental > Terrestrial > Soil > Wetlands > Peat | place...
CAGCCAGGCGAAGACGCCGCTCTCGACAATACCTTCGCCGCAATCGACCACGGGCGGAGCCCGCCGGCCGAGATCGCCGCCGGGCGGCTCGATTTTGACGACGTCTGCGCCGAAATCCGCGAACAGCTTGCCGCAATAGGCCAATGCCGCGCCGGAGCCGAGCTCGGCGACGCGGATGCCGCCGAGTGGCCCCCCCACTGCCTCGTTCGCCATTGCGCTTTCTCCTGTATATCGGTTCCCAATCAGCGAACGAAGCAACCGTACTCCCATGCTAAGAGGCGCCGCTTGAGATCGCTGTCAACTAGACTGCGCCCTAATTTGAAGGCTTGATGCAGCGCTGGAACCGCGATCCATCCTTACCGAGGAATAGGACCATGACCGATCTCCCGAAACATGTGGACATCCATGAGGAAGGCCCGCGCGAAGGGTTCCAGATCGAGCCCGGCCCGATCAGCACCGCGGACAAGATCAGATTGATCGAGGCGCTCGCCGCGACCGGGCTGCACCATATCCAGGCCGCCTCGTTCGTCAGCCCGCGGATCGTGCCGGGCTGGGCGGATGCCGAGGACGTCGTCGCCGGGTTCACCCCGAGGGAAGGCGTGCGCTACACCGGTCTGTGGTTCAACGCGAGCGGGCTCAACCGCGCCCTCGTGTTTCGCAACAAGCTGACGATCACCGGCTCAATCTCGCTGACCGCGTCGGAGGGGTTCACCCAGAAGAACCTGCACCGCAGCCACGCCGAGAACGTCGAGGCGATGAAGAGGCAGACCGCGCTGCACCTGGAGAGCGGCGTCGAGGTGCCGCGCGTCGGGGTGATGACGGCGTTCGGCTGCAACTACCAGGGCGACATTGCCCCGGAGCAGGTCATCTCGACCCTGGAGGACGGCCTCGCGATCGCCGAGGAAGCCGGCGCCGACATCAAGTATTTCTCGCTGGCCGACACGATGGGCTGGGCGACGCCGATGCGCATCGAGCGCGTCTTGGGTGAGGTCCGCAGCCGGTGGCCCGAGACGCCGATCTCGCTGCATCTGCACGACACGCGCGGCCTCGCCGTCGCCAACGCGCATGCCGGGCTCAAAATGGGCGTGACCCAATTCGACTCGACCGTTGGCGGGCTCGGTGGCTGTCCGTTCGCGGGGCAGCCGAAAGCGGCCGGCAATATCTGCACCGAAGAGCTGGTGCTGCTCTGTGAGGAGATGGGCATCGACACCGGCGTCGATCTCGACGCGCTGATCGAGGTTGGCCGCATGGCCGAGGAGATTGTCGGCCACCAACTGCCGGGCGAATTGATCCATGCCGGCAGCCTCGACGCGTTCCGGCGTACCGCAGCGAGCTGAAGTTGAGCGAACACTCGGGCGGCTGTCACTGCGGCAACCTCCGTCTCCTCCTACGCCTGTCGCAGGCGCCGGCGAACACGCGGCTGCGCGCCTGCGGTTGTACGTTCTGTCGTGCCCACAACACGCGCACGACCAGCGATCCCAACGGCTCGGTCGACATCCGCGCCGCGAACTGGTCCCTGGTAGAGCGCTACCGCTTTGGCACGGGCACCGCCGAGTTCCTGATCTGCAAGCGCTGCGGGGTCTATATCGGCGCCATCGGCGAGACCGCGTCGGGCACCCGGGCCGTCGTCAACACGAATTGCCTGGAGGATCGGGCCGCCTTCACCAGCAACCCCATCCCGTCGATCACGACGGCGAGGCAACCGGCGACCGGCTGGCCCGCCGCGCCGCCAATTGGACGCCGGCGACCATCCACCGGGAGCCCTAGATCACCCGGTTTTCCGCCAAAACGCAGAGCTCGTCGCGAGACAAGCCCAATTCGTCGCAGAAGATTTCCGTGTTGTGCTCGCCGATCAGCGGCGCTCGTCGGGAAATCCGCCAAGGGGAGCCACTGTAGATGGCGGCTTCGCCCGGATAGACGAAACTGCGGCCAAGCTCCGGGTGCTCCACCTCTTTCCAGAAGGCGCGATCGTGCAGGTGGGGGTCGTCGAGCAGTGCCTCCGGGGCACGCACCGCCCCCCAGGTAAACCCGCGTTCCTGGGCGACATGGTAGACCTCCTCGGCCGGCAGGCTGGCGATGAAGCCGGCGACGAGATCGTCGATGATGTGAGACGTGTTCGCCGCGATGACCTCCGGGTCCTGGTATTTCGGGTCCCTGAGGTCGCCGGCCATTCCGTTGATGTCCAGCAGGTCCGCCAGCTCCCCGATGTACCTGGGGTTGAGCCGACCCGCCACCAGAGCAGTGACATAGATGCCGTCCTTGGCGCGGAACTGGGTGCGGGGCGTGGGAGCAGGCGCATGATGCCTGCCCGTCTGACGTAGCAGCGTCTCGCCCCGGTAGACGTAGTTGGCGATCGCCGCCTCAGTCGTCAGCGCGCACGCCTCGTGGATCGACGCGTCGATATACTGCCCGTGTCCCGACACCGTTCGGTACACGAGGGCGGCCGTGATCGCCATGTAGGCGAAATGGCAGCCGGTGTGCCAGGCGTTGCCGCCACCAGGCGCGATCGGCGGCGCGTTGGGCACGTCCGCCTCGTCGTAGCCGCTGGAGGCCATCTCGCCGCCCGCCGCCATGTGCAGCAGATCGCTGGAGAGGTAATCGCGCCACGGGCCGGTCTGGCCGAACGGGGTCAGGGCGCACAGGATCAATCGACGATTTCGTTCGCTCAGAGCCCGGTAATCGAGTCCGATGGACGCCAGAAAACCGGGCCGGAAGGTTTCCAGAATGACGTCCGCTGTCGCCGCCAAACGGCGGAACAGCCCGCCTCCGTCCGCGGTCCCCGGATCGAGGGTGATGCCGCGCTTGGACGTGTTGTAATACCAGAACGACAGGCTGCGCTCCGGGTGTGGGATGTCGTCGAGGAAAGGCCCGATATGGCGGCAGCGTTCGCCGCCAGGGGGTTCGATCTTGACCACATCCGCCCCGAGGTCGCCGAGAAGCTTGCCGCAGAACTGGCCGGTCTCATCGGCGAGTTCCAGGACCCTCAGGCCCGTCAGCGGGCCCGGCCGAGGCGCCGCATCGGTCACTGGAGCATCTCCTCCATATAGGGAAAGCGTGCCTGCTGCGTCGGCCAGAAGGTGCCGTCGGCAAAGCCGGTGCGGAGCTCGTCGTGGCTATAGCCTAGTAAGCCTTCAACGATCTCTTGCGTGTGCTGACCGATCAGCGGGCTCGGCAGATAATTTTCAGCCGGAGTTTCGGAGAGCTTGAACGGGGCGTTCTGCACCTTGTGCCGTCCGAGCGCTGGATGCTCCATCTCCAGATACATCTCCCGGTGGCGCAGCTGAGGATCATGTTCCACCCGGTCCTCGGCGCTTTGCACGGGAAGGGCACGAACGCCGGCCGCCTGGCAGCGCTCGGTCAGCTCGTACTTCCCCAGCGTCAGGCTCCACGCTTCGATGTGTTCGTCCAATTCCTCCTGGTGCGCCAAACGTCCGGCGACGGTGGCGAAATTCGCCGCGGCGGCCCATGACGGGTCGCCCATTACCTGCACCAGCCGCCGCCATTCCTCGTCGGAATGGCAGACGATCACGCACCAGTCGTTGTACCCTCCGGGATCCGTACGATAGGCGTTATGAGGCGCGACGGTCGGCCCGCGGTAGTTGTTGACCAGCGGCGTGCCGGGCCAATGCGCTCTGTTGCCGGGCGGATAGCCGGCGCGGCTCGACCCTCTCCCGTTCACCGTGAAGTCCAGTAGCGCCGGCCCGTTGAGCGGAACGCTCGCTACCATCTGAGACAGGTCGATGTGCTGGCCCTGCCCCGTCATATTGCGGTGGTAGAGACCGGTGAGCGCGCACATCGCCCCATACATGCCGCCGGTGTCGTCCATATACGACCAGCCCCATCCGGCCGGCGGCTGGTCGGGCAGGCCGGAGAGATAGGTCAGCCCGGCCACCGACTGGGCAACGGGGCCGAACGTCGTGTAGTGGTGATTCCGCCCGGTGTGGCCGTAGCCCGACATCGATACATAGACGATAGCCGGCTTGATCTTGCACAGCTCGTCATAGCCGAGGCCCCAGTTCCGCAGTACCCGGGAGCTGAAATTCTCGATCACGATGTCGGAGACGGCAATCAGCCGCTTCACGATCTCCAGGCCCTTGGCGCTGCGGACGTTGAGGCTGAGGCTCTTCTTGTTGACGTTGGTATCGTTGAAGTTTCCCGAGGTGTTGAGATTGACCTCGAGATTCTGCGGCGTGGTGGTGCTCGGCAACCGGCCGCGCTCATTCACGGGCCACTCGATCTTGATGATCTCCGCCCCGAGCGCTCCCAGCCAGCGCGTCGCCCACGGCCCGGCCCGCACCCAGCTGAAATCCACCACCCGAACGTTTTCAAGGGCTCGCGGTCGAAGCATGGAGTCGCTCTCGTGCTAGGGCCAAGCCCTGAAAGGATAGCCCATTTCTGGCCCCTCTCTGGGTCGATAGCATCGGAGATGATGCCTCCCGCCTACAAGTGGCCAAATGTAGACCAAGAGCTTTGAATGGCTGCAAAGGCTAAAGCTTCGGTTCCATCGGTCCGCGGATGGCCGGAATCGGCGCCAATGCGGGTGTTCAGTCCGGCCTGGCTGAACCGCTAAATGGGGTGGAAGTCGATCGTTCGTCCCGTCTCCCTGAAATGGCCGAGAAGCGCCGTGAGCGGACCTTGGCCGACCGTCGTCCAGCCATAATTCGGCTCACTTTGCAGGCCGACGTTGAAACTGCCTAGACCGCCCCTGACTGAGACCGAGGACGCCCAGTGCTACAAGTGGCCGTAGCGGCCGTGTCGCGATCGGCCTTGGCACACAAGGCGCACAAAAGGGCGCCAGACACACCTCTAGCTATCCGAGCAGATGGCGCTCGACGAGCAGCTTGAAAACCGGGACCTGGCCGACGGCGTGGCTTCTAGGTAGCCCCTCATCTCGATCGAACTAACCGAGAACCTTGTGCCCGAAATTGTGCCCCAACTCTATGGGAGGCGCTGGGATTAGAACGAATAGGGGGTGACGGGCGACGCCAGAAACACCAGGAAATCCGCCACTTCTTGGTATCAGGCCGCAGGCTTCGGGACGGCTGCGGTAGAAATCAAAATCCGGTGCCTTACCACTTGGCTACGCCCCACCGGGATCGTCACGGGTTACGCGTCGGGCAGGGCGGCGCGGTGGCCGCCGGCATGCTCTCCGGGTGACGCAAACTTTCGGCAATGCATCGGCGCAGCAACACGTCGCGGCGCGAGCGTCTTGCATCGCGGGACGGCAGGGAATTGAATACGCCGCCCAGATGGAAGCCGAGCGTCATGCCCGACACAACGAGCTCCCCTGGCAGGCCGGTCTTTATGCGCGATTATCGCCGGCCGTCGTCGGATCAGGGAGCCATTGAACCGCGTCGACCGACGCCCGGCGAAACCGCGCGCCTGGCGCCGCGCGAACGTTCGGGCGGGCCCGACACCGTGGCCGGCGTGTCGGCGAGGCGGCACGAACCGCGCTGGCGCGACATCCAATGGGTCGATTTCACTATCGACAGCAATTCCGTCAGCGAAGCGGAACCGGCCGCGCCGCCACTGCCTGCGGAGCCGCCGGCGCGCGAGACCCCGGAAATTGGCACCGTGCTGCGCCTTTTCGCCCAGCCGGCACGCGGCAGACCTCACGACGAGATCCCGGGACTGGCCGCGCGCTTCGCCAAGCTCCCGGTGCGGCGCCCCACGACATCACAACCGGCGGCGCAGCCGTCAGCCTCACCGCATCGCCCAGCGCCGGCGCCTGGCGCCGCGGATCAGCCGGCCGTGCGTCCCGCCGCGTCCGCGATGGTCGTCCGCCCGCGCGTGCCGGAGCCCAGCGCGTCGCCGGCGCCGATCCCCGCCGCGCCGTCCCAGCCGCCGGCACTAACCAAAACGGCATCGACCGAGATGCCGGGAGCACAGCCGCAAACCCGCGGCAAGCCGGCCCCTGCTGAAGAGCGACTTCCGGCGGCGATCCTTACCCCGGTCGCGACGCAACCGGAGCCGCGGATATCGACACCGTCCATCGCCGCGATGCTGGCGGCTCGGCTCAGCCCGGCCCGCGCGATGGTGCGCCGCCAAGGCGCTGCGGTCGCCGGCGCGGTCCATGCCGGCCTTGCTCGCGCTCGCGCCACATTGCGGGCACGGCGATCGTTTGCGGAGCCATCGCCGATGCCCCAGGCGGGTTCGGCGGAGGCGGTCGCGCGGTCACCCGCGCCGGCGCCGCGAGCCGCCGGCCCATCGCGTCTTGCCGCGCTGGCCGCGAGGATCGAGGCTGCCGCGCGGCGCCTCACCGGCAATGATCGGCGGCGGCTCCGGATATGGCGGACGGTCGGCGGCAGCGCGATCGCCATCGCCGTCATCGCCTATCTGATCGGCTATATGCTGGGGACTGGCCGGCACCACCCCCGAGAAGCCGCCGCGTGTCGCGTCCGACCAGCCAGTGCAGAGCGTGCGGGCGAGCGCGCCGGTGTCGCCTCCTGCGTCGCAACTGCAACCCGAAGCGCAGCCGCCGCAGACGCCGGCGATACCGCCCGGCGACCCGGCCGGCCGCGCCGCCTTCTACCTTGCCCGCGCCAAGGCCGGCGACCCGGCGGCGCAATACGATATCGGCGTGCTCTATGCCCGCGGCAGCGGATTGGTGCAGGATTTCGCCAGCGCCGCCGCGTGGTTCCAGGCGGCCGCGGCCCAAGGCAATATCAACGCACAGTACAATCTCGGCGTGCTGTACGAGCGCGGGCTCGGGGTGCCGGCGAGCGCGATCGACGCGATCAACTGGTATCGCAGCGCCGCCGACCAGAACCATGCCGGCGCCCAGTACAACCTCGCGCTCGCCTATGCCGAGGGCCGCGGCACCGAACAGGATCTAGCCGCCGCCGTACGCTGGTACCAGCGCGCCGCCCAGCAGGGCCTGCCGCCTGCGATGGTCAATCTCGCGATCCTCTACGAGCGCGGCAGAGGGGTCGACCGCTCGCTGGTCGACGCCTGTGCCTGGTACAGCGCCGCCGGCGAACGCGGCGATGCCCCCGCCAAGGATCGCGCCGTCACGCTGCTCCGCCAGTTCGGCGACCAGGACAAGGCGCGCGCCGAAGGATTGGCGGCGACCATCTCATCCGCGGTCAACGGCGCCCCGCCACCACCGGCCTGATTGCCAACTGACCGGCAGCGGGCCGGAGAGCAGCGACCTGGCGCGAACCGACCCATCGAGATTAACCCTGCCGCCAGGCGCGCGAAGCCAACAAGGATTGGCGGCGACCATCTCATCGGCGGTCAACGGCGCCCCACCGCCGGCCTGACCGGCAGCGGGCCCGAGAGCAGCGACCCGGCGCGGACCCACCATCGCGGCTCGGCGCGCGCCAGCGCCGCCGCGCCGCGATCGGCGGCGGCACGGTCGGCGAACAGCGCGAAGCAGGTAGCGCCGCTGCCGCTCATCCGCGCCAGCCGCGCGCCCGGCAGCGGCGCCAGACGGTCGAGCACCGCAACAATCTCCGGCATCAGGCTCAGGGCGGCAGCGGTCAGATCGTTGCGGGTCTGTGCCAACATCGCGAGCAACATTTCGGGATCGGAGAGATCCGATGGGCGGGGCACCGGCGGCGAGAACTCGCCTTCACGGGCGCGGAACACCGCGGCGGTCGGCAATTCGCGGCGCGGATTGGCGAGCACGATGCCGAGTGGCGGCAGCACCGGCACCGGATCGAGCTTTTCGCCGACGCCCCCCACCCATACCGGGCGTCCCGAAAGGCAGGCCGGGACATCGGCGCCGAGCGCGACCGCGAGCGGCGCGACATCGCCGAGCGGGAGCCGCCATAGCGCGGCGAGCGCGCGCAACGCGGCCGCGGCATCGCTCGACCCGCCGCCGATCCCCGATGCGACCGGCAATTGCTTGTCGAGCGTCAGCGCGGCGAATGGCGCGATCCGATGATGGGCGGCGAGATCACGGGCGGCGCGCAGCACCAGATTATCGTCTCCAACCCCGGCGAGCGCGCCGGACTCGGGGCCGCTGACCGCGAGCGACAAGGTGTCGGCCGGCGCCGCCGTAACCTCATCGCCGATATCGGCGAAGGCAACGAGGCTGTCGAGCAGGTGGTAGCCGTCGGCGCGGCGCCCGGTGACGTGCAGATAGAGATTGATCTTGGCCGGTGCGAACTCGGCAAAGGTCGCCGCGCTCAGCCGCCGCGCTCCGTGGCTGTCGCGGGCGGAGGGCCGAGGCCATGAGCGAGCTTGCCCTCGATCGGCGGGATGTCTTCCTTGTCGGGGCCGAATTGCAGCGCCCGCTGCCATTGATAGCGCGCCTCGATATGGCGCCCGCTGCGCCAATAGGCGTCGCCGAGATGATCGTTGATCGTCGCGTCGTCGGGGACCAGCTCGACCGCCCGCTCAAGATACTGCACCGCGCCGGCATAATCGCCCGTCCGGTAATGCGCCCAGCCCAGGCTGTCGACGATGTAGCCGTCCTCGGGGCGCAGTTCGACGGCCTTCTCGATCATCTTCATCCCTTGATCGAGCTTTTCGCCCTTATCGATCCACGAGTAGCCGAGATAGTTCAAGATCAGCGGCTGATCGGGCTTCAGCTCGAGCGCATGCTCGAGGTCGGCCTCGGCCTTGGACCAATCGCCGGAGCGCTCGTAGGAAACGCCGCGGTCATAGAACAGCGTCCAGCGGTCCGCCAGCCCCTCGGCGGCGGCGCGCTTGATCGCCTCGTCATAGGCGACGGCCGCCTCCCCAAACCGCTTCTTGTTGCGCAGGATATCGCCGAGCTGCACATCGGCGCTGACCGATTTCGGCGACTCGGTGGCCATATCGCGCAATTGCGCGATCGCCTCGTCGGTGCGGTCGAGCGCATCGAGATTGGCCGCGACGCGCAGCCGTGCCGACCAGGAATAGGGCGAGTTGCGCGGGATCTGATCAAGCACGGCAAGGCTCTGCTCGGCTTCGTTCTGCGTGGTCAAGATATCGGAAAGGAGGAGCTGGGCGAGGCGGAAATTCGGCTGAAGCGCGAGCGCGAAGCGGTCGTAGACCAGCGCCAGATCGATCGTCTCCGCCTGGTTCAGGACGCTGGCGAGGTCAAACAGGGCTTCGGCAAGCCCGTCGCTGGCCGAGCCGACCATCGGTTTCGGCGCGCCAGGCGCGCGCGCCGCCAGCACCGACTGCGCGATCTCGCTGCCGGCATTCTGGTCGATGAACTTCTGGTACAGCGCCTTGGCCTCTTTCTCCTTGCCATGGCGCTCGTAGAAATTGGCGATCGCGTCGGTCAGCCGCCAATTGAGCTGCTGTCCGGTCACCTCGAGCGTCTTGTTGTAGTATTCCTCGGCCTTGTTGGTGTGGCCGGCGAAATCGTAGATCAGGGCGAGCTGGAAATCCTTCAGCGGCGCGAACCCGTTGAACTTGTCCAGCTGCTGCATCGCCGCGTCGGCGCCGACCAGATCGCCGCCCGCCATCTTGGTCCAGGCCAGCGCCAGCGGCGCTACAAAGCGGTGCAAGCCGTCCTGCGGCAGCGCTGCGGCCTGCTTGACCGCGCCGGCGTTGTCGCCCGCCTTGAGCCGTTCGACGATCAGCACCAGCTCGGCGAGCGCGTCGGTTGAATCGAGCTTCAGCTCCTGCGGCGCGAGCGTGCGGGCGTGGTCGAAATCGCCGGCGCCGACGGTCATCAGAAAATCGCGGCTGATCAGCTCGGGCGCGTCGGGATCGATCGAGACCGCCTTGTCGAACCAGGCCGCCGCCGCCGAGTAGTCGCGCACCTGCTCGGCGTGCTTGCCGGCGAGGTAGGTGCCGAAAAGATGCCCCTCGGCGCTTACCGAGGGTTTTGCTTCATGCGTCGGCGAGGCCGTCGCCGCAACGGCGGGCAGCGCGGCCAAACCCGCCGCGATCGCCGCGACCGGCCAGCGCACGCGCAATCGCACGCGCAATCGCCGATTAAATTTCTCCGTAGCCAATCGTGCCACCCTTTGGTCCAAACTTCCGTCACATATTCGGGTAATTAGGCCCGCCGCCGCCTTCCGGCACCACCCAATCAATATTCTGCTCGGGGTCTTTAATGTCGCAGCTCTTGCAGTGCACACAGTTCTGCGCGTTGATCTGCAGCCGTTTCCCGCCGCTCGCCCCGTCGTCGACAATCTCATAGACGCCAGCCGGACAATAGCGCTGTTCGGGCGAGTCGTAGAGGCGATAATTGATTGAGATTGCCTTTTCCGGATCGCGCAATTTGAGATGCGCGGGCTGGCCCTCCTCATGGTTGGTGTTCGAGATGAACACCGACGACAGGCGGTCAAAGCTGATCTTCCCATCGGGGCGGGGATAGGCGATCGGTGGCATCGCATCGGCGCGGGCGAGCTGCGAATAGTCCGCGTGAGTGTGAAAAGTCCACGGCGCCCGGCCCCGCAAGAGGTACGTATCGATCGCGGAATAGGCGAGGCCGGCCAAGGTTCCCAGCCGGAAACTCGGGCGAATGTTGCGCACCCGGTAGAGCTCGTCCCACACCCAGCTCTGTTCGAGCGCCGCGGCCACCGTCGCGTTTGGGTCGCCGCCCAACCGGGAAAACACCGCCTCGGCCGCGACCATGCCGGATTTCATCGCGGTGTGGCTGCCCTTGATCTTGGGCACGTTGACAAAGCCGGCGGCGCAGCCGACCAGCGCCCCACCCGGAAAATCGAGTCGCGGGATCGATTGGAACCCGCCCTCGTTCAAAGCCCGCGCGCCATAGGCGATGCGCCGTCCGCCCTCGAAGACAGGGCGGACCTCCGGGTGCGTCTTGAAGCGCTGGAACTCCTCGAACGGGTTGAGATACGGGTTTTCGTAGTCGAGGCCGATGACAAACCCGACCGATACCTGCCCGTCTTCGAGATGGTAGAGGAACGAGCCGCCATAGGTGCGGTTGTTGAGCGGCCAGCCGACCGTGTGCACGACCTGGCCCCGATGATGGCGGTCGGGCGCCACCTCCCACAGCTCCTTGATGCCGATCGCGTAGGTCTGCGGGTCGGCGTGCGCACGCAGATCGAAACGTTCGACCAGCGTCTTGGTCAGCGAACCGCGCGCGCCCTCGGCGAACAGCGTCTCGCGGCCGCGCAGCTCGACCCCCGGCGTGTGGGCCGCGGTCGGTTGCCCGTCCTTGCCGATGCCCATGTCGCCGGTCGCGACCCCGCAAACCTGGCCATCGTCGTCGTAGAGCACCTCGGCAGCGGCAAACCCGGGGTAGATCTCGACCCCGAGCTCCTCGGCTTGCGTCGCCAGCCAGCGGCACAGATTGCCGAGGCTGATGATGTAGTTGCCGCGATTGTGCATCTGCGGCGGGGTCGGCAGGCGCAGCGCATGGCGTTTGGTGAGAAACAGGAAGCGGTCATCGATTGCCGGGGTATTGAGCGGCGCGCCGCGCTCGCGCCAATCGGGGAAAAGCTCGTTCAAGGCGCGCGGCTCGAACACCGCGCCCGAGAGGATATGGGCGCCGACCTCCGAGCCTTTCTCGATGACGCAGACGGCAAGCTCGCTCTCGGCCGCGGCGGCGAGCTGCTTCAGCCGGATCGCCGCGCCCAACCCCGCGGGGCCGGCGCCGACGATCACGACATCATATTCCATCCGCTCGCGCGCCATCGTCCCCTCGGGCTCCGTTTCCTCGCGCCGGACTATAAAGGATCGAGGCAAAAACGTCCTTCGAGGCTTCGCTGCGCGAAGCGCCTCAGGATGAGGATGCCATCCACCAACCTTCCTCATCCTGAGGCGCGACCGGAGGGAGCCTCGAAGGACGCTTTCGCGCCGATGCCGCGTTGATCCCGCTCCGCGAGGTGCTAACCTTCAGCATGGCTTTACCGGAACCGCCAGCACCGCTAACGCGCGACGCCGCGCTCGCCCTGCTGCAATGGCAGATCGAGATGGGCGCCGACGAGGCGATCGGCGAGGTCGCGCCCAATCGCCTGGCGCCGCCGGCGCCGAGCCCGGCGCCACCGCGGGCGGTTCCCGCTCGTCCCGCCCCGTCAATTGCCCAGCCAAACCTCGCCGCGCCGCCGCGCGCGCTGACCGAATCGGCCGCCGGACCGGTGCAATCGGCCCGCATCCTCGCCGCGCAGGCCGAGACGATCGATGCGCTTGGAGCGCTGATCGCCGGGTTCGACGCCTGCCCCCTCAAGCGCACCGCGACCACCACGGTCTTTGTCGACGGCAACCCGGCGGCGCCGGTGATGATCATCGGCGAAGCGCCGGGCGCCGACGAGGACCGTATCGGCAAACCTTTTGTCGGGCGCGCCGGACAGCTGCTTGACCGGATGCTGGCGGCGATCGGGCTCGACCGCACCGGCGTGCAGATCACCAATGTCATCTATTGGCGGCCGCCGGGCAATCGCAAGCCGACCGCGGCCGAGATCGCCTCCTGCCTGCCGTTCGTGTTCCGCCACATCGTGCTGTCGCGGCCCAAGATTCTGGTGTTGGCCGGCGGCACCGCGGCGAGCACTTTGCTCGATGTCGCCGACGGGATCACCCGGCTGCGCGGCAAATGGTTCGACCTCGCGGTGCCCGGCCTCGCCGCGCCGCTGCCGACCCTGCCGATGTTCCATCCGGCCTTCCTGCTGCGTTCACCCGAGCGCAAGCGCGAAGCCTGGCGCGACCTGCTGGCGTTGAAGGCTAGATTGACCGAGTTGGAGTGAGCCGATGCCCCTCAATCACGACCGCCCGTTCCTCGCCGTCAACATCGCGCTGCTGACCGTGTCGGACACGCGCAGCGCGGCCGACGACCGATCCGGCAACACGCTGCAGGAGCGCGCCGAGACGGCCGGGCACAAGATCGTCGCGCGCAAGATCATCCGCGACGAGTTCGCCGAGATTGTCGCGCAGCTGAAGGCATGGATCGCCGACCCGGAGGTCGATGTCGTGATCTCGACCGGCGGCACCGGGGTCACCGGCCGCGACGTGACCCCCGAGGCGTTCCACAGCGTCTACGAAAAGGAGATCGCCGGGTTCGGCGAGCTGTTCCGCTGGCAGAGCTACGAGAAGATCGGCACCTCGACGATCCAGAGCCGCGCCACCGCCGGGGTCGCGGGCGGCACCTATC
>Ga0181521_10006238_pt1 | contig 12996 bp, 13 predicted proteins | sample PEATcosm2014_Bin_32_FD_119764 | JGI IMG/M metagenome (GOLD analysis project Ga0181521, IMG submission 119764) | Peatland microbial communities from MTU Mesocosm Facility, Houghton, MI, USA - PEATcosm2014_Bin02_60_metaG | ecosystem: Environmental > Terrestrial > Soil > Wetlands > Peat | place...
GGGCGCGTTCTGCTCCGCCGTCCTGTAGTTGGGCAGGACGCCGAAGGCGCGTTTGTCTTCAGTCGAGCCGGGTTCACCGGGGATGGTTGCCTGGCCGGTCGGCGCGGCAGCGGACGGAGCGACCGCGTTAGCTCCGGTATCGCCGCTCTGCTGCTGAGCGAACAGGAGACCGGGAACCAGCACAAGAAGATGAATATTCTTTAAGATCAGGCGACACTCCTCCCACTCTTACTATGCGATGCTCCTTCGTGCCGGGAGGTTACATTTTTCGAGCGATAAACCAACACCGGCGATAATCTACATTTGATAACTCATGTTGCCTTTTTTGTAGTCGTGGCTCTTCTGATGACTTCCTGTAACAATTCCGCCAGGGAGGGCGAAGCTATTCCGCCAGTGGCCCGCGACGTCCATTCCTGGAGCAACCCGGCGCAGGCGCGTGTGCGCCACCTGAATCTCAATCTCGAAGTCGTCTTCGAGCAGCAGACGATTCGCGGGACGGCGACGCTGACCATCCAGCAGGTGAGTAAAGACGCAAAGCAGATTGTTCTCGATTCGCGCGCGCTGCAGATCGATCAAGCGGAAATCTCTCCCGACGATATGACGTATCGGGAAGCGCGCTTTTCGATCGGAAAGAAAGATCCGATTCTCGGCGCGCCGCTGAAGATCGAACTCGCGCCCGACACAAAATTCGTCCGCATCCGCTACTCGACCGACCCGACTGCGACGGCGCTCCAATGGTTGAGGCCGGAGCAGACAGCGGGCGGAATGCATCCGTTCCTGTACACGCAGTCGCAGGCGATCCACGCGCGCAGCTGGATTCCGTTACAGGACTCGCCCGGCGTGCGCGTTACCTATGAAGCGAATATTAAAGTGCCCGAGGGCCTGAAAGCGGTCATGGGGGCGACCAACTGTCCGGACGCCGGGGACTGCCACTTCGTCATGGATCAGGCGATTCCCTCCTATCTGATCGCCCTGGCAGTGGGTGACCTCGCGTTCCGGCCGACTGGACCGCGCACGGGCGTCTGGGCCGAACCGCCGGTTGTCGAAGGGGCGGCCGCCGAATTCTCCGACATGGAGGAGATGCTCGAAGCCGCCGAAAAGCTGTATGGTCCGTATCGGTGGAGCCGCTACGACGTCCTGGTGCTGCCGCCGAGTTTCCCGTTCGGCGGTATGGAGAATCCGCGCCTCACGTTCGCGACGCCGACCATCCTTGCGGGAGACAAGAGCCTGGTATCGCTCGTGGCGCACGAGATGGCGCATTCGTGGTCGGGAAATCTCGTGACTAACGCCACGTGGAGCGATTTCTGGCTGAACGAAGGATATACGGTTTACATCGAGCGGCGGATTCTGGAGGAATTGTACGGGCGGCGGCGCGCGGAGATGGAGGCGGCGCTCGGTTATCAGGATCTCGAGGACGAGCTGAAATCGCATTCGGCTGCGGACCAGATTCTGCATATCGATCTGGCCGGCCGCGATCCGGACGACGGCGCCACGCAGATCCCTTACGAGAAAGGCGCGCTGCTCCTGCGTCAGATCGAAGAAACGTTCGGCAGGCAGATGTTCGATGCTTACCTCAAGGACTACTTCGATCACTTCGCATTCCGGAGCATCACAACGGCGGAATCGCTCGCCTGGCTGCGCGCGCATTTGTTCGCGCAGAATCCCAAACTGGCGGCGAAGATCCCGCTGGACGAATGGGTTTTCCAGCCTGGACTGCCGGCTACGGCGCCCAAGCCGGCGTCGGAGGCGTTTGCCGCAATCGACAGCCAGACCGGCGACTGGATGAAAGGGAAGAAAATAGAGACTTCGGCATGGAGCACACAGGAGTGGCTTCACTTCCTGCGCGGCCTGCCGCAGAAGCTCGACGCGGCTCACATGCACCGGCTGGACTCGCTGTATCATCTGACGGATTCCCGCAACGACGAGATCCTCGATCAATGGCTGCTGATGGCCGTGAGGAATCGCTATGCGCCGGCGTATCCAAAGCTGGAAGAGTTTCTGACAACCGTGGGCCGCCGCAAGTACGTCAAGCCGCTGTACGAGGCCATGAATCCGCAGCAGGCCATGGCGATCTACGAAAAAGCGCGGCCGATGTACCATCCGATCACCCAGGCGTCGATCGATGCGCTGATGGCGGGGAAGCATTGAACGGATGGGCAGGCTGAATGCCTGCCCACATGTGTGGCAGGCGGTTCCGCCTGCCGCGCGGCAACTTACAGCAAGCATTCGCTGGAATGGATGCCCGCCTCCTGGAGATTCGCCTGCATCCGGTCAAGGGCCGCACGGTGAATCTGCGATACGCGGCTTTCGTTGACCCCGAGCTCGTCGCCAATCTCCCTCATCGTTCGCCCCTTCATGTAATAGAGCCCGATGACCTGCTGGTAACGCTCCGGCAAAGTGCGCATCGCTGACGAGAGGACGGAGCGCAGTTCGTTCTGGCCCGCAAGTACATCCGGATTCAGCGCGTCTCCGGCGGGAAATTCGGGTGTGTTCTGATTCTCGCTGTCGGGCGGAGGAGTGGAAGCGGAGAGTAATCCGACCACGCGCAGTTCAATCGCAACCTGCCTCCAGCGCGCCAAATCCATTCCCATTTTTTCCGCGATCTCGGTCTCTGTGGGATTGCGCTGTGCGACCGCGGCCAACTCGCGCGTGATGGCTTCGAGCTGCTTGTGCCGCTTGCGCAGATCGCGCGAAGCCCAGTCCATATCGCGCAGGCTGTCGAGAATGGCGCCCTTGATCCGGTGCTTTGCATAGCCGCGGAAGGTGACTTGCTTTTCGCCATCGTACTTGATGGCAGCGTCGAAAAGACCCATAATTCCCGCGTGCACGAGGTCGTCGAGATCCACATGAACGGGAAGATTCTCGTGTACGCGAATGGCTATCGCACGCACCAGAGGAAGATGCTGCAGCACGAGCCTGTCGCGCTCGCTCAAGTTCTGTTCGCTGTTCGTTGTGGGTGTCATGGCGTCTCCGGTACAACGAAGAATGCACCGGAGACGCCATTTCCACGGCGAACGTTAAAGGCCTTGTTAGTAAGGGTTTAGCTCGCCGAATTGAAGCGGAAGGGCAGACAAAAATATCAGTTTGGAATCCAATGCGGATAAGCCGCGTTTCAATGCGGGATTACCAGCCGGCTTTCCAGGCGATAAACGTTTTGGCCATGAGTCCGACAAACAGTAGAAGCACGGCGTAGAGCACTGTGCCGTGGAGCACGGACATTGCGATCGCAATCAAAATCGCATATGCTCCAAACGCACTGGCGAGCCTCTTGTTCATGACCGGTGCGAAACCACTTTTTTCAGAGTCGCGGCTCGGTAATCTCAGGCTTTGACCGAATCCGCTTCTGGCTCCGGCAGGTCGTCCATGAATTCAGGCAACAGCCGCGGGCCGGTGAGGACGACCAGTTCCTCCTCCTCGGTCGGGGGGCTGGTCTTTCGCTCCACCCGTTTCTGGGCTTTCTCCTGTTGTTTTTCCTTGCGCTGCTGTTCTTTTTGGCGCTTTTTGAAAGATTGTGGTCCGCGACCGGCCATACACCCCTCCAGAATCCAGATTTTCAGCCGGAGCCCCGGCGAAAGGCTCCAAAATCTATTACGTCCAACGGCGGCGGATCGGGTACGGCGCGGCGCAGGGGCCCTCACCGTTCGTTTCCACACCCGTTGTAATTGCCTTTGCCGGTAGTCCGCCAGGCGCTCTCGACCGTCTGATGGGAAAGCAGGCCCCCGCGAACAATGAGGCGAGCAAAGACACCTTCAGGGTATCACGGCGTCCGCCATCGGGACCAGCAGGGTCACGGCCGCGGGGCGAGGTTTTCGGTCAGCTCGATGTAGGTGCCCCAGGGATCGGTCAGGAAAGCGACTTTCGTGCTGGAATTGGGAAGCTGGCGCGGCGCTGAGTCGAATTTAATGCCCTGCGCTTCGAGTTTTTTCGCGAGCGCATCGAGATTTTTCACTTCGAATCCGATGTGATCGACGGAGCGCCCCTTCGTGGGGGCCTGCGCCATGTCGGTCTTCGACAGGCTGATTTCGACGCCGGGAACGGTGGCCGTGTCGAACTGCCCGCGCTTGCCGGCCGTGGCGCCGAAGGTCTTTACGTACCAGGCCTGGACCGCGAGGGTGTCAGTCACGAACAAGTGGATGTGGTGCATAGCGATCGGCGTGGAGAGCGTTTTGTCTTCGAGGATCTCGATGCGCACGTCATCCGGGCCCGTCACATAGAATCCCGATTTCGAGTTATTGGGTTCGACCTTGAATCCGGCCGCGCGGACAGGCGCAAGCGCCTCGGTCATGCTTCGCACGTAAAAACCGAAATGGTTGACGACCGACCCGGCGCTGCCTGCCGTGGGTTCGCCCTTCCGCAGCATGATAAACGTGCCGGGAAACTGGATCAGTTCGAGCTGGCCGTTCTTGATCTGCGTACCGCCGAACATGCTCCAGAACTGGCGCTGGGCGTCCACATCCTTCACCAGCAGATGAATGTGTCCCATGGAGACGCCGGCGTCGTTGGGCGGGGCAAGCTGCGCCATCGCGGACGCGGCGGCGATGGCCGCCAGAACAATAAGGCCTCTGAGTTTCATCGCATAACAATTTATCAGGTCGGGAGGTGAGCGCACAGGGTCAGCGCGGCATGTTGTACATGAACGTCATCGCCAGAACGATGCGGTCGCCTTTGAATTCCGTCGGTAATGGAGGCAGTGGATTTGAAGCGCTGATGGCCGCAACGGCTGCCTGATCGAGCGCTTTGGCGCCGGATTGGCCCGTAAATACCACCTTGGTGACCGTTCCCTGTTTGATAACGGCGAACTCGAGTGTGACTTGCCCGCGCTGTCCCAGCCGCGCCGCTTCCGGAAAGACCGCTTTCCAGTTCCGGCGAACCGAAGCCAAAACCTGCAGAAGATAGGGGCGGAAATCGACGCCCATCGGATCGCTCCTGAGTTCGAGATTGGAGCGCGGCTGGCCAGCTGAGGGTGGCAGATTCAGGCCCATTCCGCTGCCCCCCTCGTCGACGCCCAGATCACCGACGGATTGGCCGCCCTGCGGAGCCGTTCGAGTCAGATTCCGCATGGCCTCCTCCACCGACGGGTTCGGAATCGAAATGGCGGGGCCGGATCGCCCCTGCGCGGGATTTGGAGCAGCGGGCGGATTTTGCAAAGCTGGCTTTGGCGGTTCGACCGGCGTTGGCGCGGGGACGATCTGCGCGATCTCAGGGGCCTGCAATGCCTTCGAATCGGGCTGTACCTTTGGAGGCTCGACGATGACGGGCTTGGGCGGGGCCTGGGCGATAATGGCTGGCGTCGCCGGCGGCGGCGCGGCTGGCGGAGGTGGAGCGGGAGGTGGCCCCTGCTTCGCCGCGGGTGCGGGTGACGGCGACTTGATCGGAGGTCGGGGCGCGATCGCTTCCGCGCTGATCTGCTTGCTGATGGGTCCTTTGTTCGGGGTGGTCTGCGTGAGGTCGGTAGGTTCAAAGACTGGCGTGACATGGACAAACTCTTGTTGGTCCGGAGGCAGGGGTCGGAACAGGCTCCCAGGCATGAGGAGCAACGCCGTAATCACGACAGCGTGAATCGCGATCGAAACCACGGCCGACGAGCGCCAGCGGCGCCGTTCGTCGGCGCGCTCCGTCTCCAGCAGCAGGTTGAGGTCTGGCTTCGTACCTGGAGAGGCGGATTCGGGCTGCTCTAAGGTTTCCATCCGGAAGCGAGAGTTTTTTCGACCACACCCGCGTGTTCTTCGATTTTAGCAAGTACGGCGAGAGCTAACTCTAATGTTTGACGTGCCGTACGGGCATCGAGTTTCGGCGGCTGGCGGGTTTCGACCGCATCCAGAAAGGCATTGAACTGTAGTTGCAGCGGCTCCGCCTGCCCGACCGGCAGCTGCTGGAACGAGATTCCCATGGGGCCTCCCACCGTGAAGACGGCGGCGGCTTGCTTGGCATAATCGACCGAAATGTACTGCTTTGGCTGGAACAGACGGAGCTTGCGCACCTTTTCGGTGGAGACGCGGCTGGCGGTCATATTGGCGATGCAGCCATCGTCGAATTCGAGCCGCACGTTGGCGATGTCGACTTTGGGCGACAGAATCGAGATTCCGGCGGCGCGGATTTCCTTCAGCTTGCCGCGGGCCAGCGCGAGCACGATATCGAGGTCGTGAATCATCAGGTCGAGCACGACGTCCACATCGAGACTGCGCGGCGTGAAGACGCTCATGCGGTGGATCTCGAAAAACAGCGGCAGCGTCGCAGCCTGTTCGAGCGCAATGACCGCCGGGTTGAAGCGTTCGAGATGGCCGACCTGGAGAATGCGTCCGTTGCGCGCGGCGGCGTCCACCAGGCGATCGGCTTCGGCAAGCGTGGAAGCGATGGGCTTCTCGATGAGAACGTCGATGCCGGCTTCGAGCAGCGCGCAGCCGATTTCGGCATGGGCGATGGTGGGTACGGCGACGATGGCGGCGTCCACTGCGCCGATGATGTCGCGGTAGTCACTTGCCGCGCGCGCCGTGTCATGCTGCGCGCGGGTAAGATCCGAATCGACGACAAACTTCAGTTCGGCCCGCGGGTTCTGCGAAACCACGCGGACGTGATTCTTGCCGAACGATCCCGCGCCGATAACAGCGACGCGGGTCATGCGCCGGTTTCCTCCGGCTGCGGCTCCATACCGGTGATGGCGATGTCCGCGCGGTTGGCCTTCTCGACCAGCTCGTCGCGATCGAGCAGCAGAGTGCGGCCCGCGTCCACGGCGAGCGCCGAGGTGTTGGTTTCGATCATGACATCGATCGTGCCAGGACCGATCACCGGAACGTCGAACAACAGATGCCGCCTGCGGGACGACGCCTTGACCAGCGTGAGGCGCTTGCCTTCCACAAGGCTGGCAGCGCGGCGCAGCATGGCGTCGGTGCCTTCCATGGCTTCGAGGGCCACGCAGGCGCCGTCCGCGATGGCGACGCTCTGGCCCAGATCGAGACTGGCCAGGCGATGCGCGATTTTGCGTCCGTAGTGGATGTCGCGGTGTTCGTCCTTATCCGGTTTGCGTTTCGTAATGGCCCCGGCGGGCGCGAGCAGCGGCTTCAGGAGCAGGGTCGAATCGACCAGATGGATGCCTTCGCCGGCGAGCACCTTGGCCACGCCGCCGATGAGAGAATCGGTGTTCTTCTCGGTCATCGCGGCCAGCAGCTTGACCAGCCGCCAGTCCGGTCGAATCGACGAAAAGATCTTGGCGTGCTTCACCTGGCCAGCCATCATGATCTGCGTGATGCCTTCGGATTTGCAGATGTCGATCAGCTTGCTCAGTTCGCCCAGCGACAACCAGTGGCAGCGGGCCGCCGCGAGTTCCACGTCCGCGGAAGCTTCCTCTTTAATCGCGAGAGCAATCGCTTCATCGCCCTGTTTGCGCGCGGTTTCGAGAGCGATGACCGGGAAGCGGCCATTCCCGGCGATCACGCCGTATTTCATCCCTTGATCACTCCGCGTTCCGAGGCAGCGATGAACTGGAGGAGTTCTTCGAGTTCCGCGCACGGCTGCACTTCCGCCTGAATTCGCTCGATGGCCTGAGAGGTGTTGAGCCCCGCGCGCGTGAGTAAACGAATAGCCGTCTGCAAACTCTCGATGGCGCCGCGCGAGAAGCCGCGGCGTTCCAGCCCGACGCGGTTGGCGCCGAAGACGCGAATTTCCCGGTCGCTGGTGACGCTGGCGAATGGCATCACGTCCTGCGTGACGACGCTGTAGCCGCCGATGAACGCTTCGCGTCCGATGCGGCAGAACTGATGCACGCCAGAGAATGCCCCGATGGTCACGTTGTCGCCGATGGTGACGTGTCCGCCCAGCGTTACGCCGTTGGCGAGGACAGTGCCGGAGCCGATCCGCACATCGTGGGCGACGTGCGCATAAGCCATCAGCAGGTTGTCGTCTCCGATGGCCGTGAGCAACCCGCCGCCTTCAGTGCCGCGGTGAATGGTCACGAATTCGCGGATGCTGTTGCGGTCGCCAATGATCGTGAACGCGCGTTCGCCTTTGTATTTTTTGTCCTGCGATGCAACACCCACGGTCGAGCAGGGGAAAAAGACGTTGTCTTCGCCGATGGTGGACGGGCCTTCCACGTAAAGGTTGGCCATCAGGCGGGTGCGCGCGCCGATCTCGACTTCGGCACCGATGATGCAGAACGGGCCGATGTCGGCGGTCTCGTGTATGCGCGCGGTGGGATCGACGATGGCGGTCGGATGAACCGGCATTTATTCGGAGGCCGCTGGCGCGGGCTCGTTCTTGTCCTGCAGCTTGCACATCACTTCCGCCTCGGCGACCAGAACGCCGGCGACCGTGGCGCGCCCGGCCATCTTCGCCACCGTGCCTTTGCGGCGGATCACCGACATTTCGATGCGCAACTGATCGCCGGGAACGACAGGCTTGCGGAACTTCGCACTCTCGATGGAGACCAGCAGCACAAGCTTGCTTTCGCGGTCGGGAATGCTCTTGAGCACCAGCACGCCCGCGGTCTGCACCATGGCTTCCACGATGAGGACGCCGGGCATCACCGGGAAATCCGGGAAATGGCCGACGAAAAACGGCTCATTGGCGGTCACGTTCTTGATGCCGACAATCCGCTCCGGTTCGAGTTCGAGGATCCGATCCACGAGCAGGAAAGGGTAGCGATGCGGCAGGACTTGCCGGATCTCGTTTACATCCATTATTGGCATGGAAAAGGACAGTATAGCGACTGCAACCGACTAACCGCTCCCTCACGGTCACGGCTCAGTATGAACCGCGCACGTTCGTTTAAACCGAAAACGTTACAGAGCCGTGACCGTGAGGGAGCGGTTGTTCAGGTGGCTACTGGAGAACCGGCAGAGTCAGGTAGTTCGCGGGAACGAACAAACTGCCCTGTGTGGTTCCCTGCGGCGTGGTCGCCTTCAGCTCGCGATGGAGCTGGGCGGCGCTGAGTTCGTCGTTTAGGGCGCTCCGGAACAGAGTTGCCACCTCGCTCACCTGCGCCCCGGATTCATGCGCGAACTCCAGACGGAAATGACAAATCCCCGCCGTTCGCCAGAGATCGAGATGCAGGCTGGCTTCCTGCGCCTCAGCGCCGAACACCGTGTTGCGGCAGCCGACGTCCGCCATGACGGGATGGGAGCGGCCCGCCTGGTCGCGCAACTCGACGCGATGCGTTTCGCACGGGCGGCCGCAGTCGCGATAACTGGTACCGTTCGACAGGAAGCGGCAGAAAACGCAATGTTCCGTGTGAAAAACCGGCAGGTGGTGATAAGCGATGGCCTCGATGTTGTCTCCGCCGGAATCCCGTGCCAGCGCGGCGACCTGAGCGGCATTGAGATCGTGCGTGGGAGTGAGGCGCGAGACGCCCAGCGCGAGATACTCGGCGGCCGACAGAGAGTTCGCGGCATTCAGGCTGAAATCGCCGATCAGCGGAGGATGTTCCTTCGCGCGCAGAGCATGAAGAACGCCGGTCGAGCGCACCAAAATCTGGCAGTCGAGACTGAGCAGGAAATTCAGGATGCGGGCTTCGCCGGGTTTCAGCACGCGCGGGCTGGCGACGCGCGCCAGGATGCCGCCGGCCTTCACGCGCTCAATCGATGGCCGCAAGCCGTAAAGATCGAGGTAGTCGAGCGTGATGCTGGCCGGAGCGAAATCGAGGGCTGCATCGAGCTGCTCGGGTGTGCGGACCAGCAGATGCAGCGCGGTCGTGCCTTTCACGGAAGACGGCGGCTGCTTTCGCGCGGCGGCGAGTGTTGCGAGTGGATCGTTGACTGTGGCGGGGCGAGCGGATTCCTGCAGCAGTTGCAGCTCATCGACGGCCTGGCGGCGCATCTCGTTCAGTACGGAGACGGGGGCGAACGGTGAACCTTCGATATCCAGCGAGACTTCGGCCAGTTCATACGGCGTGTTTCCGAGGCGGGCGAACTGGGTTTGCAGGAGTTCGAGAGACAGGGAGCGATTGAGCGCGGCTCCCAGCGGAGCGGGGGAGTGGACGGTTACGCAGGCGGAACCGCCTGCGCCACATGTCTTCTCCAGCGACCATTCCGCAACTAAGGGCGATCCTTCGTGGGCCGTGACATGGACTTGAACGCGCTGGCGCGACACGGGGCTGGACGCCGCAGTGAACGGCCGCGCGGCCAGGGCTGTTCCAGCGCTGTTGGTTCGCCACACGAGGTCGCCGGGACGGATGCGATCGAACCGGATCGCGCGATTCGCAAACCGCAGATCGAGCTTGCCGCTGCGCGCTGGCCGGACTTGGTAAACACGCCCGCCTTCTTCGGGTTCTTCCGGACTGCGCCAGTCGGCAGCGTCGAATACCAAGCCGTCGCCTTCTTTCAACGGAGCGATGCTGGCTGAATCCGACGGTTCGACAAGGACGCGGTCGGCTTCGACACTTGCGACGCGCCCCATCAATACTCCGCGATGACGCGGTGCACGCCCGTGCACGACGGCCTGATGATTCGTTCCACTCACGAAGTACGGACCCAGGCCCCGCGAATAAACCTGCTCCAGCTGCGTTTCCTCGACGGGTGTAACATTGTGTGGCAGACCCGCCCAGGCGTCGTCGACCGCTTTGCGATACGCCTGCGTGGTCAGTGCGACATACTCGGCGTCCTTGTAGCGCCCCTCGATTTTGAGCGCGGAGACTCCGGACGCGACAATCGCGGGAATCTCTTTCAAGGTGTAAAGATCGCCCGGCGAGAGAAGATAACGCGCGTCGCCGAGAGGTTCCGGTTCTCCGTCGACGATCAGCTCATAGGGCAGCCGGCAGGCCTGCGCGCACTGGCCGCGATTGGCGCTGCGGCCGCCCCATGCCTCCGACGAAAAACACTGCCCGGAATAGGCAACGCACAATGCGCCATGAACGAACATCTCGAGCGTGCAGCCGGTTTGTTCGTGAATGGTCCGAACCTCATCGAGTGACAGCTCGCGCGCCAGCGTTACGCGGTCCGCGCCGCAACTCTGCGCGAAGCGCGCGCCCTCGGCATCCGTGATGCTCATCTGCGTGCTGGCGTGCAGTTCGACGCCGGTGGGCGCGATGCTCCGCAGCAATCGAAGCATGCCGAGATCCTGCACGATCAATGCGTCCGTACCGGCTTCCACAACGGCTGCGGCGGTTTTTGCGGCTTCCTCCAGCTCGTGCTCGAAGATGAGCGTGTTGAATGTGAGATAGCCGCGCACGCCGCGCCGGTGGAGCGTGCGCATGACCTCCGGCAGCTCTTCAAGCGAGAAGCCAACCTTGGCCCGCGCCGAGAAATGCTTCAGTCCGAAATAAACGGCGTCGGCCCCGGCTTCTATGGCTGCGTGTAACTGCGGCCAGTAGCCAACCGGACTCATGATCTCGGGTTTCATCGCATCCATTCCGAAGCGACCATGTGATCCGGACCCTTGCCGACAGGGATGCGCGTCAGCTCTTGGTAAGTCGCGGGATCGATCGAGGAGACCGAGTTGTCTTCCGCATTGGCCACGAAACAATGTTTGCCATCCGGCGTAAAGACGATCCCGCTCGCGCCTTTGCCGACCGCGACCGTCGCCACCTTCTTTAAGTCGGTGAGAGAAAATACCTCGACCGAATTGGCGGTGGTGGCCCACAGCGTTTTCCAGTCCGGCGATATGGCAAGATCCCGCGCGGCGACCGGAATGCGCCCCGACGCCTTGCGCGACGCGTAGTCGATGATTTCAATCGCGCTCTGGCCCGCCGCAAATATGCGGTGTATGACGTGATTTTTGTCGCCCTCGATCGCGAGCGCATGGAGGGCAGTCCCCGCGGCGATCGAGAACTCGGGTTCCATGGAACGGATATTGACGATGTGGAGCATGGCGTCGGCGGAAGGCGCAACGATCATTCGCGTTCCGTCCGGGGTCAGGTATATCCTGCAGGGACCCTTCATTTCAAAAATGCTCTTCAATCGCCCCAGAGAAGCCGTGTCAATGATGTCGAGCGATGGCGCGGTACACACGAAGACATGACGGGTGTCCGGCGCCACGGCGAGATCCGAGGGCTCTCGGCCCGTTGCAACGCCGCGCGTGCGCTTATTGGTTTTGAGATCGACGGCGTCGAGCACGTTTGATGTCCGGCTCGTGGCGTAAAGCCAGTGTCCTTCCGGTGAGGGCGCGAGCCCGTACGGATTCGGAGAAACGGCGATTTCGCCGATGATCCTATTGGCTTCGGGATCGATGATGCTGATGCTGCTGCCGCCGCCGTTCGCGACGTAGATGCGAACCTGTGCCATCCCGAGGGCCGCAGCGAAAAGAAACAGGGCTAAGAGGCGCATCTACTCCACTATCACAACATGAATCTCGCCCGGCCCGTGAACGCCGCGCACCAGGATCTGTTCGATGTCGGCTGTTCGGCTGGGACCGGTGATGAAAACCATCGAACTGGTCTGGTCTGCGGGGCGGGGAACCAGCGTGTAAAGTTCATCGAGGCCCGTCAGAATGCGATCTGCCGGAACGATGGCGATGTGAACCGGCGGCAGGAGTGAAATCAGCCGCGCATCGTCGGGACTCGCGATCATGACAAGGGAGCCGGTGTCGGAAAGAGCATAATCGGCACTGGTAATTCCAATGTCGGCCGTGGCGCAAGCGCGGCGGAGTTCGGTCTTATCCGTGATTCCGGATGCGAAGCCCAGTTCGCGCAGGAACGGCGCATTCGAGCCTATCCACGTCCGATCTTGCGTAACACTCTTCACATAGTCGATCGCCTCGCGCGCAGACCGGGCATGAAACGGCTTGCCGACAAGAGCGGCGACGCGCTCCAGCATCGACGCGATACGTCTGGCGCGGGAGACATCCGGAATGCTCAGGCGCACGGGCGGAGGAGGCGGCGGTGCGGCTTCAGCACGCCCGAGCTGACGCCGGATATCGCCGAGTATGGTTTCGCGCGCAGTCACGATGGCCTGCGTTCCTTCCAGAGTTCACGGAAGCTCTTTGCGGGAAATGGAGGCAATTCGCGCTGGCTCAGCCAGGCAGCAATCGGTCCGATTTTAAAGACGGGGGCTTTCGCCGCCATGCGCATCA
>Ga0181521_10006241_pt1 | contig 12994 bp, 7 predicted proteins | sample PEATcosm2014_Bin_32_FD_119764 | JGI IMG/M metagenome (GOLD analysis project Ga0181521, IMG submission 119764) | Peatland microbial communities from MTU Mesocosm Facility, Houghton, MI, USA - PEATcosm2014_Bin02_60_metaG | ecosystem: Environmental > Terrestrial > Soil > Wetlands > Peat | place...
GATCTCTGATCAGCCGCACAGCCTCAAGCTTGAACTCCCGCGTAAACCTTCGTCTCTCCATGACTCACCTCCGGTCCCATAAAAACACCTAACTCAGTGTCCTCGGAACCGGGTGCAGGCCATTCAGCTTCGCCACTGTAGACTTAAGTTCGGCAATTTCGGCTTGTGCCGCGGCGAGGTCGCGATTGGAGGTGGCCATTCTATCCTGCGTTTCGCGGGACAGTTTGGACAGCGCCTGCTGAAGGAATTCGACATTAGTTTGTAGGCACCCGATACGACGGTCCATCTGTTTTTCGGCGGTGCAGATTTCCAGCCCGCGAATGTCCTGTGCAGGTGCAGATCCGAGAAGCCCCACGAATAACAGGCCCAAGTAGCTCAAAAGTCGTAATGCACCGAAAGGGTAATCGCAATGCTGTTGTCGTTCGCGTATCATACTTGGCAGTTTACACAATATTGGGTCGGGGCAACGCGGATGTATTCTCGCTCGAAGACGGCCACGCTGCCAATCACTCATTATAGTTTCGATAAAGGAGTGTTTCGGAAGGCACGAATGTTCCGTATCATCTCCAACGTTGCGGCAATCGACAAAGAACGCTTTAGTCAGTTAGTTAACTTCAGAGGAGGCTTGTCGCGTGCCACTTAGCATAGTCTATGTTCTTTCTAACCCGGCAATGCCTGGCTTAGTAAAAATAGGTCGGACGTCGTCTGAGGAGGCGGTAGCGCGAATTGCGCAGCTGTATTCAACGGGGGTACCATTTCCATTCAAGCTAGAATTCGCCTGCAAAGTGGAGAATCCCGACGAGGTCGAAGCGGCACTGCACCGTGCATTTGCGCCGAACCGAGTTAACCCAAGACGTGAATTCTTCTCGATTGAGGCTGATCAGGCGATTGCTATATTGAAACTGCTTCACGTCCAAGACGCCACTTCTGAGGTTGAGCAATCACCCAGCCCGATTGGAAGTCAAGAAATAAACGCTGGTACCGAATATGAGGCTCGTCGACCCAACTTTAATTTTGTCGAGATGGGCATTCCAATCGGATCCGAGCTAAAATTCACTGAGAGCGATGCTGGTGTCATCGTAACCGCACCGAAAAAGGTGAAACTAGATGACGTTGAGATGTCATTGACAGCAGCAACGCGCACATTATTGGGTTTGGATTACAGCGTTGCGCCCGGGCCATATTGGACATTCGCCGGACAATTGCTGCGCGACATATATAACAGAACATATCCCCTAACATAGTGTCATGGGCGTGGAGTAATTATACTCAACTCCCGAAGAGTTATCAGTGCGGTCACACGTGCGGGTTCCACCAAGAGGACGTATCGGGCGTAATTTTCGCCCTTCTCAGACATGACGCGCGCCTTGTCTCTGCCTCCCCAGCCAGCTTCCACCAGTGGCGCGGAAAGCCGGACACATGCCCGTCGAACCTAATTTGGAACTCGCATGCGCGTACGAACGCTGCTAACTACGCGGCATGACGATTTTGCTCGTGCGTCATGGAGAGACTGACGGCAACGCAGCGCGCATTCTGCAGCGCCCTGACGCACCGCTCAACGAACGAGGGTTGCGTCAGGCGGGACAGCTCGCCCGGCGCTTGGTCGTTCTCGGTTTCGCCCGCATCTTATGCAGCAATTTATTTCGCGCACGCATGACGGCGGCTCCGCTCGCGGCGCGATCGGGAATTGCGATCGAAGAAAGCCCATTGTTGCAGGAGCGCAACTTTGGCGATTTGCGCGGTGTGCCATATGCCGAGCTAACGGAAAATCCGTTTGGACCCGACTTCCTGCCGCCCAATGGTGAAGACTGGCCGACGTTTCATGCGCGCGTCGCAGATGCATTCGCCTTCATCGTGAGCAGGCGTCGAAGTGTGAACGGCACGTTAGTGGTGGTCACGCATGGTCTAGTCTGTCGTGCCCTCGTCGAGCGGCATGCGTTATTGCCCGAAGGCGTGGCGGTTCCAGAGCGCTTCGACAACACGAGTATAACCGTGATAAATGAAGACGCGCCGCATGGGGTAAGTTTGCTAAATTGCACTCGGCATCTCATGACCTCGCTCGACGTGGACCGCAATGGGGGTCCAGCTTAGACTATAGCTTCGTATGTGCATTGTTGGCCCAGGACGACATATATGGCCGCTCCACGCGCAACAGCCTCTGAGAAAAGACCATTAGTTCGGTTCGGTCAGGTAGGCAGGAGACGGCTTGCAGTCCTGACGCTTAAACACCTACTCCCAATCTCTTGTGAATGCCGCAACTGCTATGAGTACTTTGCTACAGGCGCATGATATGTTTTTGTGCGAATCGGTTGTTGCTGAGTTTTCGATCATTCAACAAAGGAGCTCCACCATGGCGAAGAAGGCAAAGAAAAAGAAAGCGAAGAAGAAGAAGTAATTTTGAGCTTGGGCGTCGCAACTTAATTGTGCGACGCACGAGATTGGCGGCTGGGCACTTCCAGCCGCCTTTTGTTTGCGCGATATGCATTTTGAACGGCGGACATCGAATGCGAAGGTCAACCACTGGATGACGTACGGAATCTTTCGCACAAATAGGTAGGGGCTGGCGGCCCCGAATCTGGCTGAACTGGAGGTGGTTAAACGCAACCAGGCCAGCAAGAAGGAGCCGCCATGAACAAGGATACACTGAGTCCGCTGGGCCATGTCATCACGATTGACGACGAGCGGATCAAGAGCCACCTCGACCGGGTGGTGCGGGGCAGCGTGGAGGAGACGTTGAACGCATTGCTGGACGCGGAGGCGGATCGGTTGTGCAATGCGCAGCGTTACGAGCGCAGCACAGGCCGCCGCGATATGCGTGCCGGCCACTACGAGCGCAAGCTGCAGACCAAGGCTGGGGAAGTGCGGCTGAGGATACCGAAGCTTCGCCAGCAGACCTTCGAGACGGCGATCATCGAGCGTTATCGGCGGCGCGAGAGCTCGGTCGAGGAGGCCTTGATCGAGATGTATGTGGCGGGGGTTTCGGTGCGCCGGGTCGAGGACATCACGGAGGCACTGTGGGGCACGCGGGTGTCGCCGTCGACGGTGTCGGACCTAAACAAGAAGATCTACGGGACCATCGAGGCGTGGCGCAATCGGCCGATCGAAGGCGAGCATCCCTACGTGTACCTGGACGGCATCGTGCTCAAGCGCAGCTGGGCCGGCGAGGTCCGCAACGTATCGCTATTGGTGGCGATCGGCGTGAACAGCGAGGGTTATCGGGAGATTCTCGGCATCTGCGAGGGGGCGAAGGAGGACAAGGCGGGCTGGAGCGCGTTCCTCAAGCATCTCAAGGAACGTGGCCTGAAGGGCATCCGGCTGATCATCTCGGACGCCTGTCTGGGGCTTTCCGAGAGCGCCGCCGAGTTCTTCCCCGACGCCGCCTGGCAGCGCTGCATCGTGCACTGGTATCGCAACATCTTCAGCCACGTGCCCTCGACTAAGGTGCGGGAGATAGCGGCGATGCTCAAGGCGATCCATGCCGGCGAGGACATCGCGGCGGCGCGCGAGAAGGCTGTCCGAGTGATCGAGAAGCTGCGTGGCTTGCGCCTTAACAGGGCCGCTGAGCTTGCTGAGGCGGCGGTCGAAGAGACGCTGACCTACTATGCCTTCCCGGAGGAGCATTGGCGGCGCATTCGCACCAACAACCCGCTCGAGCGCATCCTGCGCGAGATCAGGCGGCGCACCCGCGTGGTCGGCGCATTCCCCGACGGCCAATCCGCCCTCAACCTGGCCGCGGCCAGGCTACGGCACATCGCCGGCACCGCATGGTCGACCAAGAGATATTTGAACATCGAGCTGCTGAAGGACCAGCAGATGAGAGGTGCCATCACCGCTTGAGCCAGTACCGGGCGCCGCTCAGCCCAAACCAAATGTGCGAAAAACTCTGGACACTACCAACCACTGGGGCGCGGCGCTCGTTTTGGTTCCGATAAAGGGACGTATCGTAACTCAACGCGCTACGCTAATATTCTAGGCAAGACTGATTTTTTGGCCAGCGACAATTAGCGAGACGAGTTTTGAGATCTTAGCAGCTACGCCGCACGCGAGGCTCAAGTGAAAAGAATCATCGTTCTCATTGATGGCACTTGGAATAAAGAAGGGACGGGTGCCGATACCAACGTTGCCAAGCTCGATAGCGGAAAGAAGATAATCACCGAAGCGTTTATAAAGTCAGTCGCAACCGGGAACATCGCGCAGCATGTTCATTATCATGACGGAGTAGGAAGCGACGGCGATTTGAGCCAGAGAATTTTGGGAGGGGCGATCGGTCTGGGTCTGAAGAAGATCATCCAGGACGTTTATGAATTCGTTGTTTCGGACTATACATCGGGCGATGAGATTTACATTTGTGGTTTCTCGAGGGGGGCGTACGCGGCACGAGCATTGGCCGGTCTCATAGGCGCGTCAGGGATTCAACGACAAAAGAATGCCGACGTTTTCGAAGTTGCGTGGCAACATTATCGGATAGCACCTTCAGTCCGCCAAGACCCACGGACTGCAGGCGCCGGCGATCAGAAGACCCTTTTCGACTATAATACTTTGGCGCAACAGCAAGCCTTCCATGATACTCGCACAATTAAATGCGTGGCCGTATGGGACACGGTGGGCTCATATGGCATCCCCGCGGGAATTGGGCTCGCGCCATTGGCGAGATACTTCACATTAGTGACCTTGGGGTTCCATGACACTAGTTTTGGTGATCATGTTGAAGTTGGACTACACGCGGTGGCCGTGGATGAACACCGCCGTCCGTTCGTCCCAACATTTTGGACGATACCAAAAGGGCAACAGCCCAAGGGGCACGTTGAGCAGACTTGGTTTGCCGGCGCGCATTGCAATGTCGGAGGTGGATATGCAGAGAGCGGTCTTTCGGATCAAGCGCTCATCTGGATGATTGCGCGCGTGCAAGCTCTGACTGCCCTGGAATTCGAAATTGACGCCATAAGATCCAATACGAAACCCAACATAGCTGGCACCGTCATCGATTCCACGCAAGGTTGGTTGGTGGATCATTCATTCCCGCACTACCGAACAGTTTTATCGCCGGTTGCCATCCAGCATGGATATATCACAAACAGCGAAAATCCAGCGGAAGAGCACATTAATGAACGAGTGCATTGGAGCGTGACTGCAAAACGTGCTGCGGTCGGTGTACCAACTTATGCGCCGCCTAACCTGCCGCCTATTATTTCTTCTGCGCACACCGCAGATATTACGCCGGAGGAGCGCACTCTACTTGGAGTAGGAGAGGCGTCAGTCTAGGTCGATTTAGCGATGGAAGCGGAAAGGGGGAGACGCTTATTTTAGTTCCGATAAAGGGATTTATCGGAAGTAATCTCCTAATAGTGGTGAACGCACGATAAGAAATTGTCTCTTTGCCTACCGGTGTGCCGCGCATACATAGTCGACACAGTCATTTGGCCGCCGGTTTAGAGACAACGCCGCGAATGCTGTTCCAAAGGCTGCTTGCCGCATCCAGGTAATACTTCAAACTCAGCGGTCCGACGCGGTCGCACGGGTTACGCAGGTCATCGCGGCCGCGAAGGATGGGGTCCTGCATTTCCGCGTCCGCGAAAGTCTGCGCGCCGATGAGGCGTTCTTGACAGACGTCGTCGCGCCGCTCACCCGGCTCCATCAGGATGATCGGGTCTAACAGCCAGATGCGTGCGGTAGCGTCGGTGGACGCAGTGACGACGCGGCTGCCGGCCGGGCTGAATGCCGCGCTAATCACAAAATGCGTATGCCCCGACAGCGTTGCCAGCGCCGCGCCGGTCTTGGCGTCCCACAGCCGCGCGGTGCGGTCGAAGGAGGCGGTGAGGATGCGGCTGCCGTCCGGGCTGAACGCCGCGCTCCACACAAAATGCTTATGCCCCGAGAGCGTTGCCAGCGCCGCGCCGGTCTTGGCGTCCCACAGCCGCGCGGTGTCGTCGTCGGATGCAGTGACGACGCGGCTGCCGTCCGGGCTGAACACCGCGCTATTCACCGAACTCGTATGCCCCGACAGCGTAGCCAGTGCCGCGCCGGTCGTGGCGTTCCACAGCCGTGCGGTATTGTCGAAGGAAGCTGTGACGACGCGGCTGCCGTCTGGGCTGAATGCGGCGCTATGCACCCCACCCGTATGCCCCGACAGAGTTGCCAGCGCCGCACCGGTCTTGGCGTCCCACAGTCGTGCGGTGTTGTCATTGGACGCGGTGACGACGCGGTTGCCGTCCGGGCTGAACTCCGCGCTATACAACGTATCCGTATGCCCCGACAGCGTTGCAAGCGCTGCGCCGGTGTTGGCGTCCCACAGCCGCGCGGTGTTGTCGTTGGACGCGGTGACGACGTGGCTGCCGTCCGGGCTGAACACCGCGCTCCACACCTGAGCCGTATGCCCCGAGAGCGTTGCCAGCGCCGCGCCGGTCTTGGCGTCCCACAGCCGCGCGGTTTTGTCCGAGGACGCAGTGACGACGCGGCTGGCGTCATTGCTGAACACCGCGCTATTCACCGAACTCGTATGCCCCGAGAGCGTTGCCAGCGCCGCGCCGGTGGCGGCGTTCCACAGCCGCGCGGTATTGTCATTGGACGCGGTGACGACGCGGCTGCCGTCCGGGCTGAATGCCGCGCTAAGCAGCTCACCCGTATGCCCCGACAGCGTTGCCAGCGCCGCGCTGGTCTTGGCGTTCCACAGCCGCGCGGAGTCGTCGTCGGATGCGGTGACGACGCGGCTGCCGTCCGGGCTGAACTCCGCGCGATTCACCGCGCTCGTATGCCCCGACAGCGTTGCCAGTGCCGCGCCGGTCGTGGCGTTCCACAGCCGTGCGGTATTGTCGAAGGAAGCTGTGACGACGCGGCTGCCGTCCGGGCTAAATGCCGCGCTATGCACCCCACCCGTATGCCCCGACAGCGTTGCCAGCGCGGCGCCGGTCTTGGCGTCCCACAGCCGCGCGGTATTGTCGTCGGACGCAGTGACGACGCGGCTGCCGTCCGGGCTGAACACCGCGCTATTCACCGGGCCAGTATGTTCCGAGAGCGTTGCCAGCGCGGCGCCGGTCTTGGCGTCCCACAGCCGGGCGGTGGCGTCGTTGGACGCGGTGACGACTCGGCTGCCGTCCGGGCTGAAAACCGCGCTATTTACCCAATTCCTATGCCCGGAGAGTGTTGCGAGCGCGGCGCCGGTCTCGGCGTCCCACAGCCGGGCGGTGGCGTCCTTGGACGCGGTGACAACGCGGCTGCCGTCCGGGCTGAATGCTGCGTTCGACACCCGAGCCGTATGCCCCGACAGCGTTGCCAGAGCGGCGCCGGTCTCGGCGTCCCACAGCCGGGCGGTATTGTCCTCAGACGCGGTGAGGACACGGCTTCCGTCCGGGCTGAACACCGCGCTATTCACCGAATCCGTATGCCCCGACAGCGTTGCCAGCGCGGCGCCGGTCTTGGCGTCCCACAGCCGCGCGGTATTGTCCTCAGACGCGGTGACGACGCGGCTGCCGTCCGGGCTGAACACCGCACTATTCACCGAGCTCGTATGCCCCGACAGCGTTGCCAGCGCGGCGCCGGTCTTGGCGTCCCACAGCCGCGCGGTGTTGTCGTTGGACGCGGTGACGACGCGGCTGCCGTCCGGGCTGAACACCGCGCTATTCACCGAATTCGTATGTCCCGAGAGGGCCAACCTGAAGGGGCACTCTTTCGCGGACGCATAGCGCGAGAGACCATCCTCCAGTTCGAGGGAGCGAAAGGTAAGCGGTGAGCTCCCTTGGGACGGTGGCAAGCCGGCAATCGCGTATCGTAATGCGCGGTCGCAAAAGCCTTGCTCGGATACAATTTTGGATGAACTCGCGAATACCGCCGCCTCCCGCTTCGACGTTTGATACGACTGCCACAGCGCACCGCCGAGAGCGGCCATCACGACAACAAAGAAGGCCGTCAACGCCCAACGCACGCGCCGAAGAATCCGCCGCTCACGCGCGAGCCGAATCCGCTCCGCGCTACGCTGTGCGTCCTCCTTCTGCCTGCATTGAGAGAGATAGTTCTGCTCAGTCGGAGTGATGAGACGGACGAGGTCGTCGCGAGCTTTCAATCGCTCGGCCTCTTCCAGCCGACCGCCGGAATGCGTGAGCCACGCCGTGTCCTTGTTGTTGGCCGCCCAGTCGCGTGCCGCGCGCTGGACACCGGCGAGTGTCGTCAGTACCCCGAAATCCTCGTCGAGCCAACCCTGCAACAGGCCCCATTGGCGCAATAGTGCCTCGTGCGCCGGCTCGATTGTGACTTCGCCGGTGTCTTGCGCCACGTCGGTGGCGAGCAAGTGCTGGGCGACGAGCAAGTCTACGAGCGGATGTGCTTCGGCCGGAATCTCAGACATGCGGGCGACCCGGCGGCGCGGGCTGCCAGTTTCGGAATCGATGCCGGCAAGCCAAGGGATGAAGCCACGGCGAAGCAGCGTGAGCCGCGCCACACGGTCGCGAGGGATTTTCGGGTCTGCGTCAGCCGCCGCCATGGCGCGTTCGACAGCGGCCTCAATCGAACCCTTGATGCGCCCGAGCGCCTCGTAATCCGCGAATGTCAGGCGTCCTCGGCCGCCGTATTCGAGGTAGAGTCGCTCCAGCGTGAACGCGAGCAATGGCAGCGCGTCCCGGCCGCCGCCAGCCTCGATGTCGGCGAGCAGCGCCTGGGTCAGCGCCGGCTCGATCTTGAGAGCGCGCGGGCTGTCCTTGAGCCGCTCGGCTGGCCCTTCGATCACCGCTTGATAGGCTCCTTTTGGCAGCGGCGGCAGACTCAGTGTCTGTTGGCTGATGCCGTCGAGCTCTTTGGCGGTTTGCAGTCGCTCATAGGAATCCGAGCGCATCGTGAAGATCACGATGACGCCTGGCGTGTCCGCCGTGAGCAGGTCCCGCATTAGCGCGAGCAGTGGCTCGGCCTCCGTCGCGCCTTCTGCGAGGAACAATTCCTCGCCCTGATCAATCGGCAGCACTACACTTGGCGGTTTCCCTTCCGGCTCACATGGCAAGCGGGGCGGTCGCGCCTTGTCTGCGAGCTTCGCAAGTAGCAGCAGGAGTGTGGGCGCGCCACCACTGATCGCAGTTTTGATGTCGGCACGGGTCTGCATGAGACCCTGGGCCTGCATTGCTGTTTCGAGCACACGAACCAAGCCGGTTTCGCCGTTGATCGCGGCTCGTTCCGGTCGAAGCACAGGAAGCAGCAAGAAGTTCTGATCATCGCGCCGGATTCGCGGAACGAGTCCCGAGCGTAAGAACGAGGATTTGCCTGCGCCCGACGCGCCCAGAATGACCAGCAGGCGGGGCGGCGCGGCATCGCGCAGCCCGCGCAAACGGTCGAGCGCCTCGACAATCGGCGCATCGCGACCGAAGAAAATGCCAGCATCCTCGGCTTCGAGCGGTCTTAAGCCCCGGTAGGGCGGTCGGTTAGGATCGCTGTCCGGCGGCCATGCAAAGAAGCGGCTATCGAGACCGGCGCGTTGTAATCCTGTCTTGAGCCGTGTGAGTGCTTCCGCCGAGAAGGTGACATGCGCTTCCTCACCAGTGAACGGCATGGTTACGCGCATCATCAAATGATCGCGGCCCGCGCTGAGCCGCACAAGTTGCCAAGTGCTGGTTAGGTTGACAGGTAGGTCGGCGGGAGCAAGATCATCGACCAGAAGACCGAACAATCGTTTGTTCAGCCGGTGTGCAAGATTAAACTCCTTGAGGCACCAGCCTGAGGCGAGCCACGCGCGCGACACGACGAACAGCACCGCTTCGCAGCGATTTGCTGCCTCGTTTAGGGCACGTTCCCAGCGCTCGCCGGCGGCGATCCCTCGGTCAGGATCGATGTCGAGAAAAATGTCGTTCCAGCCTTCGCGATTCAACCAATCGCGAAGCGCCACTGCCTCGGCATTGTTCGCGCTCGAATGGCTAAGAAAGATACGTGACATTCGCTGGATCGAGACAGATTAGCCGCAGGAATGAAGCTTACGCTGGATTTGAGAGGAGCACCGCAACGGATTTTTGATTATAGCCCAAGAAGGACCCCTGCCGATGAGGATAAGCAAGGCCATGTTCGTTTTCGAGCAACACGGCATCGGATGCTGCGGCCAGCCAGGCGGGTGCTTTGATTCTGATAATGGGGTTTATCGGAGCCGATCCAGGGTATGATCTTTCAGAGACGGTCCTTGCTGATCCTGGCCGGAAGTCGGCAGGTTGTCGCCGCGCCAAGGCTCGTCGATTTAAGAAACAAGCTCGCTGAAACGGTCGAGGAGGTCGATAAGCCACTGGGGAGGGGGGTTTGTAGTGCGGGCGGCTAAACGTTACCGGTGATGATTTGCAGGGCATTTAGGGGCCATCTAGAGCCTCTGGGTGGTTCTAGGAACGTCGCACTGGCCTGGTTGATATTTTGCCACCGGAATTGCCACCGGACAGGTCAGTATCAGCTGTGATTGGGCGATACGACGACTGGCGCTCGCATCAAAAAATCAAATAAAATCAAATCCAGAGGGAGCCTCCGGGATAGGCCGTAACGGCCCCGAGAGAATTACGAATGCGGTGCTCTACCGGCTGAGCTACCGCGGCATGCCGACGGAATGGCGATCTAGTAATACCCGCGGATTGTTAACGCAAGACACGCTGCCGGTTCATGGCTGGGTGGCGTCATTGAATCGCCTGGGCGAGGGGCCTACGCTGCCGAGAATACCAATGAATTGAACCGGGTCGGCGTGGCTTTGCGCCATGCCTGGTCTGGATAGGGAGGTTCCATGCGGATGAAGACGATATTGCTCGCTTCGGCCGCCGCGCTGACGGCGCTCGTGCTGCACACTTCCGCACCGGCCTTCGCGCAAAATGCGGCGGCGCTTTCGGGCGCGGTGACTTCCGCCAAGGAAGGGCCGATGGAAGGCGTCGTCGTCAGCGCCCGGAAGGACGGCTCGACCATCACCGTCTCGGTCGTCAGCGACGACAAGGGCCATTTCAGCTTCCCGGCGTCGCGGCTCGACCCGGGCCACTACGCGATCGGCATCCGCGCCACCGGCTACGACCTCGATGGGCCGAAGGACGCCACCATCGCCGCTGGCCTTGAGGACAAGATCGACGTCACGCTCAAGCCGGCGCGGAATTTGAGCGCGCAGCTGACCAACGCCGAATGGCTGATGAGCATGCCGGGCACCGACGCGCAGAAGCGCTTAGTGCTCGACTGCAACAGCTGCCACACGCTGGAACGCATCGTGCGCTCGACCCACGATGCGGCGGAGTTTCAGCAGGTATTCCTGCGCATGGCCGGCTATTACCCCGGCAGCACGCCGCTGAAGCCGCAGCGGCTGGTCGGCGATGCGGTGCGCAGACTCATTCCCGCCGACGAGGCTCAGGCGGCCGCCGAATGGCTCGCCAGCATTAATTTGAGTGGCCAGGATACGTGGAGCTATCCGCTCAAGACCTTGCCGCGGCTCACCGGCAAATCCACCCACGTCATCATCACCGAATACGACCTGCCCAATAAGCTGATCGAGCCGCACGATGTCGTGCTCGATCATGAAGGCAACGTCTGGTACTCGGATTTCGGCCAGATGTTCATCGGCGAGATGGACCCGAAGACCGACGCCGTCACGCAGTATCCGATCCCCGTCACCAAGCCCGGTTTTTCGCTCGGCACGCTCGATCTGCATATCGACAAGGACGACAATCCGTGGGTCGGCGTGATGTATCAGAGCGCCATCGCCAAGCTCGACCGCAAAACCGGAAAGTTCGAAACGTGGTCGACGCCGAAGGAGTGGGACTCCGATGCCGGCCAGCTTGGGCACCTCGCCATCGAGGGTACGCCGGCCGACGACAAAGTGTGGATCAAGAATTCCGCCGGCGGTCACATCTACCGGCTCGATCTGAAAACCAACGCTTTCGAAGACGTCGGCTCGCCGAAGGACCCGCGTACCGGCAAGCGCATCGGCACCTACGGCATTCATTCGGATGCCGAGAACAATCTTTATCTGCTCGATTTCTCCGCCGGCAATATCGTGCGGCTCGATGCCAAGACCAAGGAGCCGACGGTTTATCTGACGCCGACGCCGAACTCGCATCCGCGGCGCGGGCGGGTCGACGACCAGGGCCGGCTGTGGTTCGCCGAATATTTCGGCAATGCCATCGGCATGCTCGATCCGGAGACCGGAAAAATCCAGGAATGGAAAGTGCCGACGCCGTGGTCGTCGCCCTATGACGCGGTAGCGGACAAGAACGGCAATGCCTGGACCGCCTCGATGAACACCGACCGCGTCGCCCGCCTCGATATCAAGACCGGGCAATATACCGAATATCCGCTGCCGCGGCCGACCAACATCCGCCGTGTCTTCGTCGACGATGCCAAAAACCCCGGCACGCTGTGGATCGGCAGCAATCACGGCGCGTCAATCGTTAAGGTCGAGCCGCTGGACTAAGCCTGCGTTTCCCGGGCGCAGCGCAGCACGAAGTGGTGCGCTGCAGACCCGGGATCGTCACAAACTCAGAACATGCAAGCGCCGAGCTTACGACGGCCCCGGATCAGCAGTGCACCGCTTCGCGCTGCACTGCATCCGGGGAACAAGCGTAAGTTTCACTTCGCGTCCGCTTCCGCCCGCAGCTTGAAGCGCTGGATCTTGCCCGTCGCGGTTTTCGGCAGCTCGGTGCGGAATTCGAGCCAGCGCGGATATTTGTAGGCGGCGAGCTTTTGCTTGCAGTGTTCCTGCAAGGTCCGCGCGAAGGTCTCGCTCGCCTTGTCCGACGCTTTCAGCACCACGAACGCCTTGGGCTTGATCAGCCTGTCGTCATCCGGCCAGCCGACCACAGCGGCTTCGAGCACGTCGGGGTGGCTTTGCAATATGCCCTCGACCTCGAACGGCGAGACATACATGCCCGACACCTTGAGCATGTCGTCGCGCCGGCCGCAGTAGACGAAATAGCCGTTGTCGTCCTCGACGTATTTGTCGCCCGAGCGCGTCCAATCGCCGAGGAAAGTCGTGCGCGACTGCTCGCGGTTGTTCCAATACATCATCGCGCTGGTCGGC
>Ga0181521_10006243_pt1 | contig 12988 bp, 11 predicted proteins | sample PEATcosm2014_Bin_32_FD_119764 | JGI IMG/M metagenome (GOLD analysis project Ga0181521, IMG submission 119764) | Peatland microbial communities from MTU Mesocosm Facility, Houghton, MI, USA - PEATcosm2014_Bin02_60_metaG | ecosystem: Environmental > Terrestrial > Soil > Wetlands > Peat | place...
CCCGGTTCGTTAGGGGACGGCAAGCCGTCCCCCTACAAGCAGCGCGGCCGGCGGAACGCCCTCACGCGCGCTCCGTTCGGGGGCGAAACACCAGAACCCAAAGCGCCAGCGCCGCCTGTACGCAAAGGGCGGTTCCAATCAACAGAACGAAGCCCTCGAAATGGTCCGCGCGCGCGTTACGCACAATGGCTGAGACGCCGACTCCCGCCGCGCCCAGCGCTGCCGCCAGCGCCAGCCAACGCCAGCTTGTAGCGGCCAGAAACAGCACGATCGTCCCAATCATCAGGCTCCCTGCGCCGAGCAGCGCATCCTGAATCATCCGGGAAGGGTATCCCGGATGGCGAAGGACGCTTTCCATGGTGGTAAGCCAGGCACAGGCCAGCAGCGTAAACGCACAAACCGTCAGCAGTATGGTCCGCATCTTACCTCCCGCATAGAGTTGACGACCCAGCAGCCCCGCCACCTGGTGGAAATACCAGAGGTTTGCAGGATCACCCTGTACCGAGCGCGCGTGGAATTCCTCGCGGAGATCGCCTGGGACGTCGTCACGCCGCGAGAGGGGCAGGGCACAGACCAGCAGCTTCTCCAGCCAGCGGGGTGGCGTTGGATTCGGCGGTCGTTTCATGCCTGCCCTCCCACCGGCCAGGACACCTTTTGCCAAAGTGTTTCCAGCACTGTCTTGGCCTCATTCAAGGCACGAACACCTGCGGCGGTGACCCGGAAGTAGCGTTTCGCTCGTCCGCCGCGTTCCGCCGTGCCCTCGCCCAGCCGCGAGGTTACGTAAGACTTGGCTGCTAATCGGTCCAAAGTGGCATAGACCGCGCCCGCCGCCACATCGCGCCCTAACGTCTCGCCCATCTCGCGCAGAATGGCGCGGCCATAAGCGCCCTTGCCCAGCCGCAGAGTAACCACCAGCACCGCCTGCTCGAAGGTTCCGAGGGTTTCCGCCATGACTACAATGTAGACACTGCGGCACCAATTGTCAAGCCCTTCCTAACGCCTTGCCACGCTTTTCAAATCTCAAATCTTAAATCTCAAATCTGTGGTTTACCCGCCAGCGCCAGCGCGCCACTCTAACGCCGCCGCAACGCCAGCCTTCTTTGGTCGCGTGAGACATCCGAAGAGTGTATAATCGCCTCAGGAGGGTCAATCATGAAAAGCGTGAGGGTGCTCATTGCGGTCTTAGTGTTTGCTGGCGTGGTTCTGGCCCAGGCGACAAATCCGGCGAAACAGCCCACCGCGGCCGGCGCGAGTTTTGACAAGTTGAAATCCCTGGTGGGCCAGTGGGAAGGCACCATGGACGAAGGCGGCAAGCAGATGCCTGCCACCACTTCATTCCGTCTCGTCTCGGACGGCTCGGCGGTGATGAACATGCTCGGGGAAGGCACGCCGTACGAGATGGTCACCATGTTTCACATGGACAACAGCGATCTGCTGGCCACCCACTATTGCGGCGCTCATAACCAGCCGCGCTTCCGCCTCGTGCCCTCGTCCGAACCGAATGTCGTGACCTTTGTGTTCAAGGACGCCACCAACCTCCGCAGCCCCTCGACGCCCCACATGGTGGGCCTCAAGATCACTTTCGTGGATCACAATCACCACTATCAAGACTGGACGTTCCTCGACAAGGGCCAGGAGAGCACTTCCCGGTTCGAATTCCACCGCAAGGCCTGAGCCGTCCCCGGGCTGGCGCATCCTAGAACCCCGTTTCACGTTCCCGATCCGGCGAAGGACCCGCACAGGATAGCTTTTGGGTGCCCCGTTTAGTCAGCGATTAAGTCAGCGGAAGGCGCCGTAGACTCACAAATCAGGTCGGGGCTAACTTGCTGGATTCGGGATTTCTCGAGTTCGGAGTCCAGTTGGACCGCCAAGTTCCTGGCATAGTGTATGAAGTGGTGCCCTGATATCAGCATCGCAAATCCCATGCTAAACCTACAGGGATTCAGGGACCAGCGGGCAACGAGTCGCAAAAGGAATTTCCAGTAGGCTTTCCGATAGGAGGAGAGGATGCCTTGGTGGACGATCGAGCGAAAAACGATTCCCAGTACGGCCAAGAGCGGAATTTCCGGAGGTTTCTGCGGCTTGCGGGGTTTCCAGTGCAAAAGCGAACGGTAACACCGATCGTAAAATGCGCCGGGGCCATACAGGGAAACGAGCATCCTGCGGTAACCCTCCAGCAGAACGGGCAAGGGGAGAAGCGTTCTAAAATTGGGCGGATCGAAGTTGCTGGTGGCGGCGCTATCCATGAGTAATCGACCTTCTTTCAGCATTCGATCAAAAAGCGGAGTCGTAGGAGGCGCCTGCAAAAACCCGGCCATGGCCCAGGGGATGGCGGCGCGCTCAATGAAGTCGATTTGCTGTTCGAAGATGTCCTCGGTATCGGAATCGAAACCTACGATGAACCCCGCCGTTACCCAAAGACCTTCACTCTGGATGAAGCGAACGCTCTCCAGCGGATCACGCCGCAGGTTTTGAAATTTCTTGGCTTCCTTCTGGGCTTTGGGAGAGGGACTTTCGATCCCGATGAAGACATAAAAAAAGTTCGCCTTCACCATGGCTTTGATCAATTCAGGCCTCTGAGCGAGATCAATTGATGCCTCGGTGTACAGTAACATCGGATAGTGATGAGATATTTGCCATTCTTCCAGCTTAAGGGCCAGTTCCAGAGCCAGTTTGTGGTTCCCAATAAAATTGTCGTCGACGATAAAGACCTGGTCGCGCCAGCCGAGTTCATATAACGCATCGAACTCCGCCAGCATTTGGCTGGAGCTCTTGGTTCGAGGCTTCCTCCCGTAAATAGTGATGATGTCGCAGAATTCGCATTGGAACGGACAGCCGCGGGAGAACTGCACTGCCATGGAGGCATACTTGTCGATTTTGAGCAGATCAAAGCGTGGGAGCGGCGTCTTGCTGATGTCGGGTTTGTCCTTAATATCGTAGAGCCGTTTTGCGGACCCGCACTCAAGATCGGCGGCAATCTCAGAGAAAGCTTCATCGGGCTCACCGACGACGACATGATCCGCCAGAGGAAGCATGAGTTCCGGTTCACTGCTGGCCAGGGGACCGCCGATGATGGTCCGCTTGCCGAGAGTCCGCGCTCTGAGAAGGGTTTCGCGAATGTCATCTTTCTGGACGCGCATCCCGCTGACCATGACCAAGTCGGCCCAAAGGATGTCCGCATCGAGCAGGTCCTCAAAGTTTCGGTCGATCAACCTTAGTGTCCAGTTCTTCGGACAGAGCGCGGCCACGGTGAGTAGACCCAGCGGCGGCTGGTCGGTCTTGATGGGAACGAGATCCAATATTCCGTCCATACTCCAGAAAGAGGACGGAAAACGCGGCCAGATCATGAGAACCTTGAGCGCCAGGCCGAGAGGAGGGAAGTTCTGCAGCACGCTTAGGTCTTCTTTGGCGTCTTGTGCGGATCGCTTCTCGAAATCGGTCAATTGAGACATGTTCTCCTTCCCCAGTGAATCCAATGGATTCCCCCCCCAATCGTAGCTTTGGGGGCTAGCTCAATCGATTGGTCAAACTCCTGAGCAGACCACAATCGCAAGAGTTTCTGGCAACCCGCCTGGAAATAAATGAAAAGAAGCCCCGTGGTTAAAATCGAATTCAGGGCGGCCATGAGCATAGCTCACCTGCCCGTAATTTTCCATCCGAATTTCCATTTTGGGTACCTGAGTGGCTGACGGTGTACCGGGGTTTCCGTTTTCGAAGCCCCACCCCGCCATCGGAGCATTTTCGGCGGCACCGTATCTGTTCAAGATTGCACACTTTGGCGGGACTTCACTTTGGGGCCCGGATGTGCTGCCTGTCCAATCGGCACCTCAGATACCACTCCGTGGAAGTGACGTTGGCGAAGCAACCAGGATTCTGGTGGAAAAGGCAGGGTGGTGTTTTCAGGCAGCAGGCGCGCCACTGGACGACATTTGGACCGAGTCGAACCTAAGGCCCTGGTCTGGCGGGCAGGGGGTACGGACCCGGGAGCGCCCGCCGGCTTCTTTGCATTTTTCACTTGACAACCCCGCGGACATGTGGTAGCCTATAATTGTGGTCATTTTGTGGGCACATTGTCGTGGGCAGGCCTCGGACCGCGAGGAAAAGCGCAACGGCCTCCGCACTCAGGAAAACCGGCGTCCGGAAAACACGAAAAATATTACGATCGAAGCCAGTATGTCATTGAAAACAAACGAGGCACTTCGAAAACGAACTCAAAACGAACTCAAATTGAGTGCCGAATGCGCGCAATAAACGCACAATTCGAGCTTTTTGACGCCGCACATGTTCCGGCCAGGGTCTGGGCGCGGGAATGCGGCATGGTACGAAGCGGCCTGGTTGGCGGAAATCCGGAGGCGCGGAAGAAAACACATAAACAGTGGGAACGAAGCTAAGGAGTACCTGAAAACAAAGGACTTCACTTTTTTGCATGGTGCAAATTACGCGCGTTTTGCGCGCCATTCAGCACCAACCGGGCCCTGAAAGGAGCAAGAAAGAGCGCATTTTGCGAAGACGAGCCGGAGCCCCGCGGTCGCAAGGGCCACGACGAAACAGTGACAAGTAGTCGGCTAGGCAGGCGCATGGGTTTCATCGGAACTGTTATTTCGGGCTTATGTGGTGCGGGCGCCCCGCCCGCTGTGGCGGGAGTGTCCCGCTCCCGCGCGCCGGCAAGATGCAGCGGGCAAGATGCCCGCACCACATCATGGGTTGACATTGGCTTTTGTCAATCTGATAATTCTCATGCGGCTCATGAAATGGTCGGCTCTGGGGAAACAAGTCGGCAAGGGATTGCGGTGCGGTCCCCCGCCAGGAACTCACGAGGGTCAGGCCCGGGACAGTACTATTACCTCTGTAACTTGGCGCCCGGCGCTTGACCTCGGCAAAATACCGTGTGGTTGTTACCTCCTTGCAGCGAGGGCACATGTCCACTGTCACCAACCATGAGGTAAAAGCTACGAAGCTGACGAAGGAATTGCTCGTCGAAGCCTATCGCATGGTTTACATGTCGCGGCGTGTCGACGACAAGGAGATTCAGCTCAAGCGCCAGAACCGTGCCTTTTTTCAGATCAGCGGGGTCGGCCACGAGACCTTCGGGGTTGCGGCCGCCCTGCATCTGAAACCCGGCTACGATTGGTTTTATCCCTATTATCGCGATCGGGCGCTTTGCCTCCAACTGGGCGTAACGCCTTACGAGATGTTCTTAGGTTCGGTCGGGGCGGAAAACGACCCGGCGTCCGGCGGACGCCAGATGCCCTCGCATTGGGGCAGCAAGAAGTTCCACATTGTTTCTCAGTCCAGCCCCACGGGGTCGCAAATTCTGCAAGCCGTGGGCGCCGCCGAAGGCAGCCAGTATTTCGAGTTGGTGAAAGAAGCCGCCGATCTTGCCAAGGGCTTTCATGCGGATGAAGTCGTCTACGTTTCGCTTGGCGACGGCGCTTCCAGCGAGGGCGAATTCTGGGAATCGCTCAACTGGGCTTGTAGCCGCAGGCTGCCGGTCTTTTACGTGGTCGAGGACAACGGTTACGCCATTTCCGTGCCGGTGGATGTACAAACCGCCGGAGGCAGCATTTCGCGCCTGGTGAAGAGCTTTCCTCACCTCCTGGTGCTCGAATGCGACGGTACCGATTTTCCGGAGAGCTATGAAGCGGCCGGGAAAGCGGTGGAGTACGTCCGGCAGCGAAACGGGCCGGCGCTGATCCATGCCCACGTCATCAGGCCTTACTCCCATTCGCTCTCGGACGATGAACGGCTTTACAAGTCGGAAGAGGTGCGCCAGAAGGAAGCCAGGCGGGATCCTCTGACTCGATTTGCCAACCTGTTGCGGCAGGAAGAGTGGGTCAGTGGGAAGGAATTGAAGGAAATTGAAGCTGGGGTGGACCGTGAAATCCGCGAAGCGGTGGATCAGGCTCTGGCGGCTGAGCCCGCTGCGCCGAGTACCGTCTTGCGTTTCCTTTGCTCGCCCACCGTGGACCCCACTTCCTCACAATTCGACCAGCCGCCGAAATTCCATGGCGAGCCGAAGACCATGGTCGATCTCATTAACGCCGCCCTGCGCGACGAGATGGCGCGCGACCCGCGCGTGGTGGTTTTCGGAGAAGACGTGGCGGACTGCAGCCACGAGGACGAACTTCCCAAGGTGAAGGGCAAGGGCGGGGTGTTCAAGGTGACGCACGGGTTGCAGCGGCACTTCGGCAGCGCCCGCTGCTACAATTCCCACCTCGCCGAAGCGAGTATCGTGGGCCGTGCCATGGGCATGGCCACGCGCGGCCTGAAACCCGTGGTCGAAATTCAGTTTTTCGACTATATCTGGCCGGCCATGATGCAGATTCGCGACGAGGTGCTCACCCTGCGCTGGCGCTCCAACAACGACTTCTCCTGCCCGTTCGTCATCCGTGCGCCCATCGGCGGGTATCTGGCAGGAGGCGCGATTTATCACAGCCAGTCCGGCGAATCCATCTTCACGCACTTGCCCGGCTTGCGCGTGGTCATGCCGGCGACGGCCCTGGATGCCAATGGCTTGCTGCGCACCGCGATCCGCTGCGACGATCCCGTCCTGTTCCTCGAACCGAAGCACCTTTACCGGCAGACCCATAACCGCGCTCCCTATCCCGGACGCGATTACATGATTCCGTTCGGAAAAGCCAGACTGGTCCAGGAGGGGACGACGCTGACCATTGTGACTTACGGGTCGCTCGTGCACCGCGCCGTCCAGTCGTTAAAGGCGCTCGAGCAGGATGGGATTCAGCCGGAGATACTCGATCTGCGTTCGCTTAATCCCTACGACTGGGAACTGATCGCCGCCTCGGTGAAAAAAACCAACCGGGTTTTGGTCCTGCACGAGGACAACATTTCCTGGGGCTATGGAGCGGAGATCGCCGCCCGGATCGCCGACGAGCTTTTCGAGTTTCTCGACGCTCCCGTGCGGCGGCTGGCAGCCAAGGACGGATACATTCCCTATCACCCGGTGCTCGAGGACGAGGTGCTTCCCCAACCGGCGGATATCGTCCGCGCGGCGAGAGCCCTGGCCGCATACTAGAAACGGCGCGGCGGGTTTTCGCGGGCTGCTGAAAAACGCTTGCACACTGTCATTCTGAGCGAAGCGAAGAATCCCGGCAGTGGCGGTTTCGACAAACTGCGGAGATCCTTGCTTCGCTTCGCTCAGGACCGCCTGGGGCTCCTCAGGAGGACAGCACGCTATTACTCTAGCCTATTCCTAATTCATCCACCCGTTCCAGCGCCGTCCCGCATTGGCGGCAAATCACCGCGCCGCAGTCGCCGCACACCAGCGGCTCAACTACATTGCCGCATCGAGGGCAATAGAGCGGCTGGCTTTCCTGACTATCGTCTTTGTCCATGGGTTCGCATCTCCTGCGTGGCGCCCACGCTACAATCTCAGGCTTAGCACCGATTTCAAAAAATCGCTGAGGACTCGCTGGACCTCCTCGAGCTTGCCGGTGAAGAAATGATCCGCATTCTGAATCCAACGGATTTGTTTAGGGTCAGCCAACGAGTCATAAAAACGCTCCACATCCTCGCGCGGCCCAAATGGGTCGAGCGTTCCCTGAACGATGAGCTTGGGTTTCAACACTCCAAGCAGGAAGTCGAGATTCATGGCCGCCACAGGAACTCCCAGCCCCACCAATACTGCGGCGCGCGGGTCGGCAGCTCCAACCCGAAGTCCGACGCTTGCGCCAAAAGAAAACCCGATGAGGCAGACCGGAACAGCAGGGAAGCGCGCGGCGAGGAAATTCAGCGCTGCCGCGACGTCCTCGCCTTCGCCGATGCCGTCGCTGTAGCTCCCCGTACTCTTCCCGACTCCGCGGAAATTGAAGCGCAGAGCCGGCAGGCCTGCTTCCACGGCAGCCTTCGCGGCCCGGAAAGCCACCTTGTTGTGCATCGTCCCGCCATAGAGCGGGTGAGGATGGCAGACCAGCGCCGCTCCGCATGGCTTTATCCGGGGATCCCACTCGAGAAGGGCTTCGAGCGTTCCTGCCGGGCTCGGAATTAGAAGTCGTTCGACTTTCGTAATTCACCTCTATAATAGTGTAGAATAAGCCTCAAGATTTTGAGTACTTCTTGGAGTGCAGGCGCGGAGCTGCCGTAACCCAAGACGCGTCGAGCCTGGCGTGAGGACAGAATCCTGGACCTGGGGAGGCTGCATATCCGATTCAAACTTCTTGCCTTCCTCTTGATCGTCGCTGCCGGAATCATTGGCTACCATTATTATGCATCGAGGCGCAAAGCGAGTTCCTCCACGGATGTGGCTTATGTGCTGCCGAGTTCGCTGGAAGTGGTGGATGCTCCGGGCGAGATCCGCCTGGCCGTCGAATCGGTAAAGGCGGGAGACCGGGTGCGGGTTCTTCTGCGCTCGCGCAACTGGGCAAAAGTCAAACTCGAAGATGGCCGCACGGGATGGGTGGAAGGCAAGGACATCGTGGCTGCGCCGGCCTACGAAGACTCTCAAAAGTTGCTGAGGGACTTGGAGAACATTCCTGTGCAGGCGGAAGGCCACGCGCCGCAGTCGATCAATTTAAGGTTTGAACCCTCACGTGACTCGATCTCTCTCGCTCAACTTCCCAACAATCAGAAACTCCAGGTGTTTGGGCGGAAGATCGTGGAGCGGCCCTCTCCATCTGCCGATCCGTCTTCACAGCCGGTCAAGGAGGCGTGGTATCTCGTCAAGGCGGACACCCGCGCAGGCTGGGTTCTGGGCCGCTCCGTTACGCTTGATATTCCGGAGCCGATCGGCGGCAACGCCCAGGGCTATAATTTGGTGGCTTGGATGGTGCTCAATACGGTGGCCGACAATGGCCGCCAAGTTCCACAATACCTCGCCGCCGATCGCGCCGCCAACCAGGACGCGGACTTCACTCACATTCGTGTTTTCACTTGGTGGGTGAAAAACCATCAATACGTCACCTCCTACGCTGAAAGCGGCCTGCATGGGTACTTTCCCCTTCGCGTAACGCAGAATGCGAAAGTCCCTCAATTCCGCCTTAATCTGCTGGACGAACAAGGGCACAAAGTTCAGAAGGTGTACGCCTTATTTGATACCATTACGCGCCCGCAGGGGTTCGTCGAGGGATGGGACAGCAACTCGGCGCCAACTCGCGCCCCCTCGCGGCGTGTGCAGCGCCGCCGTTGATCGACGGTCAGATGAAACCGGAGAGGGCTTCGGATGGAAAGTACCACGGCAACTATTGAGTTTGCTCCCAACCCGGCGCCGGCCATACCCTTGATCTACAGGTTTTGGCGAGGCGTGATCCGGCTGTGGTTCGCCCTCACGTTTCGAAAAATCCGCGTCCTGCACGAGGATCGATTGATGGAGCCAGACCCGGCCCTTCTGTTGGTCAGCCACCCGGAGAGCTTTTATGACGCCCTGATTCTGATGGCGGGGTTCGAGCGGCAGGTGCGCTGCCTTATCCCCGCGAGATTAGTCAAAGGACTGCTCCCAACGATTCTGGCGCGGGGCTTGGGCATGATTGGCTACAATCCCGAGAACCGCCCGGCGGCGCTTGAAACCTGTCGTGCCCTATTGGCGGAGAAGGCTGCGGTGGTGACCTTCGTCGCGCCGGGCCCTGCGAATTCCCCAGGGGCAGGGGCCCTCGCCATGCACGCGGCTTCGATCGCTCTAACCGCCGCGGGCCAGAATTCCGTGCTTGGGGGGCTCAAGCTGTTCCCCATTCACCTTTTTGTGCCCGTGGGTCACACACACACAAGAGAGGTATTGGTCGATATTGATTGGCCGGAGATTGCGGAAGACCTTATTTCAAGCGCTGTAGGCAGTGAGCAAGATCGAGCACAGGAAGTCGCCCGGCAGCTCGAAAAGAGATGTCAGGAAAACTCTTTCCGCCTTCAACCCTCGGCGCTCGCGGATTTCCTGGGGGACCTCGAGCATGCGTTGCGCGATGGCCTGAAGGAAGAATTTGAGTCGCAGCCGGGAGGGAAGCAGAAGCTCGAGGGGTTTGAACTCAGCCGTTTTGTGGTTCAGTGGGCAGAGCAGATGAACTACTTGCATCCCGGCTTGCTGGTCTCGCTGCGGGAAATGCTTGCAGCTTGGCGCGAGGCCAGCCGTAAGGGCGCACTCCACCGCCTTGAAACCGAAGAGGCGGGCGCATGGCTGAGCACACCTCTGGGCCGCGCCGTCGTTTTGCTGGAAACGGTTTTGGGGTTTCCCCTCGCCATCTACGGACTGGTCAATCACCTTATCGCCTTGGCCGTCCTCCGTTGGACGGGTTTACTCAAGAAGGAAACGGACGGGGACAAGTTCACCACATGGCTCTGGCGAGGTCTGGTAATCTTGGGGTCGTATATCCTCCAGGTTATCTTAGTTGCGCACTTTTGGGGCCGGCGCGGAGCGGGATACTACCTGCCTTCCCTTCCTGTCTCAGGCTTATACCTGTGGCGATACACTTGGCTGTTGCCCCACCAATCTCGCATCGCATTTCTGTCGATGAATCGCTCCGTTGAGACCGCCGGCAGCACACGCCTGCGGAAAGACTTTCTGCATGAGATTTACCAAGCCCTGGACCTCCACGCTGAAATGCTTGGTCTTCCACACTGAGTTCAAAGACCCTCAGAGTTACATTGCGCTCTCTGGCAGAGTGGCATGTTTAACTGCCGCCGGTTGAGCAGAGCTTCCTCTTACAGCGCCGAAGCAAGCAAGGATTGAGTGAGGCCTTGACAAGGGAGGCCGCCCGAGTGATACTTTTGAGGTAGGCGAAGAAAAAGCGAATATACGGAGTAAGCCCATGGCTCGGGATTTTAAACTGTTGCGCTCCCAGATTGCCTCGCTTCTGGCTTCCCGCATTCCAGATCCCTCTACTTGGCGGACCCCCAAAAGGGGTGAAAGAGTCCCCACGGGCAACTTTGAGACCGATTCCCTGACTGGGGGACTGCCCCGCGGCGCCATCACGGAGATTTGCGGGCCCAGCGGTTCCGGCCGGACCAGTTTGATGCTGTCGGCTCTGGCCTTGCGCACGGCGGAAGGCGAAGCCTGCGCTTTCATTGATGCGCACAACGCTTTCGACCCCTATTCTGCGGAAGCGACTGGAGTGGAATTAAGCCAGTTATTGTGGGTGCGTTGCGCCAGCATCGATCAGGCATTTCGGGCTGCCGATTTAGTCTTGCATGCCGGCGGCTTCGGGCTGGTCGCTTTGGACCTGGGCGACTTTCCTCCGGAAACGGTCCGCTGCCTTCCTCTCTACGTGTGGTTCCGGTTTCGTCGAGTTGTAGAGCACACGCCTACCATCTTCCTGGTGCTTGAGCAAGAACCGCACGCCAAATCCTGTGCGTCGCTCGTGGTGCAAATGGATACGGGAACCGCCCAATGGTTGGAGGCTACACAGAATCACAAGGAGGTCTCGGGGGATCCGGGGGTGCGCCTGTTCCGCGGTTCGCGGTTGATGGCCAAAGTGGTCCGTTCAAGAACTCGCTGAGCTGCGGCGGGAAGAGATGAGCACCGAGTTTGTCATTCGTCGGCGTTGCCATGTCTTTTGCTTCCATTTTCGTTCCGGATTTTATGCTGCAGGCTGTGGTGCGCTCAGCGCCGGGAATCGGTATTAGGGCTATGGTTCTTGTAGATGCGGCTTCGCCGCTCCGCCCAGTTATATGCTTAAACCAGCAGGCCTCGACGAGAGGAATCAAGCCTGGAATGTGCAAATCCGAAGTAGAGCAATTCGGTGGAATTGGGATCCTCCAACGCTCGCGCCTCCAGGAGCGAATCGCACACGCCGCTTTGCTCGATCTTGCCTGGTCTATGTCGCCCCGAGTTGAAGATACTGCGCCGGATAACATCGTCCTCGATCTTGGCGGGCTTGGTCCCTTATTCGGGTCAGACGAGAACATCATCCACCGTCTCGCAGAAGGTGCGGAGCGCCTTGGCCTGGAAGCGCAAATTGCCACCGCCGGCAACATTGAGGCTGCTATTCTTGCTTCCCGTGCTTTCCCCGGGATCACCGTCATTCCGGAAGGTGAAGAAGCGGCCATTATTGGGAAGGCGCCGGTTACTGCCCTTTTGCTCTCCGCTGCAGGCAACGGTATTTCCCGGCAGAACGGCGAAACTGCGAGTGCATCACATGATCTGACGGACCTTTTAGAAACGCTGCAACGTTGGGGCGTCCACACCTGCGCATCGTTTGCGGCCTTACCAGTCCTGGAGCTTTCGGAGCGTCTCGGGCAAGAAGGCGTCCGCCTGCACAAACTGGCGCGCGGCGGCGCAGTGCGAGCGCTGATCCCGGCACAACCGGCCGGTTATTTTGAAGAGGAGATGGAGTTGGAAGACGCCGTAGCTGAGATGGAGCCTTTATCAATTCTCTTGGGCCAGTTGCTGGAGCGAATGTGCTCAAGAATAGCTGCGCGTTCCCTGGCTGCGGGGGGCATTGATCTGCGCTTTCAGCTCCAACCGTCGTTCGAAGGCGGTTCCAGCCGAAATTCGGCCGGGCATCCATGCGTCCAAACGACTGATCCGGGGGAAGGGGAGTCGTCGGACATTTTCCAATTGGCTTTGCGGCTTCCGGTGCCGATAAGCGATCCAAGGACTCTCTTGAAGTTGTTAGTCTTACGTCTGCAATCTGCTCCTCCTCCCGCGCCGGTTGTGAAAATCATGCTGGCCGCGGATGCGGTGCGTCCACGCACATCGCAAGGTGACCTGTTCTCCGCGATTTGCCCCGACCCTGAAAAAGTTGAATTGACGGTAGCGCGCCTGGCGAGCTTAGTTGGAGATGCGAATATTGGCTCCCCAGAGCTCTTGGATACGCATCGGCCGGAGGGGTTCCGGATGTGCCGGTTTGTTCCAAATCCAGCTTCAAGGGATAGTTGCCGGCCAGCGCGGACCTCACTCGGGGGCAGAATCCAACGAGAACAAAGGGCTCATGCCCGCGCGCCTCGATCTCCGAGTCAAGGACATGAAAAAGAGGTTCAGAGTGCGTTGCGAGTGTACCGCCCGGCGCCGGCCGCTCGAGTCGAAACTCGCAATGGCTATCCTGTGCAG
>Ga0181521_10006253_pt1 | contig 12970 bp, 12 predicted proteins | sample PEATcosm2014_Bin_32_FD_119764 | JGI IMG/M metagenome (GOLD analysis project Ga0181521, IMG submission 119764) | Peatland microbial communities from MTU Mesocosm Facility, Houghton, MI, USA - PEATcosm2014_Bin02_60_metaG | ecosystem: Environmental > Terrestrial > Soil > Wetlands > Peat | place...
CTGGTCTGTAACTATGATCGGTGGCCTCATCACAGCTGTGATCGGCGGCGTTATCGTCGCGTTGGTCCTGGGAGGCGGGTCGTCTGGCGGGCCGACATCTAGCCCAAGCCGTTCACGAACGAGCACGAGCGCGCCCAGTCCAAGTGAGTCCCTGCCCCAGCCTTCTGCATCCGTGACCGGGTTCTCCTCGTTGCCTGAACAATACATGCCAGTGTCGTTGGCACAGCTATGTGGTGCCCCTGGAGCATCGAGCCAATTCGATTCATGCGGCCCAAGCGATGGAATAACGCAGATAGGCTCCCAGGTATTCCCATACATGGCTATTTCACCGGTGTATAATGATACTCCCGAAGTGATGACATTCCCGAAGACGACCTGCCGAAGCTTGACACTTAAGTTTGCTTTCAGTGCGTCAGAAGATAACACCGTTCGCGCTCTTACGAACACCGTGTCTGTTGCACAGACCGCTGTCGGCCCAAAACAGGCTACGGTTTCCAGCAACCAGGTTGGAACGTTGACTGTGAAGCTGGATGGCGGACCATGGGCCATCGATGCTGCTGCTAATGCCCCGGCCCCAGGAGGGAATTGGGCTATCTTTCTGAGCGGCTCGGCCATGTGCTTGACTAGTAATGGGGAATAACTACCGTGACATCTTAACACTCGTGAGCAGCGGTGGGTTCTACGACACGGCATTTATGCGGAATCATGAAAGCGCGCGCATGTCAGCACTTGCATGAGCTTAAGGTGCGTCCGGGCCGCGCGGCTTGCTCATCCCGCGATTGTCCAAGTCCGCACGATAACCGCGTACCTACCGCTGTTCTCATCTGCCGCGATTAGGTCTATGCGGAGCTGCTGGTCGGCCGGGAAGGGTGCAGGCAGTGTCACCACTTACCGCGCGGCAGCCGGATTGCCACTACGGTCCGTACAGGCCGTACCCGAACGAGTGAGCTAAGACTGGCTGCCGGTAGCGCTATGTAGGCGATCACTACTGGCCAGTCGAGGTGCTACAACTCGCGTACCCGCTAAGGTAGGTGCTCCAGGTTCCCGGCAGATTCGTTGTTATGGATATATCCCAAGGGCCCCCGTCCAGCTTGACGAACAGGGTGTAAACCTCGTCCTGCTTGGTGTTAACGCTGACGGGAGCTGCCGACCCCTGCGCCACGGCAACTGTGATCCTGAGGCTTGGTGCTGGCCCCCCATCAATATAGTCGTTGAAACCGCTCTTAAGTGTGAGGCTGCGACAGGTCGTCTCCGGAAAGGCCAACACTTGTACTGGCTCTATGGAGACAAAGGCCTGCGCATCCCAGTTCTCGACGTGATCACCCACTCGTTCGACGCTCGAAGAGCATCCGTTGAGGCCGAGGCCCTGAGTCGAAACGCCAGGAGCATTGCATAGGACGAGGAAAGACACATTGCTGTAGGTGACAGTTGGCGTTGGCGAGGGGGTCGGACTTGCAGACGTCGTCGGTGTCGTCGTGGACGGGGAGCTTATCGGCGACTTTGAACCAGCAACCGGCGGACGTGAATTCGCGTTGCTGGTCCCGCCATGGAATGCGCTCCAGATCACAAGGACTAGTAAGCCACCTACTACCGTGGCAATCAACCCCGCCCACAGAGGATGTTCTGAGACGCGCTTCCACCAGTTCAGCTCAGACGATGAGCGTTCATGAGTCAATGCGCGCTCCCCACTCAAAGCCTGCCGCGCCCGCTGCCGCTTGCGTCGTGGAGCGATCCTATGCCGCAGGTGCGAGACCACACGTGTGTTGAGCGGAAATTCGCGGCTACCTGCGATGCCGCGCCCCACGCGTGAGCCGCTCGACGACGCGACGGCCAAGGCACGTAGCGAGCATGCAGTAGATAAGCATGTGCGTCTCTCTCACAGCTACCTCCGGCCGGCAGGTTAAAGCTGAGTTGCCTGCGTATTGACTCGCGGCGCTGGGCATCCCGCTCCGCAGCCCAGCCACTTGTCATCCTTCAGCGCGCGGAGCCAGGACTGAACGTAGGCCGCCGACTGCTCCACGGCGTTCTCCCGCATCACCATGAACTGGCGAGGCAGGCCCCTGACCAGCCATGAGGTCATCGTGGCCGCCATATGCGCCACCACCACCGGCATCGGGCTGCACGTCCGCGCCGAACCAGCTCATCACCGCGCTGACCCTCCCCTACCAAGCCCCCATCTGGTCAAGTCCGGGCCCTGCAACTCCTCCATTCGGTCAGGCAATCGCTGACGGCCAGCGTTCCCGGCTCCCAGGTCGTCGGGGCCGGTGCCGCAGGGACGTGCTCATTGGTTCGGTCCGGGGGCGTGGAACGACTCAGGACCGGCGGAGGCGAGGTCTAGTCGGCGACGCACCCGTCGCGCAGGAACACCACCCGGTTGGCCCACGACGCCGGCTGCGCGTCGTGGGTGACGAATCCGGGGTCGCAGGCCGCGGCGGCAGCGCGGCCGGGACCGGCTACGGGATCACCGGCATGCGCGAGCGCGCCGCGCTGCCCGGCGGCGACTTTTCCGCAGGCCCGCGCCCTGGCGGCGGCTTCCGCGTCGAGCAGACACCCGGCATCGATGTGGCCGGCGAGGCCGGAACGGGTGCCGAGGCGGTACAGCTGGTCAGGGACACCAGCCCCGATGTGGTGGTGATGGACATCCGCATGCCGGGCATGGACGGCATCGAGGCAACCCGGCTGATCACCGCCGGCGATGGCCGCGCTCGCGTGCTCGTGCTCACCACGTTCGACGACGATGACTACGTCTACGGCGCGCTGCGGGCCGGGGCGAGCGGGTTCCTGGTCAAGGACATGGCGCTGGAGGACATCCTGACCGCGATCCGCGTGGTCGCGGGCGGCGACGCCATCATCGCGCCGGGCGTCACCCGCCGCCTGATCGGGCAGTTCGCCAGTCAGTCCCGTCCAGATTTCAAGCTCCGGGAGCTCACCGGGATCACCGACCGCGAACGCGAGGCCGAGCAGGTCAAGGCACGGCTCGCCAGCTGGCTGGCACCCCGGGCCTGGCCTTCAACGAGGACAAGACGCGCATCGTCACCCCCGGCCAGGGCTTCGGCTTCCTCGGGTTCAACGTCCGCCGGTATCACGGCAAGCTGCTGATCAAGCCCAGCAAGACGGCGGTCAGGCGGATCCGGGAACGGCTGCGCACCGAGATACGGTCCCTGCGCGGGGCCAACGCGCAGGCGGTGATCGCCCGGCTCAACCCCATCATCCGGGGCTGGGCGGCCTACTACCGGACGGCGGTATCCAGCGAGGTATTCGCAGCGCTGGATCACTACCTGTGGAGGCTCACCTACAAGTGGGCCAGGCATAGCCACCCGAACAAGCCGGCCCGGTGGGTCATCCGCCGCTATTTCGGCACGTTCAATAAGTCCCGGCAGGACCGGTGGGTATTCGGCGACCGCGACAGCGGCGCCTACCTGCTCCGGTTCGCCTGGACGAGAATCGTCCGGCACCAGATGGTCAGGGGAACCTCGTCTCCCGACGACCCAGCCCTGGCCAGCTACTGGGCCGACCGGCGGCGCAGGGGAATACCCCGGCCGATGGACATCGCCAGCCTGCGCCTCCTGGAGGCGCAGCACGGCTGCTGCCCATCGTGCGGGGAACTGCTCCTCGACGCCGACCGCCCGCCGCAAAGCCCGCGCGAATGGGAACAGTGGCTGGCGGTCACCCGCAAGGCGATGATCCGCAACGCCATCGCCATGCGGGCGGACAAAACACCGGACGAGGCTACCCTCCGCCTCCTGCACGCTCACTGCCACCGGCAGTATGCCCGGAGCAGCAAGAGCCCCGCGCTTCTGCCCGCCAGCCAGCCCCAGGGGCTTGCTTGAGCCGGATGCATGGAAATGTGCACGTCCGGTTCTGAGGGGGGCCGGGCGCAGCAATGCGCCCGGCCTACCCGGCCGGCGGGTGCTTTACAGAGGGATCGAGTCGGCGGCTACCAACCTGGACGAAGTTTGATACGGGCTGGCCGCGAGCGATCGATGGTGATCACGGCTGCCTTCTCCAGCACGACTGCCACCCAGCCTGCGGTTGCCCGCTTCTGGTATTTCTTCAGGTGCTCATCGAGGCTTCCCCGAGGGCTGTCGTGGGAGTACACGCTACCGATGAGCACCCAGTCGCGGCCCCGGAGCAGATCGGGTATTTCTTCGAGCGCGCGCCACGGCAGGCGTGTCGGCCACTGCTTGACGCCGAGCAGAAGGACCAGGGCGTCTGTCGTGTAGCGCGCAATGGTGAATTGCCCGCGCCCGGAGGGAGTTGCCAACGGCATCGCCGCAGGCACGGCCTCGCGGACGGCGTCCTGGACTTTGCCTGTCACGCTGCGAGCATGGCGCAGTTCCGGATGGATGTCGATGCGCGGTCATCGCGCGGCGGGTTACAGCGTGCGCTGTGCCAGGTGGTCGAGGCGCTGCACCAGCTCGAGGTCGCAGTGTCCGCCGATATGGTCAACGTTCCACAGGCCCGAGTCGCGGATCTCTGGCCGCACGGCGTATCGGCCGAGCCAGCCGCTGCTGGGCGTATCCGTTCCGCCGGCTAACCTCGATTCCCGGTCAGGTAATTGAGTTGAGGTTCCCTGGGGGCCTGGTGATCATCGTGGCGGGAACCGGAACCGCAGTGTGCGGCCGCCCCACCAGGGGATGGGGACTTGGAGGTCGGCGAAGCCGGCGTCGATCAGGGCCGGGTGGTGACTGCGCAGATTGAGTGCGCAGGTGACGTCGCCTTCGGTGATGTGCAGGGTGCCGGTGGCATCCAGGAAGTCCCGCCAGATCCGGTCGGGGGTGGCGGTTTCGTACCGGGAGAGCTTGAGGGCGAGCAGCCGGTAGAGGTTCCCGGCGACGACGGTCAGGGTGGTGTCCAGGTCGACGTTGAGCGGGACGCCGGAGGTGAGGGCGTCGAGGTGGAACCCGCCGATGTAGGCGTCCAGTTCGTTTTCCACCATCATCCGCTCGGCATAGCGGGCGAACAGGTCGCGGGCCGGGGTAGACAGGTCGTGGGTGATCAGCAGGGTGGGCTCGTCGCGGCCGATGTTGGTCACCGCGATCTGGCGGACCTTGGAGCTGACTTCTTTCAGCTTGACCATGTCCTCGTGCAGGCGGGGCCGCCGGTAGCGGCCGGACCGGGCGATGGTGACGGTCTTCCACGCGGAGGCGGGCAGCGCGGCGAGGCGCTCCAGCTCGTTCTTGCCGCGCTGGCGCAGGGTGAGCCAGTTGATGCCGCGGCCGGTGAGCTCGTCGAGGATCTTGTAGGTGGTGAGCTGGGAGTCGAAGACCAGCAGGCCGGGGTCGGAGCCGGTGGCTTGCTGCCAGTAGTCGGCGAAGGCGATGATCTCGGCGGCCTGCTCGGCCTTGGTGATGTCGGCGTTGGCGTAGACCATCTCGGCCGAGGCATGGTCTTGGGCGAAGAATGTCAGCACGGCACGGGTGCGCACGGAGCGGCGGGGCACGTAGTGCTTTTCCAGGACCGTCTCGGTGCCGTGGTGGCGGATGGCGTGGAAGTCGCAGTTGAACCCGTCCTTGCCGGTGGCCAGCCCCAGCGGCCGCAGCGCCCGGATCAGGCCGGTGAGCAGTTTCTGGTTCGAGTCGCGGCGCACCCGCCAGGAGTAGCTGCCCAGGTGGGTGGCCTTCGGCAGCGCGGTGAGGCCGAGGGTGAACGCCAGGCCCTCGTCGTCGGCGAGCGAGTCGGCGTGGTGGATGCGGGCCTTGCGGGCGCACTTGGCTAGCAGCAGCGACCCGATCGACTGCCACGATGACAGCGCCCGGGTGGACGGGTAGCCAGCCGACCGGGCCAGTTCATGCAGGCCCAGCTGCGCCATCGCGGGGAACAGCAGCAGCAGCCCGGCATGATCACAGCCCAGCGCCGTGTGCCCGGCTGGCCAGCCGGGCAGTTTCGCGGCCTTGACGGCATCGAGCCGGGCCGGCGGGCCGCGGCGGCCCTCATCGCGGCGGGGCAGCCGGCCGATCCCCTCGGCGTCCAGGATCTGCCACGCTGTCTGCGCCGAGATGGGCAGTCCCTCGGCGGTCAGCGCGGCCGCGATCTCGGTCACCGAGTGCCCGGCCGCCCGTAGCCCCAGCACCTTGGCCCGCAGCTCGCCGGTGACCTTACGGGGGCCTTTCGGCCCGGGCCTGGTCTCGGTGAACAGGGCCAGCCTGCCCGTGCGCAACAAGGTGGCCATCTGGTGAACGCTGGCGGTGGAGTAGCCGAACCGGTCGGCGACCTCGGCGGCGGGCATGTTGTCGAGGAAGTAGGCGCGCAGCGCCTCGTACCGGCGCTGCGCAGCGCCGGCGGGCGCCGTGAAGTACTCCGCGCCTTCTCTCACCCAGGGCGTACCTCAACTCGTCTTGCTGAGTATCTATCCAGAACGGTAGACCTATATCTGCCCGATACGACGACGGCGCGCCCGTATTGAGGCACGTTGTTGCGCTAGCGGCTGATCCCGGTCTGGCAAGCCGGATGTGCTAGTTCAAGTTAACTCATTGATGCACGGCAGGGCGCGCTGGCAAATGTGGCCGCCTACCAGCAGAAACAGCGCCTGGGCGCAGCCGACCGCCTGACAGGACCAGGCTCAAACCGCTCGCCGGGAATCGAGGCTAACGGATGATCCCCGACCGCCGTGGATAGGACCTGCAGCTGAACGTCATCGCCGCTTGGCTGTGACAATGGCTGCAGGATCGCCACCCATCCGGGGAAGGTTCGGTAGGCCGGCAGCCCGTTCAGCGTGAGTGACAGCACCACGTAGCCAGCAATGCTGGCGCCGCTGACCAGGAGCACCAGGAGTAGTCCCAGCCGCCGGAGCCGCCTCCCATACCGCTGCCGTCTAGGTGATCCGGCGTGGCTCACGGGCACCTGGCTCCTCAACTGTCCGGTCAGTTCCGGCTCTCATCGTGCATTGTGCGGTCGAGTGTCTCAGGCGTCGGCTGCCGCCGATCGTCCCGCTCCTGACTGAGCCCAGCAATGGCGGGGTGCCGCTGGCGGAACGCTGCCGATGCGACCGCCACGGTACGTGGTCAATGCCAACGACGATGGCGCCTTCTATCGGTAGACGCGGGAAGTTCCGTATCCGCGTATAACGGCGGTTATCTCAAGTCCATCTGCGGGAAGCCCTGCGGGATAAGGGGTTCTGCGTCGTAGACATGTCGCAGACGAGGGTCCCGCGGCAGGAGCAAAACCAAAGAGCCGCATCGAGAGGGAGCGTTGGCGCAGGTCACGTAGGTGACACCGCTTCGGCTGCGTCGTGGACACCGCTGAAGATAACGTGTCTACGACGCGGCGCATACCCGACAAATACCTCTCGTCAGTTACATCGTAGACATCCCAAAGCGGGGCTGCAGATAACGAAGGCGTCTCGGCGCGCGGTTATCCAGAGCCCGCCTGGCGACGATCCCGGCCACGGCCAAGGAGGTAGGGAGGCCGTATGTTCATCCCCAAAGCCGGGCGTGATCGCTTGCATCTGCCGCTGGTGGTGCGGGTTCCATCACGCTGCATGCGCACAGATCGATTCGGTTCGCTGTCTGAGGCCCGGAACGGGATGGCCTCGGCCACGCGCGAACCGAAGAATCGGCAGGCGCAACGATCCGACCGACGAGATATCGTCCTCGGGAGATGGGTCCTTGACCGACATGGCTGAGGCCTACGAGCGATCGGGGTGCCGACTCTCGAAGATCGGAGTTCGGCAGTGGATGACCAAACAGCCGCCGGCGCGGGCGGTTCCGAAGCACTGCCGGAGCCGGCGCGTGCTGACCCGATAGCGGGCGAGCTTGTCACCGAGACGTTGGAGTACGACGGTGGGCGGCAGGTCACGGTGTACGTCCCGCCGGGTCCGCCCGAGGCAGTCGTGTTCGCCGGTGACGGTCAGGGGATCTCGCAGTGGGGCGGGTACCTCGAGGCGGCCGACGTACCGTCCACGATGATCGTCGGTGTACATGGGCTGGCCGATGAGATGCCGCGGCTCCAGGAGTACTCACCGGTCTTTGACGCGGAACGGTTCGCGGCACACGAGAAGTTTTTCGTCGAGGACGTCGGCCGATGGGCGCGGTCGCGGTTCGGAGTTGCGCTGCCGGCCGAACGCACTGCGGTGTTCGGTGTCTCGGCGGGTGGAGAGCTTGCGCTTGCTCTTGGGCTTCGGCATCCGGACGTCTACGGTGCGGTCTTCTCCAGCTCGCCGGGCCGGGGTTACAAGCCGACGGGCGTGATGCCGAGTTGGATTCCGCGCGTGTACCTCGTCGCCGGCACGCTGGAGTCGTTTTTCCTCGAAAACGCGACCCGGTGGGCGGTGGCGCTGCGCGATGCAGGTGCCGATGTCGTGATGAGCGAGCGGGTCGCGTCGCACAGCGGGGCGCTGTGGCGAGGAGAGTTCCCGCTGATGGTGGCGTGGGCGTTTGGACGATGAAGCACCGCGGTGCTTGGCTGGCGGTCGCGCGCCTCGAGAGCGCCATTTCGACGGCCCGACGCGCGGTTATCCAGAGCCCGCATGCCGACGATCCCGGCCCTGGCCAATGAGGTTGCGAGGCTGCATTTTTATGCACCGCCAGCGCCGGGCGTGATCGCCCGCTTCTGCCGCGGACCGAGCGTTCGCGAGCTGGTCACGGAGCTTCGTGGCGGAGCCGTCTGTTGGTGAGCGCGCGATATCCGCCGTTATCTCTAGCGGGGCTGGGCTGTCTACGACGTAATCGACGCGAGTGTTTTGTGGGCTTTTTGCTGCGTCGCGGACACCTTACCTGAACAATGTAGCCGACGCAGACCCGATGCCAATCCCCTTGTCGATGCTGTTTTTCGAATTTAGCTGCCTCCGCGTGAACGGTGTTCAGCTACATGTCAACGACGCAGAAACCCTCCTCTAGCAGGGCTTCTCGCAGGCCGACTAGAGATAGCCGCCGATCTGCGCGGCATTAACATGTCCGTTAGGGACTATCGGCGTCATACCGAATGGGCGTTATGGCGCCGCGGATGGAACGGTACAGGCGACGTAGAGCGCTTCCTTTCAGCCCTTGGCGCAATCTGCGGATCAGAGCTCGTGCCCGTCATGTCCGGCCCGCACAATCGGGTTCCAGGGACCTTCAGCCCTGGTAGCCGACCCCGCCGCTGGCCATGGTAGATGTCACGGTGACCGGGTTCCGGCAGCTGACGTTGCGCAGCCCAGCGCACCGGCCCCAGGGCTCGCCCTGGCGGCGCTTACAGCGGGAGGAAACGATGGAGACCACAGAGGGCCTGCTGGAAAGCCACCCGTTCTTCGCCGGGCTCAGCCCCGACGCTGTGGAGCTCATCGCGGGGTGCGCTTCTAACATGCACTTCGATGAAGGCTCCCGCATCTTCGACCAGGGCGAACCTGCCAGCCTCTTTTACGTGATCCGTCACGGGAGGGTCGCCCTGGAGGTGCATTCGCCCGCGAAGGGGCCGTTGATCATCGACACCATGGACGAAGGAGAAGTACTCGGGTGGTCGTGGCTAATCCCGCCCTACCAGTATTTTGCCAGCGCCCTGGCGGTGACACCGGTCCGCGCGACTGCGCTCGACGGCGCCTGCCTGCGCGGTAAGTGCGAGGCCGACCCGGATCTGGGTTATCAGCTGCTGAAGCGGGTAACGACGGTGATGTACCAGCGGCTGCAGTCCGCGCGCATCAGGCTGCTTGACCTGTACGGGTAAATGGCGTTCGCCGACGGGACCATCGCCCACCAGTAAGACTCCCGGCAGACCGACGTCCCTCGATGAGGCACGCGGCTTCCGCTGGCAGATCGGCTCAGCCGACCCGTGTACTGATCAAGCGGAGAGCGCCACCTGGACAAAGTCGGCCGCCGCGATACGGATCGCTCCACACAACATGAACAAGAATTGGGCGTTCTGCAGGAAACGCGCGGTGCAGCAGTGCGATTGCCATCCCGAGCCGATTCGGCGCTCGGGTGTGACTTCTGGGAGCGCCGCTTGTTCCCATTGGGATAGGGCGCGGTGACCTTGCGTGATCGCCGGAGTCGGTTGACGGTGAATTAGTCATCATCGCTGGGTCCTGGGCGGCCCGAGCTCCGGGTCTCAGCCCGAACCCGCAGGTGCCCGATGACCACATCCACCCAGTCCGTCGCCCTCGTCCCCGCGGCGCCGGTATTCACGACCGCCGAGCGGCTCGCTCTAGCCGGGTTTCTGGCCGGCTGCACCGGCCTGACCCGCCAGGCGTATGAGCTGGACCTGCGCCAGTTCGCCAGCTGGTGCAGCCAGCATCACCTGCACCTGTTCCAGGCCCGCCGGCCGGACATCGAGTGCTTCGCCCGGGACCTGGAAGCCCGCGGCCGGGCCCGCGCCACGGTCACCCGCAGGCTGTGCACGATCGCCGGGTTCTATAAGTACGCCGTCCAGGAGGAGCTGCTGGAGCACTCCCCGGCCGCCCATGTCCGCCGTCCCCGGCTGGACTATGAGTCGCACGCCACCGGCCTGGACCGCAACGAGCTCGGCGCCTTGCTGGTCGCTGCCGGGCTGGGGCCTCCTACGGATCATGCCCTGATCTCCCTGCTGGCCCTCAACGGGCTCCGCGTCTCTGAGGCCATCGGCGCCGATATCGACGCCTTAGGCCTGGAACGCGGTCACCGCACCCTGGTCATCACCCGCAAGGGCGGCAAGGTCGTCACCATCCCGCTGGCGCCGCGCACCGCGCGGGCGATCGACTTGGCCATCGGCGAGCGATGCCAAGGACCGGTCTTCCTCGCGCCTGACGGGCGGCGGCTGGATCGGCACGGCGCCGGGCGGATCGTCCGCCGCGTCGCCCGCCGGGCCGGGATCAACAAGAACGTCGGGCCGCATACGCTGCGGCATGCGTTCATCACCGCCGCCCTGGACGCCGGCGTGCCCTTGCGGGACGTGCAGGAAGCCGCTTCCCACGCCGACCCACCGACAACCATGAGATACGACCGGGCCAGGGCATCCCTGGACCGGCACGCCACCTACATCGTCGCCGCCTACGTCGCAGGAGCCGCCCGCTAGGCAGGTGCAGGCCTTCCGCCTGGCTGCCAGCGTGCCAGCCAGGCGGAAGCCGAGGTCACGCAACGTGAGCCGGGGAAATACGCGCGAACCGCCTTATGCGCGGGGGAGAGCTCAAGTACGCGCGGGGACGTGACCCGTCCCGATCGGCCACTATGTGCGGCGTGTCACGCCACCGGGGGCGATCGACGGGGAGCCCGCCCGCACGTCATTCGATCCCGGTGCGCCTTCTATCTCGGGCAGGGGCCTGTCCGATGGACGTGACGGCCAGTCCGGGTGGAGCCCGGCAGACGTGCCCCGGCTCTGGGTGAGGCGCGGCCATGCCGCTGTCGATTCCTGCAAGGCTGCTGTCGCGGCCGTCGAGGAACTGTCGGCGGCACAGACAATGACGAGAACGTGGTCGCGCGTCCTGGCGCCGGGCGGCCCGGGCAGAAGCGGTCCGCGGGTCAGCAGGGCCGTGCCGATGAGCGCATCCGGGCTGTGCCAGCCGGAACCCTAGCCAGTAGCCTGGCCAGGCGGCGTCCGGGGCCGGTGCGGTTGCGCTCTGCTGTTCCCGACCCGGGAGGTCAGGGCGGTACCGGACGGAGCCCGCGCCGAGCCCGCTGCCGGGCACCCACATGTTTCTGGGTGAGGAGGCTGAGTGGATGAGACTGCGGTCACGGCTGCCCCGTGGCGTGCTGGTCGCCACTGGGCCGGTTGTGCTGGTCGTCGTCGGGATTGCGGGCTACCTGAGCTTTGGCTATTCGCCGTGGGTGGCGGCAGCCATGACTCTGCTCACGTTGACCACGGTCGGGTTTGCATCCGGCGGTCATCTCCCAACCGGTGTGCTGGTCTTCACCGCCGGGCTGGCCTTCCTCGGCGTCAGCCTGTTCGTCGTCATCCTGGGCCTGGCCGCGACCTCGATCGTGGAAGGCCGGGTGAGCCTGTTTTCGCGGAGCCGCCGGATGCGCCAGCGCGTCGATGAACTACGCGGACATCTCATCGTCTGCGCCTACGGCCGGGTCGGCCGGGCGATCGCCCGGGAGCTGGAGGCCGCGGGCGCGCCGTTCGTCGTCGTGGACAGCAAAGCCGACCTGGAATCGGACCTGGAACGCGACGCGCTGTGCTACCTGATCGGCGACGCGTCGGACGAGGCGGTCCTGCGCCAGGCAGGGATCGGGCGGGCACAGGGGCTGGTCTGCGCGGTGGACTCGGACGCCGAGAACGTCTTCATCACCATCGTCGCCCGATCGCTCCGCCCCGACCTGCTCATCGTGGCGCGGGCCGCGCGGGAGCAGTCGGCCGACCGGTTGTACCGGGCGGGCGCTACCCATGTGGTCTCACCGTATGTGACCAGCGGAAGGCGGATGGCGAATCTGGCCGTCCGGCCCCACGTGGTGGAGTTCTTCGACGTCGCCCGCGCCGGCCAGCCCGACCTGCGACTGGAGGAACTGGCGATCACGGAGGGGTCTCCGCTGGTGGGCCGCAGGCTGCAGGAGCTGCCCGGACCGGCAGTGCCCTTGCTGGTCCGTCACCCCGACGGGCAGCTGATCGCCAACCCTGCCCGCGAGCTTCAGCTACAGGCCGGCGACGTGCTCGTCGTCTTTGGCGAGGCCAGTGACCTAGACCCGCTCGACCGCGAGTAGGACACGGCATTTCATCCCCGGCTCGCCACCCTTTGCCTGGTCGCGGTTCACGTCATCGAGCCTGACATGCCAGGCTCAGACCCTTAGCTTTGCCCGCGGCTCAGCCCGGAAGCGTCCGGCGGAGCAGATCGCCCTTCCGGGCGTCAGGCCCGTCGCCCTATTCGGCGAAATGGCGCTCCGGATCAGCCTCGGGGCACCGGGTCAGCCCCCAGCACCCCGTCACGATCTGTCGCCGTGGACGACGGCGGGCTGACGAGCCGTATCCGCCGATCTGGCGCCGATCCCACCCCGCGCTGGCAGGGCGTCCCGCCCGTACCGAACAGTAATTCCGTTGCCATTTCAGTCACGGACGCAGAGTTCTTCGACGGCATGAGGTTCGCCAGAAC
>Ga0181521_10006254_pt1 | contig 12970 bp, 10 predicted proteins | sample PEATcosm2014_Bin_32_FD_119764 | JGI IMG/M metagenome (GOLD analysis project Ga0181521, IMG submission 119764) | Peatland microbial communities from MTU Mesocosm Facility, Houghton, MI, USA - PEATcosm2014_Bin02_60_metaG | ecosystem: Environmental > Terrestrial > Soil > Wetlands > Peat | place...
CGAAACTTGACCGGTGGCATCGGCACCCAAACCAGTCCTCTCGGTCCAGGTGCGCGAGTTGGTCGAGTTCGCTTTGCGGCAGGGCGACCTCGGCGGCGAGCGCGACTTCGTCGGACCGCACCGCGCCCTGGCGGGAACGCGTGGCCATCAACGGCTCCAGCGTTCCCGCCCCGCAGGGTATCAGAAGGAGGTCCGCCTCTGCCATGAGGTCGAGACCGCCGAGTTCATCCTGCGAATCCAGGGGCGGATTGACGGTCTGCTGACGACCGCGCAAGAGGTGCTGTTGGAAGAGATCAAGACTGTCCAGGGCGGATGGGACCATACCGCCGACCCGCTTCATTGGGCCCAAGCCAGGATCTACGCCTTTATTTACGCTCACGAACACGCCTTGGAACACATCGCCATCCAGTTGAGCTATCTGGACCTCGACACCGGTGAGCTGACTGAGTTTCGCAACCGCTTGAACCTGACGGAGCTGTCGGTTTTCTTCGAGCAGACAACCGCAATTTATCTCGACTGGCTCCGCGCCCATCACCATTGGCGCCGGCAGCGGGACAAGTCCATCCGCTCGCTGACCTTCCCCTTTGCGCGCTACCGCCCCGGCCAGCGGCAACTGGCTGTCGCTGCCTATCGCGTGCTCGCCCGCGGCGGGCGGCTCTTTCTCGAAGCCCCCACCGGCATCGGCAAGACCATCTCCGTGCTCTTCCCGGCAGTCAAAGCCCTGGGGGAAGGCAAGCTCGAGCGCATCTTCTACCTCACTGCGCGCACCGTGGGACGCGCGGTGGCCGAGAAGGCATTCGCCGACCTGCGCCAGGCCGGCCTCCGCTTGCGCACACTGACACTCACCGCCAAAGAGAAAATCTGTGTCCAGGAAGGCCAACCCTGCGACCCGCTCACCTGCCCCTTCGCTCGCGGCTACTACGACCGCTGCAAACCAGCCATGCGCGCCGTCCTGGCCCGCGAGGAAATCACCCGCCCGGTCCTTGAAGCCGTCAGCCGCGAACACCGGGTCTGTCCCTTCGAGCTTTCCCTCGATCTCTCCACCTGGGTTGATGTCATTGTGTGCGACTACAACTACCTGTTTGACCCCAAGGTGTATCTGCGCCGCCACTTCGCCGAAGAGCCGGGCGATTACGCCTTCCTCGTGGACGAAGCCCACAACCTGGTGGACCGCGCCCGCGACATGTTCTCCGCCGACCTCGACACCGGGGAAATACAGGACGTCCGCCGCGCCCTCAAGCAAGCTGTGCCCCGTTGCGCCAAAGCCCTCACCCGCCTAGCTTCCGCCCTGCGCCGACTCGCCGGCCCGGCCCCCCTGCCCTCCGAACCAGTCGCCCCCTCCGATCCATCCAGCGAACTCAATCTCTTCCCCGCTGGCGAAGGTAGGGCGCGTCTGTCCTCAGCGCGCCATGGGCTGCCCCAAACCACCGAACGGCGCGCTGAGGACAGCGTCGCCCTACCTGCGAGCGTAGCCTACCCCACCGCTTCCTCTATAAGCCCACCCCACACCAGCCGGTCCTTCCCCGCGGACCTATTGCCTCCGCTCGATGACGCCCTCGCGCAAGCCGAAACCTGGCTCGCCCGAAATCAGCCCGCGGACTTCCGCGACAGCCTCCTCGAACTCTATTTCCGCCTGCACTCCTTCCGGCGCACCGCCGAACTCTACGACGAACGCTTCGTCACCATCACCGAGCCGGGCCGCTCCGTCCGAGTCCGACTATTTTGCCTCGACCCTTCCTTCCTCCTCCGGCAGGCGCTGGCACGGGGCAAGGCGGCGGTCTTCTTCTCCGCCACGCTTACGCCGATCGACTACTACCGCGCACTCCTGGGCGGCAGTCCCGAGGACCCTTTATTGCAATTGCCGTCGCCCTTCCCGCCCGAGCACCTCGCCGTGCTCGTGCAGGACCGCATCCGCACCCAGCTCAAGGCCCGCGCCGACACCCTGCCCGACGTGGTGCAAGCCATCGCCTCACTGGTGGAAGGACGCCCCGGCAACTATCTCGTCTATCTCCCCTCATACCAGTATTTGGCGGCCGTGCAGGAACAGTTCCATGCCCTCCACCCTGCGGTTCCAATCCTCGTCCAGCGTCCCGGCCTGAGCGAACCCGAACGCGAAGCCTTTCTGGCCGCGTTCGCCGTGGGGCATGGCGAGACACTGGTCGGATTTGCGGTGATGGGAGGGGTGTTCGGCGAAGGCATCGACCTGGTGGGCGAGCGGTTAATCGGCGCGATCGTGGTCGGCGTTGGGCTGCCCCAGCTCTGTGTCGAACGCGACCTGATCCGCGACTACTTCCAGCAACAGACCGGCGCAGGTTTCGACTACGCCTATACCTTTCCCGGCATGAACCGCGTCCTGCAGGCCACCGGTCGCGTCATCCGCTCCGAGACCGACCGTGGGGTCATTCTCCTCATCGACGCTCGGTTCGCCGAGGCGCGCTATCGCCGCCTGTTCCCCGCCTGTTGGCAGGCCGCGCGCGCCAGGAACACGGCTGAAATTCGAGACGCCCTTGCCAAATTCTGGCAACCTTCGGCTGGGCGTTAAGAGCCAGTTCGCCTCTTGACCGAACGCCTGTACTGCGCAACCATCTGACTGCTATGGAAATCAAACTCACCGCGATCCAGATCGAGAAGCCTGAACCCGTGAACTTCATCCTCGGCCAGACCCATTTCATCAAGTCGGTCGAGGACATCCATGAGGCGCTGGTCGGCGCCGTGCCCGGCATCAAGTTCGGACTGGCCTTTTGCGAGGCGTCCGGCAAATGCCTCGTGCGTTGGACCGGCACAGACCCGGCCATGATTGAGCTGGCCAAAAAGAATGCCCTGACCATCGGCGCCGGGCACAGCTTCATCCTCTTCCTCGGCGAAGGGTTTTATCCGGTCAACGTGCTCAACGCCGTCAAAATGGTGCCCGAGGTCTGCCGGGTCTTCTGCGCCACGGCCAACCCAACTCAAGTGCTCATGGCCGAGACCGCACAAGGCCGTGGCATCGTCGGCGTCGTGGACGGTCTCCCGCCCCGGGGCCTCGAAGCCGAAGCCGACATCGAATGGCGCAGGAAATTCCTCCGCCAGATTGGTTACAAGTTGTAACATCCGGATTACAACGGGTGGCTGCAAACTGCTAAACGAGTTAGCTGTACTGCTAAGCAAGTTAGCATGTAGCGGGAGGCTGCGCCGGGGCGAGAACATGGGAAGCTGCGGGAAACGGGCCAAATGTGGTCTTGAGGGGGCTTGGCACGAGATTGGCTAAGAGACAGAGGCTTCGCCAGGCGCGCTGGGAGCGCGTGGAGGGAAGCCTGCAGCAGGAACTGGTGGCCAGAGTTTGGGTCGAACAAAGGTTTAGCCAGCCTGCAGCGGTAGAGAGTAGAGAGTTTAGCGGCGACCCACCGCTCCCTGTGGTCAGGCTCACGCCCGCGAACTGGCCACAGGGAAATTTTTCCGCTGGAGAAGACCCTGGTGGATGCTGCACCCGTTAGCGCGACCGCGCTTTTGAAAGCACGGGCACGTTGGCTTTACCCCAGCGCCCAGTTTGGGAGGATATCCGCGGTGGAGGAGGTGGCCTGCGCTCGGCGCGCAAGCTTGCGCTCGGCCAGAATGCCGATCATCGCGGCGTTGTCGGTGCAAAGGTGTTTCTCGGCCAGCAACAGGGCGAGCCCCTCGCGCTGGCAGGCGGCGGTGAGTTTCTGGCGGAGGGCGCGATTGCAAGTGACACCGCCTGAAGCGGTGACACAATGAACGCGGAGACGCTGGGCGGCACGGATGGTTTTGGCCACGAGCACGTCCACAATGGCGGCTTGCACGCTGGCGCACAAATCGCACAAGCGTGGCGGCTCATCCAGCAGGCTGGGATGGTCGCGCAGGAAATAGCGCACGGAGGTTTTCAACCCGCTGAAGCTGAAGTCATCGCTGGGGTCGTCCATCATGGGCCGGGGGAAATCAAAGGCTTTGGGGTCTCCTCGCTCCGCCAGCCGGTCAATCTCCGGTCCGGCCGGATAGGGCAAGCCGATCAGTTTGCCGACTTTATCGAAGCACTCGCCGGCGGCGTCATCAACGGTCGAGCCGAGCAGTTGGTGGTCCATTTCCGCCCGGACCTGGACGAGAAGGGTGTGACCGCCGCTGACGACGAGGGAAAGATTGGGTTGGAACCGGGAGAAATCAGCGACCGGCGGCTGGCCTTTGATCCAAGGCGAATAGAGGTGAGCTTCGTGGTGATGGATGCCGAGAAAGGGCCGCCCCAGCACAAAGGCCACCGCCTGCGCGGCTTTGAAGCCGATCATCAGCGCGCTGGGCAAGCCGGGGCCACGGGTGGCAGCCACGGCGTCCAGTTGGCCGGCGGCAACGGACGCTTCGCGCAAGGCGAGCCGGGCGACCGGAATCAGATTCCGGAGATGCTCGCGCGCCGCCAATTCCGGCACGACGCCCCCGTATTCGGCGTGCAACCCGATCTGCGACGAGACGACATTCGCCAACACGCGGCCCTGGTGAACGACCGCCACACTGGTGTCGTCACACGAGGTTTCGACGGCAAGGAGAGGCATGGCGAAGAGGGGCGAAGGGGTTAACCCGGATCTTTCCCAGCGCGGCAAAGCCGTAACCGAAGCAGTTAAATGAGTTAAAAGGTTAAATGGGTTAATAGGCCAAGCGGATCACTTGGCGGCCATCTTTTCGCCCTTGGCGACCCTCTTCTCCGGCGCCGGGGCGCGTTGGGTGAAGAGGGTGATGCCTTTGAGCAGGTCCAGGGCGCGCTCGAGTTGCGGGTCACGGGCGTTCAGCACTCGCTCGCGCTCCGTGTCCTCGAGGCTTTGAATGCCCCCCGGCGTGTGCTTGAGTTGAATATCGCGCTCCTGCTCCTCGGTCAACGGCACGACGATGTCGGGGGTGATGCCTTCCTCGTGAATGACTTTGTGGCTCGGGGTGTAATACTTGGCGGTGGTGAGGCGCAAGGCTGAGCCGTCAGCCAGCGGCAGGATGCTCTGGACGGAGCCTTTGCCAAAGGTCTTCTCGCCAAGAATGATGGCGCGCTTGGAATCCTGCAAGCAGCCGGCGACGATTTCCGAGGCGCTGGCGCTGCCCAGGTTGACGAGCACGACCATCGGCAGGTTATGCAGCTCGTCCCCCCGTCCCATGGCTTTGCGCACGGAGTTCTGGCTGGGGTTGCGGCCTTCGGTGGTGACTACCAGGTCGCCGCGCGGCAGGAACTTCTCGCAGACATCCACGGCTTGCTCGAGCAGGCCGCCCGGGTTCCAGCGCAAATCCAGGACCAGCCCTTGCATGCCTTGGGCCTTCAACTTCCTGAGGCCAGCTTCCAGGTCCGCGCTGGTTTTCTCGCCAAACTGCACCAGGCGGATGTAGCCGATCTTGTTGTCGCCGAGCGGGAACTCCTTCTTGCCGTCAATGTCTTTGACCATATCAATGTTGATGACGGCGCGGGTGAGCTTGTAATCCTTCATCTGGTTTGAGGACGGGCGCAGGACGGTAATCTTCACGTCGGTGCCCGGCTCGCCGCGCAGGTCCTTGACCGCGTCCTGCAGGCTCATTTTCTCGGTGCTCTTGCCGTCAATCTTAATGATGCGGTCGCCGGACAGAATGCCGGCTTTGAAGCCGGGGCTGTCTTCCATCGGGGCGACGACCGTGATGAAATTGTCCTTCATCGAGATCACGATGCCGAGGCCGCCGAACGCGCCCTGGGTGTCGTTCTGCAGCTCTTTGTATTTCTCGGGCTCGAGGAACTCGCTGTGCGGGTCGAGGGCATTGAGCATGCCCTTGAGGCCGGCATAGACCAGCTCCTGGTATTTGAGGTTCTGGCCATCCACGTAATCCTTGCGCACCTTCTCCATCACGTAGGAAAAGAGTTCGAGGCTGGGATAGGCCGAATCCTTCTCCGCCGCCTGAGCGGAGGTTAGATAGACGCGGGCGCCGATCAGCAAGTTAACGGCCAGCGCAGTGATCAGCATCGCGTAAAGCAGACGTCGTTTCATAATGCTCGAAAAATCGTTCTGCCAGACCATAGTGGGTGCCAGGCCAGTTGGCAAGGCCGCGCCCTTTGGCATCAGGCGCAGGGGCGTATCTTGAAACTGCCTCCAAGGAGTGAGAACGCCCAGTGGTGACGGACCGCGAGCCGTCCCCGGCTCGCAGCAGCCACGAAACGACGATCAAAACTCCAGCACCCTCCAACGCGCTGCGAGCCGGGGACGGCTCGCGGTCCGGGGGCAGTGATGCCGCCACCGGAGATCAGGTGTGAGACGCCAGGCCGCGGAGGAGGGCCTCGACGCAGGGCAGGTCCTCCGGGCGGGTGACCTTCGGGTTGAGCGTGGCGCTCACCACCAGCCGGACCGGCTGGCCGATGAGTTCGCACGCCGCGGTGTCGTCGGTCACGAGCAGGCCCTTTTGCCGAACGACCGACAAAGCTCGCCGGATGATTTCCACGCGGAACGTCTGCGGGGTTTGGACCGCCCAGAGCCGCGAGCGGTCCAGGGTGCGCTCGATCAGTTTGCCGTCGCTCGATTCCTTGATGGTATCGGTGACGGGCTGCGCGGCGACGGCGGCGCCGATTTCCCGCGCGGCGGCCACGGTTGCCGCGATCAGCGCCGGGCTGGTGCAGGGCCGTGCCGCATCCTGAATGGCTACCAGCTCGGTGCCTGGCGACAGCGATTCCAGTCCGTTCCAGACCGAGTCCTGCCGCTCCTTGCCGCCAGCGACCAACTGAAAGCGCTTCTTGAACTTGTATGCTTCCGCCAACGCGGCAAAGGCGGCTTGCGTGCCATCGCGTACGACCATGCGGATTTCGTCAATGCACTCGGCCTGGTCGAACCGCCGCCACGTGTGCGCCACGATGGGGCAGCCATTGAGTTCGAGGAAGAGCTTAGCCACTTGCGGTCCCATGCGGGTGCCCTGGCCGGCGGCGACAATGATGGCGGAGATCATAAATCGGCAGAAGATTGCCGGTTCGCCGACGCCGTTTCAACCTGGATTCCGCAGTTGAATCTCACGCAAAGGCAAAGGCAATTCAACCTAAACGGAGCACTTTAACCACAAAGAACGCAGAGAACCCAAAGAGAGACGGACGGATAGGCAAATTGGCGCGATCATCTGGCGGGTGAGGCCCCCTACGTTCCCTTCTTTGCGGTCTTTGTGCTCTTTGTGGTTGGCCAGCCAAAAGCGCGGTCGCCAGCTGCAGTGGGCATCAGATGTTGAAGGAAATCTAATTGATATGCCCGGCAGGCTGTTATGCCCATGAGCCAGCATCCCTGGGCCTCTGGCTTCTCAATATTGACAAAATGGGACAGTAGTGTCCAGAAATTGGACAAAAACAAGGTCTGGGAGCAGGTCCAACAAGTGATGCACCTGGGGCCCTCACTGTACTCATACCGCCCCCCCTATGGGTATCCATGCCTGCTTGCTCCTTACTGGGGTGGTCGTGTCCAAAAACTGGACAGATTCGTATTTCTACTAAAAGCGGGTTTGTTGGCGGGCATTCGAGGCGGATAAGTTTTGATCTGCTAATGGCAACTGCGCCTTGAAGGCGGACGATTCCGGCGATACACGAATCCCTGGAACAAGCTCTTACCCCAAGCGATGGAGGGAGGGGCGATGTGGCTGCCAATGGCGCAGTCGCAAGCGTTTTGCGTGCAGCTTGCTGCCGCTTGGGTCGGGGCCGGGCGTTCGACAGCGGCAGCAAGCTGCCCGCATTCCAAACGCTGGCGCGCAATTCGTCCGCCCCATCCGCAGGCGAGCCCGGCACCCCGCGACGCCTTTCCCGTTTCAACATCACGCTCTCGCCTCGCCGCAATTTCCTGTTGACGCGCGATAAACCGAAAAATACCATCGCCCCATGACGTATTTCAAGACGTCCAATATGATGCCCATTATCTGTTAGGCATTCGGTATTATGGACGCGCACTCTGCAGAAACGTGGCTGATGGGGCTATGCTATTTGTTGGAAAAGCCGCTGTCTTGGGGGGTGCCCCAATTGATTATCGCGGTGTGTGTGATTTTGGCTGCTCGGCGGTACAGGTTGGCAGGTATGTGGATTCTGTCGGCAGCAGCTATTCTCGCATTCGTTTCCAGAGTGGGGTTTACTCTAGCCATCCAGTGTGGAGACGGTAGGCCGTCCGCAGGTTTGGCGCTGCTTTTGGTTTCTTACCCGACCATTGTGATTTCCATAATTACCGTTGTGGGCTGGGCCATGTTAGCGTTCTGCCGCAGCAAGAAGAGTAGTCCTGATGCCTAACGAGCGCACTCCAGGCAACGGCGCGGTCACGCTCTTATTTCTTGCCGAACGTCTCAGGCGCGCCGTGCCTGAGTGCGAGCGTTAGGCAGCATCACCTATGACGAGTTCGCCTCATGCCAAATATGCAGGGATATTCCTTCTTGTCGGCTTATTGATGACCTATGGTCTCATGTTTCTGATGACTGCCAAGGGACCATTTGCAGGATGGGGTGACGGTGCTGGTCATTTTGATAGTCCACCGGCAGAGGGGCTCGTGTTACCATATTCAGCATACTTTGCGTGCGGACTCGTCGCGGCGTGTTCAGCGAAGCGCTGGATTCGGATCATTGCTGCCGTCGTTGCTCATTTAGCTCCATTTATTACCTTTGCGTTTGCTGGTCTCCACGATGTCCCGGCTTTTGTAGCCATTGACTTGGTGACGTTCGTAGCATTTGGGTTTGCATGGTTTCAGATGCTGAGAAAGGATGCACATGCTGCCTAACAAATCGTTGCAGGTAACGTGGGATGGCGTCTCCAGTTCCGCGATCGCGGACGACGTCATCACCCCGCGTGCCTGGGCGTTAAGACAGGCTGAGGCGGTCCGTTTCTCGGCTTGTGCTGGCGGGCGGGCGGGCGTAGAACTGGGGCGATAGAAAACAAACCAAACATTGCTTATGGCCTTCAATCCAGCGTTACCCCAAACCAACACCCCCTTGTCGTCCGCCGAAATGCGCGCCCCCAAGGAATTTCCCGACGCTAGCGTTGACCTCCGCCCATGACCGTTCCCCAGCCATTCCAATATCAAGGCAGCAAGCGGGCGCTGGCTTCGTTGATTCTGCAATATCTTCCCGCGAGCACCATTCGGCTGGTCGAGCCGTTCTGCGGTTCCGCCGCCCTGTCCATCGCCGCGGCGGCGCGCGGGCGGGCGAAGGAATTCTGGCTGAACGATGTTAACGCGCCGCTGGCAAAGTTGTTATCTTTGATCGTCAACAGCCCGAAAGAGCTTGGGAAGTTTTACAAAGAACTCTGGCGCGCCGACCACGAGGATGCGCTGGAGCATTATTATCAGGTGCGCGAGTCGTTCAATCGCACGCAGGATGCGCAGTTGCTTTTGTATCTGCTGGCCCGCTGCGTGAAGGGCGCGGTGCGCTACAACGGGGAAGGGTTGTTCAATCAAAGTCCCGATAAGCGCCGTCTGGGAACGCAGCCGGAAACAATGCAGGCAAACCTCAACGCCATTTCAGCATTGTTGCGCGGGAAAACCATCATCACCTCGTTGAGCTACGAAAATGTGCTGGCGAATGTGCGCGAGGATGATGTGGTCTATATGGACCCGCCGTATCAAGGGGTTTGCGGGGAACGCGACTCGCGGTATTTCTCCGGGATCGCGTTCGACGACTTCGTGGCGCAACTCGCGGTGCTGAATTTGAAAAATGTCCGATACCTTGTGAGTTACGACGGGCGTCTGGGAAATCGCAGCTACGGCAGACCGTTGCCGGCGAAGCTGCATTTGACGCTGGTGGAAATCGAGGCTGGGCGTTCTTCGCAGGCCACCTTGCTGGGTCGGGACGAAATGACAGTGGAATCTTTATATCTTTCGCCGGCGCTGGCGGAGGAGTTGGAAGTTCTGCCAACGGTGCACCGCCACCGGCGGGACGAGCAGATGCAATTGATGGAAAAACCCGTTCCTTATGGCAAAGCCAAAACACCCAAAAGAGTTTCTTGAACTGTGCGCCTCCGTCACCGGCAAGCGCCCGAAGACGGTGATTGATCACATTCTCAAGCACGGCCACGTCACAACGGAAGAGTTGAAGACCAAATACGGCTACGATCATCCACCACGGGCGGCACGGGATGTCAGGGAGCTCGGCATTCAGCTCGAAACTTTTCGCGTCGCCGCCGCCAATGGTCGCAAGATCGCCGCCTACCGGTTTGCCGACCCGACCAAGAAACAATTCCGGCGGTTTAGCGGCCGCACAGGCCTCTCCAAGAAAATCAAAGAACAACTCATCGAGGAATATGGATGCCAGTGCTTTATCTACCTGGAAAAAATGGATGAGCCAAACTTGCAGATTGACCATCGTGTCCCCTACGAGGTGGCCGGAGAAAGCGACGAACTCAAGATAGACGACTTTATGCTGCTCTGCGGTTCGGCGAATCGCGCGAAATCCTGGTCGTGCGAACACTGCGAGAATTGGAAAAGCATTAGAGACAAAAACATTTGCCTGTCGTGCTATTGGGCTTACCCCGAAAAGTATAATCATGTGGCGATGCGCCAAATCCGGAGAATTGATCTTGTGTGGCAGGGCGAGGAAGTTGCGCAATATGACCGGTTGAAAGCGGACGCCGCAAAATCGGGTTTGGAAATTCCTCAGTTTGTTAAGGATATTCTCGCAAAAGTACTGAAATAACGGCGGGCACTTTCATCACACTCGAAAAGCCTACGAAGCCAATGCGGGACGAAGCCGTCGAGGTGGGCCGGTTCGCGGCTTGTGCTGGCGGGCGGGGGGGCGTAGAACCGGGGTGAACGGGAAACATTAACCAAGCATTAACTACTTATGGCCCTCGACCCAACCTTACCCCAAACCAACGCGCCTATCGTGTCCGCCGAACGCCCCAGTTCAACGGCCTGGTCGCCGCGTTGAATCGCCAGTAGCGCGCGGGCAAGCCCGTCTGCGGGTCGGAGCGCCGGTTTCCAAACCGGCTTATGGTGTCCGCTCTCATCATTTGTGCGTCTTTCTGCTGTGAGCTTGGACTAAGCCGGTTTGGAAACCGGCGCTCCAACGTGGCGAGGGTTATTGGGCTGGCCGCCAGTCGAGGACTTTCAACTGGACGGTGCGGCGACCGTTGTAGTCGTTGACCTGGGGGGCGAAGGCGAGGTCGAAGCGGGGGTCGGGCAGGGGTTCATTGCCGACGTTCCACCAGACGGCTTCGTGGGTGGCCGCGCCGTCGGTGACCCACATTTTGACGTGCTGTTTGTCGGCGCCCATGCGTTGGGGCGGGCGTTGCTGGGCGAGGTTGCGGGTGAAGAATTGGACGGGAGGGTTCCCCTGCCCTGTCGGTCGCAACTGGCCAAGGGTGGCGAGGGATTCGAGGGTGATGGCGTCGATGGGGACCTCGGCGTCGAGGCGCAGGGGGGCTTGCAGTTGTTCGGGTTGGAGGGCGCGGCGGGCGAGTTCGTTGAGGCGGGCGCGGAAGGGGTCCAGCTTGGCGGCGTGCAGGCTGACGCCCGCGGCCATCGCGTGGCCGCCGTGGCGGAGCAAAAGGTCGCCGCACTGGCGCAGCGCGGCGGCGAGGTCGAACCCGGCAATGCTGCGGCCGGACCCGCGGAATTGCCCGGCATCGCCGCCGAGGATGATGGTCGGGCGGTAGAACTGCTGGAGGACACGCGCCGCCACAATGCCCACAACGCCGATGTGCCAGGGCAATTGGCCTTCGACAATGACGAAGTCGGTTTCCGGGTTGAACCGGGCGCGCAGGGCGGCGATGACTTCGTCGGCAATGGCGCGTTCGATCTTCTGGCGCTCGCGGTTGTGGGCGTCGAGCTGTTGGGCGATGGGCAGCGCCTCCGCCAAGTCGGCGGCCAGAAGGAGGCGCAGGGCGTCTTCGGCGGTTTCGAGGCGGCCCGCGGCGTTGAGACGGGGCGCGAGCTGGAAGCCGACTTCGTAGGCGCCGAGGAGGGCTGGGGACTGAGCGACTCTTTTCAAGGCGACCAGGCCGGGGCGTTGGGTGGCGTTGAGGCGCTCCAGGCCAGCGGTGACCAGGATACGGTTTTCGCCCGTGAGAGGCACGATGTCGGCGATGGTGGCGAGGGCGACGAGGTCAAGCAGGGGGCGCAGGTCAAACTCGGCTGCGCCGGGCAGGCTGGTTTCGCGTCCGCGTTTGAGGAGGGCGTGGGCGAGTTTGAAGGCGAGGCCGGCGGAACAGAGTTCGGTGAAGGGCGGAGGCAGGGCTGCATTCAGCTCACCGGACCGCGAGCCGTCCCGGCTCGCAGCGGCCCCCACGGCTTCCGGACCTTCGGGTTCTCCGAGCACCTCGGCTTGTTCCTGCGCGCTGCGAGCCGGGACGGCTCGCGGTCCGAATCTGAGTTGCGGGTTGACCAGGGCGGTGGCGGCAGGGGCGGGGGAGGAAACCTGATGATGGTCCAGGACGATCACATCAATGCCGCGCTGTCGCAGCGAGGCGATGGAGGCGACGGCGGTGGAGCCACAGTCCACGGCGAGGAGGAGGGTGGCGGGGAATCTCGCCAGGCAATTCTCCACGCCGTCCTGACTGAGACCGTAGCCTTCATCCATGCGATTGGGCAGGTAGTAATGGACGTTCCAGCCGAGGGGGCGGAGCACTTCCAGCAGCAGGGCGGTCGAGGTGACACCGTCCACGTCGTAATCGCCGAAGATGACGAGGGATTCGTTGCGTTGGCGGGCCTGGAGGAGGCGCTCGACGGCGGCAGCCATGTTCGGCAGGAGGAACGGATCGGCCAATTGCTTGAGTTGGGGCTGGAGGAAGCCGGTGATGCAGGCCGGCTCGCTCAGGCCGCGGTTCAGCAGGCATTGGGCGAGCAGCGGCGGGATGCGCAGGGAAGTCGCCAACTGCGCGGCGAGGAGGGGCTGGGGCGGCGCGAGTAACCAGCGGAATTTCATTTCCTGGCGGCGCGCGGACATTCTTGTCCGCAGCCACATGTTTCGCCAACACGGGTTACAAGTCCGGTCCTTATTCCTCTTCGGGGCAGGCTGCGGACAAGAATGTCCGCGCGCCGCGCTAAAC
>Ga0181521_10006256_pt1 | contig 12967 bp, 6 predicted proteins | sample PEATcosm2014_Bin_32_FD_119764 | JGI IMG/M metagenome (GOLD analysis project Ga0181521, IMG submission 119764) | Peatland microbial communities from MTU Mesocosm Facility, Houghton, MI, USA - PEATcosm2014_Bin02_60_metaG | ecosystem: Environmental > Terrestrial > Soil > Wetlands > Peat | place...
GCAAACCTTCCGGCCGTCCGGAGACCAATTCGCATCCGAGTTCACCTGGTTGAAGCCTGGCAGTAACAACTGGGGCTGGCCGCCGCTGGCCGGGACGCGGTAGATTCGCGTGATCTGGCCAGGCACGGCTGCTGAGTAAAGGATTTGCGACCCGTCCGGCGACCAGCGGGGCAGAGCTGCGTACGAACTCGGCGCCTGCTGGGTAAGTTGCAGCCGCTCGGTGCGGTCTGCCTTAGACCGCCACAAAGCGCCGTCCGGATAAGTCACGTACGCGATCCACTGGCCGTTCGGGGAAAATGTCGCGAAGTCCGCCGAGATTCCACCAAGCAGCGGCACGAATTGCCCGCTGCGCGTGTCATACCGGCTTACTTCGCCGCGTGGCGCGACTCCAACCGCAAACAAACGCTGAGAATCCTTGGAGGGCAGCGCTTCGACAAACCTGATAGCGCCGTTGGTGATCTGAACCGGCCGAGGATGCGACCGCCACGCCAGCCGGCGCGGCTCCGCCATGGCCCAGATTTGTCCCTGCCGGTAGAAGACGAAGTATCTTCCATCGGGCGTCCATTGCCCGCAACAGTCGCCGGAAGGTGCACCGACGAAAAGAGGATGCGCCACACCCCGGTCCAACGAGACCTCCCAGAGGTTCTGCAGGCGGCGCGGATCGTCATACACTGTGAAGCGGATTCGCTTGCCGTCTAGCGACCACGCGGGCTTGGCGATACCTCCCGCCACGCTCGCTACCCTGCGCGCAACAGTGCCGTCGCTTTGGGCCACGAACAGGTCGCCTTGTCTCGAGTAAGCGATGCGTCCGCCATCCTGCGACCACGTCGCCCAAGCGGCTGCCAGGTTTCCGATGCGATGCGGAGGGCCACCGGGAATGGGCACGCTCCACAGCGGACCCTCCCCATAAGTGGCTACATCTATGGCCAGCAAGCTTGCGCCGTCTGGAGCCAAGTCGAAAACCCTAAAAGTCGGCGAGGGCATAGGCAACACCGCCGGTTCTCCGCCGCCTACAGCCACCTGACCAATCCAATGCCCAGTCTCGTAGAAGTACAGCCGCACGCCGTCCGTCCCGAGGAGACCCTTCATCACGCCGTCGTTGGTGATTTGCGTGTACGCGCTCACCTTCGGTATCGGCCAGGGGCGCAGCTCTAGGTTGACCCAGGCGGCGACTGCGGCCACGGCCAGCAGGGCGGCGAGCCACCAGCGGCGAATCGTAATCCTGGATTGGGCACCCTTCCGCGCGACGCTGCCAGCCTGCCGAGCGGCCGGCGTAGCGGCCGAGCTGCTGTCGCGCTTGAGCCGCTTCAAATCCGCGCCCATTTCGGCGGCCGACTGATAGCGCAGCGCGCGATCCTTCTCCAGAGCCTTGTTGACGATGTGCTCCAGCTCGGCGGGCAGCCGCGGATTTAACTGCGACAGCGGCGTCGGCGTTTCCGCCAGAATCTTGTGCAAGACGACAGCCGCGACGTCTCCCTGAAATGGGCGCTGACCGCTCGCCAGCTCGTACAGAACTACTCCAAAACTGAACAGGTCCGTGCGTGCGTCGAGATCTTCGCGCCGCGCTTGTTCCGGAGACATGTAGGCCGCCGTTCCCACGGTCACGCCGGGGTCGGTCAGCGAGACATCGACGACGGTCGCCGTCGGCGCGGATGTTCCCGTGCGCGACGGTGCCGGCAATCCCGCAGGCCGTGTGTCAGGCGTCCACGATTTCGCCAGGCCAAAGTCCAGAATCTTGACTTGCCCTGGGTTGCCGCTGGCCGCGCCGGTGACAAAGATGTTGGTTGGCTTGATGTCCCGGTGGATGATGCCTTTGGCGTGGGCGGCGGCGAGACCGTCGGCGATTTCGATGGCCAGGTCGATCATGGTTTGCGTCCGCAGGCGCCCTTGCCCGATCACGTGCTTGAGCGTGCAACCTTCCAGAAACTCCATCACCATGAACGGCTGGCCCTCGTGTTGCCCCACGTCATGAACCACTACGATATTGGGATGATTCAGGGCCGATGCGGCCCGCGCCTCGCGCCGGAAGCGCTCGAGCATCTCCGCCTGGTGCTGCGGCGATGGCTGGTTGCCGAGTTCGCCCAGCCCCAGCCCCGATCGGCGGAGAAACTTGAGCGCCACCGGCCTTCCCAGACGTGTGTCCAGAGCCTTGTAGACCACCCCCATTCCGCCACCGCCCAACTCCTCGACAATCTGGTAGTGCGAAATGGTTTTGCCCACCATGCCGGCTCCGCCGCCAGGATTCTCGCCGGCGAGCGCCTCGTCCTGCGCCACCATCCGCGCCGCGGCGTCGATCGCCGGCGATTCCAGGAATTCCTCGCTGCCCTCGGTTTGCGCCAGCAGCGACTCCACTTCCCGCTCCAGTTCCGCGTCTCCCGCGCACGCCTGGCGCAAGTAGCCGCTCCGGCTGTCCACATCCTGCTCCAGGGCCGCGTGGTACAAGCTCTCAATTTGCTGCCAGCGTTCGGATCGCAACGGGTTTCTCCTTGCCCAGCTCGCGCCGCAGCCAACTCTTCGCGAACTTCCAATCGCGCATCACGGTTTCACAGGAAATCTTCAGCGCCTCGGCGGTTTCTTCCACGCTCAAGCCGCCGAAAAAGCGAAGCTCCACAACTTTGCCCTTGCGGGGATCGAGCGCGGAGAGATCCTTCAGCGCGTCGTCCAGCGCCACCAGGTCCCGGCCGGGCTCTTCGGCCACCGCCAGGGATTCCACCAGCTCCAGCGGCGGCGCCGCCCCGCCACGCTTCAGAGCCTGGCGCGAGCGAGCCCACTCCACCAGGATGCGCCGCATCACGTTCGCGCAGATCGCAAAAAAATGCGCACGGTTTTGCCAGCTCGCCTGGGTGGTATCGACCAGCCGGAGATAGGCCTCATTCACCAGCGCGCTGGTCTGCAGCGTGTGGCCGGACCGCTCGCGTGACATATACACCTGGGCCAGCCGGTGCATCTCCTGGTACACCAGCGGAACCAGGTCGCCCAGCGCGGCTTGATCTCCCTCACCCCACGCTCGGAGCAGGTGCGTGACCTGATGGGTTGACGGATCCATGACATCACAACCTAATCAGACCTGAATCTTCTTAGAACCTAGCACATGCGAAGCGCCAAGTGTCTCTCGTCAGCGCCGCGCGCCCCAATAGGGAGACGAAGCGGCAGGAGGACGTGTTGCAACCGTTCCGGCCGGCAGCCCATTTTCCGGATGGCAAAGTCTTTTTTCTTCCGATGACAGTTCCCGGCGCCACTTTGCGCATTACAGGTTGAAGGCAACTCGAGGGTTGGCCTGATAACGAACAAAAGGAGGTTCGTCATGAAATCGATTCGAAACAATACGCTGCTTCGCACTTTGGCGCTGGGCGTTTTGGCATCCTGCCTGGGCGCCGCGGTTGCGAATGCACAACCGTTCCGCGGGACATTCTCACTGCCGGCTGAAGTCCGCTGGGGCGCCGCGACCCTGCAGGCAGGCGACTACACCTTCAATTCGGAGGGCGTGCAAGCCGGCAACATGCTGCGACTGATTCGGAGCGGAAAAGTCGTGGCTACAGTGCTGCCCCAGGGTCAGAATCCGGCTGCGGCCGGCCCGTCCGTACTGGTGATCGCTGAAGGCGAGGGCGGTGGCACCGTTCGCGAAATCCGCCTGCCGGACATCGGCGTGGTCCTCTATTACGCGCCGCACAATCCCAAGCGCGGAACCGCCGCCGAAGAGCGGGAGACCGCACGGTTGATTCCAATCGCTCTCACCGCTGGGACGCTGTAGAGTGCTTCAGGGCAAAAGGGGTCAGAGCCGGGGGGGGCTCTGACCCCTTTTTTGTTCTCTGAAGTAGTATTGGTTTTAATGTCTCTGCTGAAAAGGTCCGGCGCGCCCGCCACCCGCCAGCCGGAGGGTCTTGCGCGAAAGGCACGCGGCGCTCTCTTTTTCGCGTTGTTGGCCGTTTTGCTGGTAGCCGTAAACCTGCGCGCGTACCGCGGCTATTTTCAGAGTGACGACCTGAATACCATCGCCTGGGTCGGCATGGTTTCGAAACTGACCTATCTCGAGGCGACTCTGAGCCCGCTTTTTCAGCCCAACAATTTCCGCCCCGTTGGGCATTTCTTCTTCCGCGAAGCCTCCCAGAGTTTCGGCCTGGATTACTGGAAGTACGTCGCGGCCATCCAGTCGTTGCATCTGCTGAACGTCTTGCTCGTCTGGCGGCTGGCCCGCCAGCTCGACGCGCAACCGCTCGCGGCGGCCGGCGGGGCGGTTCTGTTCGCGTTTCACATGGCCCTGTTCGACGCGTTCTGGAAGCCCATGTATGTTTTCGACCTTCTGTGCGCCGCCTTCTGCTTGCTGAGCGTGCTGCTTTACGCCCGTGGGCGTTGGGCGCTCAGCTTCGTGGCGTTTTGGCTGGCTTACAAATCCAAGGAACTGGCGGTGATGTTGCCGTTCGTGCTGGCCGTATATGAAATCTGGTTTGGCAAGCGCCAATGGAAACCGTTAATACCTTTCTTCCTGGCGTCGCTCTCATTCGGGCTGCAGGGCATCCTGCTCAATCCCAACCGCGACAACGACTATACCTTCCGCTTCACCGCGGCGGCTGTGGCCAAGACGTTCCAGTTCTATTCGGCGAAGGTATTTCTCTGGCCCTACTTGTTTCTATTGCTACCGGTGGGTGCGCTGGCGGCCAGGAACCGCCGCGCCTGGTTCGGCCTGGTGACGATGGTTCTGTTCTTCTTTCCGCTGATGTTCCTTCCTGGGAGGCTGTTCAACGCCTACTGCTACGTTCCGTTCATCGGCCTGGCAATCGCATTTAGCGGCATCGCGCCTACGGGCAAGTGGATTCCCGCCGCAGCCTTCCTGGTGGCCTTCGCGCCGCTGGACGCCCATGTGCTTGCGACGCAGCGCACCATCACTCTGCGCCAGGCCATCGATACGCGCAACTGGCTCACCTCGATTGTGCAGTTTTCGCGCACGCATCCGGTCATCGATGGCGCGGTATTCCGGGGCCTTCCCGACAGCTATTCTCAGGCAGGTTGCGAAGGTGCTCTGCGGTACACTTACCACGCCCACGACTTGCCCGTACTGTCAGCCGACGATCCGCAAGCGCCATCGCTGTTGACTCGGCCCGGAGTAGCGGTCTTGGTTTGGTATGACAGCGCGCGATATTTGTCGATCGATCTGACCGGTACCGCACAGCCACGTGAGTAGCATGGAGTAACTCGAGATCGAGCGGTTACCATCTACCGCCTATCGCGGCTTTATCACGTTTTGCCGGAGTCTTACGCGCTCGATTGAAGGTCCGAACCTGACTTTTCGGATCCCGTGAACTCCGCCCGCAGCGTGGCATCTTCGGCAGGTTCGCTATGCTGAAGTTTCCATGCCCGAGGGAAGCTTCCAATACGTGGACGTCAGCGTTCCGGCGCCGCTCGATCAGCCGTTCACTTACTCGCTGCCCGAGACCCTCCGTCACCGTGTGCGCCCCGGCAGCCGGATCGTGGTTCCCTTCGGCCCGCGCAAACTCACCGGCGTGATCCTGCGCTGCCACGACGAACCGCCGAAGATGGCCACGCGCGAGGCGCTGCGCCTGATCGATTCCGAGCCGGTTCTCGACGCCGATTTGCTCAGCCTGGGCCGCTGGATCGCCGGTTACTACTGCGCCCCGTTGGGCGACGTGCTGCGTGGGATGCTGCCACTCGCGTCCGAAATCCGCCGCGGAAAGGTCTGGTCGTTGACCGATGCCGGCCGCGACGCGGCGCGCCAGTTGCTTCTCGATGCCGCGCCGGACGATCCCGTGGCGCGCATTCTGTCCATGCTCGAGAAGCGTCCGCTTTCGGCCGCCTACCTGTCGCGCCTCCTGCCGCTCGCCGACAAAGCCATCCGTTCGCTCGAGCGCAAGGGTCTCATCGCCGCCGAGCAGGTGCAGACCGAGCGCGACCCTCTGCGCGCGCCCGCGGACCGCCTGCGCGTGGAGATCCAATCGGAGCCGGGCACAGAGGGCACCCCGTCAGGGAGCGGTCATGCTCCTCCCTCCGCAAAACTCAACAAGCCGGAGCGCGAGTTGAAAGCGTTCCTCGAGCTGCATCCCGGCTCGCACAATCTGAAGGATCTGGAATGCATGCTGGCGCACTCGAGCGCCGCCGCCCGCTCGCTGGCGCGCAAAGGCGTGGTGACTCTCACCGCCGAAACCGTCGGCGTCACCCTGAGCGCCGCGCGCGCGCCGCACACACTCAACCCGGCACAGCAAGCGGCCTACGATACCATTCGGAATGCGATCGACGCGCGCGAGTTTCACGCCTTCCTGCTCTACGGCGTCACCGGCTCCGGCAAGACCGAAATCTACCTCAATGTCATCCAAGCCGTGGCGGCGCAGGGACGCGGCGCGCTGCTGCTGGTGCCGGAAATCGCGCTCACCCCCGCCATGGCCGGCCAGTTTTTTTCGCGCTTCGGCGATCGGGTGGCGATTCTGCACAGCGCGTTCACCGACGTGGAACGCTCCGAGCAGTGGCGCCGCATCCGCTCCGGCTCGGCTTCGGTGGTGGTCGGCACGCGCTCCGGCGTGTTTGCACCGGTTCGCAACCTGGGACTGATCGTGGTCGATGAAGAGCACGACGGCAGCTACAAGCAGGAGGAAACGCCGCGCTACAACGGTCGAGATGTGGCGCTGGTGCGCGCGCAAGCGGCGCACGCCTGCGTGGTGCTGGGCTCGGCCACGCCCAGTCTCGAAAGCCGCTACAACGCCGAGCGCGGCAAGTACACGCTGCTGACGCTTCCCGGCCGCATCGAAGCGCGGCCCATGCCGGCGGTCTCGCTTGTCGATATGCGCCGGGAGTTTCTCGAGACGCGCCAGCAAGCCACCTTCTCGCGCAAACTGATCGAGGCCATTGGCCAACGCCTGGAAAACGGCGAGCAGACCATCATCCTGCTCAACCGCCGCGGCTTTTCGATCTTCGTCGCTTGCCGCTCCTGCGGCGAGCGCGTCCAGTGCGTCAACTGCTCGGTCACGCTGACTTTTCACAAGCGCGACCGGCGCCTGCTGTGCCACTATTGCGGCTACGCCGAGAAGGTTCCGAGCGTCTGCCCCAAGTGCTCAAGCGAGCACGTCTACTTCCTCGGCGTCGGTTCCGAGCGCGTGGAAGAAGAGCTGCACCGCGCCTTTCCGGCGGCGCGCATCGCCCGCCTCGACCGCGACACGGTCACCGGCAAGCGCCAGTACGAAACTATCCTCGATGGGTTCCGCGAAGGCAGCTTCGACATCCTGGTCGGCACTCAGATGATCGCTAAGGGCCACGACATCCCTAACGTCACGCTGGTGGGAGTTGTCTCCGCCGACGTCGGGCTCGGCATGCCCGATTTTCGCGCCGCCGAGCGCACTTTTCAACTCCTCACCCAGGTGGCCGGACGCGCCGGACGCGGCAGCCTGCCTGGGATTGTGCTCATACAGACCATCAATCCCGACCACTATGCCGTCCGCATGGCCGCCGCGCAGGACTACGCCGCGTTCTATGAAAAGGAGCTCGCCTTCCGCCGCGCCATGTCCTATCCGCCCTTCACGGCGATGGCGAACGTGCTGGTGCGCAGCGACAAAAAAGAGCTGGCCCTGCGCATGAGCGGGGAGTTGGGAATGCTGCTCACCCCGCCGCCCGAGAAGCTGCGCGTGATGGGCCCTGCCGAAGCCCCTGTCCCGCGCCTCAAGGCCGAATACCGTTACCAGTTGCTCATCAAATCCGCCAGCCGCATAGCCCTCAACGCCCTATTGCAGAAGGTCAGAGCTTTCGCGCAAGAGCGCAAGTGGCCCGCGACGGCGTTGGTGATCGATGTAGACCCGCTGTCGCTGCTGTAGGTGCAGCGCAGCCTGCAACTTTGCTCGCAATCTCCGTCCTCCGCGAGCGGTCACCGGACTTGCGTCATTGCTGGACCGTGAGGTTCACCCCCGAGGGCGATTGCACTCCGCCCACCGTAGCCACAATCGGGTAATCGCCATTGGCCAGGCTCGAAGGCACTGTGATCGCGACTTGATAGACGCCGGCGAGTCCCTGCGACAGCGCGGTTGCCAACACGTTCGCCTGGACGCTCCCCACCGCAACCGTGACCCCGTTGACGCTGTACGAATTTGGCGGGACTACCTGGCCAGCCGGAGCCGCTGGAGTGGTGGGACCAAATCCGGTACCCCATAAGATGATGATCTCGCCCGGTCGGGCGGGCACGGTCGTCCTTCCGGGGATCGTGCCGTTACTTGCCAGAGGGTTATAGTTGGTGTCGGTAGCTACCACATAGCTGGTACCCGTCAACTCGAAAAATGCCGGCTGCAGAGCCGGCGCGGTCATGATGTAGGGCTCGCTCGTTCCCGCCGAAGTGGTTACCGTCACCGCTGTTGGCCCCGCACCGAGATTCGGCGCCAGAACATTGATCTGTCCTGGACTAACGTAAGACAGGTAGCCTGGCGTTCCTCCGACGCTGACGCTAACTCCCGCGAGCTTGTTTGGTAACTGTCCGTTGACGATGGAGTTACTCCAGGTCATAGCCGTGCCGGCGGGCGCGAGATTCGACCCATAAATTGAGAAATAGGTGCCTGCGGAGAGACCTGCCTGCCCGCTGGCGGCGTTCCCTATCCCGGCGATTGCCGGCAACAGTGCGGCTGCACCAGACGCGGGCCCCGCGCGGAGGTCATCCAGGTAATACGTTCCGGGGTTGCCAAAGTACACGTACATGGTGCGTACACTGCTGAGATCCTGCGTGCCGCCATAGCACTGAAGCGCCGAGGACTGGAGTTCTACCGTCAGAGTTGTGGTGGAGAACAGGTTCAGGGCTTCCCAAGTCGCGTTCTGGCACCAAACGGAACCCGAGCCCGACTGGAACGCAAAGGCGGAGTAAGTTCCAACCGAGGTCGTCCCAACATCCACAGCCAGCGACGGCTGGTTGGAGAGATCGACGGGAGCCGGGAAAGTAACTCCGAACCAGCCGCCGGCGGTCACATTCACCTCGAGCGAGTAACTCCCATCGGTGTGGAAGATCGGACTGAGCGCAACCGTGCCGGCGGCCGGCGACGGGCCCGGTCCCCAGCCGTCGCTGCCCGATTCGAACGAATCGAGTATCGCCCAGCCCGTTTGGGCGGGATTCACGGTTACAAACATGTAGCCGACATTGGACACCTGGTGATTGCTGTCCTCGACCGTGTAAGGGCTGTAAGCGGTTCCGACGAAGCCGGCCTGCGGTGCGAACTGGACGGTACCCGCAGCCACGCTGAACACGCCGCCATTCACCGCGGAGGTTGTCTGCGGGACGGGCGTACCGGGGTCGAGATTGATGGTGGCAGGGTCAATCGTTACATTCTCCCCATAAGCAACGTCGTTCGATAGTACGTTGAGTGTGGCTGGCTGGCCTAGTGGCGCGCTGGCCCATTGGTATCCGGCGACGGGCGGGAGCTGCTGCGTCGAACCTGCCATCGTTTCCGCGAAGTCACTCATCAGCGGCAGCACCGGGCTGCCCGCGTATTCATCGAATGTGCTCGCGGATTCCGCATTGGCAGGTGTAGGCACGCCGGGCAGGACATCCCAGAACATCGCGCCGCTCCCGCCCCCGCTGAATATCCGGTTGGTCCAATCGTTGTAAATCAGTTCCTTCGCGTTGCCGGATAGCAAACCGAACTCACCCATGTAAAGAGGCTTGCCAAGATTAGTTGCTATCGATTCTTGGTTGGCGATAAACGTGTCCGACTCGGCAATGCTCCAGCCCCATGAATCCGGATACAGGTGAAACCCCACGAAATCGACGTCCGCAACTCCCGAGAAACTCGCGCTGTCGACACCGTTGGCGTTGGAGCAGGACGAAGGATCGCAGATGAAGCCTTCGTCGCCCACTGCCACCAGGTGATTCGAATCGACAGTCTTTATATAACTTGCCGCTTCGGTGATCCAATTAACGATCGTTTGGGTGTTGCAGTTACCCGACGTAGGTAGTCCATTGGGCGGTCCGGAGCCTCCGCACTCAGGCTCGTTCGCCAGCTCCCACGCCATGATGGTCGGATCGTTCTTGTAAGCCACGCCAAAGGACGGGCCTTGAACCGTATTCACGTGATTCAGCACATGGCTGACCCAGTTCTCGTACCATTGGAGGATCGTAGGATCGGTGTAGAACTGGTCGTGGTATTGACCGTTGTGCCACTTGACGTAGGTATCCATGCCGCCGAAATCGGTCCAGTTATTAGTGAGCGTCAGGATGAGCTTGATCCCGAGCGTGTTGGCTTCGTTGACCGCTAAATCCACGTTGTCCAAGCCTCTGGTCACGTCGTTGTACGCTGGGGCGCGGGTGGTCGTGTTGAAGGTCTGAAAGAAGAAGTCGTTTCCGCAGGTAGTGTCGCAAAAGACCCACATGCGGACGACCTTCAGATTGCTGCTGGCGACCGTTTGCAGAATCTGATCCACCGTTGACGAATTCGAATACATCAAAGGATAGGAATTGGCGCCGCCGAAGCGAAAGGGCGCGCCATTCAGTGTCAGCGTTCCGTTCGACGACTGCACGAACCCGCTCCCCTGGCCCCAGCCCAGCGAAGCCAATCCAGCCAAAAACAGCGCAGCGCGCCAAAAACGCCTGTCAGAGAACCGAAAGCATGTCGGCATTGCAGTTGACCCCCAGTCCGCACACGCGAGGTGTGGCGAGCTCGCAGTCATTCGCGCGGGCCTTGGTCCCACCTGGCCAACCCAGCCGCGCGTTCGAACGACTTGCATAGGATTTTACTATGTGGCGCGCTCGCCCGCTTCACGCCGCCGGTTCGGCATGAACTTCGATTTCTTCGGGGTCCACGCCGAGGTGTTCGGGTTCGGGGAGGCGGCCGGTGAAGTGGGCCCAGCCCCAGAACAGGGCGGTCGAGGAGCTGAGCACGCCGGCGATGGCGCCGATCGTGCGCGGATTCCAGTATTCGCTGGCGATTCCGGCGAGCGTCATCGAAACCAGCATCACCGACCAGGTGACCGATTCCATGGTGGCGAAGACGCGTCCGCGCAATGCGTCCGGGACGATGCGCAGCAACTGCGACATGTTGAGCACCGAGCTCATGGCCACGCCGGCACGCGAGAGGGCGATGAAGAACAGCGCCCAGCCGAAGCTGCGCATCTGGCTGAAGAGAACATAGGAGCCGCCGTGGACGATGTAACAGACCACGATGGCGCGCTTGTAATTGGTGAAGCTGAGGCGGCGGCCAAACCCGTAGCCGAGCGCTCCGCCCGCCAGCAGGCCGATCCCGGCGAAGCTCCAGATGGTGCCCAGGCCGGCGGGGCCGCGGTTGAAAACGATCTCGCCGAAAACTGTGAACAGAATCTGCGCCGCGCCGCCGCCGGAGGCCCAGCCGACGTTGATGAGCAAAAGTCCCATCACCAGCGGCACGCCGCGCATGTAGCGTAGGCCCTCTTTGTACTCGTGCCATGGCCGGACCACTTCGGCTTCGGTGAGGGAGCTGCGCGGTGGATAAGAGCCGCGCCCGGGCAGACGCAAGCGCGAAATGCAGAGCGCGGAAATCAGGAACGAGACTGCATTGCCCACGAATGCCCAGCGGTAGCCGAACTGCATCACGCTGACGCCGGCGAGGAAGGTGCCGATGGTGAGCGTGGTCCACCCCGTGGTTTGGGTAAGCGAATTGGCGGTGTGCAACTCCTCGCGAGTGGCGATGGTAGGCAGAATGGCGGAGCGGCCGGCGGTGAAGAAGGGCGAGGCGCCCATCAACAGCGCGCTCAACGAATAGAGCAGCCAGGTGCCGCCGCGGCCGATGGCGAGGACGAAGCCGAGCGCGACCACGCCGCGGATGAGGTCGCTGGCAATCATCACCTGCTTGCGGTTGAGGCGGTCGAGCACCACGCCGGCGGCGGGCCCGATCAGCATGGCGGGAACGGCGCGCGAGAGCATCACACCGCTCACCACCATGCCGGAGCGTGTGGCCGCCACGGCCAGGCTGAACACGGCGATGTTGTTGAAGTGGTCGCCGATTTCGCTCACGATCTGGCCCACCCACATGTAGCGGTAGTTGCGGTTTCCGCGGAGCAGCGAGAAGAACGCGTTCAACCGGCCGTCTCCTCGCGCACCGTAATCGCGGCAATGAATTCGCGATCGAGCGCGTAGCCGAAGCCGGGCTGGTCGCGAATTTCGATGGTGCCGTGCGCGGTGGTTTCGACCGCCGGTTCGACGATGTCCCGCTGCCAGTAGCGGCGGCTGGCGGAGACGTCGCCGGGCAGCACGAAATTGGGCAGCGTGGCCAGCGCCACATTGTGCGCGCGGCCGATGCCGGCTTCCAGCATGCCGCCGCACCAAACCGGAATGCCCGCGGCTTGGGCCACATCGTGCAGGCGGCGAGCTTCGGCGAATCCGCCCACGCGCCCCAGCTTGACGTTGAAGATTTGGCAGGCGCGCAGCCGGATGGCCTGCGCGGCGTGGTGCGCGCTGCGAATGGATTCGTCCAGGCAGATCGGCGTTTGTAAGCGCGCCTGCAACTCGGCGTGGTCGATGATGTCGTCGTGGGCGAGCGGCTGCTCGATCATCATCAGGTAAAAATCGTCCAGCTTGCGCAGATGATCGGCGTCGGCCAGCGTATAAGCGGAGTTGGCGTCGGCCATCAGCTTGATGAGCGGGAAGCGCTCGCGCACACGCGCCACCACCTCCACATCCCAGCCTGGCTTGATTTTCATCTTGATGCGCTGATAGCCGGCGGCCAGCTCGCGCTCGATGGTTTCAAGCAGCTCTTCGACCGAATCCTGGATGCCGACGGAAACGCCGCACGGAATTTCGCGCCGCGCTCCGCCGCCGATCTTTTTCCAAAGCGGCACGCCTTCCATGCGCGCGGCCAGGTCCCATATGGCGGTTTCCAGGCCGCCCTTGGCCATGTTGTGGCCGCGGATATGGGCGGTGAGCGGGTAGACCGCCTCCGGCCCATCAAGCTCGCGGCCCAGCACGCGCGGGGCGGCGTAGTCGCGCAGAATCCGCCAGGCCGATTCGGTCCATTCCTCGTTGTAA
>Ga0181521_10006258_pt1 | contig 12964 bp, 8 predicted proteins | sample PEATcosm2014_Bin_32_FD_119764 | JGI IMG/M metagenome (GOLD analysis project Ga0181521, IMG submission 119764) | Peatland microbial communities from MTU Mesocosm Facility, Houghton, MI, USA - PEATcosm2014_Bin02_60_metaG | ecosystem: Environmental > Terrestrial > Soil > Wetlands > Peat | place...
AACCTCATGATCCTTCCCAAGGTGCCAGGAGGAAGCTTCTGTTTGGTCACAGAGCGGTCCCTCATGAGCGACCACATCCCGGTCGCACCATGGGCCGTGCCACGTCCGGGTCCCATCTCTCAGTGCCCCCTTCGCGGACGCGCCCCCAGGAACTGGGGCCCGCCCGAGCCGCACTGGTCGTCCGGTCTGCAGCCCGCTTCGCAGCACACCGTCAACAGCCGCGTCAGCTCACCGCGCTGCTTCGGCGACAGGGCGCTGAAGATCGTTTCTGCCGTTCGCCGCCGCGCCTGTGCGATCCGATCGAGCAAGAGTGCTCCTTCATCGGTGAGAGAGACGAGGACCGAACGGCGGTCACGAGGATCGGTCGCCCTCGCGACGAGATTGGCCGCCTCGAGGTCGTCCACGACCGAGGTCGCCGTCCGGGGCACGACCTCGAGGGCTGCCGCGATGTCGGCCATCCGCACCGGTCGACCCACGGCGACGAGATGGCGGATGACTCGCACCTGGGCCGGCGTCAAGCCCATCGGGCCGAGCTCGGCCATCGAGCTGCGTCGCAGCCGTCGGGAAGTCCGCACCAACAGCTCGGCGAGCTGAGCGAAGTCTTCGTCGCCCGGCGAGGATCTTCCGGCCGGGCGGGTCGCCCTGGAGGGCGAACGATTAGTGAGCATAGCTCACTATAACATCAGCTCAGCGAATTCATTCCCTCGGCCGGGCGAGCCGGAACGTCCGGTGCCCCCTTTCGGTACAGTGCTTCATCGATCCCAGGCCGGCCGAGAAAGGAAGCCCTTCGATGCGCTGGAACCTTCCACCCGGACAGATGCCCGAGGCGTGGTTCAACGTCGTGCCGCAGCTGCCCGAGCCCCTGCAGCCTGATCTTCATCCGGGCACCCGCCAGCCGGTCGGGCCCGACGATCTCGCCCCGCTCTTCCCGATGGCGCTCATCGGCCAGGAGGTCACCTCCGAGCCGTGGGTCGACATCCCCGGAGAGGTCATCGACGTGCTGCGGCTGTGGCGCCCGACGCCGCTGATCCGCGCAGAGCGGCTCGAGCGTGCGCTCGATACCCCGGCGCGGATCTACTACAAGGACGAGTCCGTGTCCCCCGCCGGGTCCCACAAGCCGAACACCGCCGTCCCACAGGCCTTCTACAACAAGCAGGCCGGCGTAGCGAGGCTCGCCACTGAGACCGGAGCGGGCCAATGGGGCAGCGCGCTTGCGTTCGCCTGCGCATTGTTCGGTCTCGAGTGCAAGGTGTACATGGTGCGCGCCTCGTACAACCAAAAGCCGTACCGCCGGGTCATGATGGAGGTCTGGGGCGCATCGGTCGTCCCCTCCCCCATCGACGATCCTGACAGCCCTGGATCTCTCGGCTCGGCGATCTCCGATGCCGTCCGCGACGCAGTCTCGCGAACCGACACGCACTACTCGCTCGGCTCGGTGCTCAATCACGTCCTGTTGCACCAGACCGTCATCGGGCTGGAGGCCAAGGACCAGCTGGCCCAGGCCGGAGAGCGGCTCCCCGACATCGTGATCGGCTCATGCGGCGGCGGGTCGAACCTCGGGGGCATCTCGCTCCCGTTCGTGCCCGACACCGGCGTGGACCTACTGGCGGTCGAGCCGTCCTCGTGCCCGACGCTCACGGAGGGGACATTCGAGTACGACTACGCCGACGTCGCCAAGATGACGCCACTCCTGCCGATGTACACCCTCGGCCACGAGTTCATCCCGCCGTCGATCCACGCCGGGGGGCTGCGCTACCACGGCGACGCGCCGATCATCTCCGATCTCGTGAAGGTCGGCAGGATGCGCGCAGTCGCCTATCCACAAGGCAAGGTGTTCGAGGCGGCCCTCCAGTTCGCCCGGACCCAGGGGACCATCCCTGCACCAGAGACGGCGCATGCTGTCCGGGCGGTGATCGACGAGGCGCTGGCCGCCAAACAAGCCGGTCAGGAGAAGGTGATCCTCTTCTCCTACTCCGGCCACGGGCTGTTGGACCTGAGCGCCTACGACGACTACTTGCACGGGCGGCTCGACCAGGGCTAGGACTCAGGCGCGGAGACGACCGGGCACGCTGCCGCTCTGTCAACCGGGCGAGGCGCGGCTAGTTTCCACGACATGTCAGAACGCCGGTCCGACAAGGCCGCGACCTCAACTCGCTTCGCCCGGGGCGCGGTCGTGGTCATGACCTGTTGCGTCCTCATCGCCGGGTGCGGAGATCACGCCTCTGCCGGCTCCCCCGCAACTGACAAGCCCTCGACCTCCACGACGACCACGATGCCCCGCCTCAGCCAGCCGACGGCCGCCAAACCCATGACGATCCTCAACGTTGGCGACTCGCTCGGCGAGGATCTCGGCCTCGGCCTTGGCTACACGATGGGCACGGACCCGCTCGTACGCATCGTGCAGGCGGCGCACGGCGACAGTGGGCTCGCCCGCCCTGACTACTACAACTGGCCTCTGGTCCTGGCCGCCGATCTCGCCAGGTACCACCCACAATTGGTGACCATCCTCGTCGGCGGCAACGACGCGCAGAACTTCCTCGTCAAGGGCGAGCCGGTCGTCTTCGGTACAGCCCAGTGGCACGCCATCTACTCCCAGCGCGTCGCCCTCATGATGACCGAGACCTTGAAGGCCGGTGCCAGGATGCTCTGGGTCGGGCTGCCGATCATGCAGGACCCCACTTTCGGCGCGGCCATGCAAACCTTGAACGCCATCTACAAGACGCAGGCCGGCCTGCACAGGGGTGTCAAGTTCTTCCCGACCTGGTCCCTGTTCTCCGATGCCGAGGGTCAATACAGCGCCTACCTCACCAACAGCTCAGGTCAGACGGTGCTCGCCAGGGACAGCGACGGCGTCCACATCGCTCCGCCAGGGGGCTGTGACATCATCGCCATCGCGGCGGTCAAGCAGGTCGAGGCGTTCTGGAACGTGCACCTCGGGGTTTGACCTCGAGAGTGCTATCCGTCGCCGGCCCACACGTGCATGCCGGACGGTAGCGGCCCCGACTTCGAGAACAGCAGCACCTTCACGCCCCGGAAGTCCATCTCGGCGACGAAGCGATACCCGTGACCGAGCGCCGCGAGCATCGCGCGGCTCTGAGCCAGGTACCTCGCAAGCGGGGCCCAGCCTCCGTCGACCACCCAGATCCGGGAGAAACGGCCGTCAAGCGCCGCGATGGCCGCCCGCGTGGGCACCCGATGATCTGCGGCATAGGGCAACTGTGTGCCCCAGGCGTCGGCGGGCCAGACCGGTGCGGGAAGCAGAGGGAGCTTGCCCGCCTTGTCGAAGTCCGCGAGCAGGTAGTAGTTGAAGATCATCCGCTGGGCGGGCTGATCGAAAATGACCGCGTCGCCAGGGCGCGCGAGAGCGACGATGAATGCGGTCTCGCGCGGACCGTTCTCGATCACCGCCCCGTAGCGGCCCCAGGAGTCCGCTAGCGGGTACACGACGGTCACGGCCGCGACCACCGCCGCGAGCACCAAGCCGGCCGACGCGGGACCGCTCCTGGCTCGAGAGCTCTCTCCGGCCCGGACCGTTGCCATAGCCGTGGCAGCGCCCGCGACAGCCCACCGTGCGACCGTCGTGATCCCAAGGGCTGCGAGCACCGCGAAGGCGGGCACCGAAGCGATCAGGTAATCCGACTGGAGGAGCGACACCGAGAACGAGATCGCCAGCACGGCCGCGAGCGGGACCCCCGCCCAGCACAACAGCACGACGCGGTACCAGCGCTCGTCAGAGCCGGCCTCGAGCCCGACGGCCTCACGAGCTGTCTGCACGATACCGACGACGATGACCGCCAGCATCAGCCAGCGCAGCCACGTCGAGAACCAGGGTACGACGAGGCCGTAGAGGAAGCCCTTCACCGAGCCTGCGCTGATCGGCGCGATCCAGTCGATCTGGCCTGTGCCGCGGTGCAGCGCCATCAAAGCGAGGGGCACGACCAGGACCGCCGCCACCATGGCCGCGATCATGGCCGAGCGCACCAGGCGGGCCCTCCAGCGCAGGGTGCCCAGTGACATGAACTGCGCAACGGCGAACAGCGGTGACAAGAGCAAGCTGTAGCAGGCCAGCGCCGAGACGACGGCCCACGCGACAAGACGGGGGCGCGAGATCCGCTCGACCGCGAAGCTGAGCAGCCACGCCGCCACTACGACGAGGAGAAGCCCGAGCGTGTATCCACGCGCCTCTTGGGCCTTGGAGATCACCATCCGATTGGAGATGACGAGCGCGACGGCGATGACGGCAACCTGGGTGCCCCAACAGCGCCGCACGAAGCCGTACAGGAATGGGACCATCACAACGAAGGCCACCACCGAGATGAGCCGGACCGAGACCGCGGACTGTCCCAAGCCCGCGAGGAACAAGGTGTGCAGCAACAGGTAGTACGCGGACATGCTGCCGCCGTCGCTCGCGACCGCGCTCCACAGCGCGTGGCCGTGCTGGACCGAGATGGACACCGATGCGGTCTCGTCGCTCCACATCGGTGACGAGCCGAGCTTGTATAGCGAGAGCAGCGCCGCTGCGATCGTCAGAAAAGCGACCGGTCCGAAGCGCGCGAGCAGCGACTTGGTGCCCCGGCCTTCAGGCGATCGCCAAGCCGTCGGGCTCACCGCCTCCGTCCCAGTCCTCGACCAGCACCCCGGACGCGTCACGACGAAACACCGGGATGGCGCCGAGCGCGTGCACGAGCTCCACCGTGTCGCCCAGCTCGCGACGCCAGGTGGCCGCCTCGGTGACCAGTGTGCCGATCGCGACCGGCTCCGCCCCGACTCGGTGAAGCAGGTTCAACGCTGCCCGCATCGAGGCACCCGTCGAGATGACGTCGTCGACGAGCCCGACCCTCTTGCCCTTGACCACGTCGATCCTGGCGGCATCGAAGAGCAGCCTCTGCTGCGCACCGGTCGTGATCGACTTCACCGGCTCGGTGATCGCGTCGCGCAGGTGCAGCTTCGGCGTCTTTTGCAGGATCAGGTAGTCGTCGAGGCCGAGTGCCCTGGTCACCTCTATTGCCAAAGGGATGCCCATCGTCGCGACGGAGACCACGAGGTCGATCTCGTACGGCTCCAGCAGCCGGGCAAGCTCGGTCGCGGCCCGCTCGACGAATCGAACACCGTGGTCGACGGTGATAAGAAGCGCGATCGCCAGGTCCTCGGTGATCGGGATCAGCGGCAGGTCGATCTGTTGGGAGCCGACTGTCGCGCGATACGTGCCTGCGGCGATGACCATGTCCGCGATGCTCGCCCGTCCGGCGCCCGGGCGCAACTACCGATCAGGCAGGGGGACCGAAGAGCCGGTCGCCGGCGTCACCCAGCCCAGGGACGATGAAGCCGTGCTCGTTCAGGTCCTGGTCCACAGCCACGCACGCCACCTTCACCATCGGGTGATGGCTGCAGAACAGGTCGAGGCCGGGTTGCGACGCGATCAGGCAGAGCGCATGGATCTCGGTGGCGCCCCGTTCCTTGACGAGGTCGCAGACCCTCACCAGCGAACCTCCCGTAGCCAACATCGGGTCGCAGATGATCACGCGCCTGCCCGAGAGGTCGCGGGGAAGCCTTTCCAGGTACACCGTGGGGAGCAGCGTCTCTTCGTCACGGCGCAACCCGACATGTGCGACCTCTGTCAGGGGGAGCACCTCTTGGATCGCGGGGATCATGCCGAGCCCCGCGCGCAGGATCGGCACGAGGAGCACCATCTCGCTCACCCGCTGGCAGGCGACATCACCTGCCATGGGAGTGTCGATGCGGTGCTCAGCCGTTCGAAGGTCCCGCAGGGCCTCGTAAGCGACGAAAGCAGACAGCTCGCCCATGATCGTGCGAAACGTCGCGTTGTCCGTCTCGACCGCCCTCAGCACCGACAAGCGGTGCGCGACGATCGGGTGATCGACCACGAGCACGCGCTGGCCTCCTGCTGAGGGGTGCCGGGCCGGCTCGGTGACGAGCCGGAGTCCCCTTCCCGAACGTGACATCTCCCGCAGGTTACCCGAGCGCTTCCCGGAGTGCCTCCCGAGCGCTCGGCTCGGGTGCCCGGCACGCTCCGCTCGGGTGCCCGACATGCGCCGCGGGCCGGTCCCGACGGCGTCGTGGACGTGCCGATCGCCCTATCAGGCCGAGGCGATCTTGAGGACGGTTCCCTCGCGGAATTTCCGTTTCACAGTCGCGGGCTCTCCCGAGGCCGGATGGTGCTCGAGCCAGATCTCGAGCTCCTCGGCGGGCATCGGCCGGCCAAGGTAGTAGCCCTGTGCGACGTCACAGCCAAATGGCGCAAGGCGCTCCATGACAGAGCGCGTCTCGACTCCCTCGGCCACCACGCTCAGACCGAGGTTGTGGCCGAGGTCGATCGTCGAGCGGACAATGACCTCGTCCTCTTCGTGGGTGCCCATGGCCGAGACGAACGACCGGTCGATCTTGATCTCGTCGATCGGAAGGCGTTTCAGGTACGCGAGGGAGAAGTAGCCCGTGCCGAAATCGTCGACCGAGAACCGCAGGCCCATCGCACCAAGGCGCTCGAGCACGTCCTCGGTCCTCTTCGGGTCGTCCACGACCAAGCTCTCGGTGACCTCGAGCTTGAGCATCGTGACGGGCATCCGCCACTTGCCGAGCAGCGTTGCAACCTCTCCTGGAAAGCCAGGATCGACGAGATCCCGCATGGAGAGGTTGACCGCGATCGGCAAGCGGCGGCCCTCGTCCGCCCATGCTCGCCATTGGCGACCTGCTTCGTTGATGACATGGAGCGTCAGCTCCTTGATGAGGCTCGTCTCCCGCGCGACCGGGATGAACTCGTTCGGCATCATGAGGCCCCGGGCAGGGTGATGCCAGCGGATCAGGGCCTCCACGCCGACTACCCGGCCGCTGCGCACCGCGATCTTCGGCTGATAGTGCAGGACGAGCTCCTGGTCCTCGATGGCATGGCGCAGGTCGCCCATCAAACCGAGGTGTGTCGCGGCGCGCGTGTCCACTGATGCGTCGTAGAACGCGTACCCGAGGTTCGTGTCCTTGGCCACGTACATCGCCGTGTCCGCGCACCGAAGGAGAGTGTCGGCGTCGACGCCGTCGCGGGGACACGCAGAGATGCCGATGCTCGCTGCGAGGTTGACCGGCAGTCCTTCAAGATCGATCGGCTGCTCGATGGCCCCGCGCACGCGGCGAACGACCTCGAGAACCTGCGCACGACGCGCCTGGGCCACGAGCACGGCGAACTCGTCGCTGCCGAAGCGGGCGATCGAGTCGCCTTCGCGCAGAGCGTCTTGGAGGCGACGCCCGACCTCTTGCAACACCCGGTCGCCGCTCACATGGCCGAGCGCGTCGTTGACCTCCTTGAACCTGTCCAGATCCATGACGAACACGGCCAGCTCAGTGCCGCTCTGCTGCGCCTTGGAGATCGCCTGGGTGACGCTCTCGTGAAAAAGGGTGCGATTTTCGAGCCCGGTCAAAGTGTCGTGCAAGGCCTGGTTGCGAACTTGGCGCTCGATGATCTCGCGCGACTTCTCCGCCGTCTTCTGCCGCGTGATGTCCAGGATCACTCCGACTGTCTTCAGTCTCCGGCCATCGAGGCCGAGAACCGGCCGGCCGTGCTCGGCGACCCAACGTGTCTCCCCGTTCACGTGGACCAGCCTGTACTCGAGCGAGTACGAAGATCCCCGCTCGAGGGCATCGCCGACCTCCCCGATCACATACGGGAGGTCGTCGGGATGAATGATCGAGTCGTAGCTGCGAACGCCGTTGCCGATGAAGTCGCTCGCCGGGTAACCGGCGAGATCCTCGATCTGGTCGCTCAGGAACTCGACCGTCCATGTCTCGTCGCAGGCGCAGCGATATACGACGCCCGGGATGTCGGCGACAACCGAACGGACGTGCTCCTCGCCATGGCCCGGGGGCGCCTCGGTCTTGACTCGTGGCGTGATGTCGAGACAGCTCCCATAAAGCGTGGTCGCTCCGGAGACGTCGGTCACCGGGACGGCCTTGTCGTAGATCCACAGGATGGTCCCGTCTTGGCTGACCATCCTGTACTCGCTCACGAGCGGCTCGCCGTTGGCCGCCGCGTCCCAGTGCTCGATCAGGACTCGGTCCCGGTCGTCTGGGTGCAGCAACCTCTCGAACAGCTCCGAGTCGTTGAGGACGCTGTCGGGCGAGATCCCGAGGATGGCTCCGCTGCGGACGCTGAGATCGTTGATGAGGACGGGAATCCCGGGAGCCGACCGGTAAGAGAGCACGAAGAACTGCTCGAAGACCGCCCACGCTTCGACCGCGTCGTTGACTGCCGCCACTCTGGCGGTCGGCGGTTCGAACGGGGGGCCGGAAGCCATCTGACTACACATCCGCCGTGGTCACGCCTCTAAACATCGGCCCGAACGCGCCGCGACTTGAGAGCGATCGCAGGTCAGGAGCATCGAAGGGGCCTCAGGGCCTGTGTATGAACCGGGCTCGGCCCGGTGCCATGCTCGCGCTCGTCCATCCCCGGCTCAAAGGTACGGAGTCCGTCCCTCGCCACCATCCTGACCGCCGACCGGGCCTTTCGCGGGTCCCACGCCTCGCATCTGCTCGAGCTGCCGCTGGGTGGCTACCTGCTGGACGAAGAGCGTTGCCTGAATTCCCTGGAAGAGCCCGGCCAGCCACCCGACGAGCTGGCCCTGGGCGACCCGGAGCTCCGCATCGGTGGGCGGGCCGTCGTCGAAGGGGATCGCGAGCCGATCGAGCTCAGTGACCAGCTCGGGTGAGAGCGTCCCCTCGAGCTGGCGAATTGACTCGTGGTAGATCTCTTTCATGCGCGTGCGGCTCGCGTCGTCCAGCGGAGCCATCCGGACCTCCTCGAGGAGCTGCTTTGCCATCGAGGCGATCCTCATCAACTTGGCTGGTTGCGAGACGATTTCCTCTTCCTCTACGGGTTCCGGTTGTACGATCACGGCCGGCACGAGGGCACGCGGGCTGAGCGCCGCCTCCTCGGGCCGGGTTGGATCATCGGAGATTGGCGGGTCATTGTTCATGGGAGGATTCTGCCCTCAACTCGGCCGCCGTGAGCAACATCGCATGTGAGCCCGCAAGCCGTCACCGGCTCAGCGCCACAGGTGGTCCAGATCGACCGTGATCGTGGCGTGCGCTGCCTCGACGCCCGCTGCGCGCGGACGGGGAGGCGCCAGCTCTTGGATGTCCAGGGCTGAAAGGACCTCGTCGGAGAGGAACCGGCTCGCCGGAGCAAGGCAGTGCCTGTCGTTGTGAGCCCGCCGGTGGATTGGCATCCGAAGGGGCGTGTACAGCGTGAGCAGGTCACGAGCCCGGGTCGTCGCGACGTAGAAGAGCCGCCGTTCCTCAGCTAGTCCAGCCCCCGTGGTGAGCGCCATGTCCGAAGGAAACGCGCCGTCCACCAGGTGCGGAAGGTGCACGGCCAACCACTCGAGGCCCTTGGCGGAATGCACTGTGGAGATGACCACATAGTCCTCGTCGAGATGGGGCGGCCCGGCCAGATCCCCTGTCGCCACCGGGGGGTCAAGTGTGATCTCCGCGAGCCACGCGGACAGGTCGTCCATGGCGGCGGCCGCGCCAGACAAGCGATCGAGATCCTCGACCCTCGCCAGGCCCTCGCTGTAATGGCTGAGCACGAGCGGGCGGAGAACCCGGAAGATCGCCGTCACCCGGGCAGGGGTATCGGTCTGCTTGCGAGCAGCGTCCAGGCCCTGCAGGGTTTGGCTGAGAGCCACACGCGATCTCGCCGGCGCTGCGGCCACCACCTCGCCCCACTCGTACGCGCTGGTGCCGGAGCGAGGAGCGACAAGCGCGAGCAGCATGCGTCCTCGCGCGGGCCCAATTCCGTCGTGCATGCGCAACAGGCGGAACCACGCCAGCTCGTCCGCCGGGTTGTCGAGCAGCCGAACCGCGGCGGCGAAGTCCTTCACATGCGCTGCCTCCACGAACCGGAGACCCCCGTACTTGCGGTAAGGGACCCGGCGAGCAGTGAGCTCGAGCTCGATGAGGTCACTGTGATGAGCGGCGCGCACCAGCACGGCCTGGTCACGTAGCCGCATCCCCTGGTCATGGGCATCGAGGATCCGGTCGACGACGGCACGGGCCTCGCTCGGCGCGTCGTGGCACCGGACGAGAACCGGCCGGCGGCCGCCCGTTCGCTCTCCCCGCAGTGTCAGGCGGACCCCCGCCTCGGACGGCCGGACGAGGTTGGCCAGGTTCAAGATGGGCTGAACGGACCGGAAGTTGTGCTCGAGCGGGATGACCGTAGCCCCGGGCAACGAGCTCGCCAGGTGGTGCAGGTACCGCGCGTCGGCGCCGCGGAAGCCATAGATCGCCTGAGCGTCGTCGCCCACGACGGTGAGCCCACGCCCCTCGGGCCGAAGCGCGCACACGATCTCGACCTGCAGCGCGTTCACGTCCTGGTACTCGTCGACGAGCACATGATCGAACATCTCGATCATGTGCGGCCCGAGCCGATCGTCGGCGAGCGCCGCTCGCCAGAGGAGCAACAGGTCGTCGAAGTCGACCTGGCCCTTCGCCCGCTTGCGGGACACGTACGCCTTGAACAGGCCCGCAATGGCTTCGGTGTGGCGCTCACACCAGGGAAAGTCCGTCGCCAACACCTCACTGAGGCGATGCCGGGTGTTGACGCACCTCGAGTACGCCTCGACGAGGGTGGCGGACCGCGGCACGCGGACATCGCCTGCATCGAGGCCGTGTTCGTCTCGTAGCAGGTCCATCACGTCGGCGGCGTCGGCTGGATCGAGAAGCGAGAATCCCGGTTGCAGCCCCAGCGGCTCCGCACAGCTGCTGATTAGCTGGTGCGCGACGGCGTGAAAGGTGCCACCACGAAGCCGTCGTCCCCACTCCCGGTGGCCACTCAGGGCGGCGGCTCGGGCGAGCATGTCGTCGGCCGCACGCCGTGTGAAGGTCAACAGCAGGATCCTCTCAGGTGCTACTCCGCGCTCGAGCAATCGGGCCACCCGCGCCGTCAGCGTGCGCGTCTTGCCGGTGCCGGCACCGGCCACGATCACAAGCGGGTCGTCGCCGTGGACCACCGCGGCCAGCTGCGCCTCGTCAAGGTTGGCGTCCCATCCCTCTCCGGCGTACATATGTTCGATCTTAGCTCTCGGCCTGTGTCAGGCGAGAAACACCCTCCAGAGCCGTCCGGGCCGCTACGGTCGTGTTTCAGTAGAGGAGATGTCTCAAGGATGACGCCCAGGTGCCGATAACTTTTCTCGTGGCCTCACAAGACCGCTACGAGGATCGCGGGCCTGCGCGCTCGTCGACGGCTACCCCTGGACCGGGCGATTCGAAGGATTTCGTGGGCTCTTCGACACCTGGCGACACCTCGGCGGGTGCATCGCACGCCGCGGTGGCGGCGCAGCCGCCGAAGGTCACTGCGAAAGTGGGAGTACCGGTATTCACCGCCCTTCTTGCCGCCGGTGCGACAACTCTTCTCGTCTGGGGGCCGATCGCGGGTCTAGGGCCCGTCCGGACCCTCATTGCTCAGCCTCTGGTCGCCGCATTGCTGACGATCACGTTCGCGGCCGTCGGGCTCGGGCCGGTCTCGATCCACTACCGGGGCCAGACCTATCTGTTGGTGTTGGGCGAAGTGCCGTTGTTGCTCGGGCTGGTGATCGCGTCGCCTGCAGTCCTCGTCATCTGCCGAGTGCTCGGGGTGGCAATCGTTCTCGGCGCGATCCGGCGACAATCGCCGATGAAGCTCGCGTTCAACCTTGCGTCCGATGCGATGGCATGTGTCGTCGCGATCCTCGTGTACCGGGCACTCCTCGGGCCGTTCATCGCTTCCGGCGGAGCGCGCGTCGCTGTCCTTCCCATCGGTTGGGCGGCAGGAGCCTTGGCGCTCGGCGCGGCGTTCCTCTATGGCCACTTGGCGGTCACAATCGTCGTTCGTCTCAATGGACGCGCCCAGCAGCGCAAGTACGGCTTCGAGTTCACCACCGTCGCTCTGGTGCTCATATCGAGCATCGCCCTTGCCCTGGTCGTTCTCGACGCGGCGTGGTGGGACACCTGGGCAATGCTCCCTCTCGTAACTGTCGGCGCCCTCATCGTGTTCGCGTACCGGGGCTACCTGCGCCTGACAAATCGTTTCGGCGCACTTCAGCAGCTCTACGACTTCAGCAAGTCGGTGACCGGCCCCTACCTCGAGACCACCGGAACTGCCTGGGCGGTGCTGGAGCAGGTGCAGTCGGTGATGCGGTCGAACCGGGCGGAGCTGATCATCGTCCACGAATGGCCATCTGTCCGGCACATCGCTTTGAGTGGCGACGTCCGCTCAACGGTCGAAAGGACGATCGTCGACAGCTCGTCGGTGATCGCCAGGGCCATCAACAACCAGCAAACGAGCTTGTTGTTGGGCACGGCCGGAAGCCACAAACGGGAACCGGATGCCGACTCTCTCCTCGGCGAATTCCGGGGCGCAATAGTTGTGCCGCTCGCGAGTGGAGAACGAACCCTCGGAGCCCTCGTCGCGCTCGACCGCGACGAGGGCTTCGCCCCCTTCGACGACGACGACCTGAGGCTCTTCGAGGCATTGGCCGCACACGCAAGCACGACCATGGAGCGGGCTCAGCTCATCGAGGAGCTCCGGCTCGAGGCCGAGAGCAAATGGCACCAGGCGACTCATGACCTGCTGACCGGGCTCCCCAACCGGACCCTGTTCCTCGATCGCGCGGCGACCGCTCTGGCAGACACGGGCAGGGCAGCTGTCGCGTTGCTCGACCTAGACCGTTTCAAAGAGGTCAACGACACTCTCGGCCACGACACCGGTGATCGGCTGCTGTGCGAGGTTGCCGAATGTCTCGTCCGCGCGAGCAGCGGCCGAGCGACTGTTGCCCGCCTCGGAGGCGATGAGTTCGCGCTTGTCGTGCCGGACATCATCGGGCCCGAAGAGGCTCTGGGCTTAGTGCGTGACCTGCTCGCGGCGATCTCCAAGCCGATGAACATCGATGGGATCACGCTCGCGGTCACCGCTACGACGGGAATC
>Ga0181521_10006260_pt1 | contig 12964 bp, 7 predicted proteins | sample PEATcosm2014_Bin_32_FD_119764 | JGI IMG/M metagenome (GOLD analysis project Ga0181521, IMG submission 119764) | Peatland microbial communities from MTU Mesocosm Facility, Houghton, MI, USA - PEATcosm2014_Bin02_60_metaG | ecosystem: Environmental > Terrestrial > Soil > Wetlands > Peat | place...
CAGCGAGCATCCGCTCGCAGGTCCGGCGGCGAAGCTCGGCGGGATAATGCCTTGGCATGTTGGCTCCTGTGGGTCAGGGCCAAATTGTCCTATGGGTGGTCCACTTTTTGGGGTCCAGGTCACAGAATCCCCGACACCAAGGAAGGCAGGGAGGGACCGGACGCCCGGGCCGCGCCGGTTTTCGCGACGCGCCCGGGCGAGCTTCCCCGAGGGCTATCCGGAACTGGCGGTCGCGGCGCTCCCCGGGGCGGTGAACAGCTTCGGCAGCGACTTCGGCCATTGGCCGAGCGCGAAGCGCTTGCCCCCGAAGATCGGGACGTAGGTGCCCTTCTGCCCGTTCACCGTCGAGGTCGCGGTGCCGTTCCAGTAGACGAAGCGGGCCGTGTTCGACGCGGTGTGGTCACCCACTCCGGCGTTGCCGTTGGTACCGAGGTTGAAGGTCCAGTTGCCATACTGATAGTCGGGTGCCCCGAACTGCGGCAGCGCGTGGGTGCCCCGAGCCAAGTTCTGCGGGGTCAGGTCCGGCCCGGCCGCCTGCAACATGTCGAAGATCTCGACCAGCTGCGAGTAGTTGCCGTCGGTCCCCGCCGGGATCTGGTGCCCGGTCAGCTTCTGGTACAGCTTGCCGGCGAGGGACGTCGGCCCATAGGTGTCCTGTGACGGTGAGAGCTCGCTCATCCCGAACAGGTGTCCCTGGACCTCGGACAGGTCGTCCTCGGACTGCACGTACTGATCCTGATCGGTCAGCGCGGTGCCGATGATGAACCATTCGGGGTGGTAGTTCTGCGCCGCCGCCGCCTTGGTGATGATCCCGGCCGAGAAGGGGTCACACGCCAACACCACGGTGGTCACCCCGGCCGCCTTGAACTGCACGACGGCCTGCTGGGCCGACTGGGCGAACGTCGCGATGTCCAGGTTGTAGTAGAAGGTCGGCGCGATCTGTGACGCTGGCACGTGGTACTTGGTCTCGAGCAGGTTGATGCTCCGTTTCGTGCAGTTGATATACGGGGGAAGGTTCGGCACGTAGGAGGCGAACTTGCGCGTCTGGGTCGCGAGGGTCGGGTCTCCCGCGTAGATCGCCTTCTTCCCGGCCAGCAGCGTCCCTTCCACCTCGGATGTGAGTGAGCTCACTCGCGTGCAGTCCTGGGTGGTCGACCAGACGTAGGGGTTCTGGCTCTCGAAGGTGCCCTCGTCGTAGTACAGGTCGCCGTCGAACTCCACGACCTTGTCGTTGGCGGCGCACTGCGAGAAGGGCCCCGTGCCCCCGAACTGGTAGTCGAAGGGGAGGCCGGCCTCCCCGAAGGCCGGCATCTCGGCGACGGTGGTGGCGTCGGCGCAGGCCTGGGCCTGTCCCTGGTTGAGGGCTTCGGCGGTGCTGTTGCCGGTCGCGGTGAACGGCTGCATGACGACCTTGCGCCCGTAGAGGTCATAGACATTGTTGAAGTAGTTCAAGAAGACCTGCTGCACCTGGTCGGTGACGGACGGCAGCGCATCTCCGGCCGCACTTGCGTCGGCGGCCAGCTGTTGCGCGTTGGCTGTGCTCGGGAACTGGCGCTCGGCGAGCGTGATGGTGGTGGCCGTCACCCCGCGAGAGGTGGCGCCGCCGTTGTTCCCAGTGAACTTGGGAATGCACGGATCTGCATACGGCGACGCGAACTGCGGCGTGGACGGCGTGCAGGTCTGGCCGCTCACCGTCTTCCCGGTGCCCGCCTTGATGTTGCCCGATGCCGGGTACCCCCATGGGTACGGACCCTCGCCGGCCGGGCCCGAGGTGGCCAGCTTCGTGCCGCTCGACGCGGCACCGGCCAGGCCGCTGCCCCCCGCCGTGACGAGCGTGAAGGCGAGTGCCGTCCCCGCCGCGATCATCGCCACCGCCGGCCGTCGGAGCCGACCGCTCCAGCTCGTTCCGCGAGCGTCCTCGCGTCGCGACACAGCCCCGTTCGTCAGGTTCCTCATGGTCCCTCCCCATTTGTATGACTTTTGTGACGAGTCCCCTGGCCGGTCTTCCGATTTTCCCCTCCACCTCGAGAAACGTTCCACCCGGAGTGGGTCTACGTCACATTGGACCCAGTTTTGCAAAGAACCGGCCCGAGCGGAAGCGGGGGCGGCGCTCGACCCGACGAAGTGCAGATAGAAGGTCGCAGTTGAGCTCGCGGGCGTCGGTGCCTTCTATCTATGCGTCCACATGGAAACCTTTGGGCTCTTCGGTAAAGGTGCCCGCGACGATTTGTTCGAGACATCGCGGTGAGGGAGTCCGAGCTGACTTCGGCGGTGAGATGGAAGCGGCTATTCAAGGCCCCGCCCCTTGGGTGAGCCGTTCCCCAAGCCGGTAGGCGTAAAGGGCCGGACTTTCGCTCGGAGTGAGTGATCACTCAGAGGGAGCGATACGATCCGGGCCCGTGGCCCGATTGCCCGACGTGGTGACGGCAGACCCCGTCAAGGTTCCCGCCTCGCGTCGCGCGTCGCCCGTTCCACCGGAAGAGCGCCGAACGTCCATCGCCGTAGCGGCGCTCGACCTCCTCTTAGAGCACGGCGCCACCGTCACCACCCGACAGATCGCGGACGCCGCCAACATCGCAGAGGGGACGATCTTCAGGGTTTTTGCTGACAAGGACGCTGTCATTCAGGCCGCGGTCGACCTCGCGCTCGACCCCGCGCCCACCGAGCGGGCGCTCGCCGAGATCGAACGGTCGTTGGCCTTCGATCAACAGCTGGCATCGGCCGTCGAGATCATCCGACGATGGATGGGAGACATCGGCCGCCTCGTCTCGGCCGTAGGCGGACCGGCGGTCCTGGCCGTCCGCGAGCGCCCTCTCCCGGAGCTGGCCGGCCTGGTCGGTCTGTTCGCACCTGAGCGCCGGGGGTTGCGCTGCGAGCCCCAGCACGCCGCCCGCCTGCTCCCCGCCCTGACTCTTGCCTTCAGCCATCCGGCACTCTTCGGTGGTGAGCCCATGTCTGCACCCGAGATCGTTGCGCTACTGCTCGACGGCATTCGTGCGCGCCCACAATCCGCCAACCGTCATGGGAAGCGGTCGGGGTGCTGATCCGTCTCCTCCGTACCCACCTCCGGAAGTACCGGGGCCTGCTTTACCTGCTCCTCGTGCTCCAGGCAATCCAGGCGCTCTTGAACCTGTACCTGCCGAACCTCAACGCTCAGATCATCGACAAAGGGGTCCTCACCGGGAATACGCATTACATCTGGAAGATGGGTGGCTTCATGCTCCTCGTCACCCTGGTGCAGGCCGTGTTCGCCGTCATAGCCGTGTACGTCGGGGCCCGCGTCGCGATGGGGTTCGGCCGCGACGTCCGTAGCGAGCTGTTCCACCGCTCGATTGCGCTGTCGGCTCGCGAGGTCAACGAGATCAGTGCCCCGTCGCTCATCACGCGTGTCACCAACGACGTGCAACAGGTCCAACTGCTCGTCGTCATGTCGTGCACGATGGTCCTGGCGGCGCCGGTGACCATCGTCGGCGGCGTCTTTCTGGCTCTGCGTCAGGAGGCCGGCCTGTCGTGGCTACTCGGGGTGAGCATGACGGCACTCGCCGTCTCCCTCGGGATCATCATCGGCCGAATGATCCCGCAATACCGGCTCATGCAGGAACGCCTCGACAACGTCAACCGGGTGCTCCGCGAACAGATCTCCGGCCTCCGCGTCGTGCGCGCCTTCGTCCGCGAACGCCAGGAGGTGCAGCGCTTCGAAGTGGTCAACGCGAAGCTGACCGGTACATCGCTCATCACCGGCCGGTTGATGGCGTTGATGTTCCCGGTCGTGATGCTGGTCATCAACTGCGCCAACTCCGGGGTTGTCTGGTTCGGGGCCAACAAGATCTCCGACGGGCAGATGCAGATCGGCTCACTCATCGCCTTCCTCACCTACTTCACGTTGATCCTGATGGCGGTGATGATGGCGACGTTCGTCGGGGTGCTGGCCCCCCGGGCCGCGGTCAGCGGTGAGCGCATCGAAGAGGTCCTTCACACCGAGCCGTCGGTCGTTCCCCCCGAACACCCGGTCACCCAGTTGCGGACCGCCGGGACCCTCGAGCTGCGAAACGTCAGCTTCGCCTATCCGGGCGCCGAGGCCCCCGTGCTCGACGGCATCTCCTTCCGCGCCCTGCCGGGCCAGACCACCGCGGTCATCGGCAGTACCGGGGCGGGCAAGACGACCCTCGTCAACCTGGTTGCCCGCCTCTTCGACGCCACCGCCGGAACCGTCCTAGTGGGCGGCGTCGACGTGCGGGAGCTCGACCCCGACGTGCTCTGGCATCGCATCGGTCTCGTGCCGCAGCGGCCCTACCTCTTCACCGGCACGGTCGCCAGCAACCTCCGCTATGGGAAGCCTGACGCCACCGACGCCGAGCTGTGGGCGGCCCTTACGGTCGCCGACGCCGCCGACTTCGTGGCCGAGATGGGCGGGTTGGACGCCCGGATCAGCCAGGGGGGCTCGAACGTCTCGGGGGGCCAGCGCCAGCGGCTCAGCATCGCGAGGGCGCTCGCCCGCCGGCCCGACGTGTACATCTTCGACGACTCGTTCTCGTCGCTCGACCTGGCCACCGACGCCCGGGTGCGGGCGGCCCTCGCGCCGTACACCACCGGGTCCACCGTCCTCGTGGTGGCCCAGCGGGTGTCGACCATCATCAGCGCCGACCAGATCCTGGTCCTCGAGGACGGGCGGGCCGTCGGCCTCGGCACCCACCAGGAGCTCCTCGAGAGCTGCCCCACCTACGTCGAGATCGTGGCCTCCCAGACGGCCGCCGAGGACGCGGCGTGAGCGTCGACGCCGACCCCCGGACGGGCGCCGGGTCCGACCCCGACGACAAGCCCGCCTACGCCCCACAGACGGGTGGGCCCATGGGCCGGATGGTCGCCCCGGGCATGCCCCTCGAGCGCTCGAAGGACTTCCGCGGCACGTTGCGGCGGCTGGGGTCGCGGTTGACGCCGGATCTCCCTCGCATCGTCGCGGTGGTGCTTCTGACAATCAGCGGCGTGCTCCTTTCGGCCTTCGGCCCGCGGATCCTGGGAGACGCCACGAACGTCATCTTCTCGGGGATGGTGCACCGGGGCATCAACTTCGACGCGCTCCACCGTCTCTTGTTCGTCGTGATCACCCTCTACATCGGCTCGGCCGCCTTCCAGTACCTGGCCTCCTACACCCTGGCCGGCATGGTGCAGCGGACCATGTACCGCCTGCGTGCCGATGTCGAGGACAAGCTCAACCGGGTGCCGATCGGCTACGTCGATCGTGCCGCCCGGGGCGACCTGCTGAGCCGGGTCACCAACGACATCGACAACCTGGCCCAGAGCCTCCAGCAGACCATCGGCCAGGCCATGACCAACATCTTCATGCTGATCGCGACCGTGGTGATGATGTTCGTCATCTCACCGCTGCTGGCCGTGGTGGCGGTGGTCACGATCCCGCTCTCGGCCTGGATCATCCGGTTCATCACCCGACGCTCGCGTGTCCGGTTCACCGAGCAGTGGCAGAACACGGGGAAGCTCAACGCACTGGTGGAGGAGTCGCTCACCGGCCACACCATCGTGAAGACCTTCGGGCGCCAACGTGAGGTCGAAGAGACCTTCCGCGAGACCAACGAGGCGATGTACCGGGCCAGCTTCGGAGCCCAGTTCATCTCGGGCAGCATCCAGCCCCTCATGGTCATGGTCGGCAACCTCAACTACGTCGCCATCGCGGTGATCGGGGGAGTGCGGGTCGCTTCCGGAGCCTTGAGCATCGGCGGCGTGCAGGCGTTCATCCAGTACTCCCGGCAGTTTGCCCAGCCGCTCCAGATGCTGGCGTCCATGGCCAACCTGTTCCAGTCGGGGCTGGCTTCGGCCGAGCGCGTCTTCGAGTTCCTCGATGCCCCCGAGCAGTCGGCGGACGAGCCGGCCAAGGCCGCCCTCCCGGGAACCCAGCCCGCCGGGCGGGTCGAGTTCGAACACGTGTCGTTCTCCTACCACCCCGAGCGCCCGCTGATCACCGACCTGTCGCTCGTCGCCGAGCCCGGTCGGACCGTGGCGATCGTCGGTCCCACCGGGGCGGGCAAGACCACCCTGGTCAACCTCATCATGCGGTTCTACGGGCTCGACGAGGGGAGGATCACCCTCGACGGTCTCGACATCGCCAAGATCCCCCGCTCCCAGCTGCGATCCAACATCGGGATGGTGCTGCAGGACACCTGGATGTTCGGCGGCACGATCCGCGAGAACATCGCCTACGGCAATACGGAGGCGACCGAGGAGCAGATCCTCGAGGCGGCCCGGGCGACCTACGTCGACCGGTTCGTCCATGCCCTGCCCCTCGGCTACGACACGCTCGTCGACGACGAGGGTGGGGTGATCAGCACGGGGGAGAAGCAGCTCGTCACCATCGCACGGGCGTTCCTGGCCAACCCCACCATCCTGATCCTCGACGAGGCGACCAGCTCGGTGGACACCCGTACCGAGGTCTTGGTCCAGCAAGCCATGACGGCGCTCCGGTCGCAGCGGACGAGCTTCGTGATCGCACACCGGCTGTCCACGATCCGCAACGCAAACACCATCTTGGTGATGGAAGCCGGCCAAATCGTCGAACAGGGCCATCACAGGGACCTGCTGGCCCGCAACGGCGCCTACGCCCGGCTCTACAACGCGCAGTTCGCCGGCCTGGCCACATAGGTGGCCTGACCGGGCCGCTGCCGATCGGGCGGCCGGGCCACGAGGCCACGGCTCGATACAACCAACCGTTAGGGTGCAACCACCATCAAGAGCGGCTGAGGGACGTGGCCCTACGACGCCGCCGCAACCTGCTTCGGCAAGGTGCGAACGCCACGCGATGGAGGGTCAAATGGGAAAATCCCTTTACTGGTGCGGTTTGTACTTTCCCGGCCACGATGTTCACTGGATCCCGGGGCTCCGATCTGGTCAGGACCGCTGGAACCCACCGATCGGTGGGGTGCTCGTCGAGGTCAACTCCGACGGCTCCCTGCGCGTTCGCACCGACCACCAGGAACTGTGGCTGTGGAACCACGATCCGGCGAGGCTTGAGCGACTCGTTGCCAGGAACAATGGGCAAGTTTCGTACCAGCCACAGTGGTCTCTTCTCCGGACCCCGTCATGGCAAGGGAACTACTGCTTCTCGGTGGTCCGAGCCGACGATCAGGAGCGGCGGCCCTGTCCAGAATCTCTCCCAACCGGCGATCCAGACCTCCGTCTGCTTACCTACTGCTCCGACAGGATGGCGGCCAGCTCGGCGAGCGGGTCGCGCACGACCGGTCCGGTCACCTCCACCACCGCTTCGTTGATGATCCCGTTGAACGGGAATGGTGCTCGGTAGCCATCCCCGACGGCCGGTCCCCACTCGTAACCGCAGGTGAGGCCCGCTCCCACCCCGTTGAAGCCAGAGGGCGTGAACACCGCGATCGGGCCTTCCGCCAACACCCGACCATCGGCCAGGAGCGTTCCCGTCCCACCCGGGCCGTCGTCCTTGTCGAAGGCAAAGCCCAGGGTGTGGGTGCCGGAACCGACGAGGTCGTCGGCTTCGATCACGTTGCGCTCCTTGCCGTAGAGGTTGTGCACGTAGCGGAGCCGGCCGTCGAGGAGATGCAGGGACCAGCCTCCCAGCGCCGAACCGAGTGCGAGGAGCACTCCCGCCGATACGACCCCTTCGGGCACCACCACCTCGACGCGCAAGGTGTGGGAACGGTTCCGCACGTTGACGGCCACCGCCTCTGGCACCTGGGCGCCGACGAAGTATCGAAACCGGGTGCGTTCACGCCGGTGGTCGGGCTTGGGATGCACCAGCGTCCACAACACCCGGTTGTCGAGCGGCAAGACCTGGTTGCGCCGGGCCTCCTCCCACCACCGCTCGATCATGTTCGCCAGCCTCTCGGGATGCTCGGCCGCCTGGTCACGGGTCTCGGAGAGGTCCTCGGCCACGTGGTACAGCTCCCAGACGTCGTCGTCGAACGGGGCGTTGGGGTCGAGCCCGTCGCCGTACAGGGGGCCCACCGGGTGGTATGTGACGGCCTTCCAGCCCCGGTGGTAGAGGGCCCGGGAACCGAACATCTCGAAGTGCTGCATCTCGTGCCGTTCGGGGACAGAGGCGCCGCCGGACCCCAACAGGTAGCGGAAGCTCACACCGTCGATGGTTGTCTGGGGCACGTGATCGATCTCGGTGGGAGCCTCGGCACCGACCAGCTCCAACACGGTTGGCAGGACGTCGATGGCGTGGGTGAACTGGTGGCGGATCCCGCCGGAAGATTCGGAGAGCCGAGCGGGCCACGAGACGATGCAGGGATCGGCCACCCCGCCCTGGTGCACCTCTCGTTTCCAGCGCCGGAAGGGCGTGTTGCCGGCCATCGTCCAGCCCCACGGGTAGTTGTTGTGGGTGAGGGGGCCGCCGATCTCATCCAACCGGTCGTGCATCTCGGCGACGCTGGCCGGATCGAGGTTGGTGAGCCGGATGTCGTTGATGGACCCGTCGCGCCCACCCTCGGCGCTGGCTCCGTTGTCCGACACCACGATGATGACCGTGTCGTCGAGCTCGCCCAGGTCGTCGAGGAACGCGACGAGGCGGCCGATCTGCGCGTCGGTATGGGAGAGGAAACCGGCGAAGCACTCCATGAAGCGGCTGGCCACCGCCCGCTCGACGTCTCCGAGCTCCTCCCATGCCGGCACCCAGGCCGGCCGGGGGGAGAGCCCTGTCCCCGGGGGGATGACCCCGAGGGCCAGCTGGCGGGCGAAGGTGCGGTCCCGCCAGGCGTCCCAGCCGTCGTCGAACCGGCCTTGGTAGCGCTCGATCCACTCGCGCGGGGCTTGGTGGGGCGAGTGGCAGGCGCCGGTGCAGAAGTAGAGGAAGAACGGTTGGTCGGCGTCGACGGCGCGGAGGTCACCGAGGAACTCGATGGCGCGATCGGCGAGGTCGGCGCTCAGGTGGTAGCCGTCCTCGATGGCCCGAGGTGGCCGCACGGAATGGTTGTCGTGATAGAGGGCCGGGACGAACTGGTGGGTCTCGCCGCCGTGGAAGCCGTACCAGCGATCGAAGCCCCGACCGAGCGGCCAGGTCGAGCGGGAGCCGGCCATGTGGGTCTCGTCTTCGGGGGTGAGATGCCATTTCCCGACGGCGTAGGTGGCGTACCCGCGCCGTCGCAGGATCTCGGACAGGTATCCGTTCTCCCTGGGCGGCTTCCCCCAGTAGCCGGGGAACCCGATGGCGAGATCGGCCACCCGTCCCATCCCACTGCGGTGGTGGTTGCGGCCGGTGAGCAGGCAGGCCCGGGTCGGCGAGCACAGGGCGGTGGTGTGGAAATTGGCCAGGCGCACACCCCCGGCCGCAAGTCGGTCGATCGCCGGGGTGGCGATGTCGGAGCCGTAGCAGCCGAGCTGGGCGAATCCCACGTCGTCGAGGACGATGAGCACCACATTGGGGGCGCCCTCGGGCGCGCTCGGTTCCGGGGGCCACCAGGGCTCCGAGTCGCGCCAGTCCGTGCCGATCCGACCTCCGAACTCGGTTTCCGTGGCCATGATCCGCTCCTTTGGTGCCTGCATCGGCCAGCATTCCACCATGCCGGGCGACGTCCCCTGGGAGGGGTGGCCGACATCGCCCAGTCGGCGGAGCGGCGGGCGACCCGATACTTTTGAGCAACGCTCTGCGAGACTTGGCCGGTTCGATTGGGAGGCACCTTGGGTGAGGTTCCGGGTGACACGGAGGTAGACGGGACGCCGGAGGGGCCCGTCCACGAGGGTCCGGCCGACGGTGCCGCGCCGCCCGGTCCGCCGCACGGTTGGGAGACGCCGTCGCTGAGGGCGATCGCGCCCAGCTTGATCGGGGGGGCGGTCATCCCGCTCGGCGTGTACTACCTCGTCCGACCGCATGTTGGCGGCGACGCCCCGGCCCTGGTGATCGCCGGTATCCCGGCGGTGGCCTGGGTGACGTTCCATTGGGTACGTCGGCGCCAGATCGACCCCATCGGCGCGATCGTGCTCTTCGGCTTCGTTGTCGGGGTGGCCGTCTCGTATGCCCTGGGAGGCAACGCCTTCGTGCTCAAGGTGCGCGACTCCGCCTTCACCTTCTTGTTCGGGCTGGCGTCGCTCTTGACCCTTTGGTTGGGGTCACGGCCGCTCATGTTCTACATCGGTCGGGCGCTCTCGGCCGGTGATGACCCGGCGCGCCGGGAGGCCTACAACCAGCTGTGGGAGGTGCCCCCGGCCCGGCTCGTCTTTCGCGTCCTCGCGGCCGTGTGGGGCACCGGCCTCATCCTCGAAGCGGCCGTGCGGGTCATGCTGGCGTCGGTCCTTCCGACCGGTCGGTTCCTGGAGGTGTCGCCGGTCGTCGGGTTTGTTTTCATCGGCACGATGTTCGCGTTCACCGCCTGGTTCAGCCGTTGGTCGCGCCGCCAGATTGAAGTGGTCATGGCCCTCAACCCGCAGGCGAGCGGGTCGGGATGGTGGTGGATGCGTCGCATGTGGGAGTCATCGGGCGAGGAGGACGACCGGGTCGTCGTATACGCGGTCGAACAGGTGGCCCCGGCCTCCAGACCTCGGCTGCCATCCCCGCCTCACTAGGTCGGAGACCGCCAACGTCGGACCCCTCGTCGAACAAGCCTTCGAAACCCACTCGAGACTGATCGAGCGGATCGACGACCGGCTGGCCCGCATTGTCGCGTTTCGTGACGAGTGGGTGGAACGCGGCGAACGGATGCGGGAGCGTTCAGAGGAGCTTCGCTCCGAAGCGGGCACTCCGCAGCAGGGTTAGGCAGCAGGGTTAGGCAGCAGGGTTAGGTCCCGCTCACCGCGACCGGGTCCTCGGCGGTGGTCGGGGGGCGACCGCACAACGTTCCTCGCCCGTCGTCGGGTCGAACGGCGGCGATCATCGGCCCGATCACCGGCACCTCGTCCAGTGACTCGGCACGCAGGATCGCCAGCAATACCGACGGCAGGTACTCGGCGCTCGCGTAGACCAGGTATCGGGGCTGCCACTCGGGTCCGTACTTGGCGTTGAACCGCACCAGAGTCTCGATCGGCAAGAAGTTGGACATCTTCTTGACCGCCCACTGCTCGGCCCGGTGGATCGCGCCGCCGCCGCGCTCACCGTCGAGCACCGCGCGCAGCCCGGCGAAGTAGAGGCTGAAGCCCCGGTAACCGGACTCGCGCAGATGCTCGATGGTCGACACGAGCGCGAAGTCGACCAGCCCGTTCGGGTGATCGCCGCGGTCGCGGCGCATGAGGTCGAGCGAGTAGCCGCCGATGTCGGGGGCGGGCACCAGCTGGCACATCGCTGCCGGCTCGCCGTCGGGGCCGGTGACCACGCACATGAGGAGGCCATCGTCGTGCCGGTCGAAGAGCCTGCCCAGCATCATCGAGAACCCCCGCTCGAACTCACCGCGGCGGCCCTGCGGCATGAGTCCGGTGAGCCGCTCGGCGGTGGGTCGGTCGAGGCGGCTCGGGTCGCAGAAGGTGGCCGTGTACCCGTGGTGGGCGATCCGGTTGCGGGCCTGTCGGAGCCCCTTGCGGTGGCCGCCGGCCAGCGAGAAGTGCTGCACGTCCACCACCGCCTCGTCGCCGATGTAGATGTGGTGCATGCCCTTGGCCCCGTAGAGGGGAAACCACTCCTCGCTCCCGGCCATGACGGCCACCACCCATCCGCAGGAGTCGGCGAAGCGCCAGAAGGCGCCCCACACCGCTTCGCGCTCGGCAACGGGACCGATCGGGTCGGGAGAGACCAGGCAGACGCCACCGAAGACGGCGTACGCAACGAGGCTGTCGCCGTGGAAGAACCAGCGTTTGTCCTCGCGCAGGGCGAAGTAGTCGAGCGTGCCGCCGCCGTAGCGCCCCACAATGTCACGCGCGGCGGCCCAGGCCGCGTGTCCCTCGGGCGATCTCCGATCGACGAGCGGCCGGGTGGCGAGCATCAGCGCGAGCACGGCGACACCGAATCCGACGACGACCAGGGCCGGGGCCAAGAACTCGTTCAGGCGTCCGACCAGCGCGACGTGCTGCACACCGACCAGCCGACCGGCGACCGCCTTCGCGACCAGCCACAGTGCCATCGGCGAGCCGGCGTGCCCGAGGCGCTGGCTGAGCTCGACCGCCAGGGTCGAGGCGCCGGTTGCCACCAGCACCAACCCCACCAGCCACGGCCCGCCGGACCGCACCGAGGTGAGGTCGAGGGACGACCCGAACTCACGCCGGTTGATGACCAGGAGCGCCAACACGATCCCCGCCACCACCGATGCCCCGACGGCGCCGCCCCGAACGACGTGGACCACGAGAAACGCCCCGAACAGGACCACCGAGACGGCCCACGCCGGCCGCTGTCCGCGCCGCACCCCACGGGCCAGTCCGAGGAGGGCGACGCCGGTCAGACCCACCAGAGCTCCGGCCGCGTGGGTGATCGTCAGCGGAAGGACCTGGACCACCATATGCAGGTGGTCCCGGATCGACGGGACGATGGCGGCAAGCAGATCTGTGGCACCGGCCAGCAAGGTCGCCGCCGCCGCCCATCGCCTCACGCGTCGGGCCCGATTGCGCAGAAGGCCGGTGTGGACCCCGGAGGCTCCTTCACTCATCTCCTCACCATCCTGACAGCCCGGTGGCGCCATGGCTGGCTGTGGATAACTCGACTACGCTACGTTCCAGACATCGAGGCCCGACCATCGCCGGCGCCGAGTAACTCGAGGGTCAGCGAGGGGATTCAGCCCATGTTTCTGCGAGCCGTCGAGGCGGGCTTCGTCGCCGCTTGAAGCACCGGCCCTGGTGTGACGGACCGGCTCTGTCTGGAGCCACCCCGGCGCACCCGGAGCCCCTTCGAGCTCTGAGCGAACAAGGGACCACGATGCCCAGCAACCGAACGTTCCTGTCCAGTCGCGCCATGGCCGTCGACCTCGGGACGGCCAACACCGTCGTGTACGTCCGGGGTCAGGGCATCGTCTTGAGCGAGCCGTCGGTCGTCGCCGTCGACGTGAGGACCGGGCGGCCGTTGGCCGTCGGC
>Ga0181521_10006262_pt1 | contig 12960 bp, 8 predicted proteins | sample PEATcosm2014_Bin_32_FD_119764 | JGI IMG/M metagenome (GOLD analysis project Ga0181521, IMG submission 119764) | Peatland microbial communities from MTU Mesocosm Facility, Houghton, MI, USA - PEATcosm2014_Bin02_60_metaG | ecosystem: Environmental > Terrestrial > Soil > Wetlands > Peat | place...
CGGGTGAAACAGTAACAGCAACAGCCGCGTCGCCGGTGCCGCTCAGTTGAACGGCCTGTGGGCTGCCGCCGGCGTTGTCGGTAATCGCCACCGAGCCAGCACGTGCTCCCGTCGCCTCCGGCGTGAAGGTCACATCGATGGTGCAATTGGCCAGGGCCGCGACCGTCCCGCCGAGATATGGACAGGACGTTGCTGTGTTGACCAGCGCGAAGTCGCCGGTCGCCACCAAGCCGGAAATGTTGAGGACAGCGTTGCCCAAGTTCGTCAGCGTAACACTCTGCTGCGCGCTGGTCACTTTTAGAAATCCGCCCGGAAAGCTCAGGGCGGGGGCGGATAAACTAACTGCCGGCACCGGACCCTGTGAGAGTTCCGACACAAACGCCACGGTCTGATTTGCCCAAGTGTCGGTGTTGGTTGCCTTCAACGGGTTCACCATCGGAAAGGTGGTCGAGGATGTTGACCCAATGACCCAGGCGTTCTCCGATAGGTCCGTGGCAATGCCGCTTCCCACGTCGTAAACGTTTCCTCCCAGGTACGTCGAATACAGTATGGTGGTGCTATATTGGTCGAACTCAGTCACGAAGGCGGTTTGGTTATCAGGGGTGCCTACCGCATTGTTGGTTGTCTGAATGGGATCGACAAGAGGGAAGTCCGTCGTGTTGGTCCAGCCGGTCACGTAGGCTTGACGGTAAACGTCGAGAGCAATGGCATTGGAAACAGTAATACCGGAGGCATTCGGCGCCTGGCTACCACCAAGGAACGATGAATAGACTAGAGCTGTGCCATTCGCGTTCAGCTTGCTCACAAACGCGTCCTGGAGTCCTGCCAACGTCGGCTGCGCCCCATACGAGCTGGGAAAGTCCGGTGAAGTGGTGTAACCCGTCACATAAGCGTTGCCCGACGTGTCCACCGCGATCCCGGTTCCCACGTCGTCGTTACTCCCACTCAGGTAAGTGGCGTAGACCAGCACCGTGCCCGCGGCATTCACCTCCGTCACGTAAACGCAACTCGTCGCGGCCCCGACTTTTGTACACGAGGTCTGATAGGCGCCCGGCGTCACGGGAAAATTCGCGGCGCTGCTGCCGGTCACAAAGGCGTCCCCGGAGGTGTCCAGTGCAACGGCATTCGCGCTAGTGCCAGTGCTGCCGCCGAGGAAGGTGGAATAAATAAAGGCGGAGCCGTCCGCGTTCAGTTTGCTGACAAACGCACCGGTCGGGTTAGCCTGAATCGGATTCATCATCGGAAAGTCAGCCGAAGTAGTGTTTCCGACCACGGTCACGTTACCCGCGCCGTCTACCGTGATCCCGTTTCCGATGTCGCTGCTGCTCCCACCCAGGTAAGTGGAATAAAGCAAAACCGAGCCAATGGTGTTCAGCTTGGACACAAACGCGTGCCCGGCAACCGACTTCGGGCTCGCCTCCAGCGGATGAGCCAAAGGAAAATTAGATGAACTAGTCGCGCCGGTAACGTAGATGTCCCCACCGAGGTCAACCGCGATAGACTCGCCTACGTCCTCGCCGCCCCCGCCCAGGTAGGTTGAAAAAATCAAGGCGCCGGCCGGAGTCAGTTTGGCCACAAAAACGTTTTCGCCTCCCGCCAGGCTCTTCTGCAACGGATTCAGTGTTGGGAAGTCGGTCTGTGAGGTTGACCCGGTTATGTATACATTATAACCGAAGTGGTCAATAGCGATGGCCTTGCCGCTACTTCCGCTAACTACCGCCCCGCTGCCCCCCAGGTACGTGGAAAACGTCAGCGCCGGGTCGATAACTAGCGGCCGGCTGTGGTCGTAAGGGCCCAGTTCGAAGCGCACGCGGTTCTGCGCGTCCAGGCGGAAGTGACCCTCGACTGATTTTGGATTTTCGATTTTGGATTTTGGATTAGCGGCGGTCAGTGGTCCGTTGTCCGTAGTCCGTTGCTCGTCGGCTGAACCAGGTTGATAAACCACCGGCTTGTTGAAGCGCACCTCGCCCCCTTTGACCGGGATCACGAGGTCACCCTTGGCGTCGATCCGTAGGGGCAGTTCGCGAACCGCCCTTACATCCAATGCAATAGCGTTCGCGTCGGCGCCGGGTGCGACGATGAAGTCGTACTCAAGCTGCCCGCCAGCCGACGGATTCCCGTAATAGAGCAAGTCGATGCCGGGATAGACGCTCCGGTACTTTACCTTCGCGTAGGTGGGGACGTTAGCGTGCCACTTCTTTGGGTCGTTGCCGATAAAATAGTTGACCTTGCCCGCCAGTTCGTCCTGTCCGCTCACCTCGGCGTTGGGCTTCCCGCCCACCAGTCGCAGGCGAACAACCTGATTTTCGCCCTTCGCTTTTCGCTTTTCGCTCTTCGATTCTGACTTCTGACTCCTGACTCCAGGCTCCTGAAGTTCCAGCACCGTTTCATCACCGGTGAGAAACAGGGCGTAGCCATGCCCGTGCGAGAGGAACTTCACCCTTCCATCAGCCTGCCCCTGATTCGCCTCGAAACTGAGGGGCAGTTTCCCAAAGCTCGCTACGAGCTGCGCCTGAGCCCCGGACATCGCGGGTTTGGCAGAAATCTCGTTCCCTGCCTGCCAGCCTTGATGAAAGCTAAACCAAAGACTCCCCAGAAAAATCAGCGATACGCAAGCCGAGTAAATTACCAAGCGCTTTGTCGCGGTATGCGCCTTTGGGATGAGCGCGGCAAACATGGGCACCTCCAGGCTGCAAAGGAATTTGATCGGGGACACTATACTCCGCCCGCGAAGCGGATGCAAGGGCGGTCATAAAGCCGACCCCGCCAGTATGCCGGGCTATAACCCGAACACCAAAGACGCTCAAGCACAAGCTGCCGGAAAGAAGAACTACGCCCACCGCAATTTCTGTTTAATATCGACTTGGCTCGGAGTCGTTGGAACGATTCTATTTCTACAGGGTTTTAGAGTCACGGTCTACGGTCACGGCTTTGACTTGTCAGGGTCGGCACTTTTGACACTCATAGGAAGTACCACAGGAAGCTTCTTGGCAATTCTCACAATCATTACAAAGTACCTCTTCCCGAACCGATAACTAAAGATTATAGTGTCAAAATGAGGAAGGAGGCCCCGGGTGCAACCAGGGCCCCGTATTTGGGCTTACTGGCAAGACTTGCTGGGTATGACAAACATCTAATAACCACGCGGACACTTTGTCTGTCCAATTTTGCTCACTTTGCCGTTTTTCTCAGCAGCGCAACCATATCGCACCCGTAGTCGCGAGGCCCGGTTCCCCGCTGAAGTTTGAGAAGTACCGGAACAAAGCTGCGGGGTAACCGGGCCACAACCCAAGTTCGAGATCACGGCATCGAAATCACTTTAGGGGACAACAAACGCCGAACTCCCGGACTACCGGCTTACGACAGGGTAGTCGATGCGTTAGTGAACACGCTGCTGATCGCAGAAGCCAATTTGCCCATTGCCGCAATAGCCGCCAGACCAATCAAAACCAGGAGCAGACCGTATTCCGTCAAATCCTGGCCTTCCTCGTCCTGCCACAGGTGCCGTAACATGTTCCTCATGTCTTTGCCCTCCTCGAGCAATCGTTAGTATTGTGCTTGTGCTGCTACTCTAACAAGCCGTTATAATTATTATGGAGGACAATGCAGGTCACTATTAACATTAAGACATGGCAGAGAAGGGTTACAAGCGAAAAAGGACTGCGGTTACTTCGATAGGTACACTTTGTTTACCAGACGGTTAGCTTTGCCTCGGGAATCCGGCAGCAGCAACGCAAAATGTACCATTACCAAGACTTCTTGTCCCTTGACAAACGCAGATTTATAGGCTAGAATCACACGGTCAGGGTGGCGCGGACGTTGCTCTTGAACGTGTGCCTCCGCCAGGAGTGGAATGCCTGATAACTGCTTTTTGAACGATCGATCCGGGAATGTCTATGAAAACAAAGGATGAGGTCAAAAAGTCGAAGAGTCAAGCAATTGAGGTGTTGAAGAGTTGAGTGGCAAAAGGCAAGAGCCAACACAAAGTCCCGATCACGGTCTGAGAAACGCCGATTGGCTTCTCGACTCCTCAACTTCTCGACTCTTGGACTGCAAGATTCAGCGAACAAAGCGAGAATGTCTATGAAAAGAAAGGATCGCGACGGAGAGCCTCCCATCGACTCTCGCATGTTGTTGAAAACACAGCAGTTAGTTGATACTCTCACCTATCCCACTGAAACCACAAGAGTTATCCTACCAACGCTGACTGAGAATTGACGGCTACTCACGGCCCCACGACCGGGTTCGTGAGCGTTCCGATGCCCGCGACCGTGATGCTGACCGTATCGCCCGGATGGAGGTGAACCGGAGGCTTACGGTGATGCCCCACGCCGCCGGGGGTGCCGGTAGAGAGGAGGTCACCCGGTTCCCAGGTGAGCGATTGGGAGAGGTAGCTGACCAGAAACGGAATCTTGAAGATCAGGTCGTTGGTATTGGAATCCTGCATCGTCTGCCCGTTGAGGGTCAGCGAGATTGGCAGCGAGTGCGGATCGGGTATCTCGTCCTTGGTGACGATGCACGGGCCCAGGGGCGCGAAGGTGTCGCAGCTCTTCCCCCGGAACCACTGTTTGTCGCCGATCTGAAGGTCGCGTGCGCTCACGTCATTGAGAATGGTGTAGCCGGCAATGTGCTCAAGGACCTTGTCCTCTGGTATCGCCTTCCCTCGCTTCCCGATCACGACCGCGAACTCCGCTTCAAAATCCACCTGCTGCGAGTTGGGCGGAAGCACAATGGGATCGCCCTGCCCGCAGATGGTGTTATCCGACTTGAGGAAGAAGATCGGCCGCGCGGGTGTTTGGATCCCTTGTTCGGCGCGGTGGGACTCGTAATTGAGCCCCACGCATACGATCTTTCTGGGCCGCAGCAAGGGAGCGCGCAGGCGCACGCTTGCGAGCGGCGTGAACAGGCCTCGAGGCAGGCGCGCCGGTTCTGGAAACGCCGCCGCGGCGCCCAGGATTACGTCCAACCCCTGCCGCCACCCTTCGCCTCGCGCCAGCAGCTCGAGCATGTCGCGCGGCGCGGCTCCCGGGGCCAATACCGTGTCAGCCGCCTCTTGCAGCTCAGGCCGTGTTTCGATGCCGAGCGTATCGCCGCGAAGCATGCCGATGGCAAGCTCGAGGTCGATCACGGAATTGTCCTGCAAAGCGCCCAGACGGATTTCATTGCTGGTCTCAAATGTGACAAGTCTCATTCTGCGACAATCCTCCATCCACAACAGTAGGGGCGTCTCGCGAGCCGCCCCTACGCTTCCAATACACGCTCTGTTTCGCGCGCCACCACGATCTCCTCATTGGTGTACACCACCAACACCGCGACGCCGGAAGCGGGGCTGGAAATGACGCGATCGCCGCGCGCAGGCTGGCAATTCACCTCTTGATCGAGGTGGATTCCGAGGAATTCCATATCGCGGCAAACTTCCCGCCGTACCCGCCAGGAGTTCTCGCCGATGCCGCCCGCAAAAGCCACGGCGTTGAGCCCGCCCATGGCGGCAGCGAAAGCCCCAATGTACTTCTTAACCTGGTAGACGAGCACCTCCACAGCCAAAGCGCTCCGCCGGTGGCCTTTCAAGGCCGCTTCTTCCAGATCCCGCAGGTCGCTGCCCAGTCCCGAGATGCCGAGCAGGCCCCCTTTCTTGCACAGGACCTCACGAACTTCCGCGGGAGTCAACTTCTCCTTCTCCATCATGTGCAGAATGATGAACGGATCAAGGTCGCCGCAGCGCGTGGCGTGCTCGATTCCGGACTGGGCGGAGAAGCCGAAACTCGTGTCCACGGACTTCCCTTCCTCGACCGCGCAAATCGACGAACTCCCGCCCAGGTGGCACGAGACAATCCGCAACTCAGACGCGGGACGGCCCAACATCTCCGCCGCTCGGCGCGCCACGTAGCGGTGCGAAGAGCCATGGAAACCGTAGCGGCGCACACCGTGCTTCTCCTGCCACTCGTAGGGAACGCCATAAGTGAAAGCCCTCTCCGGCAGGCTGGCGTGGAAACCCGTTTCGAAAACCGCCACCATCGGTACTCCGGGCAAAACCTCGCGAAAGATCTCCATGGCCTGGATGTAAATAGGGTTATGAACGGGCGCCACGGGAACGAACTCCTGCATCGCAGCCAGCAACTCATCATCGACCAGGAAACTTCCGCAGTAGCCCGGGCCGCCATGCACCGCTTTGAACCCTACGGCCGCAATCGCGCCCTTGGCCCCGGCAGACGAGTGGCGATGTGCGAGCTTGTCAATCAGCAGTTTGATCGCAGCCCGGTGGTCCTGGATCGGCGCCGCCTCTTTCAATTCCCGTCCGCCAGCTTCGTCCCAGCTGGTGATCGGAGACTCTGCGCTTCCGATGCGCTCGATCTTGCCGCGGGCCAGTACCTTGTCGCCCTCGGTTTCAATGAGCTGATATTTCAGCGACGTGGAACCGAGGTTTGGAACCAGAATCCGCAAAGTAGTACTCCGTGTGGTCAGTTTGCTTTTCGATGACTTGGGAATTGGCGACCGTGCAACTCTGCTTCCAGTGGCCTCGCTGAACTGCGCCAGTCGTTCCGCCTCCGTGCTCTCGTGCTAGAAGAGCTTAAACACGGAGATCACTGAGAAACTCCGTGTCCTCTGTGTTAAGCTGTTAAAACACAAAGGACACAGAGAAACTCTTTTCCTTGCCGCCACTGGCACTCGCTGTATCCCTGATTTCCCTTCGCTGCCTCTAAGCCGCCCGGCGCTGTTGGTGCATCACCAGGAGTGCCAATGAGATGGAATGGATCTTGGTCTCCGGCGGTTCCGCCCGCGAAAGCACGATCAGCGGCACGCGCGCCCCCACGATGATTCCGCCGGACTGGCCTCCGGCAAAGTAGGTAATCGCCCGATACAGGATATTCGCCGCTTCGATGTCGGGAGCGACAAAGACGTCAGTAGCCTCAACGACAGGGCTCGAAATAGACTTGCGGTCCGCGGCAAAGCGGCTGAGCGGAACGTCCAGGGCAAGCGGGCCTTCCAGGTAGGCGCCCGTGATCTGTCCTCGGCGGTTCATCTGCACCAGCGCCGCCGCATCCACTGTTGCCGGCATGGCCGGATTGACGAACTCCAGCGCCGTCAGCAAGACCACCTTAGGCTCCGCGACGCCCAGCGCGTGCGCCACTTCGATGGCGTTGCGGCAGATTTCCGCCTTGTTCTCCAGGGTGGGCGCAATGTTGATCGCCCCGTCGGACATGACCATCAGGCGGGGTATTCGAGGCGTCTGGAAAACGATGACCTGGCTCAACTGTCTTCCGGCGCGCAAGCCACGTTCTTTGTCCAGAACCCCCCGGATCAGGTTGGCCGTAGTCACCTTGCCCTTCATGAGCAGGTCGGCCCGGCCTTCCCGTACCAGGTCGATGCCCTGGCGAATCGAGGCGTCTTCCCCGGAGGTTGCGATCAACGACTCGTGACGCAAACTGTAGCCCACTTTGCGAGCGGCCTCTTCAATCTTGGCAGGGTTGCCGATCAGCGTGGGCAGCGCCAGTCCCAGCGGCTCGGCTTGCGCCAAACTTTCGAGCACGTCAGGATCGTGTCCTTCGATCACCGCGATTTTCGCCGGGCCAAGTTGCCGTGCGCGCGCAATCAACTCCTCTAGGCTGCGGATCATCTACGTTTCTCCAGGACAGGTAGCGCCATCGTTGGCGCCTCCGTGTCCTCCGTGATTAGAGAAAGATCTAACACAGAGGTCACCGAGTTGCTCCGTGACCTCTGTGTTGAAGCCTGGAGACACAGAGACCACGGAGACGGTCGTCTTCGACAACGCGAGTGGACGTTAGCTCGCTGCTGCGGCCCGGTTTTGAACCTGGCCCACGATGGTCTTGAATTCGTCCTCCGTGAGCAGGTCCTTCTTCTCGAACGACTTCTCCTTCACCAGGCGCACCATTTCCATCATGTCCTCTTCGTTGGCGTCAACACCCAGCTTCTCGCACCATTCTTGAATGGACGGCAGCCCGCTGTTCTTGCCGAGCACGATAGTCACCGGCGCCTGGCCCACGAGCTCGGGCGCAAACGGAACATATTCCAGAGGGCTCTTCACCCGGGCTTTGCGGACAAACCCCGCTACGATCCCGGACTCCACCTGGTAGAGCATGTCGCCCACGATGGGACGGTTGCCCGGAATCTTGACCTTCGCAAGGTCCAGGACATACCGCGAGACCTCGCACATCTTCTCCGTGCGGATCCCCAGCTTGACCCCGTACTGGCAGAGTAGCGAAAGGACCACATCTTCCATGGGAACGTTGCCGGCCCGCTCGCCCAGGCCGGTCACCGTGGTGTGCGCGACGGAGGCTCCTGCCGCAAGGCCATAGATGGTGTTGGCCACGCCCAATCCGAAATCCTGATGACAATGAATCTCCACCGGCTTCTTGAGCCGTTTGATCGCCTTCTTGACCACCGTAAAGATGGCTTCCGGTGTGCATCCGCCGAAACTGTCGGCGATGGTGAAGGAGTCCATATGGCCTTCCTCGGCCACATGCTGAACGAGGTCCAGCAGCTTCTCCACTTCCGTGCGCGTCGAGTCGATGGTGAAGAAGACGGTGTAAAGGCCGGCCTCCTTCGCAGCCAGCGTAGCCTCGATGGATGATTGCACGGCGCGCGCCAGGGGCCATCCATAGGCATTCTTGATGATGTGTTCGCTGGACGGAATCTCGACAATCACGCCCTTGCACCCACACGCCTTGGCGGCCGCCACGTCACTGACCATGCAGCGGGCAAAGGTGAAAATCTCCGCTTTCAAACCCAGGTTGGCGATATCGCTCACCGCCCCCTGATCCTGCGGCGAGACCGCGGGCATTCCGGCCTCGATGCGGTGCACGCCCATCGCATCCAACCGCTTGGCGATTTCTACCTTCTCCGCGCGGCGAAACACCACGCCCGTCTGCTGTTCGCCATCCCGCAAGGTCACATCATGGATCTTGATCTTGGGCGCGAATTTGAAGCCTCTCCTCACCTCGGGCAAATAGCACCAGGGGCTCACAAACCACTTCTTCGTCTTCCAGGGTTGGGCCATAGCTCCTCCGTAGATTGTCGGAAACTGTCTCCGGCCTTGCCGCATAGGGTCACTTTGGCGGGGCGTAAATTGCCGGATAAAGTCCCGCAGAAAGCGATTCACCTGCTCCCGCAAACCTAATAGTCTACCGCAACTTAGCTGTGTTGCGGTAGAGCTTGCCGTTCCCGCACAATCCTGTTGCGCCGGTTCGGGAATAGGCGCACAATAGAACGTGCCGTCACTGCCGGCGTTGGCGGTGTGAATTCCGAAACGCCTGTAGTGACTTCCGGGAATTGAGGCCGGCGTGCCGAAAACCGCATGAGCGTGGGGGACGGATTTCGCACTGAACGTACTGATTCAACTGAAGTTAGCGGCCTCTTCAGCACGGTCATCCTTCCTGTTTTGGAGGAGGATTTTTGCAGCTCGCGTCTTCTTTCTTCCCAGTATTCTCTCTACCCGAAGACAAGTTTCACGACCATTGTGGCGTGTTCGCAGTTTATGGGCACCCCGAAGCCGCCAAACTGGCATATTTAGGTCTCTACGCGCTCCAACACCGGGGACAGGAAAGCGCCGGCATCGCTGTCTCTGACGGCGACTCATTGACCTGCAGACGAGGGATGGGCCACGTGGACGAGATCTTTCCCTCCGAGGTCATTAAAGGCTTGCCCGGTTATCTGGCTATAGGGCACACGCGCTATTCGACGGCAGGCGACACTGACCTTAAGAACGCTCAACCCTTGAAGGTGAGCTGCAATAAGGGCCAGGTGGCCTTGGCTCATAACGGGAATTTGGTGAACGCCAGCACAATCCGGCGCGACCTCGAGAGCCGGGGCGACATCTTCCAAACCACCAGCGATACGGAAGTAATCCTGCATTTCTTTGCCCGCTCCCGCCAGGCCGGCATTCCGGAGGCCGTGGCGGAGGCGCTCGATAAAGTGGTGGGGGCGTACTCCCTGGTGATGCTCTTCAAGGACAGCGTCTACGGCATCCGCGACCCGCGTGGCTTCCGCCCCCTGAGCCTGGGACAGCTTGGCGATGCATACGTATTGGCCTCAGAGACTTGCGCTTTCGACCTGATCAACGCCAAGTTCATTCGCGACGTCGAGCCGGGCGAGATGGTCATTTTGGATCGGCGCGGAGTAACTTCTTTGCATTTCGCACCGCCTGCTTCGTCCGCCCAGTGCATCTTCGAACACGTCTATTTTTCCCGCCCGGACAGCCTGGTGTTCGGGCGTTCAGTGCAGGCCAGCCGCGAAATGCTGGGGCGCTTTCTCGCCCGCGAGCACCCCGCAGACGCCGACCTGGTGGTTCCGGTGCCGGATTCAGGCGTTCCCGCAGCCACAGGCTTTGCCGAGGAATCCGGGATCCCGCTCAAGATCGCTTTGATCCGCAACCATTACGTAGGCCGCACGTTCATCGAGCCCAGCCAGGCGATCCGGGATTTTGGCGTCAAGTTGAAGCTTAACCCCGTGCGCAGTCTGCTGGAGGGAAAACGAGTAGTGCTGGTGGACGATTCGATCGTACGTGGCACCACCAGCCGGAAGATCGTTCAGATCGTAAGGGAGGCCGGGGCGAAGGAAATACATATGCGCATCAGTTGCCCCCCCACGACCTCCCCGTGCTTTTATGGCATTGACACGCCAACGAAAAAGGAATTAATCGCATCTACTCATAATGTCGAGGAAATACGACAATTCCTGGGAGCTGACTCCCTAGGTTATCAGTCGCTCGAGGGTCTGCGCCGAGCGGTTGGCGATACGCAGGGACGCTTTTGTCTGGCGTGCTACACAGGGAGTTATCCGACCACCGTTCAAGAGCCTCTGATTGCGATTCGAAACCGGGACTGAGAGATATGGAACCGCTTGAAAAGCAAGCTGCGGAAGGGCCTGTGGAAGGGCCTCACGTTTCGGAACCTGCCGTGTCCGCTTCGCCGGAGGCGGCAGGCGGGAATCAGGACGCCAGGCCAAGGCGACGCGAAAGCGCCTGGGAGACCGTTCGATCTTTGTTGGTGGTCCTGCTGGGCGTGTTCTGCATCCGGACATTCATCGCAGAAGCAACGGTGATTCCCACGGGGTCGATGGAACAAACCATCATGATCGGCGATCATGTGTTCCTGAACAAGCTGCTCTACGGGCCTCGGCTTCCTTACACGTCGTTGCGCATTCCGCCCCTGCGCAGCGTCCACCGGCAGGACATCGTCGCTTTTCGCTACCCCAGAAATCCCTCCGTGATGTTTGTGAAACGCGTGATTGGTGTGGGCGGCGACGTGATCAGGATCGAAGACCGCAAAGTATTCGTCAACGGCCAGCCGCTCCAGGAGCCTTATAGCCTGTTCCAATACTCCTCAACTCTGCCCTTAAGGGACAACTTCCCTCCGCCCCTCAACGTGCTGGAAACCTTGCCTGCCGCCTGGGGACTGGACCCGTCGTGGGCGCGCGAAATGCCCAACTTCATTCGGAAAGACGGACTGCACGTGCCCCAGGGATTCCTCTTCTGCATGGGCGACAACCGGGACAACTCTTTGGACAGCCGCTTCTGGGGCTTCGTTCCGCTCGAAAACGTGGTGGGCGAACCACTCTTTGTCTACTGGTCTTACGACGCCCCCAGCCGGGACTGGACGAGCGAGGAGTTGACGTCGCGGCTCAAGTTTGACGCCTCCATCCTTTGGAACTTCTTCGCCAAGACTCGCTGGTCGAGGACCGGAAAAACGTTTTGAATTTGTGATTGGTGATTTGCGATTTGTGATTGCCACTGACATCCTTCGCTGGATCCAATCACAAACCACCAATCGCCCATCGCAAATGTGCTATTCTCTAGCGCGGTGAATTCGCGACCGTGGCTGGAGTGCAGCAGTTACCAATCACAAATCACAAATCGCAAATCACAAATAACCTATGCTCTATCGTGATGCGGGTGTTGACATTGACGCGGCTACCGAAGCCAAAGCGTCCATCAAACTCCTGGCGCGAAAGACATTCAACTCGCGCGTACTGAAGGAAGTCGGAGCCTTCGGCGGATTCTTCTCCATCAAGGGCCTTCCCCGTGACGCCGTCCTTATCTCGAGCATCGACGGCGTGGGAACCAAGCTCAAAATCGCCTTCGGATTGAACCGGCATACCACGGTTGGCACCGATCTGGTCAACCACTGCGTCAACGACATCTCCGTTCACGGCGCGGCGCCCTTGTTCCTGCTCGACTACCTGGCCACAGGAAAAATGCACCCCGCAGTGGTCACCGACGTGGTGCGGGGCGTGGCCTCGGCTTGCCGGTCGGTGGGCTGTGCATTGATTGGCGGGGAAACCGCGGAGATGCCGGGCTTCTACCCGCCCAATGAATACGATCTGGCGGCCTGCATCATCGGCTGGGTCCGGCAGCGCGAGATCATCGACGGCAGCCGCATCAGCCCGGGAGACGCCATCTTGGGGCTTCCCTCCTGGGGATTACACACGAACGGATATTCCCTGGCACGCAAGGTCCTGCTCGAAAAGGCAGGAATCAAGCTCACCCGGCAAATACCGGAACTGGGCCGGACCCTGGGTGACGAACTGCTCGCCCCGCACCGTTGCTATTGGAATGTCCTGCGGCCACTGCTTGCCGAACGCTTGCTTAAAGGATTAGTCCATATCACCGGCGGGGGCATTACCGATAATACGCCACGCGTACTTCCCCCGGGGGCCCGCGCGGTTGTCCGGTTGGGGAGCTGGCCGGTATTGCCGATCTTCAATTTGATTGCCCGGCTGGGGCACGTGCCGGAGCCTGACATGCTCCGCACCTTCAATATGGGAATTGGCATGTTGCTGATCGTGGCCAGGCGAAAATTGGCTCGTGTCACGACATTGCTGTCGAAAGCACGGGAAAAGTTTTGGATCATCGGCGATATCCAGCAGGGGAAGCCGGGCGTTAAGTACATTGGCGATTTGTGATTTGAGATTTGAGATTTGTGATCTTTCACTGTCATCCTGAGC